>Ga0115572_10003311_pt1 | contig 12759 bp, 6 predicted proteins | sample COGITO_mtgs_1206_FD_88681 | JGI IMG/M metagenome (GOLD analysis project Ga0115572, IMG submission 88681) | Pelagic marine microbial communities from North Sea - COGITO_mtgs_120607 | ecosystem: Environmental > Aquatic > Marine > Epipelagic | place: Germany:Helgoland, sampling site Kabeltonne... | reverse complement strand
CATCGACGCAAGGCGGTTCGTGTCCAACCCCTTCGCCTCGAGGTCGGCAATGGCGGCGGCGAGCGCGACGGGGTGCTTGACCGCCGCGTGCCAGAAGCAGTCACCCATCGACGCAAGGCGGTTCGTGTCAAGCCCCTTGGCCTCGAGGTCGGCGATGGCGGCGGCGAGCGCGACGGGGTGCTTGACCACCGCGGACCAAAACGAGTCGCCCATCGACGCAAGGTGGTTTGTGTCCAATCCCTTGGCCTCGAGGTCGGCCACGGCGGCGGCGAGCGCGACGGGGTGCTTGACCGCCGCGTGCCAAAAGCAGTTGCCCATCGACGCAAGGTGGTTTGTGTCCAATCCCTTGGCCTCGAGGTCGGCCACGGCGGCGGCGAGCGCGACGGGGTGCTTGACGGCCGCGTGCCAAAAGCAGTTGCCCATCGACGCAAGGTGGTTTGTGTCGAGTCCCTTGGCCTCGAGGTTGGCGACGGCGGCGGCGAGCGCGACGGGGTGCTTGACCGCCGCGTGCCAAAAGCAGTCACTCATTGACGCAAGGCGGTTCGTGTCGAGGCCCTTGGCTCGAAGGTCTTCGATGATGGCCATGACAACTTCTGGCGCATCGCACAGCGCCCAGAAGCAATCGTCCATGCGCACCACGTCCTCGATGCGCATGCCCACCTCGCGACACAGCCACGTGGCCATGTGGCGCACGGCCTCGGGCCGTGACTTGACACCACCATTCGCCGCCAACCGCTTCGCCAGTTCGTCAGAGCCCACAAAGGCTTCGAGTTCCTTGAGTGTCTCTGCGTAGCTGGAGTCGAGCGTGCCCCACGCGGCGTCAACGGCCGCATCAACCGCCGCGACGCGTGCTCCGGTGGCGCGCTGCCGCAGCCGCTCCGCCGTCTCCACCGAGACGCGCGTCGTCAGCGGCGACACGAGCGACTGGACCGCCTTGGCCGGGTGCCCGCGCGCGCTGCGCACGACGATCGCGCCCTCCACTTCGGGAAAGGCCACTGCTGAGTTGACGCGCACGCGCACGACGATGGCATTCTCCTCCTCGAGCATGCGCCGCGTCTTGCGCACGTCGGCCTCCAACCGCGCCGCATCGTGCCACAGCCCGCCGTCCCAGTCGGCGAGGACGACCTGCTCATCGTCGAGCACGATGGCCACGTCCACGAGCCCGTGCCGGTGGCCCTCGCGTACGGCTTCCAGGATGGCCTCGGGATCGACGGGCGCGTCCATGGGCGCGTCCACGGGCGCGTCCACGAGTGCGTGCAGCAGGTAGGCCGCAAACGCAAACTCCTCGCGCGAGTGGCCCTCCTTGCGCAGCGTCACCGCCGCCGGCCGATCACCACCACTGCCACCACCGCCACGGTGCGGCGCGTCCAGGTCAGGCCCCGGGCGCTTGCGCGCGTTTCCGGGCGCGGCCATGGCGGCTGGCAAGCATCGCGCGCGCGGTGCCACAACGCACCCGCCGCAAGCCACTCGCGTCGCGCGTTATGGGGTTCTAGTTAGCGCAGTTTCTTGCACGCGTTCCACATGCACACACGCTCCCCACCCGCAACTCGGGGCTTGCACTACGGAATATACACCTCGAGGATGTCCGCGGGCGCGGTACACACAGGGCAACGATCACCCATTTTCTGGGAGCACTCACCGCACAAGCAGAGATGCCCACACGGCACCGCAATGTGCGTGCGCTCGCCTTCGAGACAAACAACGCACACCTTTTGGTCGTCGTCGTCGTCCTTCTTGGGCTTGGGCGTTGGCGACTCCCTCGGGACAAAGTCCTCGGGCTTGTGTCGGAACCGGCAACTCGACGCGTCGCCCGCGAGCACGTGCTTGCAATTGCGACCAAACCGACACCGAAGGCGGCGTTCGGCTTGTGCCGCTGTTGGTGGTGCCGCGGTTGGGGGCTCGAGCGACGCCGCAATGGCACGCTCGAGATCGCGCTCGAATGCGGCCTCGGCTTGGAGCGTGGCCACCACCGCCGCCTCACGACCGGCCCACAGTGGCGCTGGCGCATTCGGCGGCGGCGGCGGTGGAGGCGGTGGCGGCGGCGGTGGAGGCGGCGGTGGTGGTGGTGGTGGTGGCGGTGGCGGTGGAGGCGGCGTCGATCTGGTCGCTTGCGGGCGCGGCGCTGGCACTCCGAGTGGAAGCGATGGTGGCTTGGCGGGCTTGGGCTTGGGCTTTGGTGCATCGATTGGTTCCACCACCACGGTCGCGGCCTTGGGCTTGGGCTCCAGCTGGGTCTTTGCGTTTGTCGCCAGGCGCTGCTTGCGCACGGCTTCGGCCTTTCGAAAGAGTTTGGCGTTTGCCGCCCGCAGCGCGCACAGCGCCTTGTGTCGCGCCGCGTCTCGTGCCGCGTCGCGACGGCGCGCCTCGGCAAGCACACCGTCGACGGCGCATTGGACGAGCGCATGGACGATTGCACCCGTGTCGATTGGCAAGGGCGGTGGCGGTGGCGGCGGTGGTGGATTGGGCTCGGGCTTCTTTGGCTTCTTGGGCTTGGGCTTGGGCGTGGTGGACGGCGACGCGTCGTGGATGCTCGTCGACGCCAGCGTGCGCGCGCGGTGCAACGACTTGTTGGTGGCGTACGCGTGCAACCAAAACGCAGGCTCGCGCGTCAGGTGCATCCTCTGGCTCATCTCAGTCGCATTGGGTCCGTTGAGCATGGCCCACCACCGTGCGTGCACGAGTGGAGCGGTGTTGGAGTCGTAGTCGTTGTCCGAGTGGTGCGCGTCAAGGGTGAGCACGTCCCGAAAGCGCGGTCGCATGGTGCTGGTCGCCATGAGGACATCTATCAGAATCACGCGCACGGGGTCCAAGGCGTCGTCGATGAGGTACTGGGCGACGCCACACCAGCCCAGGCCCGCCTCCATGCGCACCCGGCCAGTGGTGTAGTCGTGCACGCTCGCGCACGCGAGCACCGAGAAGAGCCGGTGCAGCTCGTCCAAAACGGGTTCGGGCGTCGTCGGCGCGTCCACCCGGAACGACCGCTTCTTGCACGACCGGTTTCGAATGCTGGCACTCAGGTGCTTCCAATCGCACGCGCTTCGAATGAGCGCCGAGTCTATGGCCGTGAGGTGCGCTGCAAATTCCTTGGTCTCGTCTAAACTCGTCGGATCAAACCCGAGCGCGTAGATGCGCGTCGCGCGAAGCAGGCAAAAGAGGCAACGACGCGGCCTCAGCTCGTAAAAGACGGTGCCGAGCCGCTCGTCCTCGTCAAAGTCGGCATCGTAAGGATTCGCATGTTCCGGTCCGCGCTGGACAAGGTGGAGTCCGTAGCCACCCACGGCGCGCTTCCGGGAGGCGATGAGCGACTCGTGGCGCATTGGTGGCGATCCCTCCTCCCCCATGTCCCCGTTTCTATGCGCTCGCGCACGCACCGTTATCTCTTCTACTTAGCGGGTGGGGGGTTTACACACACACACACGCATACGCACACACACGCACACACACACACGCGCGCGCCCAGGAGCGCGCACGACTCTCAGCCCACTTTGGCCTTGTGGCACAGCGGCCACGTTGGCAACGGCACGTTGCGTCGCACGCGCTTGCCGTGCAGCTCCACGTAGAGCCGCGCAAAGGCGATCGCGTAGACGACGTAGATGCTCAACGAAAAGGCGTAGGCGTGCGTGGGCTGGTCGGCGCACTCGTCGAGCAGCAGCGTGGTCACGAGCAGCGCAACCACAAAGAGGTGCTGGCACGCTTGGGCGGCGGTGATGACGCGACGAAGATGGGGCATGGGTCTCGCGAAATGGGCGTAGACACCAATGTGCACGAAGCTGTTGGCCAAGACGGCGTAGTGAAAAAGCGGCGTGGGCTGTTTGCGCAAGACGAGATTCGCCGCCGTGAGCATGCCTGCCGACATGTGGTGAAACGTAATGAGCTTGCGCGGGCTCTTGTTGGCCAGCGCCAAGAACCAAAGGTCGGCGAGCTCCCAATACTTGGACATCTCCCATAGGGGCACCGTCGTGGCACACGGCGTGCGGCAGAGCGCATCCTTCACCCCGAGGGTGCTGTGTCGTTTCCAAAGCTCCTGGACGCAGACCGCGAATGCAAACACCGAGTAGGTGCTCATCAGCACATTGTGCGCGAGGCGCAGCAGCACGAGCGGCGGACTGAGGGGTTCGTGACGGCTCGTGGGGTTTGGAAACTGGCGTCGACGCCAGCCGTCGGCGCAGCGGTGAACGGCCAGGCAGGCCACCGGCGGACCCAAGAGTCGCGCGAGCAGGTGGTGGTGGAGCAGTGTGGGCGGCGTCATGCGAATCCGCCGCCCTGGGGGGCGTGCACGAATGCCCTCGGGCGTTTGCGTCCTAGCGCGATGCATCGACTCTGCGCGCTAAGAATTGGGCGAATAACCTCTCACACGTGCCCCAAGGCGCGCACCGACACGCTCGCGTCGCTCGTCTTGGCAGCCAAGAAAATGACGACGCGGCGTGGCACCAAGGACGGCGACGAGGCGTACTTTCCATTCTTTTCGCTGGATGCGTGCACGGACTCGCTCGATCCGAATGACTGCGACACGCTCGAGGATTCGGTGATGAACGACGAAGAGCGTGCGAGCATCAGCGCGTGCTACGCATGCGTTTGCAAACACGCGTGCGAGCAGCCGGGCACCACGGGCGTGCTGCTCGTGGGGCCCCTTGAGCTGACGCGCAGCGTGGCGCACAGCTGGTGCCTCGAGGTTGTCGCCGCGCCCTCGCGTCGGTCGTCGTCGCCACGCCCCGACAATGGCGACGCCACAGACGACACTGGAGCGGCCAAACGCCCCGATTGCGTCTACGCCTCGATCACGCGCGTCAAGTCCTGGCCCCGCGGTCGCATGGGCAAGCCCCTAGCCGACAACGAGGTGCGGCACGTTTGCGTTCTCGTGCGCACGCGAGAGGGTCCCGTTGTCGTCGTCGACCGGGAGGCGCAGGAGGCGCCACCAGAGATGGCGCAGCTCTGCACCCTGGTGCTCTGGCACCGACCCCAAACGGGTGCCAACCGTGGTGCCCCACCCCATGCGGCGTCTCCACACACGCTCGGGCAGACCACAGAGTTGGAGTTGTGCGCCGGCGCACGCTCCGTCTACGGCATCGGCTGCGTCGGCATCCACCAGTTTTGCCATCACGGACGCCACCTACTGGAAGCACAAAAGCTCACACATGGTCGGTGCCAGTATCACTGCGTGCTCGGCTCCGCAATCGGCGTGGTGCGCGACGCGACGACGCCCGACGGCCACGCCACGATGGTGAGCGACACGATCCACCACGTGGTTCTGGCGGCGGCCATCCACGGCACGCCGCTGCACGATTTGCCGGCGCGACGACCGCCCATGCGCGTGCTGACGCTCGACGTCTTGCAAGCCAAGCAGCGCGAATCGATGCAGGGCCTGGTCCGGCTGTGCTGCCAGACGACGGGCGCTTCCGATGCCGCCGCCCGCGCCGAGGAGGAGGCCAGACACCTCGAGGCCGATGCCGTTGCCGTCTCGGAACGGCTGTCGATGCGCGGGCTCATGCACCTGCTGGCCGTCGTCGGGCGCGTACACGTCCCGGACGGCCTTTGGCAGTGCAAGCGCAACTCGATCGGACTGGTCACGGCGCTCGCGGTGCGCATCGCCCTCTTTCCGAGGGCCGTCGGATTGGACGAGGGCGATTGCCCGCACGAGGCGCTGGCACGCGAGGAGACCAAACAAGCCATGGAAGCGGTGGTTCCCGGACTGCACACGCACAAAAAGATTGTGGAAGAGCCGCAATTTACCATAGACGCCTCCATTCGCACAGCGATGCAGAGCGTGACGCGTGCGCTTTCGACCGAGCCGCCGCCTCGGAATGCGCAAGTGGAAACCTGCGAAATGGACGCGGCCATCCACGAGTCGTTGCGATGCCTGCAGTCCTTTGGAATGTCGCTCGTCCTTGACGCGTTTGGCGCACCGGGACGGCTGACGCGCGACCTGCTGGAACAATCCGAGTCGGTCGCAAACGAGGTCGACCTGGCACGGCAACGGCATGCACGCAGAGTGACGCGTGGCGAATGCGACGCGCCGCCACCACCCGCCTTTTTCATCCCTGGACGCGCCACGCGATCTGCGCTGCAGCACGCGCTGCTTGCGCACCTAGCGCACGTCGAGCAATCGCTGGCTCCGCGCGCGTCTCTTGACCATTGGGCGGCTGCCGTCCAGCGCGCCGCGGCGGCCAATGGTGGCGAGGGTGGCGAGGTGGGCGACGCGCAACCGCCGTCGCCGCCGCCAGTGCAACAACAGCCGAATGGCGTGGCGGTCGCGGTCGCGGTGCCGGTTGGCCAACGCGTTGTCGATGCGTCGCGGCCCTCGTCAAGCAAACGCAGCAAAAAGAAGAAGACGGATAGGAAAAGGGGCGCGCCGCAACCGCCCGCGTCCAAACCGCGCCCGAGCGCTTCCTGCTTTTCTTCTTCTTCGTCTTCTTCTTCTTCTGCCGCGCCGTGTTCAACCATTGACACTTCGGCGGCGGTGGCGGCCGCAGAGTGCCTCGAGGACGTGCTCGAGCTCGGCAGCGTGGCGGGACTAACCCACCTCACCGAGCCGCGCGCCTTCTTGGTCACGCCGAGCATGCAACACGAGTGCGGACGCTGCGCGTGTCCAACCCACGTTGTCGCGTCGTTGGGATTTGCGGGATCATTTGGAGCCTGTCGTGGATGCCACGCGCCACTCTGCACCGACTGCGCGCAGCTCGCGCTTCTTGCGGCGAGCGCAAACCAGTCGCGCGCGCTCGTGCAACTGAGCTGCTGCACGCGCTGTCTTCAAAGTGCCATGGTCGCGGCGTGCGCTTGACGTCCCGACGCGGCGCTAACGTCGTTGGATTTCCGGCTTGGCAGCTGGAGACCACCGACGCCTCCCGCCGACACGCGAGTGCCATGACGACGCTGATGCACACGTCCCGTGCCGGCACCAATGCACCGGACGACGATGCCGTCGTGCACGAGGCGCTCGCCGCCATCCTCGAGGGCAACGCGATGGCACTGCTCCGGCTGGTTGTCGACACGCCCCTTTCACTGGCCACCGCCGCTCGCTTGTCGGTCCAGGCGCACCGATCCGACCTGCGGCGCGGCGTGGACGGTTTGCCAGTGCACAAGGGCGGTTGCTTGGCGGCAATGTTCTACGGCACGGCGCGACGGCAAATGCTGTGCGCGGCCGAGGAGGAGGGGGACGATGACGACGACGCACACCAATGCGGCAGCATCGGTCAGATGGACAAAGCCGTACTCGTTCTTGGAATCGCTGCCGCCAAGGCGGACGATCCGTCGCTCCTGGACTGCCTGATGGAGCTCGAGCCGCGTGCGACGCTTTCCACCAGACCCAATGGACCAGGGACGCTCTGCGAGATGCCACTCTTTTTCACGGCCAAGCGCGCCCCGAGGTGCCTCGCGCGATGGCAATCCGTGCACGCCCGCGGGCGCGGCGCGCGCATCGACCGCATCTACTACGCATTTGAGCACGCCAAGGCGCGTTTGCAGTCCGAGGCCGCGCGGCAGCTGGCGCGGCTGAGCGGCGACAATGCGACGGGCACCGACGCGGCCGCGCGGCTCTCGGAGGCCGACAAGGCGCACGTGCTGGCTGCGGGGGGCCGCATCGAGCCTCTCCCGCTGATGCGGGAGCTGCTGCGCGTCTTGGTGCAAGGCGGCCGCGTGGAGGTGCTGCCCACCTGTCAGGGCACCTCCAGTTTTGGGTTGGCGCTCCTGGGACGCAGCGAGCTCGTCGTGGAATGCGACGAGTACGACAATGGGGCACACCGGCGACTGCGGCGCATGGCGCAGCGCATGGCCGAGGCGGTGGACTACGAGCGCGCGGCGCGGGCGTTGCCCGTCGAGGGTCGCGCGTCCACGTCGCAGACGCTGCTGTCGGAGCTGATGTCGCCCTTGACGCACTTGCGTCCCGCGGGCGTGCCGCTGGCGCTGCTGCTGCGGGGCGAGGACTAGTCACGCGTGCGCGTGTTGAGTTTTTTTAAAAAAAAACAAACGCGTACGATTCACACGGCCTGCTCGGGTGACTCGTCGAGCTTGGTGTACTGCGAAAACGGGCCGCGGTAGGGGGGAAACTGGGCCAGGATCGAGCACGTCGAGCACGGATTGCAGCAGCAGGCGTAGAAAAAGTCGCTCGTCGACGAGCCCTCGAGCCGCTCAGTCTCGCGCAGTCGCGCGCGCGCGTAAAAGACGAGGGCGACGGCCGCGACCGAGGAGAGCACGTAGAAGATGGCGCCGGCGGCCATGGCGCCGGAGTTTTGCACGTTTTGAAGGGTCGACGACAGCACGGTGAGGACGACGAGCACGACGGCTACGGCCATGCAGACGTTCCGGCGCCCCCCGAGCGCAATGGAAGCCGTCTGGCCCAAGCTGCACGCGGTGCAGCAGCAGACGCCGAGAAATATGGAGGGACTCTTGAAGCACTCGAGGACGCCCTGCTCCCACTCGGCCGGTTTGACAATCTCCGCCGAGCGATTGCGCATCATCATGGGCACACGATCGTCGCGCCTGCCCGAGGGGGAGTTTTGTGGCTTGAGGCTGTCAAACGTGAGCTTGTTCGTGTCCACTGGCGGTGGCGACGGCTTCTTCGTCTTGTCGGGCGCGGTGGTCATGATGCTCTGGCGAGGGGCGTGCACAAACGCGCCCGTCCTCCTCTAGAGCGGTGACGAGCTCAACGGTTATCGCAGAGGTGACGGCGCCACCCGACCGGGGTGCGTTAGGGTCCACCGACCCAAATGCAATCGGCCCCAAACATGCACGCGCGCCGTGCACCTAAAGGCCCCTCGCTAAGTTTAAAATTCATAACTGCGCCTTTTGCGTGTCCAGTAGTATAGCCGGAGCGTGCGTGCGCACACATGTCGCTCCTCGGCGCGGTCGCGCCCAAGGAAGTCCCACAGACGGGCGTCAAGCGACCACTGCTGGGTAGCAATCCAAGCGCGGTACCGGCCAACCAGCCCGCGTTCCGGGGACGCTCAGTGGCGACGCCGGAGCAGCCCATCAAGGTGCCCAAGCTGAGCCAGGGCAACAACCCCAACTCCCAGACCAATGTGGCCATCCCGCTCTCGCGCGTGTGTCCGCTTGAATTTCTGAGCGGGTGGACCGGTCGCCTCGCGCCCGGCGACGTCGCATTTGTCGTGAAATATCCACCGGGCTTCCTGTCCAAGCAGCCACTCGGCAGCAGCGGCACCAATGGCACAGCAACCATGTCGCGTGTCATCGGGCTCGACGGCGTGAATCGGCTCTTGCACGGTGCCCATTCCGACGAGGGTTGGGCGGTGGGCCACAACGTGCTCGTCGTCGACGCGGGCTCGTCACCGATGGAGGTGCTGAGCAACAGTGTGCTCGGTGGCTTCACGCTTGACGCTCTCGATGCGGTGCGTCTCGACGGCATCGTCAAATCCAACGACGAGCCCTTTGCCTCCACCTCCAGCGGCGGCAGGGATAGCGTGGTCTTCAACAATGTCATCCAGGGCCCCACGCTCGTCAACAATGGCTTTCTGTTTTACGAGTCCAGTGCCAACCCCACCGAAGTGGTGACCGGCGCAGTGCCGGGCGGCGCGCAGTCGCGTGGCGTTGAAGCGCACGCGCGCGGCACGCACGAGGGTGGCTACCACGTCGGCGGCTCGTCGGTCAACCGCTCGGGTGAGTGGCTGCGGGGCCGCAACGACTACGTGGCCACCTTTTCCGGAACGCACACAAAGTACCCCTGCCAGATGTTTGATCGAGCGGTCACGCCGCTCAGCACGCTCTTCTTGGGCCTGCGCGCCTACGAGCTGACCAATGTCGACACGCTGACGCAGTCCCTGCGCAAGGATGACAAATCGGAGCCGGGCAGCTGGTTTGCGTCGCAGCCCGAGGTGGTGGCCGCCATCCAGGCGCTGGGACCCAACCCGAACGCCGCCGCCGTGGCCAATGCCAAAACGGCCGTGCAAGCCGCGGTGCTGTCGAAGAAGGCCTTCTACTTTTACCAAATCATGCCCTTTTCGAGCCGCGCGGCCCACCTCTGCCAGCTCGTGCGCGACGGCGAGAATGCGATTCGCAGCGACCCCAACGACTCGGACGCGGAAAAGGCGCGCAAGCTGGTGAAGTTTCGTGCCAAGCTCAACGGCATGCTGCCCTCGCACAGGCGTGGCGAGGAGCGCAGCCGGTTTGACAAGGACGTCTTTGACGCCGTGCGCACCGCAGACTTGGTCTCGATGGTGGGTGCATGGACCGTCGGTCGCGTGCTGGACGTGGCGGCCATGCGCAACTCGGCCTACCACGGCGGCCCCTCTGACACTTCGTTTGCGCTTACGGTCGACGTGCAAATCTCCTTTCGACGCGCCTTCTTTGCCCTCGGCGGCAGCGCCGCCACCGTAGTCACCATCAAGGACACGGCTGGCAAGACGACCACCGTCACAAAGACGGCCGCGGAGAATGCCCGGGACAATCGCTCACGCGTCGAGTATGGCACCAACGACATGGACCGCGAGGGCAAGCGCAAGTGGGACAAGTCGGACGCCACCGATCCGCGTCGCGCAGAGGAGCAGCTGCGCAAGGACCAACTCGCCGTGGACGCGTACAATGCGCAGTTTTCGAGCATGCAACAAGCCGTGGGTCCGCTCTTTGGGGCGGCCATGGGCGAGGGCGGCCTGCCCGGCACGGGCACGCCCGAGACGGCGCTCGCGGCCGTCGAGGAGGCGCTGCGCGCCGTCGAGCGCAGCGCCTCGTCGACGGCGTCGCCTGAGCAGGAGCGCGGCGCCCTCAAGCAGCTCATGACGGCGCTCGCCTTTTTGCAGCGGCAGTCGGCGGCCACAATGGGTGCGCTCGAGGCCAGGCGCAAGGAGGTCCTGCTCGAGATTCAACGCACGATGCGCGCCCTCCAGGAGAAGCGCGCCGCCGCCACCGCCGCCGCCACCAAGGCCGCCGCGGCGCGCGGAAAGTTGGTGCTCAAGACGACGACGACGCGGCCCGTCACGACCTCACCCACCGCCCGCGCTCTGTACGCGCGCGAGCTGCAGCAGCACCAATTGGGCGCCAGCGCCATGGAGCGCGTGCGCGCACTCGTCGACGTCCTGGACCCCGACCTGCCCGACGCGGAGAAGCGCGTGGCGCGGCCGTATCCGGAGCGCATCGCCGACTCGGTCACCCCGGCCGTCTTCGCCGCCGAGTACGTCACCGAGACCCGGCAGCGCCTCACCGCCTTTGAGGCCGCACACGGCGCCTCGCGCACGCAGCAGCACGCCAATCGCCAGAGGGCCTTGGAGGCGCAGTTCGCGACGACAAAGGCGTTCGCCGCCATGGCAGCAATCGACGCGGCACAGCGGTCCAACTTTACGGCCGCGCGCGCCCAGTACCAAACCGCCCTCGATGCGGAGCTCGTGCTGGTGCGCGCGCGGCTGAGCAAGGCGCTGCCGCGCGCGGGCGCGTCCGATGTGGCGCGCGTCGCAGAGGAGGTGCGCGGCTGGACGCAGGACGCGACCAGCCTCGTCCAGCGCTACGTCGAGGGCGCGCAGGCATTGGACCCGGAGACCGAGAAGGTGTACCGCGTGCTCCTCTTCAATGCCGAGCTGCGCTTCCAAGTCTTCAGAGAATTCGCCGAGGCGTTTCTCGGCGCGACGACGGTTCGCGAGGCGCTCTTGGCCCAAGAGGCGCGCGACAAGCGCACGCGTCGCGAGGCGGCCGAATCGCAGCGCGACTGGCTCGCCGATGCCGAGGCGCGCGTGCTCCGCGCCGAGGAGGCGGAAGAAGCGCTCGACGCGCGCACGCGACAGGAGGCGCTCGATGCCCAGCGCGCCTACCTCACCAAGGAGGAGGCGCGCGTGCTGCGGGAGGAGTCCATCGACAGTCCCGCGCACCAGGCGCTCATGCAGCGGCTCCTGAGCGCCGCCTTTGTCGACTCTGCCCACCACCACCACGACCTGCACCAGCTCGCAATGGCCCACCTGAGTGCGAGCGGCTTTGGAGGGCACGGACTGCTGCTGCCAGGCGACGACGCTTCACACGTCGCGACGCACGCCAGCAAGGCGACAATGGGCACCGCCGCCTCCGTCGCCGCCACGGCGCCCGTGGTCGCCGCCGCCCTCGCCAAGCGGCAGCAGCAAACCAGGGCCAAGACGCCCGTGCGCGGACGTGGCGGCACCGGCGCAGCGAGCACGGCGGCGGCGGGCGCCGCTTCCGCTTCCGCTTCCGCGGTGGCGGTGGCCACCGCCGCCGCCACCGCCACCGCCGCCGCCACCGCCGCCACCACCGCCACCGCCGCCGCCACCGCCGCTCCGCCACCTCGCGCGCGCGCGCGCGGCTCCGAGGGATCCTCATCGATGGTCGCCCAGGTCTTTGGCGAGATCTTTGGCACGACGGCCGAGTCTGGCGACCCCGCCGCCGCCGTGGGGGCCGCGGCCGACGAGGACGAAGGCATCGCCTCGCCGACGCCCTCGTCGGGATCCGAGGCGTCTGGTCCAAAGACCTTTCGGCGCAGCACCGGTGGTTCCTCAAAGCGCTGAAGCGCTGAGGGGTGCGGCGCGCAGCACACGGGCGGGCAAAAAAGGGAAGCACGTTCCAAAAAAGGCATCTAAAAAACCCAAGCACCCATGCGGGCATGAGTGACCGCCATGGCGCATCGAGCCTAGAAACCTAGAAAAAAAGGGAAGAAAAAAACTAGACCATTAGGAAAGCAAGCACCTTGCTGAAAAAAAGGCAAGGGGGTTGTAAAAGAAAAATGGTGCCCTGTCTGCCCTGACCGCCCCATTTTTTTGAAGTGCTTGCTTTTTTATCGAGCTCGGAGTTCGATTTCGATCCACGCGCTCGGACAAT
>Ga0115572_10003300_pt1 | contig 12771 bp, 12 predicted proteins | sample COGITO_mtgs_1206_FD_88681 | JGI IMG/M metagenome (GOLD analysis project Ga0115572, IMG submission 88681) | Pelagic marine microbial communities from North Sea - COGITO_mtgs_120607 | ecosystem: Environmental > Aquatic > Marine > Epipelagic | place: Germany:Helgoland, sampling site Kabeltonne... | reverse complement strand
TGCTCCCCCGTTGTCTGCTCCCCCGTCGTCTGCTCCCCCGTCGTCTGCTCCTCCGTCGTCTGCTCCCCCGTCGTCTGCTCCTCCGTCGTCTGCTCCTCCGTCGTCTGCTCCCCCTTCCTCTCCCTCTCCCTCCGCCGTCTTTTTGTCTTTAAACTTTCTTGTTGTTTGTGTTTCAAGATCTCCATCTCCACAATTGATTTTTGTAGTAAAACCACCCTGACAATCTTCGCCTTTTTTATTGGGGGCATCGTCGTTCCAATGTAAAAATGTGTATTTGTTACAATTTACACTATCCTTTTCTAATGCTTTAATATTTTTTATATTTTCACATAATTCTGGAACTAAGTCCCAAACCTCATCTTTAAAAAGAGGAGTTCTATCACAACATTTTGTTTCCCAGTTTGTTTCATAACAAACACTTGTTAATGGAACTTTATTTTTTGGTGGTTTTGGTAAATATCCTAATTGTCTTGCAACGGATAAAACACCACACCAGGAATCTAAATAAATAACTAAATCACCTAAATTAGGAATTCTATTTGGGTCGTCCTCACCATCTCTTTGTAAATCACCATAATCTGGCAATTTTGTTCTAAACTTATTATTTGTTTTACCTTCGCCCCCATTGTCCCTTCTTAATATACTTGATATTTTTTTACAAAATATATTATGTCTACAATTAAGTTCAGATATCGCGCTTGCCATTGCAGTTGACAATTCAACACTTTGCCACCAAGGAGACCGACCAAATGATTTAAGTGTAATATCACACCATAAGCCATCATCCCCTTCTTTAAGAATATTTTCTAAATTTTTTTTATCACATAAAGCAGGAATTAATAATTTTTTGGTTGAACTTGTTATATCAATTAATGGATAACATATTTGTGTACAATTCCCAATTTGATCACCTTTATAAAAAATATCAATAAATTCCGATAGAGAAAGTGGTCTTTCTGGTATTAATCCGGGGCGGGGAATAGTTAATTGAATAGGTTCTTTATTTACTGTATCTTTTGAAAATTCTATGTTCTGATTTAAAGGTAAATGTGAAACATCTGGAGCAAAACTTACCGACGCAATATCAAATTCAAATTTATTGTCGCATGTTTCTGCCAGTGTGTTAGTATCCGTTGTATTAGAATGTGCCATTATACTAATTTATTAGAAAATAAATTTCTACCAATTATAGATTTTTCATTTATTAAATGATCAAAAAATAACGAATATAAAATTAAAATTAAAAGTGATAAATATAAATTATCACAACTTGTATAGGCAACCAGAAAAATTAAAATATCTCTAAATATAGGATGTTTTATTATTTTTTTTTGATTATTTGTTATTCCTAAATCAATATGTTTAGAATGTGTATTTATAAATAACAACATTAATGTTGTTATAAAAAGACTAAAATTATTTTGTTTCATATATATATATATATTTATTTTTCATTTTTACATTCAATACAATCATTTAATCCACATTCAGTAAATAATGGATCTTTGGGTTTTTTACCTTTCCATTTTTTATTGTTCCACGTATAACATTCTTTATTATTGTGATTATGATTGTTATTATGATTATGAATTGGTAAATTTGAATTTAATGGAATAAGCATATTTTGAACTTCCATATTCTTAACATTTAAATTTTTTAATTTTCTACTGGTATATTCACTATCAGAGTCAGAATCAGAACCAGAATCACTATCAGAACCAGAATCACTATCAGAACCAGAATCACTATCAGAACCAGAATCACTATCAGAACCAGAATCATATTGATCATCTGTTGAATAATATTCACCAAAGTCATTAATTTCACATATATCTTCGTCTTGATTTGTTTCCCTTATATGTCTAGCATAATTTTTTTTTCTATACATTCGATAATCATTTATTGTATATTTTTTATTAATACTATTTTCATTAAAAATCTGTTTATACAATCTATTCAGTGTTCTTTTATTAGTACATTTAGTTTTTGCGTGTCTTAAACAACTATGTAAACTTTCTTTAATTTTTTGACTTAAAATCGCCTTTGCCCTTTTATACGAATACTTTCTTGATATAGATGGGGCATTTTCTCTAATTACACGCAATGAATCGTAACTACACTTATTTAAATATCTTTTACATTCTTTATTATCCCAATCTCCATTATTTAAACTACCATATCTTAATTCATCATCTTTTGACCAAGTTCTGTTTACATAATTATTCAATACAGAGTCTTGTGGTTTATTCATACCGTGTTTTTCATCCCCTTTATCGTCTCTATTTAATGCCTTTTTACTAAATTTATCCCAATTAGGATTAGTATGTGGAGTTCCACGGGTATCATTATTGTTAGTTTTTGAATTATTATCTAAGAAATTTTCTAGGTGCCCGCGCCCAAGTAAGTCAAATGTTTCTTCATCTTTTCTTGTAGGATTATTTTTTAATCTTTTTTTAACATCTTTACATGTATCTTTTTGTTTCATACCTTCTAATATGTCATTATTCAAAGTAACAATAAATATTAAGCAACCCAATATACCTACAACTTTACCATGATTTAATGCTAAATACAAAACTACCAAAGCAAAAATCAATCTACCACTGTTTGTGACAACAATTTTTTTAAATGATGTAGGAGGTTTAACTATAACAATAACTAAAACAATTGCAAAAATTAATTCAATTAAATTCATTATATATATAATAATATAAGATTTATATATATGACGCTATCTTTTTCAGAATTTAATTCAACAAATAAAGTTGATTTACTAAAACAACAACTTTCACTAGAGGAAGAATCAAATTTAGCAAATTTTAATCCTCCTAAAAATCCAATTATACAAACAAAAGTAGATAATCCTGTACAAAAAGATTCTGATATAAAAACAGAAGATACTAATGAATTATATTATAATCAATTTTTACCACAAACAATAGACTATAAAACAATTAATAATGAACATAAAAATGTTACTATGAATACATTGAATAATAAATTAGATTATTTAATTAATTTATTAGAAGAACAAAAAGAATTTAGGACTGATACAATTTTAGAAGAATTAATTTTATATATATTTTTCGGTATATTTATAATATATGTTATTCATTCTTTTACAAAAGTTAAGTCTTATTCACGTTAATTTAAAATAAATACATCATTTGATTTTTCTGATAATTTAATGTAATTATAAAAATAATATGAATGTGTTTCAACGTACATTGGTTTATACATATTTAAACTATTAATTAATATATTTGAATGACTTATATCATCTATAGATAATGTAAAGATATCTAAAGAATTTATTATTATATTAAATCCCTTTATAAAGAGATCGCTAGCGTCATAATTTATAGAAGCATAACAATTATAAATATTACCTTTTTTTACTTTATAATGTTTAAAAAAATATAATCCAATTAATTTATTATTTATTAATGAGGCATAAACAATAACATACTTATCATTTATCATTTCTATTAGTGTATTTATATTTTGAAATATTGCTATGTTGAATTTTTCTTTAATCTCGTTTTCATTTATTAAATATAATTGACTTTTATTAATTTCAATAATTTTTATATTTGAAAATACATTATTCTTTGGTAGTTTAATATTAATATAATGAAGTACATTATATATGCATAGTGGTAATATACTTATTGTTTTATTTTCCCATTTAAATAAGTATATTTTTGAATTATTATAATTATTTAAGAAAAAGTTATATATTAATTTTGGTGCTATATTTTTTTTTCTATTAATTTTATCAATACATAAAAAATCTACATACATTACATTATTATTATTCATTTGTAATATTTCGCCGCATATAATTCCTTCAATTGGATTTTTTTTAAATAAAGATAAATAATCTATATTTTTCATATATGGATAATTATTTAACTTTTTATCTGACCAATTATTTACAACAAATTTTTTTATATTATTTTTTTGTTTTTCTGATAGGATATTATATTTATAATGTGATATTCTAAAATCATCATAATATTTTGTATCAATCTTAGGGAAGGTTTTATATACTATTCCTCTATAAAACCAATAATACAAATTATAAATATGAAAAACAGGTTGTCTATTCCAAAAAGGATGTTTTATTGATATATACATCTTTAATAAAACATAAATTGTTATTAATGAAACTATAATATAAAACATTATGGTTTATATAGAATGTAAATATATTGATTTTTATAATTAACCCCAGATAAATTTATTTGAGTTTTAAGTTTAAAACCAACTGCTTTTGCTATTGCTAAAATACGTTTTTGTGTATTCATAAATAATGTATGTTTATTTATTCTTTTATCATTATTTTTGTTAATAAATGTTTCTGTAAATTTACATATATCATTGCTATCAAGAGAAAAATTTGATTTATATGTAAAGTTTTTAAATTTTACAATTGAGTTTGTTATTCTTTTATTAACAACCGATTGAACGTCGACAAACTTTAATGGATTGCTATGGTTTACCATAGGATCAAAATTATTTTTATCAACTAAATGTATTGCCATATATCCTCCGTTTTTTAATGAATTAAAACAATTTTCAAATAACAATCGTTTATTACTAATATAATAAATAGTAAAATACAATAATAATATATGTGTAAATTTATCTTCTCTTTCAATTAAATCTATATCTAATATTTTTAATATGTCTCCATACTGAAATTTATTTTCGGGAAAAATATTTTTTGCCTTTGCTATCATATCTCTTGATACATCTATCCCAATTGCTGGTATTCCCTTTTTATTTAAATAATTTACATGAAATCCCACACCAGAACCCACGTCTAAAACATTAGATTTATTATTCATTTTAGTATAGTGCATAATTTTTTCTAATTCATATACATTTTTATCAGTATTGTCAAATATTATATTGTATATTTCTGAATAAAATTTATCATATAAATTATTATTATTGTATACAACAACTTTTTTTGACTGTTCAAACCCCTCTACATCCATTATTTTTAATTTTACTTTATCTTTAATAACAAAATATATTAAACAAATAAATAATATTCCTAAAACAAAATATAATATTTTTTCCATATTATATTATTATGTATACAAAAATAATTGACGATAGAATTGATTTTAAAGTAATTAGTTTTTCAAATTATAAAATAAAGGAAATAAAAAAAGATATTATAAAGTTTATAAATAATTGCGACATAGAAAAATGTTGTTTTTTTTCAGCCGATTTAATATGCAGTGGGTTATTTCTTGAATTATGGGATATTATAATTAATGTTTTAGGAAAAAATATTTCAATTTGTAATGTAAAACTGATATGTTATTTGGATTTAAAATTTATATATTTTAAAGAATTTATTAATTCAGGTATAGATGAAATAGAACTTAGAAATTCACAAAATATTAGAGAACTTTTTTGTGAAATTATTTCTGTTTTATGTTTATCAAATAAAATACAAACGGTTTCACGTGTAAAAATTCAAAAAGACGAGATAGATTATTCAACCATTGCGAATAAACTTAAAGCAGATAATATAGAATACTCAAAATTAGTTTATAAAGATAATGATCCAAAAGAATTATTTATTGCAATCAATGAACTAGTATTTAATATACATAACGATAACCCAAATCAATTACTTATCTATTTTTGGATAGAATGGATACTTAAATATTTTTCAAAAATAAAAAAACACAAAAATATTGTTTGTGAAAAAAGAAATTATCCAGTATCTGAAAAGGATAAGAATAATATTATATTTATTATTTGGGATTGCATTAAAACAAAAGAATCAGATAATGCACTTATCAATAAGTGCATTGATTCATTAATAAATTTATTCTGTATTAGATATTCATCATCGTGTAATAACAAAAGAGTATTCTTAATTTATTTAGCGGTAAAACTACTTATTTCAAAAAATATTAATTTAGATGTACCCATTGTAGAAAACAAAGATTTATTGCATTCCATTATAAAAAAAAATGATTATATTTATAAAAAAATAAAAAAAAATGAAATAAATCAATATACTGGTGGAGAACCAATTGACGAAGGAAGAAAACTTCAAATTGATAAAAGTATAGAAAAGTTAAATATTTTATATGGAAAAAACAGTAAATTGAAATTATAAATATATTAACTTATAATAAAAAGTTATGAAACATTTTTTCAAAAGCGGTTCTTCCTCCATATTGCTTGGTTATGGACATTATGGAAACTTTTTACCAATACAAGAAAATAAACTTATTAAAATAACACTTGTAACAGAAAAACACAATGAATTTAAAATATTACCCTATATACGATTAATACAAAATTATACTAAATACTATTGTATACCACATGACTTATCATTCAAGTTAAGTCCCGAAAACCCATTTTATAAATATATAAAAAATATTTCTGTAAATGACGCCGACATATCAATGTTTAATAAAAACAATACACTTCAATATAATTTTATTGATAACGCAGGAAATTTTGAACTACTTGACACAATAAATGATTTATTTGATTATGATTTTTCATTCTGGACATCATATAATGATATCTATTTATTTACAAGACAAATACTTACTGCTGTTTACTTTTTACATAAAAACAAAATTTGTCATCTAGATTTAAAACCAGAAAATATAATTGTAAATAAAGTTATGTTTACATTTAAACTAATTGATTTTGGATTTTCATCTATTGAACCATTTGACGATTTTGTTAAAAATATAAAGGGAACACCCGGATATTTTCCTAGTCATAATTGTAATTATTCAATTAGTGAATTCTTTCCAAAAATATGTGCAAACGATATTATACGCGTAAATGGAATAATACCTATTGTTGAAAATAGAAAACTTGTGTATAAGATAGATAGTTACTGTTTCGGTAGAGTTTTATTTTGTTTGGCATTATGTTTTCAAACATATAAAAAAAAAGAATGTTGTTTTTCTTTCAGCATAAGTGAAAATAATAAAAAAAAGAAAATATTCAAAATTTGTAAAGATTTACTAGAGAATGATGCAAAAAAAAGAAAAACAATTGAAGAATGTCTTTATTCATATTTTCATACACACGATTTTATATCCATTATATAATCTTTTAAAGATATTTTTGCTTCCCAATCTAAATTTACGTTTGCATCAATTTTTTCATTAAAACAAACATATCTTTCTCCTTTTCTTTCTTTTACATAACGATAATCGCAATCAAACATTTTTACAATATCAATTATTTGATAACTTTCATTATGTGATAAATACCATTTATCATTTTTTTCTTTTTTCATTATTTTTAATAATGCTTCTGTAATGTCATTTATATGAGTAAATTTTCTTTCTTGTGTTCCTGGTTTAACAATAGTTAATGGTTCTTTATTTAAATATTGTTTTTTAAATATAGCAATTACAGTTGAAAAATCACCGTCACTTATTTCATTATTATTACCATATACATTAAAAAAATAACATATCTGATAATTAATATTATACCAATTACCATAATTTTTTATTAATTCACACATTTTAGATTTCATCCAAGTATAAGGTGATAAATTTTCTTTATTATTTAATCCCGATGATGTAGCAGAATATATTAATTTAGAATTCCATTTTCTTACCAATTCTAATATTACTGGGGTTCCTCGTAAAATAGAATCATATAGCATTTTTATTTTTTCAAATGATGTATTTATCCTTGAAAATTCTCCAAAATGAAAAACTATATCAAATGATGTATTTTTAAATATTTCTTCAGCATCCCATGTATTTCCTTCAATATATTTTACTTTTTTATTTATAATATGATTTTTTTTATATCCACTTATATAATTGTCTAAAGATACAATGTTATAATGTTCATTTTGTCGTATTAATTTTTTTATTAATGAAGAACCAACAAATCCAGCGCCACCCGTTACTAAAATATTCATATTATATAATAAATTGAAAATAATAAATAAATAAAAACTAATAATATTCACTATGATTGTCCCAGTGACTCTTTTTGTAATTTTACCAGTTGTTTCGTCTGAATGCACAAATATGCTATTTCTTGAACACGCAACGCATACAAAACAGATAAGTAAATCAAGATCTATTACTGTTACACCAGCACTTGAATGGAAAGATCATATAATTTATAATATGCAAGCAAATGAAATTTTTACAAAACTAGACTTTGATAAATATGAACTAATGACACACGCATATAAAGGTGCGCTTATTATTCATCGTGTTTGTGAAAAAAGCAGCGATTACCCTAAATATGGTAAAATCACAAATGAAGAAATGAGAGGTTATGTTGTTGATGTCATTAATATGTTTGATACTGATATGTTTCTAAATAATAACCATTTTACTACTTATGCACATGGTCATCAAAAACATAATTTTAAAATGTATAGAGATGAACAATATAAAAAAAAGGAACAACAAAAACTAAAAGAAATCGAAAAATATAAAGAAACTAATCCTATTAAACATTGTATTTACTACATTATAATAAACAAATGTTGTATTTATTTGTTTACTTTTTATATAATAATATTTCTATTCAGTTAATTTAATCTTTCGTCTACGCAGTGTTCTTCTACGTCTTCTTCCACGTACCTTTCTTGTATATTTTTTTGTCTTTTCTTCTTGATAACATATAAATCTAAAAACCGGGGTTTTACCATCGTGAATTAAGTATTTTAATCCACCATATATCTTATATTCCTTCATAATTATATTTTAGATATTATATTAAACAAACACCACTTACGCCCAGTATACTTTTAGTATCATTTGGTTTTTCTACTATTTTATTACCATCATGTATTTGATAGTTTTGCTTTTTATAGTATTTTTCTCTTTTTTTCCATTGTCTCATAAAACAATCATGTGAATCCACAAAATCCAATATAAGCGGTTTACTATTTGGATTTCTCATTACTCTACCAACGGACTGAATTATATCTGATTTTGGGGTTACCATTAATAGTGTATTAAGTGATTTAATATCAAGTGCTTCTTCTGCCATCGAATATGTTGCTATAATAATCTGTTTTTCTTCACTTAACTTTAGATCTTTTTGTTTCATACCACCCATATAGTAACCGATTGTAGCAAAATTAAGTTCCTCTATCTTTTTGTATAAAGAGACAAGAAGAGATTTATATTGGCCTAAAATAAGAATTTGTTTTTCTTGAGAAAATATTTCTTGTAATTTATTTAGGATAAATTGTGTTCTATCTTCACTATTGCAGAGTTTTGAAATCATCTTTGAATAATTTACACGACCATTGTAATTAATTTCAACATTGTTGTATTCTTCACTTGTTGTTTTAAATCTTTCAACCTTAATTACAACATTTTTATTTTCTTTTCTTTTACGTTTAATTAAAACCGGTCCAATAAACATTTTAAATACACAACTCAATCCATCCTTTCTTGTCATCGTAGCAGATAAACCAAGCATTTTTTTTGTTACAATTTTAAATAATGCATTACTAAAAACTTCTGCCGACATATGATGACATTCATCGATAATTGTCAATCCAAATGATTTAAACATATCAATAGGATAATCCTTCATCGCAATAGATTGAAGCATACAAATCACAATATCCGCATCAAGTTCCATTATCTTTCCTTGTATTTTACCAACAGTAACGTCTGGAATAAATTGTTCAATTCTTTCAATCCACTGAGATACAAGAAATTCTTTATGAACAATAATTATTGTTTTTTTTTTGATACGAGACAAAATATTTAGCGCAATTACTGTTTTACCAAAACCACATGGTAATTCTAACAAACCACCATATTTAGACTTCATATATGCATCAATAACAGATATTTGTTCTTCTCTTATTGATCCATTAAAATTAACATTAATATCTTCTCCATTATTTATTTTTTCTTTTTTATACATTCCAAATGTATCAAAACCATACCATTTAGGCAGATACATTTTTTCTTGAGATTCTCGATAAATCGGATAGGAAGGCAATTTAGCAAATCCAGGCATTTGATTTTTAGGAGCTATTGTTAATTCATTTCTTATTTTTTCTTGTTCTATTGCTGTAATATCCCTTTTAAGAATTGTATAACCGCGATAACCAAGATAACTCATTGTATGTACTATATCTTTTTTATATTCTAAATCATTTCATTTTTTTATAAATACATAATATATATAATGAAAGTAAAACCAATTAATTTAATTATTTCTGTTCTTGTTCTTTTAATAGTATTTAATATTTCTCTCCCCAACGACATTTACAATTTGGCAAACAAAAAAGAAGTTAAAATAGGTGCTGTTATTTTAGGTCTTTTAGTTTCTTATAAACAACCACTTATTGGAATTATGGGATTAGTATCTTTTTTTGTTCTTATACACAATAGTCAAACTATGGAAAGAAAAATATCGTTTGGTGAAGGTCCCAGTGAAAAATATAAAAAAAAACATATGGAGGTCATGAATGACTCGTTTCCTGTTACACTTGAAGAACAAGTTATAAAAGGTATGGATAGTGACAAATATAAATGTAGTATGCCGGATGCATCATACAAACCGGTTTTAGAAAAATCTTGTAATGAATCTCTTAAACTCTAAATTATCTTTTTTCTGTTTTATTTCGTTTATTTTTTCTTTTTTTAAACGATTTATGACGCTTTATTTTTCCTCCTCCCTTTGCTGCATCATATACTCCTACAGTTTCTTTTAATAGTGTTAATCTTTTATTATCTTCGGGTGTCTTATTCGTTTTTTTTTCTAAATATTCTATTTGGCGTTTAGAAATATCAATTTGCTCTGCTTGTTTCGCAACAGCAGATACTCCCGAAGATGCTTGTTGTGATACAATATTATTATATTCTACAGCAGATGTTGGATTTTTTGGATCAGATAGTATAGCATCTATAACACCACCGTCTACTAAAGCAAGAGATTTTCCATTGATTTTATTCCCCCCATCCCCATTTCTTAATATAATTAATCCCCCTCCTGATGCACCCGTAGAATTATTTATTACTTTTATTCCAAATTCATAATCAAATATTTGAATATTACCTTTTTTATCATCCTCCCGATCTTTACGTGCATTATTTTTTGAATTTGGATCGATCCTAATGAGTTTTTTATCACCATCAATTCGTTTAACAATCCATGCTACCCAATGATTACCTCCACTCCCATTATTAACACTATCAAAAGGTCTATCTTTATAAGTTGTAACATTTATGAAATGTTTTTCTGAAGGAAATTCTTTTAATATTTTTAATAAATATGAAACAACAATTTCATCAGGTGTTTCCTCCAGTCCTATACACAATCCTATGCTTCCTGATCTTAACTTTTCAATAAAGTCCCTACCATAAATATTTCCTAATAAATTAATAACTGATTGAGGACCACACGCAGCACTTCTTTGGACTTCATATAACGTTATTCCTTTAGATGTTTCGCCTTTATTTATATTACCCAGCTCCTTCATGTTTATTTCTTCACTATCTATAGTTACTTTTTTCCTATCATTTACAAGTTGTATTACTCCTAAAACGTGTTCTGCTTCTGGTGTTGTTAATGGTCTTGGTATTGGTGCTGGTGCTGCTGGCAGTGGTTCTGCTGGTCCGGCTTCTCCTGCTGCTTCTGCATCTCTCACCTTTATCGCTTGTTCTGCTTGAATCTTTGCTTTTTCGGCACGTTTTTCTGCTCGTCTTTTTATTCTTGCTTCTGCTTTTTCGGCACGTTGTTTTGCTTTTTCGGCACGTTTTGCTCGTCTCGCTTCTTCTGCTTGTCTAGTCACTTCTGCCGATTCTTCTTGTCTTGCCGTTTCTGTTGCTTCTCTTTCTGTATTAACAATAGAATTAATGATACTCTCTGTTATTTCACTTTTTTGGAGTCCTAATTCACGTATTTTTGTATCATCAATATTAAGTTTTATTTCTTGAACACTTTGATTTTTACTATCGTTAAAATCGTATTTTTTTATTATATATTGTTGTGCCCCTTGGTCTGGGGTTAAAAATATATAATGATACTTTTTTGGTTTTTTTTGGAATAATCTTTTAAACAAACCAGCACCTCCACCTTGATCGCCGATACTTATATTACTTTCATAAATAACTGGCGAAGTGTACAAACCAGCAACCCGGGACGCGGTTGTGCTAAGCGCGGGAGTACTTTGCCACCATATATTAAAATCATCTTCACTTATAGTTTCCAATTGTATTTCTGCTGGTTCTGGTCGTTCAGTTGCGGGGGGAGGTGCTGCGTCATCTTCACCGCCATCATCATCTTCAACCACAGTACTAGCGTCAGAACTGCCACTGACAGCATCACTAGCATCGTCAATTGAAGTCTCTGCAACAGTACTGCCAGCAGCAGCATCGGCAGCACCAGCAGCAGCAGCATCATCATCATCATCATCATCATCATCATCATCATCGTCGTCATCGTCATCACTCGGTGGTGATGCCGCTGATTCTCGCCTCGATTTACGCAAATTATCAAACCATCGTTTAAATCTTCTTAAATAAAATATTAAAATAGACAGTAAAGAAATCATGAAGAACCCCCACCAACCAATTTTAAAATTATAAGGGTTATTATCATTAAAAAGTCTTAATGTCCAGAGAATCCATACAACTGACGAAAATATATATAAAACTAAAACAATCCACGGAATTATTTTCTCTTTGCTATCTAAAAATATACTTTCCATCCCTTCTTCGATTCTAGGGGGGTCTGTACCAGTGGCACTACCAGTAT
>Ga0115572_10003298_pt1 | contig 12773 bp, 13 predicted proteins | sample COGITO_mtgs_1206_FD_88681 | JGI IMG/M metagenome (GOLD analysis project Ga0115572, IMG submission 88681) | Pelagic marine microbial communities from North Sea - COGITO_mtgs_120607 | ecosystem: Environmental > Aquatic > Marine > Epipelagic | place: Germany:Helgoland, sampling site Kabeltonne... | reverse complement strand
CATGCACGACGGCGCATTCATGATGCTCAGCGGTCAGCTCCCGATCTGGAACGAGGACTGGCAGGCGAGGGTGCAGATGGCGATCGACGATGCCGGCAAGGAGCGCCCGGTGTCCGACATGATTCACCAGCGCGTCGGCGATTATGACGCGTTCAAGGACTATCAGCGCACCGTCTTCGACCGCACCGAAGCGCACATCGCCTCCATGGATCCGGCCGACTTCCAGCGGGTGCTCGTCGCGCCGCCGTACCCGTCGCAGATCGCCAGCACGTACAGCGCGATGTGTGCTGGACCGGCGGGCATCACCGTGCTCGACGGCTACGAGTGCTGGCTGTATCAGCACGGTCTGCGTCACATGGGCGAGATCGAACTCGCACGGGGCCTCGTCGGTCTCGAGGGCATGACCTCGTGAGCGGCCCTACTCTGACCGACGCCGAGCGTGACGTGTCGCAACGCCTCTCTCGGGGCTTCGCGTGGCCGACTGTCCTGTTGCTCGTGGCGCTGATCGTGATCGGGGTCGCGGTGATCGCGGCATGGGAAGCCGGGTCGATGCCGCTGCTACTCGGGATGTTCATCAACAGCTTCGTGGGCTACGGCCTCTACACGGTGGTCCACGATGCCGTACACAAATCCATCAGCGGCCGCGATGCGAAGTATTCGCGATGGGACACGATCTGCGGCACCATCGCCGGGCAGTTGATCCTCACGAACTTCGCCGGCCACCGGTCGAGCCACCTCCGACATCACGCCCACACCAACACCGATCGAGACCCTGACCTCGGGGCGAAGGGTCCGCTGGCGGCACTGCCGATCAAGTGGCTCATCAGCAACGTCGTCTTGCTGCTCGTGGCACTTCCCGGCGGGATACACCTCGCGAATGCCCTCATGCGTCGGCTCGGGGGAGAGCGAGCCAGTGAGGGTGGCGACAGCAGTTTGCTTGCCGCTCAGCGCTGGGCAGTGCGCGTGGGCGTGGTGGCGGCGCTGATCTCGATTCCGTTCGGCGCGGTCGTTCCGGTGGTTGTCTTGTGGATCATCCCTGCGCGGCTGACGTTCCTGTACCTCGCGATCTTCTTCGCGTGGTTGCCTCACTTTCCGTACGAGCACACCGACCGGTTCCGAAACACCCGCATCACGCTCTTTCCGGGTTCGACGTGGGTGCTCCTGCAGCAGGACCGGCATCTGATCCACCACCTGTACCCGTCGATCCCGTGGTACCGGTACCGGGCGGCTCATCGAGCGCTCGCACCGTTGCTCACCGAGCGCGGCGCCGTGGTGGCGGGACCCTCGAGTGATCCGCGGGTGCGGGTCAGGCTCCGCTGATTTCCCAGCCCTTGCGCATCAAATGCCAGTTGAAGTAGCATTACAGTGGTAGTGCTGGTTTGACAAGCGCTATATCGCCTTCGATGATCCGCATCTGGGCGAAGCAACGGAGCGGTCGCCGACCGCCAAGGGGGAACCATGACAGGCACACGTCGTATCGCCGGGTCGCTCATCGCGCTCTCGTTGTTCACTGCCGCGTGCGGTGGCAACGACGATGGGGGCTCTGAGCCGACGGCTTCTCAGCCAGCGGCCATCGAGTCGACCGAGACGGAGACGATCGTCACCGGCACGGATGCTCCCGCGGTCAGCGACGACGGAGCGGCGAACGAGATCGTGGAGGAGGTCGTCGACGACGAACTCGACCCGGTTGCAGGTGGCACGCTGCGCATGGCATTGGAGGCCGACGTCGCAGCCCTGAACCCGACTGCGGCGGCGCTGACCGGAGCAGGCCTCAACATGGCCAACGCGGTGTTCGACACGCTGGTCGCGATCGGCGAGGACGGCGGCCCGGTGCCGTACCTCGCAGAGTCGATCGAGCCGGTCGATGGCGACCTGACCCTCTGGCGGCTGCGACTCCGGCCGGACATCGTGTTTCACGACGGCACTCCGCTCGACGCCGCCGCCGTGAAAGTCAACTTCGACACACAGTTCGCCAGCCCGCTCGTGGGGCGGGCACTGCAGCCATTCTTTGCCGCGGAGGGCGCCATCACCGTCGTCGACGACCTGACGGTGGACTACCGGGTATTGGATCCCGATGCGGCGTTCCCCAATCAACTGACCACCCAGCTCGGCATGATGGCGTCGCCGACGTGGTTGGCCGCCGTGGCCGAGGAGCCGACCCTGAACCAGGCGCCGGTTGGGACAGGACCGTTCGTGTTCGATGCGCGTGAAGAGGACTCGCTGACGAAATTCGTCCGCAACGACGCATGGTGGGGCGGAGAGGTGTACCTCGATGCCGTGGAGTTCCTCCCGGTTCCCGACCCGTCCACGCGCAACGAGCTGGCGTTCAACGGCGACGTGCAGATGATCCAGACGGTCGATCCATCGTCGGCGGGCGACCTCCTCGATGACGAAGAGTTCCAGTCGGTGCTCGACGAGACCGGTGAAGAGAACTTCGTCATGTTGAACGCGGCCGTTGCACCGTTCGACGACCTGCGCGTCCGTCAGGCGCTCGCGTTCGCGACGCCGCTACAGAACGTCCGGGACCTGATCGGACTGGGCGTCGCCCGACCGGCCGACCAGATGTTCACCCCCGACCAGCCGTACTACAACTCCGACGTGGTGCAAGCGGGCGATGACCCGGAGCGTGCGCTCGAACTCGTCGCCGAGTACTGCGCGGAGGTTCCCGCGCAGTGCAGCGACGGGAAGGTCGACATGGACTTCACCTTCGTCGGGGGTTCGGTGACCGACGCTCGCCAGGCCGAGATCCTCGATCAGGGTTGGAGCGCGGCCTTCAACGTGAACTTCAACGAGTTGGTGCAAGACGCACTCTTGCTGAGCGTGGCGACGGGCCAGTACCAGGTGACGACGTGGCGACAGTTCGGCGGTATCGACCCGACCGGCTCGCGACAGAATCTGCTGTGTCGGACGGTGACGGAGGGCATCTCGCTCAACTTCCCACGGTTCTGCTCCGAACAGCGAGATGCGCTGATCCTCGAGGCTCAGGCATCGACTGACCTCGACACTCGAGTCGAGCTGTGGCAGGCCGTGGTCCAGGACGTACAGGATTCGTACTCCTACATCTTCATGCGCCATAGCCCGTGGGTCGTAGCTTTCGATGCAGACGTGCGCGGCGTCTGCGATCGCACCACGCCCGAGGGCGCGGCGTTGCGCTGTGTGTCCAACGGTCGGACGTGGTTCGATTCGACGTGGATCGTGGAATAGCGTCGAACAGTCCGCCACCGGAGGAAAAACGTGACCGACCATCTCAGGCAGCGGGTGACGGGCGCTCGGGCCTGGCGCTCGGCTGACTTCGTCGACGAGTCGGATTGGCTGACTACGATCGACGCAGAGGGCGTCGAGGTGTTGGCGGCTGCGGCCACGGTGCTGCCGGATGATCCTCACCGCTGGGTCGAGGTCGACCGACCGCCACCATGAACTTCGTCGACGACTCCATCGAGGACAAGGCCCTCACCATCGGCGCCGCGATGCCCAACACCGAGGTCAAGATCATTGACCCCGACACCGGCGACACGGTACCGATCGGTGAGGTCGGCGAGCTGTGCGTGCGGGGCTATCACGTCATGGTGGGCTACCACGACATGCCCGAACAGGCCGCTGAGGCGATCGACGAAGACGGCTGGCTGCGCACGGGCGACCTCGCCGCGATGGACGAACGTGGCTACTGCACCGTCGAGGGCCGCCTCAAGGACATGATCATCCGCGGCGGAGAGAACATCTACCCCAAGGAACTCGAAGAGATGCTGCTCGCGCATCCGGCAGTGGCCGAGGTCGCGGTGGTGGGTCTGCCCGACAACAAGTACGGGGAGGTCGTCGGCGCATTCGTCCGTCCTGTCGCCGGAACGACCATCGACGCCTTCCTCGCCGCCTTCGCCACCTGACCTGGCGCCAGCGGGCGTTCCTTGCTCTCGCTCATGCGCCTGGTGGCATGACTGGCAACTCACCGGTCAGTCGGTGACGTGACGTTCCTCGCGCTTGGTCAGGTCGAAGATCGGTGGGACGAGGTCGCCCAACGCCTCGGTCGACCAGTTCACCCACGCCGCGACGGCGTCGGGGTCGGACATGTCGCGCACCTGACCGAGGGCGGTGCCGAGCGAGGAGAGGTCAGCGAGGGCCTCGTCGAGTTCGTCGCTGCGGCGGCAACAGATGGACACCGACGCGCCCTCTTCGAGCAATCGGGTCGCAACGATCTTGCCGATGCCTTTGTGGCCGGCCGAGACCAATGCCCGCTTGCCGCTGAGCTGAAGATCCATGGTGTCCTCTTGTCCTCGATCTGGAGCGGCTCAGTGTGGCACGGCGCGAGGTCACATATGAACGCAACTTCATATGTGGTGTAGCGTCGCTGCGGATCAGCCGTCAGTGTCGACGTCAAGCAGCAGGAGATCCGAATGAGCATCGACGACCGACCAGCACCTGGAGCTGCTCGATCCCCGGGGATCAGTTACCAGGAGCTGCTCGACACCGACACTCACGAGGTTCCGTCCTCGCTGCGCGAGGAGTCGTCGGGCTACTTCGGCAGCGACGACATGTCGGTCGAGCGCTACACGAGCCGCGCATGGCACGACAAGGAGGTCGAGCACGTGTGGAGCCGAGCCTGGCAATTCGCCTGCCGCGAGGAACACGTTCCCGACGTGGGCGACTACGTGGTGTACGAAATCGCGCGCAGCGCATTCGTCGTCATGCGCACCGCACCCGACACCATCAAGGCGTACTGGAACTCGTGCCTGCATCGCGGCCGACAGTTGAAGGACTTCGACGGTCATTGCGACCACGAACTGCGGTGCCCGTTCCACGGCTTCGCCTGGGAACTCGACGGCACCTTCAAGCGCGCTCCCGCAGACTGGGACTTCTCGACGCTGGCAGACCGCGCCGCCGCGGGTGATTTCCAACTGCCCGAGGCGCTGGTTGCCCGATGGCAGGGCTTCGTGTTCATCAACCCCGACCTGGACGCTCCACCGTTCGAGGAGTGGGTCGGCGGTGGGCTCGACCACTTCGAACGGTGGGACCTCGGCAGCCGCTACGTGGAAGCTCACGTGGCCAAGGTCATCGAGTGCAACTGGAAGATCTCCCAGGAGGCGTTCTGCGAGGCCTACCACGCTGACACGACACACCCGGTGACGGCGAAGTACATCGGCAACTCGAACAGTCAGATCGATGTGTGGGACAACTGTTCGAGGGTGATCACACCCGCCGGCACCTCTTCGCCGATGCTTCCGTACGAGGTCGTGCCCGATGAGATGCTGCGCGCGATGTTGGACATCCGGGTCGATGAAGACACGCCCTTCGATGTCCCCGCGGGCGACACCTGCCGCCGGGTCGCAGCATCAGCTGCACGCGATCGGTGGCGCCCGATCGTCGGTGCGTTGGCCGACGAATGGAGCGACTCGGAGATGATCGACAACTTCGACTACACGATCTTCCCCAACTTCCATCCGTGGGGGTCGTTCAACCGGATCGTCTACCGATTTCGCCCCAACGGCGACGATCACCGCACCTCCATCATGGAGGTGCTGTTGCTGTCGCCTTTCTCGGGTGAGCGTCCGCCGCCCGCGCCGGTCCATTGGCTCGGTACCGACGAGTCGTTCACCGAAGCGCCCGAACTCGGCATGCTCGGCAAGATCTTCAACCAAGACCTCGCCAACATGGCCAAGGTGCAGAAGGGCCTCGAGACCTCGAAGAAGGGGGCGGTCACCATGTCGGACTACATGGAGTCGAAGGTGCGCTGGCTGCACCACAAGCTGGACGTGTGGATCGACGCCGGCGAACAAGCCGACATCAGCGACGTCCCGGTCGAGCTGTAATGGGGCCGAGGTCATGAAGGGCATCAGGCACCCGATGACGGGCGGGCTGTACGAACAGGACGGCGAGGGCAACGTGCGCGTCGCGTTGGACGACGGTCGGGTCGGCATCTTCACGCCACACGGTCAGCGAGTCTCCGGTGACAAGATCGACGTCGACATCCATCTGACCGGTTGGGTCGGTGGCCCGAAGGTCAAACACCACAGGCTGGAGAGCTGATGGCAGACACACCAGAAGCGGACACGACGCCGGAAATGGTGCGCTACGAGGAGGTCGACGACGGCCGTGTTGCGGTCATCACCCTCGATCGACCCGAAGCGCGCAACGCGCAGAACAAGCAGATGACCTACGAGCTGAACGACGCGTTCACCCGCGCCGCGCACACCGACAGCGTGAAGTGCATCGTGCTCGCGGCCAACGGCCCACACTTCTCAGCGGGCCACGACCTGAAAGGTCCCGGAGTCTACGACGCCGACCCGGTCTGGGTCGGAGGATCGACGGGCCGGGGCGGCTCGGAGGGACTCATGGCCTACGAGGAGGAGATGTACCTCCACATGTGCCGGCGCTGGCACGACATCCCGAAGCCCACCATTGCCATCGTGCAGGGCAAGGTCATCGCCGGTGGTCTGATGCTGATGTGGGTGTGTGACCTCATCATCGCGGCCGATGACGCGAGCTTCCAGGACTTGACCGTCAGCCACGGTGTCAACGGTGTCGAGTGGTTCAGCCATCCGTGGGAGTTGGGTATTCGCAAGGCCAAGGAGCTGCTGTTCACGGGCGACGCGATCGACGCCGAAGAAGCCCACCGCCTTGGCATGGTCAACCACGTGGTGCCGCGCGACGAACTGCGCGACTTCACGCTTGCGATGGCTGGTCGTATCGCGGACAAGCCGGGCTTCGCGCTGAAGCTCGCGAAGTTGGCGGTCAACCAGACCCTCGATGCCCAGGGATTCCAGATCGCTCAGCAGCAGGCGTTCGGTCTCCAGCACGTCGGTCACGCGCACACCCGCGGCGAGCACATGCGCGAGACCGGAACCGACATCTTTGCCGGCGACGACCGCGGTCCGCGGCCGTTCACCGAGCCCCACGACTGACCGGACCCAGGAGATTCAACGATGGACAGCCACTGGTTCACCGACTACACGCCGAGCCGGCGTTGGCCGCACTACACCCGAGCCAACGCGGGCGAGGTCCTCCCGACGCCGGCCAGTCCGCTCGGTCAGAAGTTTGCATGGGACAACGGCATCATTCACGGTGCCGCGCACGGTTTGAGCCGTACCGGGCTCTACGAGTTCGAAGAGTACGACCCGATCATCCCCGAGGTGTTCGGGTTCTTCGGCGGGTACTTCTACATCAACCTCGCGAACATCCGCATGCAGGGTGTCCGCAACCCCGCCGTCACCGTCGATCAGCTCGACCTTGCCTTCTTTGGCGATCATCCCGACGTGCCGCCGTACGTCGTTCACCCCGACGATGAGAAGCCTCATCTGACTCCCAAGATCGAGGCCCACACCGCGTGGGTGCTCTCGACCACAGAGTGGCCCGAGCTCCATGAGGACCGTGCGGTGGTCGACCAACTGCGAGCCGATCGCCCCGACCTGACCTCGCTGAGCGATCAGGAGCTACTCGACCGCGCGCGCAGCATTCAGCCGCTGCTCACCCACTGCTTCAGTCAGCAGTCCGTCGCGTCGAGCTCATCGGGGATCGCGCCCGGCATTCTGGGCGCGGTTGGTGACGCGATCGGTGACCCCGACATCCCGATGCGTTTGATGGCGGCTCTGGGAGATGTCGACTCGGCCGCGCCGTCGCTGGTGTTGTGGGACATGTCGCGCATGGTCCGAGATTCCGCGACGCTGACCGCGGCGTTCGATGCAGGTGTGGAGGGGCTGCTCGACCGGCTCGAGGGTGAGCCCGAAGCCGCCGACTTCCTGGCGAGGTGGGCAGACTTCATCCACGAGTTCGGATCGCGCGGCCCGAACGAATGGGAACTCAGCGCGCCCACCTGGGAGACGCGACCGGAGCTCGCGCTGGCCGCGGTCGACCGGATTCGGTTCCAAGCCGATGATCAATCGCCTCGGCTTCGGGCCGAAGCGTTGGCGAACGAACGTCAGACCCTGGCGGCCGATGTGCGGGCCAAGTTGGTCGAGATCGGTGACGACGAGCTCAGCGGCATGTTCGAGGCCGGGCTCATCGGCGCCAATCAGATGGTCTTCCGCGAGCGCACGAAGACCACGATCGTCAAAGCGGTGCACGAGGCCCGCATGGTGTTTCTCGAGCTCGGCCGCCGGCATGCCGCGACGGGCACCTTGCGGGACGCCGAGCACATCTGGATGCTCACAGACAACGAACTCGACGACTTCGTCTCAGACGCGAGCCGGTTCACGTCGACCCTCGCGGATCGTTATCCGAAGTGGCAGGAGTTGTGGGAACTCGAACCGCCCTTCTTCATCCGCGACGCCGGCGTTCCACCGCTTGGCGAATGGGCTCGAAAGGGTGCTGCCACCGCGGCTGACGCTGCTGAGCCGGGCGAGCCGATGGTCGGCGTCGCCGGATCGCCGGGCATCGTGCGGGGCCGGGCTCGAATCGTTCGTGACCCCGGCTATCCGGGTGAGCTCGGTCCGGACGACATCATGGTGGCACCGCTCACCGACCCCGCCTGGACGCCGTTGTTCATGGCGGTCGGCGGTGTCGTGGTCAACGTGGGTGGCCAGATCAGCCACGCCATCATCGTCAGCCGCGAGCTCGGCTTACCGTGCGTGGTCTCGGTGGAAGATGCCACCGACCGCATCCCCGACGGCGCCCTGATCGAGGTCAACGGAACCGCTGGCACGGTCACCGTGCTGGAGTAGCTGTCTATCGAGATCAGTCTGTCGAGATCAGTCAGGGTCGACGAGGGTGGCGACAGCGCGCCGGAATCCGCTCACTGCGGCACGGTGGAGTTCGGGCTCGGACGACACCTCGATCAAGCCGACCGTCAAGGTTTCGAGCATGGCGAGCACTTCGGCGCGACGGTCGGCCGCGAGTTCGCCCGTGGAGATGCCGAGGTCGACCATCTCGGCGAACATCTGGCGGCGTTGGGTCGGCAGTGTCTTGCCCAACGACGCAAGTTCTTCGTGGCGGGAGGTGTCGGTGCGCGCTGCGGCCTGAAAGCGGGCCGCTTCGGGGACTTCGTCGTTCATGGCGACAAACGACCCGAGTAGCTGGTCGACGCGTTCAACGAACGTCTCGGTGTCACTGATCGCCGGGAGGACCGAGCCCGCGTAGTTCTCCAACTGCACGTCGGCGTGAACCGCTGCGTAGAGCTCGGCCTTCGACGAGAAGTAGTTGTAGAGGGCCGAGGGTGCCAAACCGGTTTGTCCGGCGAGGAGTCGATACGTGGTCGCCGCGTAACCGAGCTCGCCGAACGCGGTGCGAGCGGCGCGCAGGATCCGCGCCCGGGTGACGTCGCCTTCGGCGTCGATCGGGCGGCCCAGCTTCGGTTTGGTCATCGGGGACAACTGTACAACCAAATGAACGACTGTTCATTTCGGTTCATCTTCCGCTACGTTCCGACTCGTGAACACGGTCGACCTCTCCAGCTACGACCCGATGGATCGCGAGATCCAGCAGTGCCCGTACGACCACTACGCAGCCTTGCGCGAGCACGGACCCGTCTTCCACCACGAGGCCACCGGGATGTACTTCGTGTCGCGACACGACGTCGTCAACCGGGTGCTGCGCGACACCGCAACCTTCTCGTCCGCGGGATCCAACGTGAAGACCGTCGCGTCCAGTGCGGTCATGGACCAGGTTGCCGAGATCATGGCGCAGGGTTGGCCCCGCGCCGAGACGTTGCTGACCGTCGATCCGCCACGCCACACGAAGTACCGTCGACTCGTCGCTCGCACGTTCTCGGCTCGTCGAATCGCCATGCACGAGAACACCGTGCGCGACATCGCGATCGAGCTGATCAGTGCGTTTCCCGACGATGGCCGGATCGACTTCCACGCGGCCTTCGCAGTGTCGCTGCCGGTGCGCGTCATCCACCAGACGCTCAACATGTCGCCCGACACGATCGATAGCGTCAAGGTGTGGTCCGAGGCTGCCAACATCGCACTCGGGGCAAACCCGTCCGACGACGCTCGTCTCGACGCGGCGCGTGCACAGGTCGAGGCGCAGAGGTACTGGCACGACGAGTACCAGCACCGGCTGACGGCACCGAGCGCTGACATTCTTTCCGAACTGGCGCACGCCGACTTCGACGATCCGGATCTGCCCGAGGGCGAGACTCGCAAGCTCGACTTCTCCGAGGTCTACGGCATCATCAAGCAGCTGATGGTGGCCGGGAACGAGACCACCACCAAGTTTCTGAACGAGACGATGAAGACGCTCATCGAGCGTCCCGATGTCTGGGCCTCGCTCGAGTCAGACCCCGAGGCGCACATTCACAGCCTGGTCGAGGAGGGCTTGCGTCTCGCATCCCCGAATCAGGGGATGTTCAGGTACGTCACCGCCGACACCGAACTCGATGGTGTCTCCATTCCTGTCGGTTCGACCCTGTGGGTGATGTTCGCCGCGGCCAACCATGACGCATCGGTCTTCGCCGACGCCGAGACGTTCGACCTGACGCGAGACAACCTCAACGAGCACCTCGCGTTCGGCAAGGGCAACCACTTCTGCATCGGGGCGCCGCTGTCGCGACTCGAGGGCAAGGTCGCCTTCGAGGAACTGGCCAAGCGAATCGAGTTGCCCCGGTTCGCCCCCGACAGTGAGTTCGAATACGAGCCCAGCTACATCATGCGAGGCCTGGCCCAGCTTGACCTGCACGTGACCAAGCGACCTCACCAACAGGAGCCCTGAATGCCCACCACACCAGAATTGTTCGATCTGACCGGTCAAGTGGCCGTGGTAACCGGAGGGGGGCGAGGCATTGGCGAGGGCATCGCGGTGGCGTTCGCCGAGGCCGGTGCCTCAGTGGTGGTCGCAGCGCGACGGACCGACGAGATCGAACGTGTCGCGGCGTCGATCGTCGATGCGGGTGGACAGGCGATCGCCGTGACGACCGATGTCACCGACGACGCCGCGGTTGATGCACTGGCCCGGGCCGCGATCTCCGAATTCGGCAAGCTCACGATCTGGGTGAACAACGCGGGCGGTTCGCCGCTGAAGGTCCCCGCGACGGAACTTCCTCGTGAGGAATGGGACCGCACCCTCGCCCTCAACGTCACTGCGGTCTACGTGGGTTGCCTCACGGCGAAGCGCTACATGGAGACCGGTTCGATCATCAACATCACCTCCGGCGCGGGATCCGGACCCGTGCCCGGCAGCGTGCACTACGGAGCGGCGAAGGCCGGCACCAATTCGATCACCTGGACACTGTCGGCGGAGTTCGCCCCCGACATTCGGGTGAACGCTGTCGCCCCGGGCGCCATCCCCACCGAGGTGATGCTCCAGGCCGTCGGTCACGACGAGTCCGAGCTCGACGAGGTCCTCGCGAAGTGGAACATCCCGATGGGTCGCCTCGGCACACCCCAAGACATCGGTGCCGCCTGCCTCTACCTCGCGTCGGACGCTGCGAGCTGGGTGACGGGCGAGATCCTTCGTGTGGGTGGGGGCGCGAAGCCACGATGAATCGCCAGCGAGTCGACGCGTATTGCGATCCGAGACTGGGTCGGCCGCGGCGGGCGACTGTTGGTCATTGCATGGAAGCCGCCCGAGGCGCTCCTTGACTCTGGGATCGTGAGAACAACTGTCGACTCGGCAGGCCATCTACCAGGTGCAATGGAGCGGATGACGGGAATCGGACCCGCGTTCTCAGCTTGGCAAGCCAAGGTTTCAGGGCTTTCATATCCCCCTTGATATGACCACCGAGAGCGTTTACGGCCTCTTGCTGAACGAGTCGATAGCAACTCCCAAGAGCAACGCCGCCCGCTTTACTGCTCTGCTTCGGCGGCAACAGAGATGTCGTCGAGGTCCTTCGCGAGGGCTTTGCGGGTGGCCCCAATAAAGAGCCGGCCAACGGTGGCATCCATAACTTTGGTCAGCGCCGTCTGCGGCTCGCCGCGGAAATCCATCGTGATACGACTTCCAGTGCTGGCAGCGTCAACTCGAATCTCGGAGAAGTACTTCGAGCCGCGCGACTCGGCCGTCGTTGCGTACCGGACACCCTCTTCATACTCGGTGACCTCTATGTCCTCGGTGGCCTGCTTACCGAACATCGTTCGAGTCTCACGCCATGTGGTGCCGAGACCGAAACCGTCTCCGTCATCGAGTCGTTTGACGACCTCGATCGCCTCGACCACGTCGACCCAATCGTCAATACCGACCACGACCATCCACAGCGCCTCGGGCGCCGCTGTTGTTTCCTTTGAGACTTTGATCGACGACATGTCGGGACGTTACCTTCGACGCTGACCCGTCAAGCGAACTGGCCTCGATGCCGAAATCTGACGCACACTTGAGTCCCTTGCCCATCGGGATGCCACCCGATTGGTGAGCGACTCCTTTTGTCGTTGATGGCAGTGCCGCGGCTACCACGCCGAGGGCGCATGGCGACTTTGGGTAGCAGGTGGGTGGTCAGATCTTTTGACCTGCCTGAATCCAATACTCGTCTTTAGAACATGCAGTGTTCGGCGACCCTCTTAACGAGAACTTTCTCGGTTGCAAGGAACACCGCTTCACCGCCTGCTCAGTTTCACGGTGAAACTGGGAACACCACCGCCTGAGCGGGGACAGGTTTACGCGACAGGCCGACGCGCTCTACTTGGGGTGGCGGTCGATTGGCTCGTTGAGGAATCGGACGAACCTACGCTGGGCGGACCTGATTCGCGACTCCTCGGACGCCCACCCGTCTGCTGACTCACCACCTGAACCGCCGCCTGATCGGTTCGGAACACGCGGTGCGGCCGGCGCCGATCAGAAGGTCATGGGCAACGCAGCTACACCACGATCTTGTTGGCCATCAGCCTGACGCGCACGTTGAGCGAGCCTTCGTT
>Ga0115572_10003291_pt1 | contig 12796 bp, 7 predicted proteins | sample COGITO_mtgs_1206_FD_88681 | JGI IMG/M metagenome (GOLD analysis project Ga0115572, IMG submission 88681) | Pelagic marine microbial communities from North Sea - COGITO_mtgs_120607 | ecosystem: Environmental > Aquatic > Marine > Epipelagic | place: Germany:Helgoland, sampling site Kabeltonne... | reverse complement strand
TTGGGAATTTTAAACCAGCGTGGCACTGGAGTTCCCCAGAACTTTGAGAAAGCAAGAAGTCTCTACAAGAGTGCCTCCAAAAAAGGGTATGCTCCAGCCTACGCAGCACTGGTCCGGCTCGAAGCTTTGTCTGGCAACGAGGCCAACATGCAAAGGGCCCTAAATTATTTTCGCAAGGGTGAAGATGCCTTGACTGCCGTATGCGCAGCATGCTTACCCAACCAAGAGCGTCTTGTCGGACGCATTTACGACGACACCAATCTGACGTCGTTTTTTTCTTGCCATAACCAAGGGTGCGGCGTGGCCTACTCCCAGGGTGCTTGCGTGCAGAACGCGAAGCTCAAGTCCTGCGCTTGTTGCAAAGTGGTATACTGCTCGGTTGAATGCCAGGCTGCTGACTGGAACTACCACCGTACTGCTTGCAGCAAGATGACAGCGGCGCCAAGTCCTGCGCCAGGAGCAGACCCCGCTGCTAGTCCAAGAAGTGAAGCTCTAAGCTCTGCCCCAAGTACAAGCCCTACTTCTGGCCCTAGCGCAGCCCCAAGTCCTGGGCCGATTGAAAGTTCCACTGCTGGTCTAAGCGGCTCGGGCAAGGGTGACGGAGACGGTCACATTGCAAAGCGCCGCAAAATCTCTTCCCGAGAAAAAATCTCTTCCCAAGACTTCCTGGAGACTGTGGTGCGAAACAACTGCGAGCGTCTCGCTGGCTTGAAAGAACAAGCCGCTGTCGTGGCCGCTGACCTGGTCCATCTCAGAGCGGCACTCAGAATGTTTAAAAAACAGAAGCCTTAGGGGTACAGGTGAATCTCTTTTTTTTTCTTGTGCCTTTCGTTTACATTGCCTGAGGGGGCTGGCACACCTTGATTACCAATAACAAAAAAACAAGGTTATGCTTATTTTCGGGATGCACATGATCTGCAGTTGCAACATAACTGGACTGTCCGAAATCTGTTGGTGATTGCAGCACCGAGGCGAGCCGTGACATTGGAGTTTCTCTTGATTCGGTGTTATTGACTATTAAAAACCAAAATTTATTCGGGCACAAGCATGAGCACACGGTGCAGCCAGCCTACTTTTCTTTTTTTTTTTGGGAATGTCCTCTCAGCAGTATTGTTTCGTACCTCTTCAACATTTACCCATGTTGCTTCTTGAACAGGTGCCCAAGAACGAAAATAAAAGCATAGCTGGTTTACCTTCCTTGACCACAATAAAATCTAACTGGACACAGACCTAAAATGATTACGAGGTCTGCCATGCGAGATGCCAGTAAGCGAAGCCAGCTAGGAATCATACCAGACGGGTACACTGTGAAAGGCTCCAAGTTCTTGGAACGCAAAAAGATAAAGTCCAAAGGACTGCACACCAATACAAACATTCCCAAGAATTACGTCATTGGGGAGTACATTGGGTTGTTGCTAACGGATGAGGAGGCTAAAAACAAGAGGAAGAACCGAAACTACATGTTCGACGTGCGACCACCTTGTTCGGGCAACGACTCGAGGGAGCTTGCGTTCGTCATTGACTGTGCAAACAAGAGGTTGAGTTCGTTCGTGCGGTACGTCAACACGGCAGACTTTGAACACCAGCAGAACTCTCAGTTCGTACAGGTTGGATTGAAGATATTTCTCGTAACGTTGAAACCCCTACCCAGGAACACAGAGATATTAGCGTGGTACGGTTGGAACACGGAGAACGTCGTCATTTCCAAGTAGATGCTTAACTTGATTTGTTGTTAATGACCATTAAAAACAAATATGTATTTGGGCACAAGCACAAGCAGACAGTGCAGCAAGCCTACTTCTCTTTTTTGTGAATGCCCTCTCAGCAGCATTGTTTCGTACCTCTTCAACGTTTACCCATCTTGCTTCTTGAACAGGTGTCCAAGAACGAATAATAAAAAGAGAGAATTGCGCAACAAGCCCACCAACCAAAGCAAGTCCAAGCATGAAGCGAATCGCCCCGACAACCTTCTTGTCTGCGGACGCCGCGAGCCAGCAGCGTATAAAAAAAGACGAGCTCACCTCTCTCCGAAGCAGGGTGCGAGCTTTGGCAGAAGAAAACGCAAGTCAAAAGTAGTACCAGCTCTCTATTTTGTTTGTTGATTGTGTGGTTCGTGCATTTGTATTTCTTGTTTCGTGCATTAACGTGTGTTTGGTAATTGTTCAGGGGAGACCAGTTGAATTCGGCCGGAAAGTCCCAAGAACTGCCAGCGGAGCAACTGGCCGCACTCTCGATGCGTCACAAGGGTGGTATAGCAATGGAGGAGAGGAGGAGCCTCAACTGCCTGCCTGCAGACGTGCTGAGCTATATATTTGAGCTGTCTGTGTCGAGGCTGGAGGAGGTGGCGCTGCTTGCCCGCGTCAGCAAGCTGTTCAATGACTGCGTGAAGAGGACGAACGTACTGGGAAGCCTGGAGCTGCGCACAGACGAGCGGTTACAGAGGCTGTTCCCCGACTTGGAGAATGAGGATAGCAACGGAGAGGACGATGGTATTTTACGTGATTTACGTCTGACGAAGGTAGCAGCTGGGTTGGTTGCAACGCTGCGGCAGGTTCGGCTGGGGTGTCCGGCGATCGGCAGAATCGACCTTGCCAACGATAAAGACAACGACGTGGTCGAGTACGTACTAGACGAGCACGTGCGACTGGTGGCATCGTTTCTTAGCTTGAGGAGTGTGTCCCTGGAACGTTGCGTTTCAGTGACCAATATCAGCCCTCTGCAGTCGTTGACATCACTGACGAAGCTCAACTTGTGGAATTGCAACTCGATATCAGGGGCAGGCTTTGCTTGCCTTTCGTCATTGACATCGCTACAGGAGCTAAATGTTGACAACACTGCCATCAACGATAAGGGTCTTTCGGGACTGTCAACTTCATTGACAGCCCTGACGAAGCTTGAAATGTGGAGTTGCAGGTCAGTATCAGGGTCAGGCTTTGCATGCCTTTCTTCGCTGACATCTCTGCAGGAACTGAAGGTCAACAGAACTGCAATCAATGACGAGGGACTGCAAGGGCTTTCGAGGTCGCTAACATTACTTACAAAGCTCAAGTTGCGTTATTGCAAGTCAATATCAGGATCGGGCTTTGCATGCCTTTCATCGTTGACATCTCTGCAGGAGCTTGATATTAGCTACACTGCCATCAATGACGACGGTCGTGCAGGACTGTTATACACGTTGACAGTACTGACCAAGCTTGACTTGAACTGGTGCAGGTCGATATCAGGAGCAGGATTTGCATGCCTTTCGTCTTTGACATCGCTACAGGAGCTGGATGTTGGCTTCACTGTTATTGATGACGAGGGTCTTGCAGGACTGTCGAGGTCGTTGACATCACTAACCAAGCTCAACTTCTGGAATTGCAGCTCGATATCAGGGTCAGGCTTTGCATACCTTTCGTCGTTGACATCGCTGCAGGAGCTGGATATTAGAGGCTCTGTTATCAATGACGAGGGTCTTGAAGGACTGTCGAGGTCGTTGCCAGCACTGACCAAGCTCAACTTGCCTTATTGCAGGTCGATATCAGGGGCAGGCTTTGTATGCCTTTCGTCATTGTCATCGCTGCAAGATCTGAATGTTAGCTTCACTTTCGTTAATGACGAGAGTCTTGCAGGACTGTCGAGGTCGTTGCCAGCACTGGCCAAGCTCGACTTGCATTATTGCGACTCGATATCAGGGGCAGGCTTTGCATGCCTTTCGTCGTTGACATCGCTGCATGAGCTCAATGTTCGCCACACTGTCATCAATGACGAGGGTCTTGCAGGACTGTCGAGATCGTCGACAGTACTGACCAAGCTCAACTTGTGCATTTGCGAGTCGATATCAGGGTCAGGCTTTGCATGCCTTTCGTCATTGACATCGCTGCAGGAGCTGCATGTTGGCTACACTGGCATCGATGACGAGGGTCTTGCAGGACTGTCGAGGTCGCTAATAGCACTCACCAAGCTCAACCTTCGTAATTGCAGGTCGATACCAGAGGCAGGCTTTGCATGCCTTTCGTCATTGGCATCGCTGCAGGAGCTGAATGTTTGCAACACTGTCATCAGTGACCAAAGTCTTGGAGGACTGCGAAGGTCGTTGCCAGCCCTAAACATCCTAACTTGACCTGAGAGTGCAAATGAAACACCTTGTGCGCTTGGTAGCTGCAGTACCGAGACCGCCGTGAAATATTCAAGTTGCCTTAATTCGTTGTTATTGACCATTAAAAACATATATTTTTTTAGGGAAAAGCACAAGCGAACAGTGCAGCAAGCCTCTTTCTTCTTTGTCTATACCCTGTCAGCAGCATTCGTGTATTTCATCCCTATGACTGGACTAGAACACACACTGCCGCCTAAGTAGATAGCTAGTTACTTTGAATATTATTGTATGACATCGCATGCGCCATGATATTCCATAATTCGTCGAGCCGTTAAGAAGTAGCATCTCCAGCGTTCGTTGGGCTTGTTGATCGGAAAAAGTGAACTGGCGGACAATGTCTGTAATTTCTGCTGGAAAATGGCGTCCTAGATCCTCTGTCAAGGAACTGAGGATGCGTTTTTTAAAATTGCCTCCGTCTGCCCCCTACCCCGCAGTGCGATGTCGCTAGGGAATTCTCTATGCCATGAAGGAGGCTGTACCGCAGCCACAAACAAAAATCAACAGCAACAACACAAAAACGGTACTGAAAAAAAAATGATTTAATCAACAGCACAGGTAAGGCGCAAAAGGAAAAAGTAGAAGAGGTTCCGTGGCCTTGATACAATGACTTTTTCAAAGCTGCGCAAAACTGACTGACTGACTGACTGACCCAGTACCCCAAATATTCCCAAACGGAATTTGGGGTCAGGTGGAGTATTCCAAAAAAGCGGCTACGCTGAAACCCCCTCATCCTCAGTCAAATTTTTTTTGGGTCAAGGTGACCAAGCACACTGGAATAGGGTAGCACTGACCCAGCTAAGTCCATGGTGTGGCGCTTTAACGTGGTCGTCTGACGAGGAATGAAAAAATAAACACATTGTTTTTATCACTCCGTCCGTAGGACGCTTTGTGTAGTGTGAAGCCAAACGGCCACGGAGTGTTTTGGTTTTTCTGTGGAAAATATTATCAACCACCTCCACGACATATTTCCCATGCTCGTTCTGCGGTACTCATGACACCCCCCAAGGCTTTATTATTTTTTCATCCCCGTAGTGACTGTGACATAGTGGCCATTGACATATTTCTTTACACCCATACCACGTCGACTTTGTCCAACCGTATTCTTCTTCTTTTTGCAGAAAGAACAAGAACACAATGTCAACAAGTCCTAAGCGACGCCGCACTGGGGGGCCGAAACAGCAGCAGCACCAGCAGCAGCAAGAGGAAGGAGAGGAGGAGGGCCCCCTCAACCGGTTGCCGGCAGACGTGCTGAGCTACGTGTTTGGGCTGTGTGTGGCGAGGCTGGAGGAGGTGGCGCCCCTGGCCCGCGTCAGCAAGTTGTTTAATGCCTGCGTGAGGAGGCCTAGTGTGCTGGGAAGCCTGGGGCTGGAGCCACACGAGCGGCTGCAAAGGCTCTTCCCCAACTTGAATATGTTCTTCCCCAACAAAGAAGACATTGCAGCAGCGAGTGCTGAGTTGGTTGCAACTCTGCAGCAGGTGCGGCTGGGCTGCCCGGCGATCCGCAGAATCGACTTTGACAGCAATGACAGCAACTACCACAAGATCCCATACGTGAGAGACGAGCATGTGCAACTGATGGCATCGTTTCGTAGCTTGAGGAGCGTGTCCCTTGCTCAGTGTGTGTCAGTGACTGATATAATCCCTCTGCAGTCGTTGACTTTACTGACCAAGCTCGACTTGGAACTCTGCCAGTCGATACCAGGATCAGGCTTTGCGTGCCTTTCGTCGTTGATATCGCTGCAGGACCTGAATGTTGGCGCCACTGTAATCAATGACGAGGGTCTGGCAGGACTGTCTATGTTGCCAGCAGTGGAAAAGCTCAGCATGGGTAGTTGCAGGGCGGTATCGGGGTCGGGCTTTGCATGCATTTCGTCGATGACATCGCTGCAGGAGCTGGATCTTGGCTGCACTTCCATTGATGAAGAGGTTCTTGCGGGACTGGCGATGTCGTTCCCAGCACTGACCAAGCTTGACTTGTCTGGTTGCAAGTCGATATCAGGGGCAGGCTTTGCTTGCCTTTCGTCGGTAACATCGCTGCAGGAGCTGGATGTTCCCCACACGTATATCAACGACGAGGCTATTGCAGTACTGTCTAGGTCGCTGACGGCACTGGCCAAGTTGAACCTGAGTTTTTGCGGGTCGATATCAGTGTCAGGATCCGCATGCCTTTCGTCCTTGGCATCACTGCAGGAGCTGGGTATTCGCCAGACTGTCATTAACGACGCAGGACTATCGAGGGCGTTGCACATATGGTGGTAGGGCTGAGCGTTCCTTGGCCCTAGGAGGCGTCGCATCTGGCACTAGGGTCCCCACCATCCGTCACGCGGGTTGCGTGCATGGCAGAATGAAAAATGTGCTGCAGCGGAATAAAAGTCTTTGTATTTAAAAACCACCACCCCGACCGGGTACCGGACGGGGGCGCAATCTTGTCGTGCGAGCTGGAAGATTCGCCATTTGCCTTTTCCGCCCCACTTTAAAGGGACTGAAACCAAGAAGGAGATGCAGTCGTATATAGCCAGCAGTCATGATTAGACGGACAGCAGAAGGTCGGGATAAGACGGCTACATGCAATTATGTGAGCCGGCCATATTACTGGCTCAGCTGATCAGTCAGTCAGCCACATTTGTGACTTGCTAGCTTTTACCGCAATTAAGTTTTATCGATCTATACAGACAGACGGGATCTGTTTGTTACTGATACAAAGAAGGAAAAAAAAAAATAATAAAAGTAGTAGAATGTAATGGAAAGTAAAAGACGGATATCCCTCTTTGCGTCTTGCGCGCCATATATTTCTGCTCATTAGAGGAAGTAATAGAAGAGGCATTGGCTGGCACAGTAAAAGAAACGAGGGTTGGATCCCGTTTGCACTTCGTGCGGATAGTTGGTACGGGACTTGCGTCAAGAGGTTGGGGGCTTGGCCTTGACCGCGTGATTCTCAGTACTCAATTTGTCCGTCACCTTGCAACAGTAGAGTAGGTTTTTCCATACAGGCTACTGACTCTTGGCCAAATTCATGAAGCTTTGTTCTAATATTCACCAGCGATTTTCTGGATTCTCTATCTCTTCGAAGCCGCTTCAATAAATTGACAAATTTACCAACCCGATTAATAGTGTCTGGGACAATCTCGAGCAATATTTTTAAAAAATCAATTTTTGGGACTGTTTTGCCGTTGATACTTCGGTACATTGTTTCTGTATCCTCCAAGAAGGCAAGCATGGCAGAGGTACAAGGTCTCAATTCTGTCAATATTTTTGGTATTAGCTCAACCACATCTTTATCCACATGGCAGATTTTTTGTTGCCGCTCGCTGTCAACCCTCGCCTTTGCCTTTGTTCGTGGTCTCAACAAGGCGGCCTTTTCTTTAAAAGGTTTCATATTTTTTTTATATTTTTTTGTCGTACCCTTTTTCCCTTTGGAATATTTTTCATTGTTGGCACAGTATTTTTCTTCGTCGACCAAGGCTTGATAGAATTTTGAATAGTCAATCTCATTTTTCTTTCGCTCTTCGTCTCCTATATTTACATCCAATTGATTTTCCATTTCTATAACCCGCTTTTTCAGCAGTACTCTAATTCGACTGATTTGTTCCAGCAAACAACCTACCTCCTTGCATAGATCTTGGCCGAAACAATTTAGTAGTATTGGTAAATTTTCTTTCTGCAATTGCAAAGCCACCACATACTCAGCAGAGGGAGGAGACTGGCCAGTCTGAGAGTCTTTCACTAGTGCCTCAAGTTCTTCTTTTTCGTTGGATGTTGTTTGTCCTGTCCTATATGCATGTATCAATCCTCCTAACTTGCGCCTCATTTGGTCTAAGGTGGAAATCTGAAGAAATTTTGATGTATGGTGTAGAGGGTGCATGAGAAACACAACAAGCGCATCAAATTCGATCGCCGATTGTATTTGTTTATTTTTCGCATGTAGATTCACCAGCTCCTTCTTGTACGCTTCCACTACTTTTTTTTCTACATCTGCAATTTGAGATTTGGATTGATTCTTTCCCCAATGTGTGTAATTTGGTTTAAAAATAATCTTCTTAAAGAAATGCTTGGCTGCATATATAGGAATCATGACGTGTAGAAAAGGTATCAACGCGTCCAGATTTCCGTACGTTAATGCAACTTTTACTGCCGATACTGCTTCTGATTGTTTCTCTTGGGTATCACAGTATACATACCCTTTGTTGATCCTCTTGCGCCATTCTGTAACCAAAACTTGGATTGGGTGTCTCAAATTAGAGTTATTAGGGTTATTAACTTTCAATGCCAATTCTAGCGCTTGATTACTTTCGTTTACGAGTTGTACTACGTATTCATTACTCGGCTTGGAATTGTACTGCTTCTGTTTCTTAATTTTCTTATCATATAATATTTTAACGTGAGCGTTATAACGTGTCCACACAGGTGCTTTTGTGAAATGATGTGTAATTATTCCCGCAGGAAGATGTTGTGTCAATTGTTTTAAATATGATATTTGTATACCTTCTTGCATCTCTTTTTCACTATCGTTCTCTCTATCTCCATATTCAATATACTTCTTGTCTAACGCGTAGAAAGGAATGTTTGCCATAAAAAACATCTTGATAAAAGGGTGTAAGAGTTCCTGCACAGCGAGAGTCTGCTCAGGTGAATTAGCAAGTGAGTCCAAGTACCTTTTTTTAAATAGCCTCATGGCTTCTACCAATTGGCCTTTTTCGTATTCTTCATCTTTAGAGTCAAAAATGGGGAAGTCGTTTTCAAGCCTGGCGGACATATCTTCTATTAGTGAGCATAGACTGGAGGGCATAATCGCTGTACACGCTCCCTCTTCTCCCCCCTCCTCGTCGTGTGCGTCCGTTGCGGTGGCTGGTGCGTTCTTGTTCCTTTTTGCTTCCTTGTTCCTTTTTGCCACGGCCTTTCTTGTTTCCTCGTCGTCTTTGTGCTTGGCGAGAGCTGCGGCCATTTCCTCGGCATTGGGATTACGCTTCAGCTTGGCTTTAAGCTTGGCCTTGAGTTGTTTCAGCAGTGCCTTGTTCCTTTTTGCTTCCTGGACAGCTTTGCCGAGGCATGATACAACTATGCATTGAAGTTTTTTTCGTTCCTCAATAAAAGCTTGTGTATTTGACGACATTTTGGCAAATCAAATCGCTCGCAACAACAGAACACTTTTTTTTTTGTTTCTGTCTTTCGTCAAACCTTTATATATGGTATGGTGTGTGTGTGTAAATACAGAAAATAAAAAACAAAAATGCCAAAAAATAAAACACATAAATTTGCATTGGATATATTGTTACAGTCATATGTCGTCGAGACTGTACGTTCCGATGAACCTGACAGTCCCGTTATCACCTGAAAATTTTCCGTGAACATATACTATCCTTGAAGACTGCTTGGCCGAGCACCGGGTTTTTTTGTGTTTTTTTTTTTGGCATCAGTCCCTGAAAGCAACCCTCGTTGTCTAGTGGTATCCAGCGCTGCGGGACTGCCTTGCACGCTACTGGCACGTCGCATGGATCTCCTTTTGACAACAGCGAATTGTTGTACGCGCTAAGGTTGTTTTCCGCCTTGCCTGTACAGAAAGATACTGCTCAAAATGTTTGCAAGGAGTCTTCAAACCCGGAGCGAACAAACGCTTTCTTGAATTTGCGCCCTTTCTGGTACAGGCGAAAATTTGTATGGCCACACACCACGTCCTTAAGTGGGTCCGTTTCATCACTATACCCTTTATTATATGCCGCTGCAGTACATTATCTCATTCTGCCATGGCACGCAACTCACGTGACGGGTTTATGGGTAGCTATTACTTGGCGGCTAGATCCTTGGCGACCTGGGAGGGGGCCACCAACAACGAACCTGGCCAGTAGATCCACATCTTCGTCGCCAACGACAGTGACTTTATAGCCTATAAGGAATCACTGAAAAGGCAGCGAATTGGGGCTCGGACTCGATGCTTTGTCGAACACGATCCCGGGGGCAAGATGTTTAATACAAGCGCTTCCTAGGACCAAGGAACGCTCAGCCCTACCACCAGATGTGAATGGTGTTATCAAGGGAGCCCGATGCCAATCGACCATCGCCCATAGGACAAACCGACCATACACCGCGAGCGTGTGCAGTCAGCGTCTGCACGCACTCGCCTCCCTTTTCTTCTCTCAGGTCCCATATACGAATGGTGTCGTCATAAGAGCCCGATGCCAAACGACCGTCGCCCAATGCACAAACCGACCATACATCGTGAGTGTGTCCAGTCAGCGTTTGCACACATTCGCCTCCCTTTTCTTCTCTCAAGTCCCAGATCTTGATGGTGTTGTCCTCGGAGCCCGATGCCAATCGACCATCGTCCAATGCACAAACCGAGTAAACAATAGAAGTGTGTCCAGTCAGCGTTTGCACACATTCGCCTCCCTTTTCTTCTCTCAGGTCCCATATGCGAATGGTGTTGTCACGAGAGCCCGATGCCAATCGACCATCGCCCAACGCACAAACCGACCGTACAGTGTGTGTGTGTCCAGTCAGCGTTTGCACACACTCGCCTCCCTTTTCTTCTCTCAAGTCCCATATGCGAATGGTATTGTCACAAGATCCCGATGCCAAACGACCATCGCCCAACGCACAAACCGACCATACAGTGCGTGTGTGTCCAGTCAGCGTCTGCACGCACTCGCTTCCCTTGCTCAAGTCCCATATGCGAATGGTCTTGTCGGTAGAGCCCGCCGATGCCAAACGACCATCGCCCAATGCACACACCGACCGTGCGGGGTCTATGCCAGTCAGCGTTTGCACGCATTCGCCTCCCTTGGTCAAGTCCCATATGCGAATGGTGTTGTCATCAGAGCCCGATGCCAATCGACCATCGCCCATAGCACAAACCGACCATACAAAGTCTGTGTGTCCAGTCAGCTCCGTGCTCCTGCCATCAAACTGCTTCTCGCAGTACCCGTCCACTATCCCCACCAACTCCGGCAACAACAATCTGCCACCCACCAAGCAATCCTCCAGCAGAGCCCCCCGACGGTGCCAGTTGGCAAAGGGAATGGCAGCATCCGAGAGAGCACCCTCCTCGCTGCTCTGCCCAGCCTCCTCCTCCTCCCACTCCTCCACCTCCCCTTCCTCTTGCTGCTGCTGCTCCTGCTGCTGCTGCTGTTTCGGCCCCACAGTGCGGCGTCGCTTGGCTGCTCTTTGTGCACTCATGGTGTCTTCGCTGGCTTCGATCTTCGATATGTTCTCCTTGGGGCGGGAACGGCAATATACCCAGAAAACGTCAAGTTACACATGACAAACATTAAAAAAAAAAAAAACATGGCAAAAGCAAATGGCAAATCACAAAAGCAAATGGCAACCCACACCACAAGCCCCATCTGAAATTCGGTGGGACGGTGCTCTTAAATATGACGAGGCGATGGTTTTTATTCCAAAGCAAACAACATCGTCTTGGAGCAAAGCTGGCGGCCTACCACCAGATGCGAATGGTACTGTCGCTAGAGCCCGATGCCAATCGACCATCGCCCATAGCACAAACCGAGTTTACATAGTCTGTGTGTCCAGTCAGAGTTTGCACGCACTCGCCTACCTTGCTCAAGTCCCATATGCGAATGGTCCTGTCATACGAGCCCGATGCCAATCGACCATCGCCCATAGCACAAACCGACAATACACCGCGACTGTGTCCAGTCAGCGTTTGCACGCATTCGCCTCCGTTGCTCAAGTCCCATATGCGAATGGTGTCGTCATAAGAGCCAGATGCTACCAATCGACCATCGCCCATAGCACAAACCGACCATACATCGCTTGTGTGTCCAGTCAGCGTTTGCACGCACTCGCCTCCCTTGCTCAAGTCCCATATGCGAACGGTCTTGTCATCAGAGCCCGATGCCAATCGACCATCGCCTATAGCACAAACCGACAATACACCGCGAGTGTGTCCAGTCAGCGTTTGTACGCATTCGCCTCCCTTGTCCAAGTCCCATATGCGAATGGTGTTGTCAGCACAGCCCGATGCCAATCGACCATCGCCCATAGCACAAACCGACCATACAGAGCTGGTATGTCCAGTCAGCGTTTGCACGCACTCGCCTCCCTTGGTCAAGTCCCATATGCGAATGGTCCTGTCAGAAGAGCCCGATGCCAAACGACCATCGCCCATAGCACAAACCGATGATACAGAGCTTGTGTGTCCAGTCAGCGTTTGCACACACTCGCCTCCTTTGCTCAAGTCCCATATGAGAACGTCCTTTTTTCCATAAGAGCTCGATGCCAAATGACCGTTGCCCGTATCACAAACCGATGATATATGGCCTGTAGTCAGCTGCGTGCTGCCTTCAAACGCCTTCCCGCAGTACCCGTCCACTATCCCCACCAACTCCCACAACAACACTCCGTTGCCCACCAAGCAATCCCCCAGCAGAGCCCCCTGACGGTGCCAGTTGGCAAGGGGAATGGCAGCATCCAAGGAAGCACCCTCCTCGCTGCTCTGCCCAGCCTCCTCCTCCTCCGCCTCCTCCGCCTCCCCTTCCTCTTGCTGCTGCTCCTGCTGCTGCTGTTTCGGCCCCCTAGTACGGCGTCGCTTGGCTGCGCTTTCTGCAATCATGGTGTCTTCGCTGGCTTCGATCTTCGACATGTTCTCCTTGGGGCGGGAACGGCAATACAACCAGAAAACGTCAAGTTACACATGACAAACAT
>Ga0115572_10003288_pt1 | contig 12802 bp, 10 predicted proteins | sample COGITO_mtgs_1206_FD_88681 | JGI IMG/M metagenome (GOLD analysis project Ga0115572, IMG submission 88681) | Pelagic marine microbial communities from North Sea - COGITO_mtgs_120607 | ecosystem: Environmental > Aquatic > Marine > Epipelagic | place: Germany:Helgoland, sampling site Kabeltonne... | reverse complement strand
TTCTTTAATTTTTTAGTTTTTCTCACATTATCTTCTAATTCTTCCACTTCAATTTTATAGTTTTCCAAATAATCATCTAGTATGTTATCTTTACTATTATCTTTTATAAGTATTTTTAATGATTTGCTTAATTTATTTAATGGAATATTTGCATCTTTCAATGATACAAGCAAGCTATATTTTGGTACAATATTTGTCTTTATATTTTTAGATTTGATAAAGTAATATGATTTACTTTTATTGTTTGCAACAAGTAGTAATTTTTTATTTTCGACAAATTTTGTCGAAGAAATCAATATTAAAGGAATATTATAGCTATTCGCTATTAACATAACATCAAAATTAGTAATATAATATTCTTCATTCATTATTATATCCTCTATAGTAACCTTATTTCTTCTAATCATTTTACTATAATCTGATTTTCCTTCTTGATCTAAAATTTGTAATATTTTTTCAGGATATTTTACAAAATATTTTTTATATGATTCAATTAAAGCAATCTTAATTTTTTGAATACTAATATTATCATCTTTTGTGTAATCTTTTATTATAATCATTAATAATTCAAAGTTACAAGAAGGAAACTTATTAGAAAATATTAATTCAATAGTATTTGGTGGAAATGAATTTATCCAATTTTGTCCAGATAAATTTTTCTTGGTTATAGCACATTTTACTTTACTTTCTTCTTTTGCTTTATTTATTTCTTCTTCTAACTCGAATATTGGTAAATCAATTTCATTTGAATAAAACTGACTCTTAATGGGTTCTGTATTATCATAAGTATTATATTTTACATAATTATTTGTATTTGCTACAACTAAATCTTCAAAATAATCTTGTGTCAATAATGACTGTAATAATATGATTTCATCATTATTTAAATTATATTTGACATTTGAAAAAGTTAAAAATGTTTTAGGTTCAAAAATAAATAACTTAATCCTATTATATCTAATTAACTCATCTGATATTTTTTTGAAATAAACTTCTTCATTATCTAAATTATTAATTAAATTTATTTTTGGAATTATTAATTTACAATTTCTATCTATATATGAACAGTAAATTTTATTAATACATGTTTCTTCATTATTTATAACGCAACTACTTATACTTTCTATATTATTAATTTTATCATTACTATATTCATCAAAACCAATATGATTTTGTGTTAATAACCTAATATTATTTGTTAATAAATCTAATTTTTCATTATATAAAATCGCTTCATCTTTCATTATTTTTTCTATATTTTCTCTCAATTGATAATTTTCAAACTCTCCCAATAAGATTCTTATTGTATTTCTAAACATATTATAGAATTGTGATTCCAAATTAATTTTTTTAATATATTGAATACGTTCTTCATCTTTCTTATTTGAAAGTAATGCTAATTTATCTACTACTAAATAATTTTCGTTATTTATGCTTGGATAATCATCTCCATATACATCTTGTTCTGGTTCACTCAATGATATAAACTGATTTGTTTCTGTTAATATTCCTACGATTAGACCATCTTCAAGCACTTTAATTTTGGGTGAACAAGGAATATTTTTATTCTTTTTCTTTAATTTAGTCAGAAAATTTACTGTATCTTTGTAATTGTTCCAAATATTATCATCATCCATCCATTTAAAATCATTTTCTATATCTAACATCAATGATGATGGATAACAAGGAATAAAACCTACATTGTTTTCATATTTTGCAACAACTCCTATAACTTTTGAATTGTAATTTAATACTTGATTTATTACTTTATAGTTTTCACCATTTAAATAATTTACTAATTTGTCTAAAACTATATTTCTCTTAAAATCATATATTTTTGGTAAACTTGGTAATGGACTACATTTTGTATTTAATGTTGATTTAACAAATTCTAAAACGTTTTTTATACTAGGCAATATATTTGGATTCTGTAAACTAAATAATTTTGTTACATTATATTTTGTTTCTACATCTTCCAAAATATATATTGGTTCAAAATAATTATCTAATTTCATTAAAAATAATGTTTTCTTATTAACATCAAAAAATTCATTCGAATAATGATTTGTTGGACATATTAGTTTAATATTGTCTGTTATGTCATCATTAACTAATTCAAATATAACAAGATTTATTCCTTCAGGGAATAATTTTTTATTTGGAGCACATATGATATCCCATAAATATGTATAATCTATATTATTATTTGTATCTCTCAAATAATTTAAGAAATTTTCATAAGAATTTATGCATTCTCTCAAATATTTTTCTTGTATTTCTTTTTCAAAATTCGTTTTTTTGTATAATTTTGTATTTTTATAATCTTCTATATTTGGCTTTCCATTAATACTAAAATTTTCAACCAACGTACCATTTTGATAGGTAATATATTTATCTAAGTCAATTGAATCTATTATTTGTTCTTTCATATCTTTAATTGAAAGATAATTGTTTCTATTGAAATCTACAAATACATCAGAAATACACCCAACGAAGGATTGTGTTTTACTTAATTCTACTCCATGTCTCAAAATGCATTTATGAAATGATTTTAGATTCGTATTTGTTACACTAATATAGCATTGTTTGTTATCTGTTTGAAACAATTTTTCTAATGTTATAGGTAAATATCCCCATCTATTAAAATCTAATGGAAATTTGTCAGCACTTTTAATATATTCATCTTGTTCTGTTCTTAATAATAATTCTTTTTTATCATCTTCTAATTTGTCATCTGATGTACACTTTTCTCTACGTTTTTGTTGTTCCGGACTATTCCATGATTTGAAACAGCATGGTAAACAATATCCATCTGGGTGACTTCCGTCTTTTACAAAACCAGGATTATGTTGAATATAATTTCCATCTTTATCTTTATGATATTTGTCATCAGTAAATTCAAATATATTTGCTCCCTTTGGTACTTTCTTGGCATTTTGTGGAATAATAGCACCATATTTTCCAGAATCAACTTGTTCTTTGGTTAAACTAGTATTGTCTTTTAGACTCCAATATCTAGGGCAAATATACCAATATTTATTATTTGGATCAGTTCCATATTTAATAGCTTTATCATATGATCCAGGACTTTCTTTATCTATTTTCTCTTTTTCTTCATCTGTTAATATTACTGGTTGACGTCGAACATTCCATGGACAAATACGTGAATATGCTTTGAACTTACCTTCTGTTTCAGTTAAAAACAATGTTGGATCATAATTTTCCATCTTTTTAAAAAAAGGATTTGGATTAGATAAGTTCATACCTGTAATATCATTAATTAGTTCGTCTTCGTTATTACCACCAACTAATATATCATCATCATCGTCATCATCATCGTCATCGTCGGAATCAAATAAAATATCTAAAATATTGTCTTCGTCTTTAATTTCATCATCTTTATCAATATCGAATACAATTTCTTCAGCAACAATATTCATAGTTTTGTTATCTATAAATTCTTTTTCTGTTGGAGCAACTATTTCATCTACAAATTTATCTTCTTCTTTTACTTTTTTCTTACTACACATAGATTTAATATTTTTATTCAATAATAAATTGCTATCTTGTGTCAATTTAATTAAACTTTCAAGATAAATTGGTAATGTTTTTAAATAATATATACTATTAATACCATTAACATCTATAGAAATATTATTCTTGAATGAATCTTGTGTAATAGTGGTCAAAAATCCAGGATTATTTTTAATTTTCAATTTAGCATTTTCATTAATATTTTGAATAACCTGTATAGAGCTTAATAAACTGGCTAGTTTTATTTTTGCATCATCTAAGGACAAATTATAGTTGTTCATTAATTCTTGTATAACATCATTTTCATTAGAACCTTTATTAAGTAATTCAATAATAAAAGCCTCTTGACTATCCATTTCATTATAATTGCTTACTCTTTTGAATCGCATATTAATTCCTTTTTTTAGATTTCCCTCTGTAATAGAAAATATACTGGAAGTACATCCAATAATATTATTGATATTAATATTTTTACTTATAGATAAATAAGAGTTGTAATTAATATTGTTAATTTCTACATTAGATTGGTATAAACTATTGAATAAATTTAATTTGTATCCACTTTGCTCAAAGAAATTATTGAGATTATTAATAATTGGATTTATTGAATTTGTGATTACAATATCAAATTCTTCAACTGACAAAGGTGTGTCTAGATTAATAGTAACATTTATATTCGCATTGTTATCAAATTCACAGATAATAGGAATAATATTATCTTTATATGAATATTCAATATAACAGGAAACTCTTTTATTTTTGATTAATAATTTTGATAATTTAAAAATTGTTGCCTTGCTTAAATATGGTATTTTTTTACCACTAGTATATATTTTATCAGTATACAATCTATATATTTTTTCTTGTCTCTTGGCGGGATTATATTTAATAAAAGGTAATTCCTTTGATGTATGTAAAAGTTTGAATATAGTATCTAGTGGTAAATTAAAGTTGTATTTTGGATATAGTGTAAAATCTATATTTTTTATACCTTTTTTAATATACTCAATTTTATAATCGTCATCACTATGTATATTATAAAAAAGATCAACATTTTTATTATCTTTTTTGAATTTTTCAGTTATTAAGTTGAGAGAATTTAAATATAAATTTTCTTGATTTTCTTTGAGTTCTTTTAAATTTGTTATTTTATCAACAAACAAATAAGGATAATAGATTTTAATAGAACTGTATTCTGATATATTATTTTCTACTGAATATTCTAATACATTCTTAGCCAAACACATATATATATTATTATCCACAATAGAACCAAAATTCATTAATAAACTTTTGTTTGTTGTTGTAGTAATATTTTCGGCATATTTTTCTAAGAAACTATCATATTTTAATACATCATATGGATTTACGGTGTATAAGTATGTATTATTAACAGTTACGAATTTTTGCCCGATAGGTTTATTAACAAAAAAAGAATTATTATCAAGATTCAAAGATAAAATATCATCATAAGTATAAATAGTTTTGCTTTCTAAATATGTAATATCTAAATTATCAATATTTAATAAAAACTGAATTAATCTATCTTTTGTTAAGTCTATTTTACCATTTTGTGTTAATGTTTGATATACGTTGACTGAATTTAGATTTTCTTCTTGTTTTCCAAATAAATATATTTCATCAAAATAAATATCATTGTCTGTATTGGAAATAATTTTTTTCTTAATAGTTTCAATTGTATCATCAATATGTATATATTCACCAATAAATATTACATTAATATTTTTTTCTTCAATTGTTTTCAATTCATTTGATGTAAAAATATTGTCAAATATTGGATTATTTTTATCTTCTATAAATAAATTATTTAAATTATTATTATATTTTTCATTACCTATAAATACATAAATTCCCTCGATGTTATTATCTTTTATATAATTTAGTTTAAATATTAAAGACATCTATATAAATTAAAACTATAATAATTTACATAGATGAACTATAATCTAATAGTAGCTATGTGTAAAAATAGAGGTATTGGTAAAAATAATACTATACCGTGGTATTGTAAAAATGATCTGAAATTATTTTCTAAATTAACAAAAGGTTCAGGTAATAATGCAATTATTATGGGAAGAAAAACGTGGGAAAGTTTGCCTAAAAAACCACTTGTAAATAGAACTAATATTGTAATTAGTAGAACTCAAAAAAAATCAATTACTAATAATGTAATAATCATGAATAATATAGATGAAGCAGTTACTTATTGTAATGAGATGGATTTTGACGAAACATGGGTAATTGGAGGGTCATCTATATATAAAGGATTTTTGGATAAATGTATAATTAACAATATATACATGTCATACATAGATAAACTTTATGATTGCGACGTTTATTTTCCTGAGTTAGAGAGAAATTGGAAATTAATTGAAGAAAAACATATAGAAGATGATAATTTATCATTTATTTTAAAAATATTAAGTCATGATTATATGAAATCAAATATTTGTAACTAATAATCATAAATTGGATTATCAGTAATTTTCATACCACAATATTCTCTTGGTTCATTTTTGTAATCAACTGGTATATATAATTTATTTTTTACAGCTTGTTCTAACAAAAATTTGAAATTTTTCCAGAATTCATCATTATGTCCTACACTTTCAGTACATACATGTGCTAATTCATGTATAGCTACAAAAGTTAATGTGTTTTCATCAATCAATTTTCCACCATCTTTTTTTTTGTTCAAACAAAATGCAAGTTTTTCACCTTTATTTTCACTATACGCAGTAAATTCACTAGTGGGTAATGTTTCACATATTTTTTTGGGATTAAAATTTTCTTTGAGTCTTTTGATATTTGTTCTATTTGGGTATTTTTCATAACAATATTCTACTAATTTTTGTAATTTTGCATTGATATTGGCTAGTTTATCAGCTGCTTCATTTATTTTTGTGCGTTCACGAACGCAATATCTATTACCATCTACACCCGAAATTATACATTTTAAATTAAGCATTTCAGATTCAGTATAGAATTTAATACATAACATTACAATTAATAAAATTAATATATATCCTAAAATATTTATCTTCATAGTTAACTAATAGTATATATATTGTATATAAATTAATACAATATATTACATGAATTTATTAATGACTTTCATTAGCACGTAAGCAATTAGAGCTACTAATAAACTGACATTAAATTTATCTAAAATTTCATAAATTAAAAATATATATGAACTATCATAGTAAAATGATGTAAATATTTGCGAAGACATAACAAATATAGTAAGTAGAGAACATATACGAATTAATAATTTAACAAACTCATTATCTATATTTAACATATAATGTCCATATTCTTTGATAAATTTTTTATTTCTTGTTGCAAACAAAAATATAGATAAAGCAAATAATTGTTGTGTCATTAAAAATGTTTTATCTATTAAAATTTGTGTATTATCTAGTAAATAGGAGAAGTTTGAGTTTTGACATTTATAATCAACTTTTCCAATAATATTTTTTGCTTTCTCTTTTTCAGTTAAATTGTTGCTACTGCATATATTATAATCTGGTCCTAAATATACTAAAGGATCATTATTGTAATTCGAAAATAAAAATATAAATGGAATAAATCCAATTATAAAAAATAAATAATTATAATAAGGCAAATCATCATCGTATTTAATATAAATTAGTTTCAATATATATATCCATATTATTCCTAATGAAATAATAATAATATTATTTAAATTTTTATTATAAGTCATTGGTGTGTATGGTTGGTCAATATTTTTATTCATTGTGATAAGTATATTTTATATTATAATTTATATAATATAAGGTTATTAAATTAATAATGCTGATGTTGTAACTGAAATTAAAAATATTAAATATAATATATAAAAGTGTATATATGTATTAGCTTGTGTAAAAGAACGAGGTATGGTATAAATATAATTCCCAAAACAACCTATTAAAATAACTAATATAATCCATACTATTTGAATATAATGGGGTGGTTTGCCTTCCGATAATATTAATCCCCAAGTAATAATAATTGTTAAAATATATGACGTTGAATATATAAGATTATTGTTTAGTTGAATATTTGGTGATTTATTTTCATTATTATGAATATATTCACTAGAATTAACATAATCTATCATATTCATTGACTTAATTTTTTTATTTTTTTCTAAATCTAAAAAATTTTTTGCACTAATAATATAACCTTTATTATCTTGTTTGGGAAAATAATTATTTTCTAATAATATTTTGTAATCACCATGACCTTTATTTAAATCAATATGTTCTTTATAATCTATATTATTCGTTTCCACGTTTATATATTTTTTTACTGTTGGAAAATTATGAATATAAGGTTTTTTACCATATACAACTAAGTCTGTTCTATTATATGTAAACCATATTCTAGTGAATAATAGAAATACACCGACCGTAAATCCTATAATATAAGCATTTGTATGTGATTTATCCCATACAAAATACATAATAATAATCCACGCAATAAAATAATAAATTATTGGTGAAAGTAATGTATAATGACTGGTAATGTATTCATCTTGTATAGGCATAGACGTATTTGATTTATCAATTACATATACTAAACTATTGTCTGCATCAAATGGTTTATTATTTGGCCATTTTAATAATTTACTCATTTTAATATATGTTTATAAATTTATAGTTATAAAATTAAATTATAAATTTATTGAGGACCACATCCAATTTCTAAGGGAACACGCATAAGATCGGGTTCAATGGTGGTGTTCTGCCAAGGACTCACCTTTACCTGAGGGTTAGGAGGTTCAGAACGAACCTGTAAATTAGCGTTTCTTAAAGAGCCACCAACTGTATCAATTCCCGCATGGTAACCCGACTTAAGAAGGTTAACATTCTTTAAATCACCATCGCCACTAGGGTTTAATTCACTCCATTGGCTATTAGAATCTTTGGGTAATAATTCAGCGGGGTCAACTACTTCACGGTTAGCACATGTAGGAGGTAAGCCATGAACATTAGAATCCATACCATTTACATTGGATGGCATTTCATTCTCGCCGATAGGATTCGCAGGCATAACATTCATATTATTTACTTCTTTGTTTTCAACTCGGTGATTGTTTTGCATAGCAGAAGTATCAGTTTGTTTCACGGAAGAATATTGCGTAATAGCAATAACAAGAACTAATAAACCAACTAAAGCAATAAGATGATGTGCTTTAACATATTTTTGTAAGTCTTTAAGAATACCCATTATATAAAATAAATGATAAAATATTTTTTCAGATTATAAATAATTAATATTGCTAAAACAATTTGTTTATATATAATTTTCATTCATCATCAGAATCTTCAATATTATCCAACATAAATTTGCTTTTGATATTCTCAGCTTGTAAATACGCTTCTAATGAAGCTTTCTTCAATTCTTTTGCTTTGTTTCTAGCTGTTTTATATAAATTATAATAAACTTCATTTGGATTTCTAAGTTCTATTGTATCATCTATATTATCACAATCCAACTCTATTTCTTGTAATCTATCTTTATCTATATCTAAAATATTGTTTTCATCTAAAATTGTTACCTTTTCTAAATTATCAGAGACATTGGTATTTTCTAAAATATTTGACAATATTTCACTATCTGAATTTTCAGACATATTTTCTGTAGTTTCTAAATATTCAGGTATACAAGAATCTTCTAAAGTATAATTATTTACCTCTAAAGTTTCTTCATCTATTTCATTATTTTCTTTAATACAATTATTACTTTCAATTGTTTCTGATTCTTGTATATTATCTTTCTCATCAGAAGAAATTGATTCTTCTAAATTTTTATCATTATCAATATAATCATCTAATTCAATTGGATCTGATATAACTTTTGTATCAATTAAATTTGTTGGAGTTTCTAAATTTTTAATGTCATTACATTCTTCTAAAGTATCTGGTTCTTCTAAAGAAGATTTAATTATATCTTCATTATCGACTTTTGTATTATTTACATTTTCAATTGGTCTATTATTTTTATGTTTAATTAAGCAAGACGATGACAATTCTGGCATTGTAGAAATAATCATTATTTGTGATAAATTAATTTCTATTTGAAAACTTCTTGAAGTAAATCTTATACCCTCTACACAAATCAATGGAATTAGTTCATTATCTTCCTTAATATCTTCTAAAGTCATGGGGATTTCATTTTCATCATAAATTAAACAATTTGTTTTTTTTATTTGTTTGTTATTAGGTATACTAGATCTTATTAGCATAAATTTTCCAGATTTATATGGTCTCATTATTGAGGTCATCATCTGTTCAATATCATCTAATTCCATATCAGATTGAAACCAAATATCTTTCTTAGAATAGATTAACTTTTGACAAGTAATTTCTAAATTTTCAAACCAGTCTATCAAGTCATTTTCTAAATTGGAAAACATCAAATCAGAATAAATTTTCTTGTTATTGTTTGTAACTACTACACCTTGTTTAGTATTACATTTTGGTAATTGCAAATATAATGGTTTATCGTTGTATAACAATTTAGTAAAATATGATCCTCCTTGTACTGGTGATGGATTTGCTAAAGTGATTTGAGAAAAATCAAAATTTTTGTTTAACTCGTTAATTATATTCATTAATTGATTATTAGAAAAATAAGATATGATTAACACGCATAAATCTAAAATATATTTTAGTATTAATTAATAAATGAAAGAAACTATTATTGCACAATGTTTAGAAATAATAAGACGTAAAGATGTTAAAAATGAATTCAAAAGTCTTATCAGTCCAGTAATTGAAATTTTAGTACAAGAAATTTATCCATATTTATATTTGTCTTTGTTATTTTTGATTATGAGTTTTATTTTAAATTTAGGCATTTTGATATTATTAGTAAGAAATAAAAATATTTCAAAATTATTGTAAAATAATATCTAATAGTAATTATATATGAATTGTAACAAATCCAAAAAAATGAAAGGTGGTATGGCTCATGGTGAAGCCCCTATGCCTATGGAAGCTCCTATGGAAGGTGGTATGAAGAAGGCTCGTCGTGCCGCGCGTCGCTCTATGAAGCGCTCTGATCGTCGTGCCGCTGGTCGCTCCATGAAGCGTTCTGCTCGTCGTGCCGCTGGTCGTGCCGCTGGTCGTTCCGCTGCTCGCTCCATGAAGCGCTCTGCTCGTCGCGCCGCTCGTGGAGGTAACTGGCTCCAGAAAATGAGTGTCCCTCTTGTCCTTGGTATGGGCTCTATGTCCCTTGCTAAGAACCGTAAGGGTCGCAAAACTCTTAAGCGCCTCGGTAAGCAGGTCCAAGGTGCCCCCCGCCGCGTGGTCAAAGACGTCCGCTCTTTAATGTAAATAATCATAATAATTAATTAATATTATTTAGACAAATATTACTATTATTAATTATTATGAGCTTCGAAAACAATATTCAAAAATGGGTTTCAATTGATAATCAAATTAAACCTTTACAGGATGAAATTAAACAATTGAGAGAAAAACGTAATTATGTAAGTAATGATATTTGTAATTATATCAAAAATAATAATTTAGATAATGCTACTATTAAAATCAGTGATGGAAAATTAAAATTTGTTAATACTAAACAAAATCCACCACTTACTTACAAATTTATAAATGAATGTTTAGGAAAATGTATTCCTGACGTGAATCAAGTGGAACTTATTATGAATTTCATTAAAGAACAAAGAGAACCAAAATATAGTGAAGATATCAAAAGATTTTACAATAATAATTAATTATTATTGTCATTTATATTTATATAATGAATCCTTCTGATTGTATAATTTTTGATAATAATTACAGTAGTGGTTATAAATTAAATAAAATTACTCCTAATATTGATCAACAAAATGGTGGTACTAATGTTAGTTCTTTATTCAAAAATTTAGCTGTACCTGCCGGATTGTTGTACTTGCAACAAAACATTAATCCACATGAATACAATATAAAAAATACGAATGATGTTATTGAAAAATCATTATATGATAAGCTATTAGATTTAGCAAGCGTAAATGAGAAAAAAAATATTAAGTCAAAAAAACATACAAAAAAACATACAAAAAAACATACAAAAAAAATTAAACAAAAAAGAAACAAATTAAAAATAAACAAACTAACAAAAAAAAGATAATCATATAATATATTTATATAGGATTTTATGATTAATAATATTGATAAATTAAAACGCACTATTAAACCAAGTCAAAAACCAAAGATATATTGTAGTAAATCAAATGCTTATGGAACGCCGATTCATGTAAATAATAATAATTATACTGGTACTTTATGTAATCGTGGTCCTACTGATGATGGAGAACAAAGTTCATATATTATACGATTAAGACATGACACTTTATCACAAGAAAAATGTAAAAATATCACTAATCAAATTATTCCTGGTATTAATATTTATTTAAAACTTATAGTCAATGGTGTTGAAATTGAAAAATATGCTAATTTAAATTATAGTTATATTATTCAAGACATTAGTTCTCAGACTTATTTTGATTATTCTTATTTTTGGGATGTAGTTGATGTATTTTTTACTCCAGATAATAGTTTAAATTCCGTGCAAATAAAAGGTTCATGGGAAAGTAATACGAAAGATTTGACTAATATGTCTGAATTATTTGCTGGATTTAAGTTAGATGAATTATCTTTAACTGGTTTTGATACAACAAATGTATCAAATATGAGTCTAATGTTTGCTGCATGTAAGTTTACTGAATTAGATTTGAGCAAATTTGATACAAGTAAGGTAGAAGATATGAGTCAAATGTTTACTTATTGTATGTTATTAGAAAATTTAGATTTGAGCAAATTTGATACAAGTAAAGTTAAAAATATGAGTGGATTGTTTATTTTCTGTGAATCCTTAGTAAATTTAGATTTGAGCAATTTTGATACAAGTAAAGTTAAAAATATGAGTGGTATGTTTTATGGTTGTATGTTATTAGAAAATTTAGATATTAGTTTTAATACTTCAAATGTAACTAATATGAGTTATATGTTTTCTGGTTGTGACTTAAATGAAATACATTTGAGCAAATTTGATACAAGTAAGGTAGAAGATATGAATGAAATGTTTAGCAATTGTTCTAATTTAGAAAATTTAGATTTAAGCAAATTTGATACAGGTAATGTAGTTAATATGAATCAAATGTTTTCTTATAGTGATTTATCAAATTTCGATATTAGTTTCAATACTTCAAATGTAACTAATATGAGTG
>Ga0115572_10003283_pt1 | contig 12809 bp, 10 predicted proteins | sample COGITO_mtgs_1206_FD_88681 | JGI IMG/M metagenome (GOLD analysis project Ga0115572, IMG submission 88681) | Pelagic marine microbial communities from North Sea - COGITO_mtgs_120607 | ecosystem: Environmental > Aquatic > Marine > Epipelagic | place: Germany:Helgoland, sampling site Kabeltonne... | reverse complement strand
GCGGTGGCGGAGCAGCGGGTCATCACCAGGGTTTTCCCGGTCGGGCTGACCGGATTTGAACCTGCGGCCCCTTGTCCCCCAGTTACGGAGCAAGGCTAATCAGTAGTCGTCAGATTTGGTGTTAAAACAAGCAGTGTTCGGCAACACCCTTAACGAGAACTTTCTCGGTCGCAACGACCACCACGAGCAACGCAACCGCATCCGACATCCGATATCGGGCAAGGCCCAGACAACTGACGACGTACGCGTTGGCAACGATGGCCACGTGTGAAGACTCAGCAGCACAGCGGGGAGCCTGGCCTAGCGCAGTCTTATTGGAACAATGCGACGTGCACGAATGCCCCTACGCCGAGCAAGCGCTCCTGCTGCAGCACTGTGCGGAGTACGAAGAGCAACGACGTGGACGGGGCAAGTGAGCGCACCAAAGTTTCCAACTTTTGAGGGTAAGCCCACCCCAACAATCCGATTGAAGCCGGGTTCTCAGTATGAAGGCTTTTTGCCGAGCAAATTCAACACAATTTTTTTGATGACAGCGCCACACTCGTTCGTGAGAGCCGTTGCGACACGTCATCTCGGATCGCCGCCGCACAACTAGATCGCACGCATGTTCACATCAAGAAAATTTGGCGCCCAGAACGTTAGTGATGGTTTCATCATCCATTAGGGGCGTTATGACGATCTCAATCATTCCGTTCCAGTCAAGCGCATAATCTCCCAGGGCGCCCGCGTCTGAGGATTCGAGAATCGCAAAGCCGCCAGTTCCGTCAACATTGTGATAGCGCGACACAAGAGTTGCGCCCTCCGGTGGCATGCCACCAGTCGCCATAAATTGTTTGATGGTGTTGTCCCTGGCTTCCGGCGAATGGGTCCACGCAAATTTAAACAGCATTTTGAGCTCCTTTTAAAGGCAGCCAAAGTCGGCCACAAATTTAAGCTAACAACTCATTTCGAGCAGTTTTGTTGCCCAACTGTTAACTCTGGGTTAAGGCGTCCCACGTAAGGATGGGGTTCCCCCAGGCGCTCCTGGATGCGATCGGGTGGGCCTGTACCTAGCCGCGTAGTGAGTGGACCCACGCCAGTTGGTTTGCGGCAAACGGTGTCGCTGTCGACAAGCAGTACGACCTGATCAGGCCCGGCGGATATTCGATGCGGACCCGACGAACGAACTGGCCTCGATGCCGAAAATGTGACGACTAACTTCGGGGGTTATTCGCACTGCGTGGGCGCAGTCGGATGACTCCCGTTTTTTGCGTTGACGGCCGAGCCCCTTCAGATCTTCCGACCTGCTTGAATCCAATACTCGTCCTTAAGGATTCGCTTGTAAAGCTTCCCGGTCGGGTGTCGCGGAAGTTCACTGCGGAAGTCAATCGATCGCGGGCACTTAACATCGGCGATGTTGTTCTTGCAGAACTGTATGAGTTCACCGGCGAGCACCTGGGCCGCCTCGTCATCGACAGGCATTTCGCGTGGCTGAACCACGGCCTTTACTTCCTCTCCGAAATCGTCGTTCGGCACGCCGAAGACGGCAACGTCGATCACCTTGTCGTGGGTAACTAAAATATTTTCAGCCTCCTGCGGGTAGATATTGACCCCACCTGAGATGATCATGTACGCCTTTCGGTCGGTCAGGTACAAGAAACCATCCGCGTCGAGGTATCCGACGTCGCCGAGTGTGGACCACCCGTTTGGATGCCGCGAGCTCTTTGTTTTCTCAGGATCATTGTGGTACTCGAACTCGCCGCCGCCGTCGAAGAACACCGTGCCAGACTGCCCCTGCGGAAGCTCTTCACCGTCTTCCCCACAGATGTGTAGCGTGCAGTTGAGCGCTGAGCCCACAGTGCCCTCATGTGCGAGCCAAGCTTCTGGGCTTGCATAAACGAACCCGTTCCCCTCCGAGCCGGCGTAGTACTCGTGGATTACAGGCCCGAACCAGTCCATCATCGACTTCTTGGTCGGGATCGGGCACGGCGCCGCAGCGTGGATCACGCACTCAAGCGATGAAATCTCATACTTTGTGCGCACGTTGTCGTCCAGCTTGAGCATGCGCACGAACATCGTTGGCACGACTTGACTGTGCGTGATCTTGTGTTCTTCGACGAGCTGCAAGTAGCCCTCAGCATCGAAGTTCTCCATCGCAACGATCGATGCGCCGATTGCGTGCATCGACATGCAGAAGCGCAGCGGAGCGGCATGATAGAAGGGAGCGGGGGAGAGATAGCGCTTGTTGTCGTCAACCCCGAACAAGAGCTGACAGACACCAGTGACACCGTTGTTCCAAGTGCCGAGCGGCTCGTTCGGGAAAGTGCGGGCAATGCCCTTGGGCATACCGGTCGTCCCAGAGGAATACAGCATGTCCAGCCCGGCGATTCGTTCCTCTTCGAGAGGCTCGGGAGAGTGGGAGGCGACTGCCGTCTCGTAGCTCTCGTAGCCGTCGATCGTTCCGTCGAGCATTAGCCGTAGCTCCACGTTCGGCGTCGACGCCATCATGTCAGCCGCCTGGTTGGCTTTGTACTTCGAGGTGATATACGCGCGGGCGCCGCAATCATTAATGATGTATTCCAACTCGACGCTCTGCAGTCGCGACGACGTTGCGGTGTAGATCAGTCCGGCGTAGTGGCAGCCCCAGATCACCTCCAGATACCGGTCGTGACTCTCCATGCAGATTGCGATGTGGTCTCCCGGATTGAGTCCGGCCGACCGCAACAACCGACTCAAGCGGTTAGCTGCTGCGTCGAGCTCTCCGAAAGTCTGGCTGAAGCCGGATCCGGCCATCGTGATGGCCGCCTTGTCACGGTGGGTTGCGAGGTGGGCGCCAGGGAACATAGGCCGCAACGTAGCCGAGCTTGGCAACCCAGGTCATATGCAGCGGTAGCGTGCTGTACCGATGAGTCTGGCCCGATTCGCCCAGGTGATTGATGCCACCGACATCCGTCTCGACGAGGCATGCCTGGCTATGTCGAGCGCTATTCAGCGGCCGCTGGACGAAATCGAGTGGCTTGCTGCGCTTGACCTGCTCGCTGCGGAGTGTCCGACTCCGACTGCGGTGGGTATCGCCGACTATCTCTTCGGCGAGCAGGGCTTTCGCGGAAACACCCGCGCGTATTACGACTGGCGGAACTCCTGTCTCGACCAAGTGATCGAAACACGCGTTGGCATCCCAATTAGCCTGTCGGTACTGATGATTGAGGTTGCGCGTAGACTCGACGTCCAGCTAGCGGGAGTTGCGATGCCGGCACACTTTCTGGTGCGGACTGTCGACGAGCCGGAACGATTTTTCGATCCGTTCGCCGCAGGAGTCGAACTTGACGCCCATGGCGCAAGGGAGCTGTTTAACACAGTGACGCGCGGTCAGGTTGACTGGCAGGAGTCGTTCCTCGAGCAGTCATCGGCGCGGTCGATCGTAATCCGGATGCTGAACAATCTGCGGGCGATCTTTCAAAGCCGTTCGGACGAGATGCGCCTCGGTTTGGTGATGGAGATGCGGGCCCAGATTCCACAGCTTGCATTGACCGAGCATGATGAGATCGAGTGGGCTACAGCCGTGTTCAACTGACAAACTCGCGGTAGTGATCGATCGTGAGATCAAACAGTGCCTCGGGCAGATGATCAAGGGTGTTGAGGTAGTCGGAGCAACACGTGGCGGCGTTCAACGCCTCTACACGAGTCACTGGGTCAGCCAAGTGAGCTTCGAGGAACCGATCGTGATGGCGAGCGTGTCGCCAAAGCACGACACGCACACCCTGATGCTCGAATCCGGTGAGTTTTCAGTGAGTCTGCTTGCCGCAGACCAGATTTCAGAGGGTCAGTACTTTAGCTATCCGGCTCACAAGATGAAGTACGTGGCTTCGGAGTATGTGGCCGACTGGCCTGACGATCCGACCGGGCCGCCTATTGTCCCGAACTCGATTGCTTGGTTGCGCTGCGTCACGTTCCAGGTGACGCCGATGAAGGACCACGACCTGTTCTTTGCCCGGGTGGTTGAGGTTGTGCCGAATCGTCTCAAAGTTGCTCCGCTGCTGTATTCCAGCCGATTGGGCTGGCGGGTTACGGGCGAAAAGGCCCGCGAACCCGGTATCAGCATTCGCGATCAACTGCTGGAACGAGTCGAGAACGATGTCTGAGCGCAACTATCTTTTATCCATGACCGTGATCGACAATGTCACTTCGCTTTCCGCTGACGAACACCGCGTGAGCAGCCTCGTCGACGAGTTACTCATGCGGCATCCGCCTGTCGATACTAAGCCCGTCGATTTCCTGGGCGCCCAGTTTGATGCGGGGCTCGCATGGATCCATTTTCCAGAAGGGCACGGGGGGCTGGGACTTTCGCCGAAACTGCAACGGATGGTCAACGAACGTGTCTACGGAGCCGGCGGGCCCAATGCCATGTACCGCAATCCGATTGGACACGGGATGTGTGGGCCGACCGTGGTTGCTTGGGGGAGCGATGAACAAAAGACACGGTATCTGCGGCCGTTGTTCACGGGCGAGGAAGTGTGGTGCCAGTTGTTCTCTGAGCCGGGCTCCGGATCAGACTTTGCCGGGTTGTCATCGTCCGGTGTCAAAGATGGCGAAGAATGGATCTGCAACGGCCAGAAGGTTTGGACCACACTTGCTCATCTGTCCAAGTGGGGGCTGCTCATTGTGCGCAGCGACCCGCAGGCCGTCAAACATGCAGGACTCACAGCGTTTGTGGTCGATATGCAGGATCCCACGGTTGAGATCCGTCCGTTGCGACAGATGACGGGTGAGGCCGAGTTCAACGAGGTGTTCTTTTCCGACACCCGGATCCACGAATCGGAGATGCTGGGGAACCCGGGTGACGGTTGGCGCGTTTCACTCACGACACTCATGAACGAACGCGTGTCCATCGGCGGCACGATCCCGAAGAAAGGTTCGGGGATGATCGCCGAACTCACCAAGGCATGGCAGAACGCCGAAGCATGCCGTAAAAGCCCTGCCCGTCGTGATGCGGTGATGTCGTTGTGGTCGCGAGCCGAAGTCGCGCGTCTCACCAACATTCGTGCGAGCCAAAATCGTAAAATGGGCGACCCTGGGCCCGAGGGGTCGATCGGCAAGATGGCGTCGGCTGACCTTAACAAGGAGATCTACGAACTCGTGATGGACCTGATGGGTCCCGAAGGAATGCTGTACGGGAGCTACGAGATGGTGCGCCCGGAGACAGCAATGGGCTCCGACACGGCGCAGAAGGCCTTCCTTCGAGTCCGAGCGAATTCGATTGAGGGCGGGACCTCCGAGGTAATGCGCAACATTTTGGGCGAACGGGTTCTCGGGCTTCCAGGAGATATCCGAGTTGACCGCGAACGACCTTGGAGCGAAGTTCCCAGGAACTGAACCAACAACGCTTTCCTCGGCGTTAAGTCAGGAGACTGGCAAGCACGTCGCTGGCGGGAAGGCTTCGATCGTCCATCGCCGGACGGTCGAGCAGGCTGCCCCCGAGTAGCACCGTCGACGCATCCTCGATTGACGCTTGAAGATCGCGAATGTTTCGAGGCGGGGGAAAGTACTCGTCTTCGTCAGTCACGACGACTAACTCGCAGCCGGCTACCGGCGCAAGAAACGAGATGACCGCGTCAACGAGTTCTTCAGGAGCAGAAGCACCTGCCGTGACACCTACGACGCCGGAAATGCCCTGGGGTAATTCCGAGACCGAATTGACCCGATACACGTGCTCGCATCCTTCGTGATGGGCAAGCTTCACGAGCGCCACAGTGTTCGAGGAGTTGGCCGAGCCGATGACGATGATCGCATCCGAGCGGTGTGCAAGGTCCTCGATGGCTGCTTGCCGATTGGTCGTTGCAAAACACAGGTCACTCCGGCCGGGAGTCCAGACGTCAGGAAATCTTTTTTTCACGGCAACGGCGACACCTTCCCAATCGCGGTGTGACAGCGTCGTCTGCGCGAGAAGCGCGACCGGCTCGTTGGTGTCTGCAAGCGCTGCGACTTCGGCAACCGACTCAACTCGGCTGATCGATTCTGGCGCAACTGCCATCGTCCCGACGGCCTCCTCGTGGCCGTCGTGGCCGACGTAAACGATGCGGAAGCCCTTGCCTGCGCGAACCTTGACCTCGTGGTGCACCTTCGTTACCAGCGGGCACACGGAGTCAACCACGTACGAGCCCTTTGCGCGTGCGGCCTCGACCACCTCGGGAGCCGAGCCGTGGGCCGACAACATGATTGGACTCCCTGATGGGACCTCGTCGATTGAGTCGACGAAAATCACACCTTGATCTTCAAACCGCTTTACGACCAGCTTGTTGTGAACAATTTCGTGGTAGCAGAACACCGGTTCTGGGAATGATCGCACCATCCACGCAAGTGCCTTGATCGCCATTTCAACACCGGCGCAAAAGCCGCGTGGCTCGGCCAGAAGCACCTTGTCGACGACGGGACCGGACTGTGAAGGGGTGGACTCGCTCATCTCTCGTCTCAATCTACCCAGTTGAGACGGGCGGTAACGTAGAGCGGCCATGTCGCAGACTCTCTCTCGTTCACTCGCACCGCTCGTGGTGTCGGTCGCGCCCGGATCCGCCGCCGAATCAAGTGGCGTGCTGCCCGGCGATGAGATTGTGCGTGTCAACGGAGACATGCCTCGCGACATCATTGAGTGGCAGATTGCAACCGACGAAGCCGACGTCGAACTTGATATCTCGCGCGGCGGCTTGGAATTGTCGATGTCCATCGAAAAGCCGGAGGGAGCGCCGCTCGGGGTTGAAGTCTCGAGTGCTGTTTTTGATCGGGTTCGCACCTGCGACAACCACTGCGAGTTCTGTTTTATTTATCAACTTCCTAAAGGAATGCGACGCTCGCTGTACCTAAAAGATGACGACTACCGGTTGTCGTTCCTGTACGGAAATTTCACGACACTCACACGTTTCACCGAAGCTGACCTCGAGCGGGTAGTGACCGAACGGTTATCTCCGCTTCATGTGAGCATCCACGCCACCGACCCCGACGTCCGCAGCGAGATGTTGAAGAACCCTCGTGGAGCGATGAGTCTCCGCTGGCTGCGAGCGCTGCTCGATCATGACGTCGCAGTAAAGGGACAGGTCGTCGTGTGTCCTGGCGTCAACGACGGCACAGTTCTCGACGACACGATGGCTGGCGTCCTTGACAGATACCCCGAACTCGATTCTGTAGCCGTGGTCCCGCTCGGCATCTCAAAGTTCAACGGCGAAGCCGCCATGCGGTTACACACATCCGACGAAGCTCGAGTCGTCGTCGACACGGTCGCCCGCTGGCAGGACATATTCCTGCAAACACTTGGCAAGCGGATGGTGTACGCCGCCGACGAGTACTACCTGATGGCTTCGCGTCCCTTCCCTGCTGCAGAACATTACGACGGATTTCATATGCACGAAGACGGCATTGGAATGGCGCGTACGTTCGAAGCCGAGTTCCATGGCTGCACGGACTCGGTCACAGGCGTTCAACGCGGTTTTTTTGCTTCGGTTGATGCTCCGCCGAATCCGGCCGCCTACACCGGCCTCCGATCTGCGTGCGTTAGTGCGCCGGGCTCTGCGGCGGTGACAAGTTCGGTCAAGCTGCGCCCCCGTCAAAGCGCGCCGGTCGGCGTGCTCACCGGCACGCTCGGGGCTCCGGTGATCGGCCCGCTGATTGAGATGCTGGATCGTCCGGACGTCCGAGTGCTGCCCGTCGCTAACGATTTCTTCGGCGGCAACACAGGCGTGACCGGTTTGATCACCGGCGCCGACGTCGCACGCGTACTTGGCGACGAACCCGACAGCCACCGCTATCTTCTACCCGACGTGTGCCTGTCCGACGACGGTCGATTCCTTGACGGAATGACGATCGACGAGCTTCCGCGAGCCGTCGAAGTGATTGCTACCGACGGTGCCGCATTGCGGTCCGCGCTGGAAGGAACACAATGATCGAGAACACCGTTGACAGCGCTGATACCGGCGGCCTGCCAACCGTCGTAATTATCGGCCGTCCCAATGTCGGCAAAAGTACATTGTTCAACCGTATTGTTGGAAGCCAGCAGGCGATCGTTGAGGACCGACCCGGCATCACACGTGACCGCAAAGAGCTAGAGGCCACCTGGCTTGAGGTTCGCTTCTTGGTGATTGACACCGGCGGTTGGATGCCCCTCGGCGACGGCTCCGCGCTCGACGACAAAGTGAGTCGGCAAGTGGAGGAGGCAGTTGACGGCGCTGCTGTCGTGTTGTTTGTCGTGGATGCCTCGGTCGGACTCACAGATGACGATTCGATGATCGCCAACTGGCTCCGCCGGACCCGGCGCGACGTGCTTGTCATTGCGAACAAGGCCGACAACGATCGTCGCGAGACCGACCGTTGGGAGTTCTTGTCACTTGGACTCGGCGACCCCATTCCGGTGAGTGCCCTGCACGGCCGCCGAGCTGGTGATCTGCTCGATGAGGTCATATCTCGGTTCCCCGAAGAGGCGCGGGCACACCTCGACCTGGGGGAGTATGAGCAGGGCGACGACTGGGAGGGCAACGACGAGCTCGCCGCTCCCCGCATCGCAATCGTCGGGCGTCCCAACGTCGGCAAGAGCACATTGTTTAACCGTCTGGTCGGCTCCGAACGAGCGGTTGTCCATGACATGGCAGGAACGACACGTGATGCCATCGATACGCTCGTCGAGACCGACGACGGCCCAATGGTCTTCATCGACACCGCTGGAATGCGACGAAAAGGCAAGATCGACGATTCGGCGGAGTACTACTCGATGGTTCGTGCACTGCGCGCCATCGACGATGCCGATGTGGCACTTCTCGTCGTTGACGGGACCGAGGGCGTCACCAGCCAGGACCAGCGGCTGGCTGAGCGTGTCAACGCGTCCGGGTGCCCGATCTTAATTGTGCTCAACAAATGGGAGCTGGTATCAGGCGATGACCGCATCGAGGTGATCGCCGAGCTGCATCGCAAACTCGCATTCGTCGGCGATGCCCCAATTCTTAAGATTTCAGCCTTGACCGGCAAGAACGTCGCGCGGCTGCTCCCGCACCTGCAGGAGTCGATCGCTCAATATCACAAGCGGGTGCCAACCCGGGATATCAATAAAGTCATCGCCGCAGCGCAACAGCGCGCACCTGGACCCAAGGGCGCAAAGGTGCTCTTCGCTGTCCAAGGCGCGACCGATCCGCCTACGTTCACCCTGTTCGTCAACCGGGAAATCCCGGCGACCTACATGCGCTACATCGAACGCACGATTCGCGAGGAGTTCGGCCTCGGATCCACTGCGATCAAGATGCGTGTACGAAAGCGTTCCTGACGGTGCCTTGGTGCGAAGAGTGCGCAAAGTACTACACCCCGAACTCCGTCCAGACTGACGGCAGCTGCCCGAGGTGCGGCGACGTGCTTCAACTCGCCGAGTCAGCAGATCACACCGACGACGACACACGCGAGTCGACCCCCTGGCACTTCAAGCTGATGGTTGTCGCCGTTATCACGTACCTCGGCTGGCGACTCGTCGACTTGTTCGTTTGACGTCGACCGGCAGGCAGAAGCGTGCCGGTCGAGCCAAAGCCAAGTCATTAGCGAGAACGGTTCGAATGTCGCTTCCCGTGTCTGCCACCATTACAAACGTGCAGGGTCCGACGACTCCAACGGCGAGGAATTTGCTCCGCTTGACAGTCGGCGCTCTCGCAGTTATCTGCACCGCTTATTGGGTTGCGGTCACGGCTCCCGTTCTTGCTCAGCCGCCGCCACGCGGCTATTCCGTCGGTACAGAACTGACGCAAGGCGCGCACTACACCTCACAACAAAGAGTGCGATCACGGCTCGGCTGCGCCGACGGCCTAACCGCCCCCGAAGTGGACGAATTCTTCAGGGTCCGACAAGGGCCGCTGCTGGGATGGGACAACCCTCATGTCATAGAACTCGGACCCAACCGGTGGCTGTGGTTGGTTCACGACACATATCTAGATCATTCCGGGACAGCGACCGATCTCGTGGACGTAGACCATCAGGTACAAAACGCCGCATTCGTTCAAAACGGGCGGTGTTTCGCTGTTCAGCACGGCGGAACACCGGAACTGCGCAAAAACTTTGAATCGGGTGACGCACGGATCGCTCCCGCTCATTTCCTCTGGCCGCTTGGCTCAGAGGTCCACGAGAACAAGCTTTTCGTGTTCTGGGCCGAAACGACCACAGCGACCGAACCTCAACCGAACGGACACGGCATCACCCGGTATCCGGTTGCAACGTGGCTTGCAACCTACGATGTGGAGACGCTCAAGCGGCTCAGCTTTGATCCAGCCCCCAACGCCGGCATCGAGCCGATTTACGGATTCGCAGTCTCGTCTGACGATGAGTACAGCTACCTATTTGGGAACACGAACCAGTTGAATTTCTGGCGCAACGGTGGCTACGAGAACGGCCCCCACAGCGCAACAAGAATGTTTCTGGGACGCGTCCCCCGTGGTGAGTTGAGCGAGGATCCGGAGTACTGGCACGGAGCCGGTTGGGGGAGTGACGCTAATAGCGCGGTCCCTATTTCCGAGAAGTTCTATGCCGAGAACACGATGCAACCACAGTTCATTGATGGCCAATGGCTCTCAGTTGTAAAGCGAGACGGCTTCTTCGGGGCTGAAATTTGGCTAGAGGTTGCGGTAGACCCATGGGGGCCCTGGGTGGCACATGAAATTGTGGAGCACATTCCTCGGGCCTCCAACGTCGCAAAGAACTCGTATCAGCCGATCATCCTCCCCTGGAGCGACGCTCAAGCCGGAGTGTCGGTGATTGTTTCAGAAAATGCGATCAAATGGCGCGATGCGCTCGCTACTCCAAGCAACTACCGACCGAGTGTTTTTTCGATGAGATGGCCGGTCGATCCGGCTGCGCACATCGAGTCGATGATCGAGGATCTCGCGACCGCTCCAGGTGACGGCGAACGCTAAGGCCCCTTAGCGAAGGGTTCATGTCCGAGGTTGAAGCGGTTGGGGGCAAAGCCTCCGCGAAAAGCGTTGAGGCCTGCCGGCTACCGGCTTGGTCATATGCTGAGTTGACGGGCGGGGTGAGCATTGCGTCAATCTCGGGCACTGTATGGGCTGTTGTCGCCTGGCTCAGGACGTTGCGGGCCCCGGTTTTATTTGCTTGCTGAGCTACGGGCCGTTTCTGGCTGTTGCAAGTTGAGATCAGGGACTTCGCTTGCTGCACCGGCGGCGCAATCGACCCTATCGGCGTCTGGATCGCTGTCTGAGTAGGCGGCTCGAAGAAAACAGGTAGCTGACGTGCGGCGCTTGTTGAGCAGCCGTTTTAACAGTCTTGTCGAGCTAACGGCCTCGCACTATTGCCTAGAGCTTGTTGTCGCCGTTTTGGGGGTCACGCCGGTCGCATCAAGGCCAACATCAGTAGCGCTGTCATTGTCGACTGTTGCGATAGTCAGTTTTGCGGGTGGGAGCGTTGAGCCGACCTGGTGCAACAAAAGGAGTCAAGCGCACCGTTACAACATGTGTGTCGGAGCTTCTCAGCGTGCCCAGTCTTTGCCAGTGTCTTGCCAGTGCGTCAACGGACGAAACGCGACGGTAGAATAAGAGTAAGAAACACACCTGTCCCATACGTTTACTGGGTCAAAAATGCCACGGGCTGTGGCGCAGCTTGGTAGCGCACTTGTCTGGGGGACAAGGGGTCGCAGGTTCAAATCCTGTCAGCCCGACCGGGAAAGCCCTGGTCAGAGATCATTTCTCTGGCTGGGGCTTCTTCCGTTTTCACGGGTGGACAGCCGTTGGACAGCCCAAGTTTCGATGAGCGTGACTGGCCAGCTGTCTCGCCTTGACGGCGTCGCGACTAGTTTCGATGTCGTGCGAGCTTTGGTGGTAGCGGTTGCTGGTGTGTTGATGTTGGCCAGTTGCGGCTTAGATAGCGACAGCGAATCAGCAGGCAATGAGGGGACATTGCTGTTCGTACAAGACGCTGATGGTGCGACGTTAAATGAGAACTCGTTGACGTTGACGGGTGTGAGCGAACACACCGGCTGGTTTTCGGATCGTCCGGAACGTCTGGCCGGCCAGGTGGCAACCGCCGGCTTCGTGTCGCTTTGGGATGAGGGCTACAACTCATTCGCGGACGATCCCCCGAACGCTGATTTCACCTGCCAAGTGAACGGCGAAACTCTGAACAGGGTCGTCGAGTTGAGGTCACCCAAACTAGACGGTAAGACACTCACGTACAGCACGATTGGTGTTGACGAAGTCGGTGCAACTGTCATCTCTGAATGCGACGGCAACGCCCACCTGTTCATCGACGGAGGGTTCAAAGCAACTCACCGTGTCATCATGGATCTATTCTCCGGCATGACCGAGGAGAAGCGGACCAACAAGGGTGCGACCTGAACCTAACGTGACGTTGGCCGGCTGTCGCTGCTCGACGGCTTCGCGGCTAGGTTCGCCGTCGTGCGAGCTTTAGCGGCAGCGGTGATAGCGACGATCGCGGTGACAGGTGCCGGCACCGTCCACGCCGAACCGCGCAGCATCCATGAAAGCATCGGGATCGACACGCTCGGGTCAGCCGACACCAGCACGTTGAGCAAACCAATCCGTATCAACGTGAGGGACTGTTCCGAAGCAGTCGCCGGCGCAAACCTACCCAATGCGATTCTGCCGGGTTGCAAACTGGCCGGCGCGTACCTGTTCGGCGCGAACCTGTACGCCGCGAACCTGACCTCCACGAACCTGAACTTCGCGAACCTGGCCTTCGCGAACCTGGCCTTCACGAACCTGACCCAGGCGGGCCTGAGCGGCGCGAACCTGGCCTTCGCGAATCTGACCGGCGCGGACCTGAGCGGCGCGCACCTGGGCGGAGCG
>Ga0115572_10003281_pt1 | contig 12809 bp, 10 predicted proteins | sample COGITO_mtgs_1206_FD_88681 | JGI IMG/M metagenome (GOLD analysis project Ga0115572, IMG submission 88681) | Pelagic marine microbial communities from North Sea - COGITO_mtgs_120607 | ecosystem: Environmental > Aquatic > Marine > Epipelagic | place: Germany:Helgoland, sampling site Kabeltonne... | reverse complement strand
TTTGTTGGGGTTGCTGACGAGGGAATGAATAAGCGGTCCAAAAAAAGTAAGCCCAGTTCTACTGCTGACGACATACATTCCATCGATTCGCCTAACTTTTCAAAAAAATTTCCCACTACTGCCTATGGCAGGAAAATAGATATATTTGACTTGGGTGATGGAAGGAGAAAGTTTCTTTTGCAGACAGATGTACTAATTGAAATGCAAGACATGGAGTCCAATGGCAGTGATCCTATAATATCCACTATTTCTTGCGACTGGGCAGAATTATTCCTGGGGTCTGACGGTAATAGTAGTACGAATTTATTTGGGAGCATTTCTAAAATACACGCTCTTGGTAAGGTAAAACTTAACCAACCCTTGAGGGAAAGTTCAGCTGATGAATTGAAATGGTCTGAGGAAAGTGGCCAAGTTAACCTGCATGGGAATGCTAAAGTTTCACACCAAAAATGGGGTGTAGCGATAGGTGAGCATATCATTTTGCTCGAAGAGGACGGCCGTGCAGAGGTAATCGGAGGAAATAAAGGCAGGTCGAAACTACTCTTACCTGCGTTGAATAAAACAAATGCGACCCAGTAATTCGATGGATTCGAAAACTTATATACCTGAATGAGTAATTTAAGTGGCGAAGAGGTTCCCTGCTTGAAAACCGTTGACTTGAAAAAAGTCTATGGTCGAAGGGAAGTGGTAAAGGGCGTTTCTTTAGAAGCAAAAGGTGGTGAGGTCGTTGGATTGCTTGGACCTAACGGGGCAGGAAAGACCACAACATTCTCTATGGTTGCTGGTTTTGTTTCTCCAACTTCAGGTTCGGTTAGTTTAAATGATCAAGTACTAACCTCATTACCAGCTTACAAGAGGGCTCGGCGGGGACTGGTCTATCTACCGCAGGAGTCTTCTGTGTTTCGCAAGCTTACCGTGGAGCAAAATGTCCGTTGTATTGCAGAGACTTTGGGCCTTTCCAGGGTTAAGGAAAATGAAATGGTGGAGAAAAGATTGGATGAATTAAGGCTAACAAGCCTTTCTCATCAAAAAGCTTACACCTTGAGCGGGGGGGAGCGCCGTAGACTGGAGATCACCCGTGCTCTTGTATTGGAGCCTAAGTTTCTTATGTTAGACGAGCCATTTAGCGGGGTGGATCCAATAAGCGTTAGCGAGGTTATGGCGATTATTAGGCAACTAAGGGATTCAGGGATAGGTATTTTTTTAACGGACCACAATGTTCGGGAAACTCTAAAAGTGGTTGACCGAGCATATCTTCTTTACGAGGGAAAGGTGCTAACGCAAGGAACTGCCGATTTTCTTCTTTCGGATGCTGAGACCAGAGAGAAATATTTAGGCCACGACTTTGAGGCATGAAACAATAATCCCTTAACTCTTATGAAATCAATTTCCTTACCCGAGTATGTCGAAAGTATTTCCGTTCGTGATTTCTACGATTCATTTGCCGAGCGTTTACTTTTAAGGTTGGTTACTTCTCGTAAAACTTTATCAAGAAGTACTATTCGCGAAAGAAGCTTAAATCGGCCTGCATTGGCTGTTACGGGTTACTTTAAATACTTTGCTAACAAACGTATTCAACTCTTCGGGGCAGGAGAGATGGGCTTTTTACGTGAACAAAAAAAAGAGCATCGTATTCAAGTTCTGGAAAAAATGGCAACCAAGCGTATACCTTGCGTTGTAATTTCGAGAAATTTGGCCCCGACACCAGAAATGATTGAGGTGTTCGAGCGTTTTGGAGTTCCGGTATTTCGCACGAGCTTAGCTTCAAAAGCCTTTACTACTGAAGTCACAGTACTACTTGAGGAAAGGTTTGCTCCGAGGACTACTGTTCATGGAACCCTTCTTGATATACGGGGAATCGGAACCTTGGTAAGAGGAGAAAGCGGTGCTGGTAAAAGCGAGGCCGCACTTGCACTCTTAGAACGCGGGCATAGCTTAGTAGCAGACGATATGGTTCGTGTTAAATTACTTAGTGATCATACTCCAGTTGGATTTGGGGATGAGATGAGCCGAGGTTTTATGGAATGTAGAGGCATTGGCATTATCAATGTAGAGGAATTATTTGGTATACGTTTTGTACGTATTGAAAAAAAGATAGAACTTGTAGTCACTTTTACTGAAGATCTAGAGGATGATCAGATTGACCGAACAGGTTTGGACCGAAAAAACTTTGATATTTTGGGTGCTGATGTTCCACATATGGAAATCCCACTGCGTACTGGAAGAGATATGGCACGCCTCGTTGAGGTTGCGGCAATGGTTCAGGCAGCAAGACAACTAGGTCATGATTCTGCAGATGATTTTAACCAAAAATTAATTCAGAAAATGAAGCAAGAGAACTAATTTATGAATAATTTCAGTAATTAGATTTCTCTAAATACCTTAATTTTTAATGGCTTACGAAGCAGGAATGTTTTTTTCATTTTGCAACCCCAAAATCTTCAAAAACTTACTTTCAATACGATGTGAATAACTTGTGAGAAACTAAAAGATATCAGATGCTTTTTTTTCTTGGTTTAGTGGGCAAAGTACTTCAAAAAAGCTCTACACCCTTTTTCCCCTTATTACCCCAACCCTTCACCGATCATCTTGATTTATGTCACTAAGTATTAATTGGCAAAGACTTATGCATTTAATTCGTTTTAGAACTCTTCGCATACTCTCTTAATAATTGATGCATTAGTATATATTTCATTTTCGGAAACTCTTCATTATCAGCAGGTTTTAGCCCCTTCGCAATCCCTGTGAATAATTCAAACTCTACCACCCTATGACACAATTAACCGCCACTCCCGAAACCTTTTGGAGTTCGCTGCGCGAAAACCTCCTTGAGGTAATTCCTGCCGATACATTCCGAGTGTGGTTTGACAATATCCGAGTCGGACACATGGACGAGGATGGTTGTGAATTATTAACCCCCAACGAGTTTTCTGCAATCTGGATTCGTGACAACTACCTTGATGTCATCAGGCAGGAGGCAGACCGTTTAGTTGGTTATCCGTACTCCGTAGAACTACTTGGTTGTTACGAAGATGATTCACAGCAGGACGCACACTCAAATCGTCTTAAGAAACCAGTCCAAACCAAATCAAGTCGGACAACAGGACCTTCCTTGCACGGACGCTCCCTCGGGATTAATCCAAAAAATACTTTTTCTAATTTTATCGTGGGTGCAGGAAGTGAACTTGCCCATGCAGCATGCGTTGCTGTCTCTAATGCTCCAGCACATGCATACAATCCTTTATTTCTATATGGTGATACTGGTTTGGGGAAGACGCACTTAATGCATGCCGTAGCTCACCAAGCATTAAACCGTAACCCCGCATGCCGCATTGCATATGTGTCTTGTGAAAGGTTTACCAATGAGTTCATCCGAGCCATCCAAGAAAATTCACTTACCAAGTTCCGTTCCCGCTATCGCAGTGTCGATTACCTGATGATCGACGATGTTCAATTTTTGGCTGGTAAAGAACGTATACAGGAAGAATTTTTTCATACTTTTAACGAGATCTACGAATCACAAAGACAAGTCTTTTTAACTAGCGACCGACCCGCGGGAGAAATTGACAAAATTGAAAGCCGTTTGCTTTCCCGTTTTCAATGGGGATTGGTTGCAGATATTCAAGCACCAGACTGGGAAACCCGGGTTGCCATCCTTACCTGCAAGGCTGAAGCAATGGGAATCTCGATCGAACCGGACATTCTTGAGTTTTTAGCCAAAAATATTTCTCGAAATGTGCGCCGTATGGAAGGTGCATTGACCCGAGTCGCAGGTTATGTGGGGTTGACCAGAAAAAAAGCGGATTTGGAAACTATTCAGCGTTTACTCCGCGACATTCTTCGCGAGGAAAATATTAGCCGAATTACCATCGAGACTATCCAGAAAAAAGTGGTTGATTATTACCATTTAAGAATGGCAGATATGCTTTCACGGAGGCGCCCTGCAAACATAGCCTTTCCGAGGCAAGTAGCAATGTACCTTTCCCGTATTCTTACAGAACATTCCTTGCAAGAGATTGGAGGAGCGTTTGGTGGGCGAGATCATGGGACTGTGATACATGCGTGCAAAACCGTTGAGAATATGATGGATCAAGATACATCAATCAAAACTGCAGTTGAGTTGTTAAACGAGCAATTGTCCCAGTCGATGTCTTGATCGATCTTTTTATCTTCCAAGCTTGATCAATTGCTTGGATTCTCCTAATTCATCCGTTTAACATGAACGATCATAATATTACAGACTCCTCCGAAGCAAATTTTTCTTCGGGCGTTGATAACCAAGCGGTCAAACCTTCTGAACCTACTCAAGAGCAGAAACTAGAAATTGCCAAGTGGGTGGCAGGAGGTATGGGGCTTTCAGATGTTCAAAAAAAGATTAACACCGATTTTGGTGTGGTATTAACCTACATGGATGTACGCTTTCTTGTTGATGATCTTGATTTAACCCTAGTGGATCCCGAAAAACCGGCTCCGCCAAAAGTTGAAGATTCGGTTTCTAATACCCCATCATTAGATGATCAATCGGTTGGTGGAGGTGGTGTGCGAGTTGAGGTAGATGGGGTAACTCCCCCAGGATCTATGGCTAGTGGTAGCGTAGTCTTCTCGGATGGAGAATCCAAGAAATGGTCGGTTGATCAGTTTGGTAGGCTTGCTATGACTGGTGGGTCACCAGATTACAAACCAAGTGATGAGGATGTTATGGAGTTCCAACAGCAACTTGAACAATCCCTTCGAGGACCATCCCTTTAATTCACCTTAATCCCAATCGTTTCCAGTAGCGGAAAGCGTGGGATATTATCAAGTATTATTGATCAGCATTGGTGGATTGAATTAATTCCCCGATTGCTTCAATCAAAATAGATAATTCTAATTCACCCTCGCTCTTCTTGGGTTCAGCTGCAGGCCAATCTGGGAGGCTGTTCAATAATTCGATCGGTCCCTGAGAGAAATTTTTTATCCTAAGTTTTCCAAATTCTAGATAAGCCAACTCGCCGCTCCCGGCTATTTCAGTTTTGTAAACCTTGGATGAGACCTTTGGATCAATTTGATTCAGGGTAAAGACGGTTCCGCGGTCTGAAGAAGCTGGTGGTGAAAACCATATACCTTTTTGTTCAAGCGCGTGGGTTAATAAAACTTCTCTGCCCTTTGAAGTGCCTAAGTATGAAACCTTTAAATTTTCGTTGGCTTGTTTAATGAAGTCTTCAAATTTTCGCCCAAAGTTTAAATTGAAAGAATAATTAAAAGAACCTGTATTGGCGTCTCTAATGATTTCAATCTTAGGCAAGGGATAAGCACCACCGGTGATGAAAGATATATTTTTTCCTGAAGAGGTGAATATTCGGCTACCATTTGAAGAAACTTGATAAGAAAAGAATGGTTTTTCATTTTGCTGGAAATGAAGCACTACCTTTTCTTTATTTTTGTCTACTCCGATTTGAAAATTTAAAATCAGTTTCTCATTGGGATGCAACCATGCACCTTCAATCAAAAAGGCATCTGCATCCTTTTGCCAATGCTCGTAGAGTTTTTCAAGTTGTTCAAGAAAGAGAGCTTTTCTACTTCCTTCAAACTCGGTGCCATCGCTCAAGGAACGGGCAGTTTCTATCCAAGTGTCTGAGGAGTTAGGATTGGAATCACACAGGGTTTTAAGCAGGGAAATTGCACTCTCTTGATTACCTCTAAGTAAATGAGCAAAGGCGGTGTAAACCTGATATTTGGGAGAGGTTGAAAGGTCGTTTGGTAAATTGGATAAATAGGTTAATGAAAGATCGGCTTTGGGACTTACTCCAAAAAGGGCTGATTGAATTGAAGATTCTAAAAATAATTTAGATTTTTTCTCTTCATTTGTAAGTCGGTTAGTGAAATATTTGATGTAAAACTCAGCTTCGGGATGACTAATTTGTCGAAGACGAGTAATTTTTTCCATGGGAGCATTCTCAGCACGGCAAATTGAAACCAATGATCCAAAATCTTTGTTTTTCTCTTCGGTGACATCAAGAGCTTTTTCTAAACTTTCTAATAGTCTTGAATTATCAGACATTTTAACGATTAGGTAGGTGCGAAGGAGCAACGATGGGTCGGCCATTAGCTCAGGACCGTGAATACGGGCAAGCAGTACGATTGCATCAGCAAAGGATTGCGCAAAATCCTTCTGATTTAAATCTGCTTCAGCAATCTTGACTTTAAGGAGCTGATTTAATCTTGGTGAGCCCTTGTCAAAAGAGCTAATAAAGTGAAGGCTCGGAAGTGTTCCTAAATATTTAAAAAGCAAAAGGTCGGTACCTCGAACCACCGACTTTAGGTTCTCGGCAGCCTTACCCATCATGATCAAATCCAGAGCAACTCGCGGTGCCTCTTTTGAGTCAGGTTTTTCGTCCAAGAATCTATGAGCTAATTCAAGGTATCCGCTGAGGTCTCCACCCTCGATAAAATCTTCGTAGAAAGGGATACGTTCCTGTGCTTGAGCGAGGGCGGATATTATTCCGAAGTAGAAAAGCAAAAAAAGACTGATCGCTGATTTAATCATTAAGTTTGTTATTTCTTTGAGTGAAGTAAAAGGTCAACAAAAACAACTAAATGAATCCTCAAAAATTTCCAATGTTTTAGAGATATCAATTTTCTGGTGAGCTGCACTGATAAAACAAGTTTCGTAAGAAGAAGGGGGTAAATAAAGACCTCTCTTGAGGCATGCATTGAAAAAGGCATTAAAATTTTCATGCTTTGCCTGGGTTGAGTCTTCAAATTGAACCACCGGGTTTTCGCAGAAAAATAAACAAAACATCGATCCGACTTGTGGGACTTGCAATGGAATCCCTCTAGACTGAGCCATATCTTTAAGACCGGAAGAAAGCTCCCGTCCCATTGATTCCAATCGATCATAGGGGCTCGATTCTTTAAGCAGTTTGAGGGATGCAATACCAGCAGCCATCGCCAGTGGGTTTCCGCTTAATGTACCGGCTTGGTAGACAGGTCCGATAGGGGATAGGTGATCCATGATTTCTACTTTACCACCAAAGGCACCCACGGGAAGACCGCCTCCAATTATTTTTCCCAACGCCGTTAAATCTGGTGTGATTCCGGTCCTTTCTTGGACGCCACCCAAACCCAGGCGGAATCCGGTCATTACTTCGTCAAAGATCAGGACAACCCCGTATTTGGAACAAAGTGTACGCAAGCCTTCAAGGTAACCGTCGATTGGTAAGATTAAACCGCAATTTGCCGGATAAGGTTCGACGATAATGGCCGCTACCTGTTCAGAGGTTGAAGCCAAGGTATCTGCTACGGCATTCAAGTCATTATATGGGAGTACAAGGGTTTCGGCGGCAAAAGATGAGGGTACTCCGGCACTGTCTGGATTTCCTAAGGTCAGGGCACCGGAGCCCGCCTTCACTAATAGGCTGTCCACATGACCATGGTAGCAACCTGCAAATTTAATGATTTTATCCCGACCAGTATAACCTCTAGCTAAGCGAATAGCTGACATAGTAGCCTCTGTTCCACTATTGCACATACGAACCTTTTCTACCGAGGGTACGAGTTCGACAATTAATTCGGCCATTTCCACTTCAGCGGGTCCTGGGGTACCAAAGCTCGTACCTTTACTTAAGGCATCACTAATTGCTTCACGAATTTTTGGATGATCATGTCCGTGAATGGCCGGTCCCCAAGTGCAGACATAATCAATTAATTCCTTATCATCTACTGTGGTAAGACGACTGCCAGATGCTTTAGCAGTAAAAAAGGGGGTGCCGCCCACAGAGCGGAATGCGCGAACTGGAGAGTTTACACCTCCCGGAATAATTTTTTTGGCTCTTTCAAAAAGGGATTGGGAATTTTTCATGGAAACAATGATAAATTAATTGCTGTATTTTTGTACGATAGGCATGCGCCTACCGATTCCAAAAGCGAGAGAGGTAATTTTGAGACCTGGAGCTGCTTGTTTTCGTTTGTATTCGTTACGGTCGACGAGACCAACAATTCTCCTCACGGTATGTTCAGTGTAACCTTGGTCAATAATTGCATGTATGGATAAGCCATCTTCAATATAACTCTGTAAAATTCCATCCAAAATATTGTATTCAGGGAGGGAATCACTATCTTTTTGGTCTGGGCGTAGCTCAGCAGAGGGAGGTTTTTCAATGGTGCTCAGCGGAATTATTTCCCCATCTAAATTCATGTGTCTGGCTAGCGCAAAAACTTTGGTCTTGGGTATATCGGAAATGACCGCCAGACCGCCACACATGTCACCATAAAGAGTACAATATCCAACCGCTAATTCACTCTTATTTCCGGTGGTTAGCAGGAGAGCTCCTAACTTATTGGAGACTGCCATGAGTAAAAGCCCACGGCTTCTTGCTTGAAGGTTTTCTTCGGTAACATCTGGGCTCATGCCAGCAAAGAGGGGAGCAAGTTCACTTTCTGCAGAGTCCACAATTTTTTGAATCGGTAAAGTGTGGTATTCAATACCGAGGTTTTCAGCAAGGTCCCGTGCATCGTCTTTGCTATGGTCGCTTGAAATCGAAGAGGGTAAACTTATGCCAATAACATTGTCTCTTCCTAATGCTTCAACTGCGAGTGCCGCGGTAAGTGCTGAATCAATTCCACCACTCAATCCAATTAGCCCTTTTTTGAACCCGCTTTTGTGGGTGTAATCACGCAAGCCTAGAACAATGGCTTGGCGAATACATTGAAGTTCATTGTCCTTTAAGTGTTCAATAGGCACTTTTTTTTCTAAATCGACTATTTGGCAACTGCTTTCAAAAGATGGGGAGAAATGGGTCGGATTTGCGGAGCTATCAAGGACCACGGAACTCCCGTCAAAGATAAGTTCGTCGTTTCCTCCCACTGAATTGACATAAATCAATGGGCAATTGATTTTTTGCACCACCTCCTGAAGGATTGATGACCTTTGCATTTTTTTATCAACATGCCAGGGACTGGCAGAAAGGTTAATCAATAAATCCAGTTTCTCTTTTGCGATATCTGTGATTGGGTTTTCTGAATGTTGGTTGCCATTGGAATTCCAGATATCTTCGCAAATAGAGACCGCAATTTTTTTTCCCAAGAGAGAGAAATATAAAGGACTTTTTCCGCTTTCGAAATAGCGGTCTTCATCAAAAACATCGTAAGTGGGTAAAAGTCTTTTGCGAAAAACTTGTTTTACTTCGCCGTCAAAACAGAGGGCAGCCGAGTTGTAATAAGATCGGCTTTGTTTTAAACCTATCTTCTCAGGGTAGCCTAAAAGGGCAGGGCATTCACCGGTAAGTTTTGCAAATTGATTTAATTTTTCTGCACAATCCTCACCAAATCGTTTTTTGAGCAATAAGTCTCGGGGAGGGTATCCACTTAGGGCAAGTTCAGGAAAAATAACCAGGTCGGCACCATCGCTCGAAAGTTCATCGTAGGCACATCGAAGGATTTCAAAATTACCGGTTAAATCTCCAACAGTTGTATTTATCTGAGCAATTCCAATCTTCATCTTGTTGAAATGTGGATATCAGTTAGCATGTAAGTAATTATCTATTATGTCTGCCGATCTTAAAAAAGCCACCCAGAAGCCCAAATACTCTTTTATTTTGGCATCCGGTTCTCCGAGAAGAAAGGAACTACTGGCCAGTCTTTTGGAGAATTTTAAAGTAGAGACTGCATCTGTATCGGAATTGAAAGTACATCCGGATGGACCGATTGCATTAGCAATGGAAAATGCCAGGTTGAAGGCTGATGCAGTTTCTCAGCGTTACCCGGATAAATGGGTTTTAGGAGCTGATACATTGGTTGTTTTGGGAGATGATTCTCTGGGTAAACCAATTGACTTAGCTGATGCCAAATCGATGTTGATTCGATTGTCAGGAAAAACTCATTCTGTTCACACAGGAGTTTGTTTAGTGAACCACTCCCAAGAGATCGAAAATTGTAAGGTAGTTAGTTCTTTGGTTAGTTTTAAGGTTTTGGACGATTCCACCATAGAAGAATATTTTCAAGTTGTTAACCCTTTGGACAAGGCTGGTGCCTATGCTCTTCAAACCCGTGCAGATTTAATCGTATGCTCGTTCGAAGGTTCGCGAAGCAATGTTATTGGGCTCCCGATGGAGCTTTTAAGAACATGGTTTGATCAACTTGATATTGTAACCCTGAATAAAAGCTGAGTTTACACTTCGATTGTCGGCTGATGTACTAAACAGTAACTAACTTTAATTTTGATTAAAAAATCTCTTATTGTTTTAGCCTTATTATGGGTAGCTTTTTTAGGAATCATGATTTTTCGCGAAAAAATTGTGGAGCTCTTAGGAGGATCAACAAAACCAAAAGAAATTGTTGAGCAGGAAATCCCTCAAGTTGTCACTCCCCAGCCAGTTAAAGTGGAGCCAAAAACTCTTGAAGCTATTCCTTTTGAGCCTTTGCCCGATAAACCAGCTGCACCCCCTCCGGTGTTAGAGAAGGAAGAAAAAAAAGAAGTAGCCCTTGTCCAGAAGCCTACCAATCAAGAAACTCAAAGTGAGAAGGTGGAAAAAATACCGGAACCTACATTTGGTTTGATCTGTACCAAGTACGAAAAGATTCCTTCTCGATTTCGTTTGGCGTCTTGGGAGGGTGTTAAGAAGGTAGAACTTGAGGATTTAAGCAAAATCGACCCTGTAACCAAGAAACATCCGAGGTATTGGTTGCGTCTTCGAATCCCATACAAAGAGTTGATTCATGTGACTTCCAAAGAATCGTTTTTTAGACCAACAAATATGCAAGACCCCAACAAGAGGTTGCTGGTCCAATCATTTGAGGTCAAAAAGGAAGCACTTTCCTATTCAACCCTTAAAAAACCGATTGGCTATTTGATATTGCGTGACTTTAAAATGGGTGGACCTCCTTTTCAGTTAACAAGTGAGATGGATTCTCCGATGACCTCCTCATATTATTTACATTTCGAACAAATCATGGGTCCAAAAAAATTCTTTCATGATTTAACTGGTAAAAGAAATGGTCATAAATTTGGTGGGTGGGGAATCGAGTATCAAGTTACCAATCAAAACTTTGTCCAAAATAAAATAACAGTATTGAGGAAAGACTTGAAAACTCTCAAATTAGCTAAAAAGGACTTGAGTGGTCCAACCTCTCTTTAAAAACTTTGTATGTAATGATTATTAATAAAAAAATCCTCCTAAGCTTTTTTCTTCTGTTATCTGCATTACATGGTCACCAACCGGAGCAAGAGTCTGATCGTTGGATCAATGTTACTGGAACTGGAATAGTAAGTGCGTCCCCCGATCTCGCCATTCTGCGTATGGGTGTTTTATCCACTGCTAAAACCGCAAAATCAGCAACTGAGATAAATAATGCGTCAATTTTGAAAATCTTTGATGTACTTGAGGAGATGGGCGTGGATGAAGAACATTACGAAACCGCTCGATTTCAAATTACTCCGCAACGCCAATATCGTAAAGGATTGCCACCGTTAGTTACCGGTTATCAGGTATCCAATATAATCGTTGTTCGCATTTACGATCTCGATCGGGTGGGAGAGATTATGCAAACCACTGTTGATGCTGGCGGAAATAATTTTGAGTCTCTCAGCTTTGCGTTGGATGATAATGAAGAATATGTGGAAGAAGCCAGAGTACGGGCGATGGAAGATGCATTAAATAAGGCAGAAATTCTTGCGGGTGCTCTTGCTTCTAAAAAATTTCCTGAAGTTAAAGTAGGACTGCCCCTAACGATTCAGGAATTGAGTGGTTCCAACCGCCCGTTGCATGCACGTAGATTGATGAATTCTGATGCGATGATGGCAGAAAGTGTCCCCGTCCAAGCCCCAAGTGACCTCAGCACTGAAGTAAGGGTACAGGTAAAGTTTGCTTTGGAATAAGGCTTACTCCTAAGACTCTCTGGCGACCTTGGAGAGTTTACTTTGTTGCCTGCTTAGCTCAGTCAGTAGAGCAGAAGTCTCTTGAAATTACCTAATTCTTTTTAAAATAGGGTATCGCCTTTATCTATACCAACTTAATGAGAGGTGTTGACTCAACCCGGCAGATATTCTCATGAAATTATCAGATAGAAACCTTTGCTTACCCAATCCTTTCACCCACAAATGCCGTAGATTTGAAATCAATTGTCGAATCGAGCAGTTGGTAATGGTAGGGGCGGGGGGGCTCGAACCCCCGACAAATGGATTAAGAGTCCACTGCTCTACCAACTGAGCTACACCCCCAACGAAAGTGAGAACTATAAAAGTCCACCTTTTATGATCAATGATAAAAAACTATTCATTGAAAAAGTCCCGAGCATATTCTAACGAGCCTCTTTACTTATGGCTCTTAACCGAGAGCTATGCCCCAGTTGCAAACATGGACGAACCAGATCTTGCGCTAGCATCTGAGGTTGTAAGATTTATTTTCATTGGAACAAAGGACTTCAATGAAGATGTTTCGTGGAGATTTCCACATTTTCTTAATCTGTATTCGTCCCGTTTTGAGAGTGATTTCCTGTTCGAATATCAGAGATTTGTTGATGCAATATTGTTATTTCAGGAGAGGAGTAAGCGATTAATATTGTTATTGTAATAGAGACAATGTTGACAACTTACTCGTCAAAAGCCTAATTCCTATTATCGGTGAAAAATATTATGTAATGAATTTAAAAATTTAACTTATAAAATATTTTAAACTTTAAAAATCTACATACTTAATCTTTTATGCCTAGGTTTGAACCCCTCCGTCGCTACCATTTTAGTCATTTTAAGGTAGTATCAATACTTTAAATGCTCGGTTTTGAGGGATCAGTTTAGGAGAAGAACCATTTCTGTAGCTTAAGGATAAGCCCTG
>Ga0115572_10003279_pt1 | contig 12817 bp, 10 predicted proteins | sample COGITO_mtgs_1206_FD_88681 | JGI IMG/M metagenome (GOLD analysis project Ga0115572, IMG submission 88681) | Pelagic marine microbial communities from North Sea - COGITO_mtgs_120607 | ecosystem: Environmental > Aquatic > Marine > Epipelagic | place: Germany:Helgoland, sampling site Kabeltonne... | reverse complement strand
GAGCAAGATCTCCAGAGTTTCCGACCTGCGATCGAAACAGCGGCAGGCAATCCGCCTGGAATCGTGGAACAGGGCTGCCTGTTGTGGAATAGCCTCACCGCCCGGATGGTCGCACTCGCCGCGGATCCGCGGCGAATTCTGGTTCATTATGAGGATTTATGCACAGCACCTGAAACCCAATTCCCTGAGTTATTTCAGCAACTTGGCTTAACCTGGACGGCCCGTAGCGCGGCTTTCGTGGAGAAAAACCGTAAAGTGAATTTGAACAATAAACAGAGCAAGTGGTTCAGCGCGTGGCATCGTCCGGCCTTACAGCAATCGGGTGCTACTTTGAGCGAATCTGAAGTTGAATTTGTCAAAGAGGCGACTGCCGAACTGGCCGACGCTCTTTATCCCTCGGGGTAACGAAGAGTAACCCAAACTAAGCCGCTTCGCGGAGACCGCAGCGTAAAGGACTTCGTCCCACGCGGCCGGGCTTTATCACCGCTAATTTAACGCTTATTTTTTAAGGCCGTAGAACTTATCTCACCTTCAGGTCTTTATTATGCCCTTGGGTGCAAGTCTCCGCCTTCAAGTCTCTCTTCATTCTTCTATAGCCCCCATGTCAGCCCTCCATCAGCTCAGATTAGCGCTCAACGGGCGTATTCCGCCCTGTGCGAAAGAAGCTTATCTGAAGCTTCGCCAGATGGATGCTGGCGCACGGGCCTTACCTGATTTCTTAGTTTTAGGTGCTCAGAAGGCCGGGACGACTTCGCTCTTCAATTATTTATGTCTTCACCCGAAAATTGTCGGGTCTGTGCCGAAAGAAATATTCTACTTTTGTAGTCACTTAGAAAAGAATGAGCGCTGGTATCGTCGTCATTTCCCGAGACAATCAGTCGTCGGGAAGCGAGCCGCCATTTGCGGGGAAGCGACTCCGATTTCTTTGTATATTCCTCATGCGGCAGAGCGAGTCGCCGCGCTCGTGCCTCAGGCGAAATTGATAGTGATCCTTCGGGAGCCAGCCGCTCGCGCGGTTTCGCATTATTATCACCGTTTTCGCAATGGCAGGGATTCGCGCCCAATCGATGAAGTGTTTTCCCTTGAGCAAATTGCGAAATGGGAGGACGGGACTCTGTCGGAATTTGATAGGAAATATTTTGAGTGGAGTGACTATGCAACGGGTCTGAAGCACTGGTTGTTTCAGTATCCTCGCGAGCAACTGCTCGTTCTTGAAGCAGAACGCATGTTTACTGATCCCCAAGCAACTGTTGATCAAGTGTGTGCTTTTCTTACGATCGAACCGTTTACATTACCGACCACTCAGGCATTTAATGCAGGAACTTCCAAAGCCGTAAAACCAAAGGCTTTTAAGGAACTCAAAGATGCGTTCAGCCGCCAGAATTCTGAATTGCGAGATTTGGGCTTTGAGATGAGCTGGATGTAGCGGATTAATCAAACCGTAGATAATATACCTATTAAAATATGAATAAATTAACACAGATTGTGGACGGAGGCTATTGCATCGGCTGCGGAGCTTGTGCTAACAGGCATTCCGATCTGGTATCGATAGGTCTCGACGAACTTGGTCAATTTCAAGCAAAAGTTAAAGATGGTTTATCGCTGCCAAGCGAAGTTGAGGCAGAGCTTTTAAGTATTTGTCCCTTTTCCAACGATGGTCCCAATGAAGACGCTATTTCGGATCAGAGCTTTGACCCGGAATATCCCCGTCACAATGGAATTGGGGCTTACTCGGGCCTCTATGCGGGGTATGTTGCCGAAGGTAACTTCCGAAGTATCGCTAGCTCTGGGGGAGTGATCACATGGCTCGCTTGCCAATTGTTGCATAGAGGCATGGTTGACGGAGTGGTGCATGTAAAAAAGGATACAAGTAATTCTGAAACCCTATTTAAATACGGAATTTCAAGAACGGAAAAGGAAGTTATAGCAGGCTCGAAATCCCGATATTATCCAGTCGAAATGTCAGAGGTGATCTCTGAAATTAGTCGAACTCCGGGGAGATATGTCGTCATCGGGCTCCCATGTTTTGTAAAGGCGATTCGGCGTCTAGCGTTGATTGATCCTGTTCTCAATTCACGAGTTGTTTATACTATCGGGTTAGTTTGCGGGCACCTTAAGAGTAAGGCTTTTGCTGATCTATTTGGATGGCAGGCAGGCATCTCCCCAGGGGGTCTTGAGGAGATTGATTTCCGAGTAAAGATGCCATCGGGTGCGCCAAACAAGTATGGCACACGCGTTAAAGGAGCAGGCATCTCGGAAACTCGAAGAGTAGATGAGTTTTTTGGGTGGAACTGGAAATATAACTCTTTTAGATACAGTGCGTGTGATTACTGTGACGACGTTTTCGCCGAGACTGCAGATATCTGTATTGGAGATGCGTGGTTGCCCGAATATAGTAAAGAACCTAAAGGCACTAGTGTGATCGTTGTTCGAGGCGCAGAGATTCAAAAGATTATAGCCGAAGGTCTAAAACACGACGAATTGAAGTTCAGCAAGATATCACCTGAAAAAATGCTGGCTTCGCAGGCGGGTGGTCTGAGGGATCGAAGAGAAGGCTTGGCTTATCGTCTATATCTAAAATTCCGCGAGAAAGTTCCGTTTCCGAAGAAGCGGGTTGATCCAAGCAAAAAAGGGATTGGATATTGGAGAAGGCGCATATACGAGCAAAGGATTCTACTCCGGGTCACAAGTCATAGTGCTTGGTTACGTGCTATCGCGGCAACGAACTTTTCTATCTTTAAAAGAGAGATGGAGCCATTGATGGCTCGTAGTGACTTTCTCTATAAGATGTCTTTCAAGTGGTTTGTGGGGAGAATTAAGAGGTTTGTGGGTGGGATTAAGAGGAAGGCGCTTTCATTCTTGAAAATGATAACTGGCTAGATAGCCATGCCTAGGTCTTTCATCATGCGAGTCACACGTGTTTGTGAGTAAAGCTAAAAGCTGAATCCGATTCCAGCCGGTTTAACCAAATTGTATTAAATTATTTTGAGTGTAGTTTCCCAAATTGCCCGGAATGTCTCAACCCAATGGCTCGCTTTTGGTATACGAGGTGCCATCGGGGTTTTTCTAGTCCCGTTTCTGATTTCAAGCTTAGGTCGTGAATTTTACGGAATAGCGATTCTAATCGGTGTAATCATTTCATTTGCAGAAGTGGCAGACCTGGGTCTTCGAACCGCTCTTGGAAGGTATTTATCAGAGGCGCTTGCTAAGGGAGATAGTGCACATTACTCTCGGTTAGTATCTTCAGCCGCCCTTTTCTGGATATTGATCTCTGCGTTTGGTTCGGGAGTAATCGTTTTCTTTGCGGATGTCATCGTTGCTTTTCTTAATATCAAGAAAAGCCACACCGATGATGCGATAATTCTTCTTCAATCCTTTGGTGTTGGGTTGCTTATGTTGGCTTTTATTCGGCCGATTTTTAATGCAGTTCTTAGCAGCCACAACCGCTTTGATTTGATTTCTCGAGCTGAAGTTGCTTCCGCCGTTATAAATGGAGCGGGACTTTTCCTCCTTCTTGGCCCTTGCGGATTTGGTATTTATGCGTGGGCCTGTGTCACTTTGGGCGTCAGGGCTGTTACGGTCTTATTTTTGGCGTGCATGGCGTTTAGGTTAAAGCCGGATCTTAAGTTGTTGCCTCAGAATTTTTCTTTCTCGGCTTTACGGGAAATGTTTTCGTTAGGATGGCAGTTGTTCTTCCTCCAAATCTCAGAGCTCTTATCCGTTAAGTCTAATCCAATTGTTTTGACCCACTTTCTCGGCGAGTCCGCGCTCTCGCTCTACCGGCCTGGCATGGCATTAGTCGGTCTGTTTCGGCCGCTAGTGATGGTGCTTTCTCAACAGCTTTATCCAGTGACCACTCGTTACGTCGCATTGGATCGGAATCGTGAATTAGAGAAGGCCTTATTTCTCGGGACCCGCGTAACGTTTTCTTTGGGTATTGGTGCTTACGTCGTAATGGGGTGTTTTTCCCAAAGTATTGCACGTATTTGGCTCGGGAACAGTCTAGGCGACGATTATCAATTAGCTGGTCATATAATACTTGGTTGCGCGTGCCTTGAATTGATTAAGTGCTCTGGGGGGAGTGTATGGGCAATTCTTGTGGCGAAAAAGCGAGTGAGGTTTTGGATTTATACGCAGATACCTCTTTCAATTTTCAGCCTTATTGTCAGTGTATGGCTTGTGTCTTCTACGGCTCTCGGCGTTATCGCGGTGATTATTCCTGTTATAGTCGCGTGGCTTATTTCTCGTGTGCTGACAATGATTTATATCGGCTATCTGTTTGAGTTTTCCTTAATAAAATACTTGCGTGAAGCATACTTGCGTCCAGGCATTGTCCTGCTCCTTTTTATTGGAGTGACTAGCCTGTTAGAGATCAACTTCCCCTCCGATTCACTTTTTGAGCTTTCAATTGTGCTGTCTGTGGCTTCATCAATTTGGCTGTTTCTCTTTTTGATGATTTCGCTCCGGAGTGCAGAGGTTAAAATGATTGTAAGTAAAATGTTGAAGAAGCCAGATGGCACAACTGTAGAAAAAAAATGAGAAATTCACTCTTAATGTTATTCACCGCGATGCGTCTATTTGTCGCACTAGTTTTTTCATTTGGTAAAAGGAAGGCCATTGTCCTAGCTTACCCGACGCACGCTAACCTCGGCGATCAAGCGCAGTATCACTGCACGTTGGCTTGGGTCGCTGAGACGTTTCCGGGATATCGTATTATTTCGATCCCCCCTTGCCGGGATTTATTTGGAAAGGTTTCATACCTAGTTATTGGTTTTCGCGCGCTTTGTTCTGCAATCATGTTTATCGGCTTAAGAATTGCTCTTCGAAAAGACGATCTTCTCATTGGGCACAGCGGATACTTTTTTGTGGATCACCACCCTGGTTGGCCTACGTTTGCCCGCGCTCTTATCGAAAATCCGCGTGTGCGGATGATTATCTTGCCGCAAACTGTTAACTTCTATGCGCCGGTGTTTGCCCGCACTGCCTCGCAGATTTTCGCCAACCGTCCAAACCTCACACTGCTGTGTCGTGACGAAGTTTCCTACGGGAACGCAAAGGAGTTATTTCCCGGGACTGACCTGAAGCTGTTTCCCGATATCGTGACTTCGCTCATTGGGGAGCGACAATTCACCTATAAGAGGCAAGGGATACTTTTTTGTATGCGGAATGATATTGAAGCGCACTACAGTGTTTCAGAAATCCATGCCTTGCGAAAGCGTTTCGCGGGGGTTCGAACGGAAATTACAGATACCTCGATATCAGTCGGACGGGACGAGATGGATCGTCGCCGCGAGCAGCTGATTTGGGAGAAAATCGAAGAGTTCTCACAGTTTGAGCTTATTATCACTGACCGCTATCATGGAACAATTTTCGCCGCGATTGCCTCAACACCAGTCATTGTCATCAACTCGGCCGACCATAAGTTGAGCAGCGGTGTGAATTGGTTTCCGAAGGAGCATTTTGAGGACATGGTTTTCTTCGCCCGCGATTTGGAGGAAGCGCATGACCTGGCTCAGCGTATTCTCTCTTCGGCGCACACCCGGCGCGATAACCCGTCCTATTTTAAAAATAAGTTTTGGAGTAAGGGGATCTTAGCATGAAGGTTCTTATTGTCTCAACCTACGATGCTCAAGGAGGTGCTGCGCGTGCTGCCTTCCGCTTATGTGAAGCTCTGAATGAGCATGGTTCGGACTGCCGTATGGCGGTTTTGAATAAAACCAGTGACGCGATTTTTGTGGGCAGCCAGAGAGGTTTACGTGCTAAGCTTGCGCACAAGATTGGGCACTCTCATGTGGGAAAGCGCCTGCAACGCTTGCAGCAGTCGGCAAATGAGAATCCACGCAGTCTCGCGTTATTTGGAACTGGTATTGTCGATGCCATCAACCGTTCCGACGCGGACGTGGTCAATTTGCATTGGGTTCACGGTGAGATGTTCTCCGTGCATGATTTTATGCGTATCCGCAAGCCGGTTGTTTGGACACTGCATGATATGTGGGCTTTCTGTGGCTCGGAGCATTATGTCGATGACGAGCCGGGGGCTCGTTGGCGGGCTGGCTACTCCCGCTCTAATCGCGATCAGAATGATCGAGGATTGGATCTCGATCGATGGGTATGGGAGCGCAAGAGGCGTGGGTGGCAGAAAGAACTAAACCTCGTCACACCTAGTCGATGGCTAGCGGACTGCTGCAGGGAGAGTGCGCTGCTGGGCGATTGGCCCGTTGAGGCGATTGCGAATCCACTGGATCTCGATACCTTTCGGCCGTGGCCGAAGGAAGTGGCTCGTGCGGCCTTGAAGCTACCTTTGGACAAGAAATTGATCCTCTTTGGTGCGCATGGGGAGGATCGATCCGGGCGAAAAGGGGTGGATCTCCTTTATGGTGCCATGCGCCATTTGATCGGAAGTGGAGTGGCTGCCCATGGCGTTATTTTTGGGCGGTCAGCGCCTGAGAATCCTCCGGATGTGGGTATGCCCCTCTACTGGACGGGGCGGCTCAATGATGACATCACTCTCGCGCTTCTTTACAGCGCGGCCGATGTGATGGTCGTTCCTTCCCGTATGGACAACCTGCCCCAAACTGGCACGGAGGCGCAAAGCTGTGGGTGTCCAGTAGTTGCTTTTCGTATCGGCGGCCTGCCCGATATCGTAGAGCACAAGAAGACTGGTTACCTTGCCGAGCCCTTTGATATCGAGGAGCTTGCCATGGGAATAAGGTGGGTCATTGAGGATTCGGCACGGACTGCCACACTATCTGCAGCGGCTCGTGCCCGTTCTCTCCGCGAATGGGGCACGGTCGGTCTTGTTGATCGCTACAAATCGGCCTACCAAGCTGCGATCGATACATTTCACGCAAAATAAATGATTAGAAAATAGCCCTGAATGCTCATCTATTTTTGCTTATGACTGCGAAGTCTCCGAAATGCTGCGAGACCCTGACTTGAGGGGGGCGGATATACGTCGCTCAGCTCTTTGTGTGCCTCAATCGGTTGCCAGCCGCGATCAAGCAATTGTCGAGGGTGCAAACGAGCAAACGAGTCGGCCGAAGTGCCTCGTCTTTTGAGGAATGGATCGCCTTGCGATGCGATTTAGTTTGGAAATTTTTGTATTTTGTATGATGTCACCAGACGCTCCGTTTATCTGGGAGTCGTCCGCGTGCATTCGCTAATTTGTTGATGAATACTCCACATTATAAGTTTAATACCACCATCGTGGTTTTGTTGTTTGCTGCCGTCTTTTGTGTGCAGCTGCTGAATTATGGGTTTGTCCGGCTGGAAGAGGGTGTGCTGCCGATGGGGCGTTTGGCGTTTGGGCTAAGTGTTTTTGGGACGCTTGGCGTCCTCTATTGGCGTAATCAGTGGCTGTCGCGTCTTTCGGTTAATCGGTGGGCTCTGTTTTATATCATCTTTATTGTATTGTCCTTCCTGTATGGCCTAAAGCGCTACGGCACGATCTCATCCTCGGTGTTCGATTTGTGGCTCTTTCTGTTCATTCCGGCAATCGTGTTGATCCCGCCCTTTTCATTTAATGCGAGGGTATTTGATCGGATATTGGCAATCGGGGTGCTGTTTTCGGTGGCTGCGATGGCAGTGGTCGCTGCGGCAAAAAGTTCGGTGCTGTATGATCGAATCGAATTCTCATTCTATATTTCACCGCTCGCGGCACTGGGGTCCGGGGCAGGCTATCTATTATTGAAGAATGCAAAGCACGTGAACATCTACACTTACATTAGCTTATTCGGTGTTTTAACGAACGCCGTCCTATATGGGGTCGTCGGTTCTTTTCGTGGTCAAATGATTCTTTCTGTGCTGCTAATCGTCCTGTTCTTATGTATTCAAATGCGCACGATCCGAATTAATTTCGGATGGAAGATCCTGAGTTTCGTTGGGCTGAGTGTCGGCTTAGTTGTGGTCGTGGTGGTTGTCCTGACTAGCTTTACTGAGCAGTTCTATACGCTATTCGAGCGTTTTTCTGGTGTTTTTCACCGTTTTGATAAAACGGGAAATCTCGCCGCGAGTGATTCTCGCCTCATGGAGTTGGATTATTTCCTGAATTTGAATTCCGAATGGAAACTGATTTTGGGGCACGGGGTGGGCGCGCTGTGGTATGATTTCCACGGGATGTTTGGTAGTGCAACTGGTGGGGCATTCGCCGGTGCTCGAACGATGTTGCACTTGAATTGGGCGCATTTACTTTTCAAAATCGGCGCAGTCGGTTTGTTTATGCTGATCGGAATGTTGGTGAGAAACTATCGGCAGTATCGAGTGTTTATTCGAGGGAACTATGCGTGGTGGGGCTTTCTTATTTTCTATCTCTGTTGGACGACGTATTATGGGGACAAGGACTTGGACCCGCGTTCCATGATCTCCCTGATCGTATTGATTCATCCATGGCTCTTTTTACCTGCTCAGGCGATTTCCGAAGCTCAGGCGCAGCGGCGTGGTCATCCTCCAGTCTCTGCACGTCACTAAGGAGAGCTTTCCCATTAAACTTACTTTGATATGAGATCAGAAAAAAATGAGACCCTGCGCTTTCTTCATATTCCAAAATGTGGAGGTTCGACCTTTGCTTTTGTTTTATTGCGTCAATATAAAGGACAACGGAACTTTTCATTTTCAGGGAACTTTGAGGCAGATCGTGCTCGGTATTCAGAGCTAAAAAAGCAGGACCCTAACCCATTCTCCCTGTTTCGCGGTCATGCGCCGATTGAGACCGCAATAGAGGAAGCCAACTCTGGGCAAATTATTACTTTATTTAGAGATCCAATTAGCAGAGTGAAGTCATTTTGTCAGCATGTGAGTGAAGGGAAAAGTCCACATCTGGTGGAGCGATTCCCCCCTTTTAATTTCGATTTAGATGCATTTTTGGAGAGCGGAAGCGAAGAAATCTCTAATTTGCAAACCAAGATGATGATCAACAGTTCAAGTTGTATGGACAAACGAAAGATCGATACACTCGGCGAAGTGGAGGCAGTGGAGCTTGCACTTCGTAATTTGGATGAACGAGTCGCTGTTTTTGGTCTGGTCGAGCACTATGATGAAAGCTTGATCCACATGGCGGAGCAGCTGGGGTGGCGTCTCCCCCTTTATGCGAAGAAAAATGTAAAAAGTGAGAGAAAGCGACTGACCTTTGAGGCACGTCATCTGGATAAAATTCGGGAACTAAATGCGATCGACCTACAGCTTTATGCACAGGTTAAGAAACTCTTTGAGGAGCGCTATCAGTTGACACCGAAACAAGAGAAACAGCTAAAGCGTCAGCGTTTTTTTAACAAATGGGTGATGCCGGCTTATGAGAGTGGTCGAATGAAGGGACTGCATATTGTTCGTTCGTTGCTAGGAAGAAAATAAATGAAGAAGTTAAATTCTAATTCAGTTGTTACGTTGATTCGGCGTAAGCTGTGGTATTTGAGAGCTAAATACGCACTGAGCGCGACGATGCGTAAGGGGGAGCCTCCGATCTTGGTGCATCAGATGGGGAAGGTGGGCTCGACTAGTTTGGCTTCGGAACTGAGAAAGTGTTCTGCCTTGGCACTTGTTTATCAGACGCACTTTCTCTCTCAACAGGGTTTTGATGAGGCGATCGCAGTCACTGAAGGTTGGGGTCGAGGTGAGTCGATCCACTTGAAGGTGAGTGCGCAATTGATGCCTTACCTAGATCTGCCCAAGCGTGAGGAGAAGCCGTGGCGTGTGGTGACTAGCGTACGAGATCCCGTGGCTCGCCAACTTTCGGATGCTTATCAGAATCCTCAAGTCGTTGGGCTGCCACGCGGAGTTACGCCTGATCCGCTGCAGGTGCTGGAGTATTTAAAACAATATTTTATCAATTTTGATGAGACGCAGGATTATGCTTGTCGCTGGTTTCAGCGTGAGATCATTGATTTGTTGGGTGTTCGAGTCTATGAGAGCGCCTTTCCTGTTGAGCAAAAATATCAAATTTTAGAGCAAGCAGGCGTTCGTCTACTGTTATTCAGAGTCGAAGACTCAGAAGCTGTGTTTAATGATAAAGCAGCATTTAATCAATGGCTGGGGCAGTCGGTTGATTTGAATATGTCGAAGGCAAATTCGGCAGCAGATCGTGCCTCTTACGAGTCCTATAAGAAAGTGAAGGCAGACTTTAAACTTCCACGTGAAGTGCTGGAGAAAGTATATAGCACGCAATTTGCACGTCATTTTTATGGAGATCGTCGGGAAGCGCTCATTGATAGTTGGTCTTCATAGTTCCGTATCAAGACCACGCCTAAATTCTACTAATTATTATGTTACCGCGGATCACAATTGTTACGCCTTGCTATAACTCGGAGCGCTTTCTGGAAGAGACGATATTATCCGTGCTCGATCAAGGTTGGGAGAATCTGGAGTATATCATTGTGGATGGCGGTTCGACTGATGAGACCGTTGATATTATCCGCAAATACGAGAAGCATTTAGCCGCTTGGATATCGGAGCCCGATCAGGGGATGTATGACGCGATCAACAAGGGGTTCGCCATGGCAACCGGAGACATCTACGCGTGGATGAATTCGGACGACACTTATCTGCCGGGAGCTTTTCATATGATAGCAGAGGTGTTTCAGCGATACCCTGAGATGGACTGGCTTTCTGGTTCAACCACTTACACGGATGAGGAGGGTGCAACAGTTTCGAAATATCCGCTATTGATGTATCATCAAGATGATCTGATTAAGGGCTATCATGGGCTTTGTATGCATTATGTGCAGCAGAATTGTTGTTTCTGGCGGTCTTCATTGTGGGAAGAATTTGGGCCGATGCCGGCTGAATTGAGATATGCAGGAGATTATTGGCTATGGACTCAGTTTGCTAAGAAATCAGCGCTGATTTCAGTTAACCAACCAATGGCTTCCTTTCGCAGGCATGCGACACAGCTTTCTCAGGATCAATCAAAATACCGGGAGGAAGTGTGGCAGTGCTTTAATGCAGCACGGGCGATGGTGCTATTTCGTCAGCTGCTCCGGAGGATATCGAGGCGGGCTGATTTAGATATTCGTTTTCTGAACAGGGTTAGAAGATTGCCTGCCTATCGTTGGATCGACCCCGCGAATGATTTCGTCATTCGGAAAACAAGAAAGACACGCGCGATGGTTGCAAAGGGATGAAAAAACTACTTCGAATCATTCTTAATAATATTCCGACTCCGGTATATTTCTTATTTTCCTATGGTAAGGGGTTGAGCTGGGATCGGTCATGGATATGGCATGGTCTCCCAATTATTACTCAGCGCACACGTGGGAGTATTCAAATCGGCAAGCGATGGATTGCATGCAGCTCTGCGAAGAACAATTCTATTGGAGTGATTCAGCCAGTCATTCTTCGCACGATGACGCCTAAGGCTAAGATTTATATTGGCGATAATGTTGGGATGTCTGGTTGTGCTATAGTCGCGCGCGATTTGATTACTATTGGGGACAATGTTTTGGTGGGTTCTGGAGTTATCATTATGGATAATGATGCACATCCTATTTCTGTAGAGCAAAGGGAGGATTCTTCAAAAATTATGACAAAACCCGTTGTTGTTCGTGATTCTGTTTTTATTGGAGCACGTGCTATTATTATGAAGGGAGTTGAGATTGGAGAAGGGGCAGTTGTCGGGGCAGGTGCAGTCGTCTCGAAATCGGTCCCTCCATTCGCAATTGTTGGGGGTAATCCCGCTCGTGTGATTGGGCATAACTCGTAATCAAAATTATCGAAATGAATGCTGTCCGCCTGCCTAAGAAATGTAAATTTGCTAGTGAATAAATATCCTAAAGTTTTACTGCTTTGTAGTTTTAATCAAAGCTCGGCGAATGGCATTACAATCGGGAATCTGTTTAAGACTTGGCCTGCTGGGAAAGTCGCGGTGGCGGAATTTTCTGATACGATCGAGTCAAGTTATGTGCCACAGATTCGTGATTATTATACACTTGGTTCGAAGGAGGCGCGTTTCATTTGGCCGTTCCGCTATTTGATGAGAATTCGGGAATCGGCTTCGTATCATCTAGTTCAGGCGCCTAGTCCTCGTCCGCCAGTGAAAGTGGCGACTGGTTTAAAGGCGAAATTGCGCTCAATCCTTTCGACATTGCAGGTGCGTTTCCTGCAGAGCACAGGTCTTGCGATGGTCAGTCGGGAGTTTCGTATTTCTCCTGAATTCGAAAAATGGGTGAAGGACTTTGCACCCGACGTGATTTATGCTTCAACGGGGGATATTAATAAGTTAGAGTTTTTCGCTGAAATGAAACGTCACTTTAATACGAAGTGCGCCATACATATGTTCGATGATTATGTGAATAGCCGGTATGAGAGCACCTGGTTTCCCGCATATTGGCAGCGGCGTTTGGATCAATCCTTTCGGAAAGCTTTAGACGCGGCAGATTTACATTTGAGTATTGGCGATAAGATGTCGGCCGAATATGAAGCGAAATACGGTAAGCGATTTTATGGATTTCATAATCCCATAGATCCAGATTTGTGGATGAGGGATTCAGCTGCTACAGTTGAAGTGGATGATAGCTCCAGTCACTCACCTGCGGCACCGTTCACTTTTGTTTATGCCGGAAAAATCAATAAAGATACCGTCAGTCCATTAGTTGAGTTTATTGGGGCGATCGAGCGCCTACAAGCGTCTGGGAACTCGTTGCGCTTGAAGATCTATTCTCCGTATCCATTTGAAGAAATTTATCGATTATTAGGTGAGCGTGCGCGCGCAGTCTATGAAGGTAAGTTGCCGTATGATGAGTTGCCCGCGGCTTTCCGCGCGGCAGATGCACTGCTGTTACCTCTGGATTTCACAGAATCAACGATTCGATATATTCGTTTATCGATATTG
>Ga0115572_10003265_pt1 | contig 12838 bp, 5 predicted proteins | sample COGITO_mtgs_1206_FD_88681 | JGI IMG/M metagenome (GOLD analysis project Ga0115572, IMG submission 88681) | Pelagic marine microbial communities from North Sea - COGITO_mtgs_120607 | ecosystem: Environmental > Aquatic > Marine > Epipelagic | place: Germany:Helgoland, sampling site Kabeltonne... | reverse complement strand
GCCCACGCCGCCACGGACGTCAAGATCACGAGTGGCGGCAGGGGCAGCGACGGAACCAGCGACGACGACGAGGAGGACGACGACGAGTACGACGAGGATCAGATGGCCAACGGCGGCGGCGACGACGACTCTGACGATGAGGACGACGACGATGAGGACGATGAGGACGATGAGGACGAGGACGATGAGTTCGAGGGTATGGACGACGAGGACGTGCTCGCGGCGCTCGCCAGCCGGGCGGGCGCGGCGGGTGGAACCGGCGGCGGGCTCCAGGTCAGGCCCAAGCTGCCGCCCAAGCGCAACGCGGCGGATGACGGTGACGTCGACGTCGTCGAAGAGCTCGTGTTCAGCGACGACGAGGAGGAGGAGAAGCCGAAGAAGAAGAAGAAGAAGCGCTTCTAGTTCTTGTAACGCGTGTTCCATCGCACTCGCGTCCGTCGTCGCCTTTCATTTCATTTCCTGTGCTGCTCAAAAATGCAACCGACCTATCCAAGGTTGGCCGGACACCGCAAGTAAAACGCGGATATCCGCGGCAACCGCAACCCTCTTTACCGGGCGCGTGACCTCAGAGAAAGGACACCATGCAAATTTTCGTCAAGACCCGTGAGTGCACATCCAGTACCATCCCTCGGAACGGGCGTCCGATGCCGACGCGTGGCGCGGACGCCCGTCTTCCGGGGCTTCATCACGTTTTTGTCCACCCCGAGGTCTCTCCTACACCGTGCTAACGCGTCCTTCCCATCCCTCCGCAGTCACGGGCAAGACCATCACCCTCGAGGTCGAGTCTTCGGACACCATCGACAACGTGAAGGCTAAGATTCAGGACAAGGAGGGTGAGTTTCAGATCGCTGATGACATGCGCGACGCGCGATCGACGCGTCATTCGACGGCAAAATGACTTTTAGGGTTTTTCCGAGCGGGGCGGGGCTTGGGAAGAACCTCAGCACCTCCGCCGGTCGCGGACACGAGACTGCGGCGGATCTCATCGGCTTTCGGCCGGTTGGACCCGTTCGTGAGAGACCGCCGGGCGCACGGGCGGCGGCGCGTGTCTCATGTCCCGGCGCGGTGCCCCCTCGCGCGCGCCCCGAGGGTTTTTTCATCCAAAACCCAGGGCAAAATCTGTCCCACTCATCCATCCATCACCGACGCGGCGACTAAGTGAATCCCATCCCTCTTCGCTCGCAGGCATCCCCCCTGACCAGCAGCGTCTTATCTTCGCGGGCAAGCAGCTCGAGGACGGCCGCACCCTCGCGGACTACAACATCCAGAAGGAGTCCACCCTTCACCTCGTGCTCCGCCTCCGCGGTGGCATCATCGAGCCCTCCCTCATCCAGCTTGCGCGCAAGTACAACCAGGACAAGATGATCTGCCGCAAGTGAGTGTTCCCCCCAACCCGTCGCGCGGTGACGAGCTGTTTCCCGTCAAAAGGGCCATAAAGTTTGGCTTGACGGACCCTCCATTCTCTCAAGTCGAAAAACGGACCCGAAAGCGACTTGGAGCTCTTTCACTTTACCTGGCGGTGGTCTCCACCCGTCGCCCGGTCATTCCGAGTTTCTACACTCCCCGACTCTTCTCGTGCTCGATTCTCACCAAACATCGTCCCCACCCTCCCCCTGCCAGGTGCTACGCGCGTCTCCACCTCCGCGCCGTGAACTGCCGCAAGAAGAAGTGCGGTCACACCAACCAGCTTCGCCCCAAGAAGAAGCTCAAGTAAATAGGCGGTTGCCGGTTGCTTGGGGCTTTCGGGTGTTAGCTCTTATTAGTTTGGGTAGCGTGATGCGCCGTGGCCACGTGCGCGTCATGTAATTCAGATACACTTTAAAAATGTTCGCGACGCCCTCGCCGTTGTAGCAGTAGTTCCGCGCCTTCCATCACTCGCCTTCCATCACCATTCACAAGTTTCCCGCCTGCGTTCGAGAGATTCCGTTTGAACGAAAACAGCTGTGCGGTCCGAGACTTTCTTCACTCTTGGACGGTGCTCTCCGAGATGGTCGAGGTTGTCGATCTTACCCTTACGGACGACGAGGATGACGTCGCCGTCGACAACAGGGATGAGGAGGTGGTGGAGGTGGTTGTGAACAGGGAGGTGCGCGGCGCTGCGGGGGCGGCGAACCGCGTGGACGATGACGACGAGGTGATGGTGACGGGTACGCTACTGGGCACCCCCTTTCCCTTCCTTCGCCCCGACGCGTCGACATCTCACGCGCGCGCTCGCGTCGAAGGCGCTTCACTTCGATGCAAAGTAGTCCTCGGTCCATTTCGGGCGGGCGAACCGGGCGCGACGCGCGACGATGCCTCCGCCACGCGCCCCTTCTTCCCTCAAACCTTCAGATCTGAGACACATCTTGACAACCTATTTTTCCACTCCCCGCGCGAACAGGAATGGTCGGAGACGACGCTTTGGTGGACTTCCCCCACCCGCGTCACGCTTGCGCGGTGTTCAAGTTCGACGCTTCGCGACACAGCCAGCACTGCCCGAACTGCTGGTGCGTCCTTCGCCCGCCCGCCGCGTCCTTCCTTCTCGGAAGAGTCAAACAATAAGAACCCCTCAGCCTTTTCCCGAGGGGGTGCCAGCTTTGTTTCTAACCCCGACCCTCTCTTTGACCGATCGACGCAGGTGCTACTGCTGCGACCAGAAGGCGCCGTGCAAGGATTGGGCTATTCACTGCGACGCCAAGTCGGGTGTCGCCAAGTGGGACCAGATGCGCACCCGCATTCAGATGTCGAAGGCTCCTCAGCCCGCGGCTCGGCCCATGCCCCTCTACCCAGTCGGCGCCGCGGCGAACAATCCCGCCGCGCGAGCCCTGGAGGCAGCGGAGGCTCGCGCTCGCGAGCCGGTGGCTCAGGACCGAGGGCTCCTCTACCGTGAGCCCCCGTTGTACGAGCGCATGCCCGACCCCGCGACGATTCCCGGCCTGAAGGAGATGGGCGTGATCAAGCTTCCCGTGTACGTCAGCACCAAGGACGGGATGAACGCGGCGCAGCTCGACGCGCAGATGGACGCCGCGCGCTTCGGGGTCCGGTTCAGGAACCCGGAGACCAGGAGGAAAGTCGAGTCGTTCATCACCGACCCGGAGCACGTGAATACGCAGCACGTGAGCACCAACCTGTACACCCTGTGGCAGCCCAAGACGAATCCCGCCGGTTTAAGGACCGCCGCCGCGGTTCCCGCGCTGCTGAAGATGCGGGATATGTTTCGCCCGGGAGAAGCTCCCAAGCGCAAACAGATTCCCATGCGCGTCGTCGTGATTGACTCCTCCGGCAAATCCGCTCCCGTGGACGTCGCCATCCCCGTCGGCCGTAACGATCACCTGAGCCACCTCGTGCAGGGCATCCGCACGAAGCTCGCCATTCCCGCCAAGGAGAAGATCGTGCTGGCCAGTGTGCAGTTCAAGAGCCACGAAGAGAAGAGGCGCAAGCCCGGGGCTCAGGTCAACGGCACCTCCAAGGTGGACGTGCTCTACACCTGCGCGACGGACAAGGATGGCAACCCAGTGGCGGGTGCTACCGCCCCGGCTGGAGGTAAGACCGCGGCTGACTATGACAAACGCGCGGTGCAGAAGATCATCGGGTTCGCGCGCGAGGTGCCGCCGGACTCATCCGTATACAAGGACGCGCTCACGCGCGACCACTTGGAAAACAGGAGCACAAACTCGAGGGCCTCGAAGCTGAACGATCCCACGCAGCCCGACGACGTGCTGGTGGCTTACCGCCTTCCGGAGACCACGTCGGATATCGTCGTGGTTTACCCTTGCTACCACGACGACATGACGAAGGTCAAGGTTGAGGCGCAGGAGGCGAAGAAGAGGAAGCTGGAGACAAAGCAGAGGGTCGAGAAGATCATGGAGGAGCGCAGGAAGGCGCGGAGAGACGACCCGTACTACGACTCGGATGAGGACCCAGACGACTCGGACGAGGAGGCGGCGATGTTCTACGACGACTCGCACCTCGCCAACCGCGCGTGGATCAAGCCCTTCTCGTTCCCGCTCATCCTGCCCGTGCCCAAGGATGGCGTCCGCGACGTTACCAACATCCCCAGGGACCCCAATGAGGTTGAGGTTGGCGGCGAGGCGCCGGCGGCTGCGCTCGTCTCCACCCTCAAGAGCATCATCTCGCACTGCATCAAGGATGACGCCGACGGGCCCGAGAACGCCCAGGTGAAGGGTAAGCGCAAGGCCACGGTCGAATCCAAAACCCTCCCCGAGCCCCTCCTGCTTCACACCGGGTACGACTACAAGAACCCCATCAGGGAGCTGGATTGCTCGGCGTTTGAGGAGCTCTACGCCGGAGACAGGACCAGCGACTACGCGGACCTCAGCTACAAGCACCACCTCCGCAAGTTTGACCCGAGGAACCGCGGCTACAACACCGGCGTTTATTCCTTCCAGGGCAGCGGCTTCCGCATGCACCAGATTGTCGCGGTGTACAATCACGGCGGGCTGAGCACCGCGGCCAAGAAGGCGTTTGTCGCGCCCACCGACGTCTTCAGAGCCGGCGCCGTCCGCCACCAGAGCGCCGTGGAGGACGAGAAGGATCTGCCCAACCTGTACAGGCGCCAGTGCGCTGAGCAGGCGGCGGCGGCACGCGCGGAGAGGATCATACAGGAGCTCAAGTGCGCGAGCTTCGCGTGCTTTGAGGAGATTCCGCGTGTTGGGCGGCCGGGCGACCACCAGCACCAGACCAGGAAGTGGAGGGCCAGACAGCCCCTCATTCGCTTGGCGGCTTCCATCAAGGAGAAGGCGTCGACGCAGGCAAACGGTTCCTGGCAGAAGGCGACTCTGGAGCTCAAGATCTACGTCAAGGACCCTGTGTTCCCTGCGACTCCTGTGCTCGACGCGATGGGTCACACGTGCAGCGATTTCGCACCCCCCCCAAGACATGTCGTTGTTGGCAACCCTGGCAACGCTTTCTACGACTGCGGCAACCACCGCGAGGACTACTACAGTCGCCCGACGTACGAAACCCACAACGGTGCTCGGGCCCAGGTTCCCGGCTCGATCATGTACGAGACCATGTCGTGGATGTTGTGGGACGCGGACATGATTACCAGGTACGACCAGATCTGCCGCATGCACAGGGACGTGAGCGACGTGAAGAACATCCCGACGTTCATGAAGCGGCTCGAGATGCCCGAGGGTAAGTGCGCGACGCAGCCCAAGGGTTTGACGTGCGACATGCGCGACTACCAGCTGCAGTCCCTCCAGCGCATGATCGAACTGGAGGGTAAGCCCGGGGGTCTCCGCGACGTGATGTGGAAGCCCATCCCCGGGTTGCCGAGCATCCTGTTCTCGCCCATGTTCCGCTTGACCATGAACAAGAACCAGGTGCCCGCGATGCCCAAGGGCGGCTTCATCTGCGAGGAGATGGGCCTCGGCAAGACGGTCGAGGTTCTTGGACTGGTACTGGCCAACCCCGCGCCCAAGGACTGGGTCAAGAACGGAGACCCCGCCGCGATGGTTTGCTCGTCACCCAGCGAGGACCTGGGCATGAGGGTCGAGACGGACAGCTCAGGTCAGGCCATGGACGATAGACAGCCGAGAAAGTACCGGTCCACCGCCACGCTCGTGGTGTGCGCGGTCAGCCTTGTCGGCCAGTGGATCGACGAGGCGCGGTCCAAGCTGGACGGCAACAACACTCTGCGCATCCACATGTACCACGGCCAGAAGCGGATCAGGGACCCCAAACAGCTGGCGCAGGACTTCGATCTGATCGTCACCACGTACCAGACCCTCGCGTCGGACCGCGGCAAGCAGAACATCAACCACCCGCTCAACCAGATCGAGTGGTACAGGATCGTGCTGGACGAGGCGCACATGGCCAAATCCGCGAACACGTCGCAGTCCAAGGCGTGCTTCGAGCTCAGGTCGGCGCGAAGGTGGGCGTGCACCGGGACCCCCATGGGAACCGACGTGTTGGACCTCCACGGCCAGATCAAGTTCCTGGGCTTGCACCCGGCGCTGAACAAGCCCGTGTTTGAGAACTGGTTCCGCGGACCCCTGCACAGGAGCGGAAGGCACCACGCGTCGCGCTCCGCGTTTCTGCCCCTCGCCCTCCTCGGCTCGATCATGATTCGCCACACCAAGAACCAGAAGATCGCGGGCAGGAAGATCCTGGAGCTGCCGCCAAAGCACGAGGAGACGGTGCAGGTGGTGCTCGGACCCACGGAGCGCGCCAAGTACGACGAGCTACACGCCGGGGCCAAGGAGAAGTTCCAGCGCGACTACGCCGCACGCGGAGACGCCTACATCAGCTCCAAGATTCTGTCCATCATGAGCCTCCTGCTGCCGCTCCGCAGGCTTTGCTCCGGCGGCAACCTCACGCAGGCGGATCTCGAGGTGGACCTCACCAGGCAGAGAGCGGCGGCGACGGCGGCGGAGAACAGGCGCAGGAACGCCGCCGAGGCTGCTGAAGCCGGTCGGGACGTCAAGCCCAACCTCGGCGGCGGCGGCGCGGACGTGAAAGCCGACCCGGGCGTCGCCGCCGGTGGACCCACCGCTCCCGTCCTGGACGCCAAGCCCGTGGTGCCCGCGCCCTTGGACGGCGCCGACAAGGAGTGCAGCGTCTGCAAAGATATCTGCGACGGGCCCCTGAGGACCGGATGCGGCCACTTCTTCTGCACGGATTGCCTGCTGGACGTCACCGCCAACACGGGACTCAACACAAACGGCGGCGGTCGAGGCGGCCGAGGCGGCCGCGGCGGTCGCGGCCGCGGGAGGGGCGCCGCTGCTGCCGGCGAGGGTAGCCACCGATGCGCGTGCCCCGCGATGGGCTGCCGCGCGACGATCGACGTCGAGCACGTCCGCGAGGAGCGAAGGAAGGCGGAGGAGGCTCGCGCCGCCGGCGCCCGCGGCGGTCGCGGCGGACGAGGCGCCGCTGCTCCCGCCCCAGGCGGACGCGCCAGGCGAGGCGCTGCTGCTCCCGCCCCCGGCGCCGACGCCGACGCCGACTACGCGCCGATGGACGTCGACGGCGCGGCTGGCGGAGACGGCGGCGATGGGGAGGTTGAGGAGGTCCGGGTCGTGCTCAACTCGGACAGCAAGCTCCAGGCGTTGGTCGCCGAGCTGCGCAAGATGCGCGACGAGGACGAGTCGAACAAGGCGCTGATCTTCTCGCAGTTCAACTCCACCCTGACCTGGCTGCAGGAGCGCCTGCCCGAGGAAGGCTTCGGTTTCCGCACCATCAGCGGCAGCATGCCCCTCAAGCAGCGCGACAAGGCGATCCAGGCGTTTCAGAAGGACCCGCCGACCACCGTGTTTTTGCTCTCCATGCGCTCGGGCGCCGTCGGCATCAACCTGACCTCGGCGACGCACGTGTTCCTGGTCGAGCCCGCGTTTAACCCCGCGCTGACTGAGCAGGCCATCGGCCGCTCGTGGCGCATGGGGCAGAGGCGCGAAGTACGCGTCAAGCACCTCGTCGTCGCCAACTCGATCGAATCCAACATTCGCAAGCTGCTCGACGCGAGGGAGGAGACCAAGCCCGAGGACGAAGCGGCTGACGCGATCGAGGCGGAGAAGCAGCGCGGCATGACCAAGGGCGAACTCGCGGGCCACCTCAAGGCGGATAAGCAGAAGCTCAAGGCGGCCGAGCTGAACCTGCTCTTCGACCTGGCTGAAGGCGGCGCGGCGGCGGCGGCGGCGGTCAAGCCCGAGGGGGGAAACGCCGCCCGCTGAGTGACGACGGAATGAATCGCACAACGGCGTAAATTTGATGACGACACGCATCGTCGGGACACAAACTGCGACAATATTGCACGCACGCACATTGCATAGAATAGAATATAGTACGACTACCACGAACCACGTATTACCACGAAACCCATCTCTTTGTTACAATCGTTTTCTACAACAGCGTGGCGTGTACAGGGTGCGGCGTGCGTGCGTGCGTATTCTCTCTCGTGTCCTTCACTTTTTCTTGCGGGTTTGTTTCGTCGATCCGTTCGCGCCGCGGCCCGCGGGCTCCTCGTGAAGTACCCTACCGGCGACGTTGAGGTTCTGGAGCGATACGCAGTAGTTAACCAATGCTGTCCGAACCCCATCGAGCTCAACGTCCGTCGTGGTGTCCTTCGACGTTTTGGGCACCTGAAGGCTGTGGTTACCTGCCATGGCGTCGTGGACGATGACAGGGTACGCCTTCTTCGCGTCGTGCATCCTCCGAATGACCGAATCGAAGAGATCCTGCCTGGAGAACGTGTCCCGCGTGCCACGCACGATGAACGTCGGAAGCTCGATCGACATGAGCTCGTCGTCTCTCAAATCGTCAAACTTTCCGGGGGGATGCAGAGGGAACGAAAACAGAATGAGACCCAAGGGGATGTCCTGGTTGTTATCGACCCGCCATTCCTCGAGCATTTCCGTGGAGAGTGCGATAGCGACCCTTGCGCCGTTCGAGTGGCCCGCGAGGATCCATCGCTTCACATTTTTTGTCTCTTCGAGATCCTTTGCTGCTGCCATCGCGGCGCGGGCAGCGCGCATGCGGTACGGAGCACCCGGCGATTTCATCGTGACGCGGACCACGGGGAATCCCATCCAGGCCAAGTAATCGGATGTATCGTCCAGGTGGCCACCGTGAAGGTCCCCTCCGGCGCCGTGGAGCAACAGCACCGCGAGTTCGACACCCTTTCCGCTCCCCTTTCCGCGGTCAATCGTAGTTTCCGAGATGGTGACGAGTCCCGCCAACTTGGTGCCTCTGTCATCGGGCTCCACCTCTATCTCGTGCTCGATGATCGTCATTCGATATACAAGGTTGGATCTCAAACCGACTACGCACGCGCGACGCAGCGGCGAAGTGAGCAGCCGTCGTTGTGTGAGCGTCGGATCAGGTCGTGGTTGCGTCGTTCGTTCCGAGGAAAATTTCGTGATTTTGTTTATTTCGACAGATGCACATCTACTCAGCGGGCGCCTCTTCAGCGGGCGCCTCCTCAGCCTCGCCGCCGCCTCCAGCAGCTTTCTTCTCCGCCCTCTGCCTCTGCTCAGTCTCGTACTCCGCGAGAGCCTCGGTGTTCGACTTCACCTCGTGGGAGGCGACCGCCACGTCGGTGAATCCGACGCACCACCGGTAGAAAACGGCACCCGTCTTGGATTCCTTGACGATGTTCGCGTCCCTGATGCCCCTCAGGCACTTTCTGGATCCCTGCCTGGCCTTGTCCGTCAAGGTCATCTCCAGAGGGTCGATATCCTTGAACTCCTTGATGATCTTGTCGTCACCGATGAGCTTGCGGGTGAGCGCCCAGGTCTGAAACTCGTACTTCTTGTGCCCAGTCAGCCAGAGCGCCGCCTTTAGCGCCTTCCACGTGTACTTGGGCGCGCGCTGCAGGGATCGAATCTCGAGCAGCGCCTCGTCGTCCACGCCGTCGAGGAGCGCGTCGACCGCGGTGAACCTCTTCTGCTTCCTGCTCAGGTTTGCATTGGCCGCTTCGAGCGCCTTGCGCGTCTTGGCGATGTTGACGCGGAGCGCGGCGTCGTCCTCGTCCTCGCCGTCCTGGGGAGCTTCAGGCTCCTCGGGCTCGGGCTCGGGCTCGGGGGGAGGCTCCTCACCGTCGGCGAGCTCGGGCTTGGGGTCATCGGTCGCGGCGAGAGCCTCGGCGATCGCCGCCTGTTCCTCCTCCGCGAGAGCCAGCTTGGCCGCGCGCATCTCCGCGGCGGCGTTGAGCGCGAGGGACGCGTTGTGCGCAACCTCGCGGAGGAGGTCCTTGTCCTCACCGGAGATTGGCCGCCCGCTGCCTCCCGCGGGGCCCTTGAGGGTGTCCATGCAGAGCATGCCCGCGATCTCGCCGGTGGCCAGCTTGATGGGCACGGCGAAGTACGCGCCGACCCGTGGGAATCCCTTGAGGAAGGCTACGGTTTCGCCCTTCGGACCATCCTCCTCGTCCTCGGGTGGCGGAGGCGCCTCCTCGCCCTCCGCCAAGGGAATGGTCCGCTCGGGGCCGACGTAGGTCAGGCAGTTGTCGATGTCGACCCACGGCGCCTGGGGAGTGTTGTCGATGAGCTTGAACGAGACTCCCTCGCCGCGCTCGAGCTTCTTGCCCACGACCCATTCGCCGTCCTCGCCCCGGATGCCCGACGCCGATGACACGTATCGGTAAAACATCTTCAAGTAGTCAAAGACCACCGGTTTCTCCTCCCCGTCGCCCTCGCCTTCCTCGCCCTCGGGTTCCGGCTCGGGTTCGGGTTCGGGTTCGGGCTCGTCCTCTTCCGGTTCCTCCTCGCCGTCGGGCCTCGGGGCCATCTCGTCCTCCTCGGGCTCCTCCAGGTCGGCGACGTACGCTCGAGCTCCGCCGGGGTTGGACGAGAGCCTCAGCGCGTAGTTGGCCATGTGCTTGTACAGGATGTCGGGGTCACCGGTCAGCGTGCGCAGGTGCTCCATCGCCATCTTGGTGCGCGTCTTCTTGTTCTCGACAGCCTCGATCGCCTCTTGCCTCTCCTGTGAAACGACGGGGACGACGGGGAGGGGAGGGTTAGATTACGCTCAATTTCTTCATGGGCGGGAATGCCGAATCGGGTGATTCGCGGTCGACCCCGCGCTCGGCGTGGGCGCGACGCTGGTTCTCACGGCGCGGGTTCGACGCTTTCGTTTCGCTCCAGGGGTCATTCAAACTGGGAGAGGGTCGCTCACCTGCTCGATCGCAGCCGCTTGCTCAGCAGCGAGCTGCTTCGCCGCCTCGTGCTTCTTTAGGATCGTGTCATTCGCGACGTACTGGTCGAGCCAGCCCGCGACGAAGCCCACGGGGTCCTTGGGTTGAGACACCGCGCACTCGGAGCAAGCTCGGACGAGGACATCCGCGACGGTATCCTTAAGGAACTGGGTGTCGATCTTATCCTGTCCCATCCTTCGTGTCGTCTCTCGCGGGGCACCGCCCCCCGGACGCGCAGGAAAATGCTTGGACTGGCAGTCGGCCTCGATCGATCGCGCAGAGCCGAGCGCGATTTCGCGCCCCGTTTTGGTAAACGAGGCATCCGTCAATGCCTCGTTTTATAAGAGCAAACAGTCACAGCTGCACAGGCGAACGAGAGCGTCTAATTTTGCCACCATATCAACGGGAAGATTCAGATTTCCAAGATCGGTCCGACATAGAGGGGTTTGCCAGAGACTGTCGCGCCGCAGCGGCATCCTCACAGAGGCGGAATCTTCCGCTAAGCGACTGGTGAGTCCCCCGCATCCCTCGGGGCGCACGCATTCCCCCCGGCTGGCGTGACGGCCCAAGCCGCCGGAGCGAATCCAAGATTTCCCAAAATATCACCCAAACGTCGCTCGAGTTCAAACCGTGACGTTGCTCACCCATCTGACGCGCTCCTCCTCCTCGCGCTCGCAGGCGGGCTCGATACCCAGCCTGTAAAAGGCAACAACAGACCGCGGCGAGATGAAGGTCTGCGTTCGCGCGGCGCCCGCCGCGTCCCTGCTCACGGTGGGACGCGTCCGGGCCGCCGCGACGCGGCCCACTGCGGCTTACCTTCGTCCCGCGTCGAAGGCTGTGCGACCCGTTCGCGCGGCGCCGCTGGGAGGGTACATGGCGCATCGCGGGGCCCAGGTGCGATACGCATGGGATCCGCTGCCGCCCAAGAGCGCCGTTCTCGCCGCCCGACGCGTGTCGGTGCGCACGAACGCGAGCGCTTCGTCCGCCGACCCCTACGGCGAAGACAATTCCGGTGGTGGCTTTCCTTGGTTCGGGATGCTTGTGCTCGCCGCGGCGTGTGCGGCGGCGGTTGGCTTTGCCTACGCCGATCTCGCGCCGATCGTCGGTGCGGTGAACGCGGACAACCTTCTGCCCGCTCAGGACGCCGTGAGGGCCGCGGTCGTCACCGCGAAGACCGGAGCGGTTCGCGCGTGTGATCTCACTGTTGAGATGGCGCTGGACGCGTACGAGGCTGCGGGCGCGGGGGTCAAGAAGATCGGCGAGATCGCGACGGGCGCGGCTTCCGGAGCGAGCCCCGCCGCGTCTTCTGGACCCGCCGCGAGCCCCATCGATGGGTCGCCGCTCGCGGATGCCGTGGCCAAGACCAAGGAGGGTGTCGCGTACTTCATGGCCGCCATCGCCAACGGCGAGTGGGCGAAGATCCTCATGGCCAAGCCCTTCAAGTCCCTCGCCGCGATCACCCTGACCGTGGTCCGCATCGCCGTGTCGTGGTTCCTCTCCGGCGTCGAGTTTGCGTGCGCCATGCTGTACTCCACGCCGGCGTACGCGGCTGTCGGGGCGGGTGCCGCGTTGATAGTCCTCAACTCACTCGTGAAGGCGATTGCGGGGCCAAAGAAGGAGCTGGCGACGGCGGGAGCGACCGCCACCACCGCCGCGCCGGTGCGTGCGGCGCCCGTGCAGACTGCCGCGGCGGATGTGGTGAAGGCTGAGCCCAAGAAGGAGGAGGCTACGGCTGAGGGAGAGAAGGTTTTCGAGGAGAAGAAGGATGCGCCCGCGATGCCCGCCACCGCGGTGTTCGAGGCGAGCTCCAGGGTGATGTCGGACAAGGAGAAGGAGGTGATGATGACCCGCGTCCTGGAGGCGAAGAGGCAGCTGGGGATGAAGGATGACGAGTACTCGTCACCCTCCGTCAGCGACCCGTTCCAGCCGGTTTCCTCGTACGGCTCCTCGTCGTCATACGGCTCGTCCGCCACGGCGTCGCCGCCCTCCGCGGACCAGTCCGACGTGGATCGCATCTTCGCTGAGCTCACGAGCAAGTACGGGCTTGAATCCTCGGATTCCGCGCCACCCAGGCCTTCCCCGGTGCCCAGCTCGTACACTCCCCCCGCGATGCCCTCGTACGGCTCCTCCTACGACTCGACCCCCGCGTCCAACGGGTACGCGCTCCCCGCCGTCGACTACGGCGATACGTCCTTCGACGCCGACGCT
>Ga0115572_10003264_pt1 | contig 12839 bp, 12 predicted proteins | sample COGITO_mtgs_1206_FD_88681 | JGI IMG/M metagenome (GOLD analysis project Ga0115572, IMG submission 88681) | Pelagic marine microbial communities from North Sea - COGITO_mtgs_120607 | ecosystem: Environmental > Aquatic > Marine > Epipelagic | place: Germany:Helgoland, sampling site Kabeltonne... | reverse complement strand
GACAGGGGTTACGGATAGTCCGCAAAGCCTCAAAACGTATGGCCCGATCGTGCTTTCCCTGTCTGCACAAGACCGTCAAATCATCACCTTAATGTGGTCATACCCACCACCTTAAGGTGATTCTGTTGCGGCACTCCCTGACAAAAAAAGCCCCGGCACTTCACCGTAGAAGGTTGTCTGCCAGGGCTTTTAGTGGTCTGGAGCGGATGACCGGGATCGAACCGGCGACCTTCACCTTGGCAAGGTGACGCTCTACCAACTGAGCCACATCCGCGAGAGAGCCGCATGATAGCGGCTGATCGGTGCCCGGCAACCCCGATGATGAGCGCATCGCTGAATAGATACTTCCTGATCGAGTCCAAGATGCATCACGCATGAGTCGACCGCCTTGCAGGCAGTGCACAGTGACGGCAATCAGGGCCGCCGGAAGCGCTGGAGCTGACGGCGGCCCGTCCTGAGGCTCCCGCGCTCGCCGACGTTGGCGTCATCGACTTCGAGTTCGGTGTCGGTGTCAGTGCCGAGCTCAGTGTCAGCGTCGAATTCGACATCCGCCGCCAGCGAAACCCCTGTCGTGTCCAAGTCATCGCCCGGTACGCCGACTTTATCGACGGCTTCGATGTGCTCAAGGCCGTCGGCAGTCTCATCGTCCAAATCGATTTCCGCCGTGTCGGAGACAATTGCCGCCGAGTCCTCAAGCTGATCATCTGACGAATCGGCTATTCCGGCGATCACAACATTTGATCTGTCTACACCGACAGGATCGACGAGGAGCTCACTAGGCGCCGCATCTGTTGCACCGACAGCACAGGGGTCAACTTCGACATCTGAGGTGTCATCTGAGGTGTCATCTGAGGTGTCGTCGACGTCCACAAGATCGCTAAAACCGACCGGCGGGCGACTTGAACCAAAGTCCATATCGACCACCGGTTCCGCTACCTCCGGGTGCACTGGAAGTGCTCCGGCCGGCCGCGAGGCATCTAGCGCCCTGCGCTGGGCTGCCGGATCCTGCTTTCGCCACGAGCGCGTCTCCATTTCCTCGAGCGGAGCGAAGAGTTCGAGCTCTGCGCGGGTTCGACTCCAGAGCCACCCGACCAATGTCGCCAGGGCAATGCCGAGCATGATCAGTAGCACGACGGCGATGTAGACGGTTCTTGTCGCCGAGGGGTCACCAACCACTGTTGGTGCCGCGGAAGGAAGGCGGGCAATTGTTGACACTACTTGACGATTCTGCCAGCTCGACGCCGAAATACACCTGTGCGATGCGGGAACGGCGCCGAACGCGAACAAACGATCATTGCTGATGCCGCTCGCACCACACGGCGGTGCGACCGTTGATTGAGGCACGGCGAAGATTCCCGCCGTCGAGCGGACATGACCCGGCCTCGGCGCGAACATTGGGCGAGAGCTCACCGCATGTCGAACCGCCGGCGACCAGCATGATCTGAAGACGTTCGCGACATGCAGCGCTGATCGCCTCCAGCTCGAGCTCGCGCAACGAGTCGACAGAACGCGTTGGAGCCACCCCGGACCAGAAGAGGACCTCATCGGCACAGAGATTGCCTAACCCCGCCACAACGTGTTGATCGAGTAGCGCTGTCTTCACGGCGATCCGCCGCCGCTTGAACGCACTCGCGAGCTCCGATGCGGTGACTGTGAACAAGTCAGGCCCCAGGCGCGAAAGGTCACGATCAAGGCTGATCCGTCCGAGACGGCGCGGATCGTTCATCCGCAGCGCTGGCCCTTGCCGCATCATCGGAACCGTTTCGAGCCGCAACCGGTCCCACTCCTTACGATCAGCCCCGGATGCGTATTGCAGACGCTCGATGGGCGATCGACCGTCGACGACCAGTCGCCCGGTCATACCGAAGTGCAGGCCCAGCACCGGCCCCTCGGTGCCGACCAGGAGCACCTTGCCGCGCCGGCGGACGCTTCGGATGACAGCACCAACGAGTTCGTCGGCGAGTCCAACAGGGGCGACCCGCTCATCGCACCACACCGGACCAATTTCGCGTCCGATTAACGATTGGGCACTCCGGCACCAGATCTCGGCTTCCAGACCCTCTGGCATCGAAATCGAAAACACTCAGTCGTGACGACTCAGAGGACGGACTTGCTGATGTTGCCAAGGAACCGGTCGAGCGGTTCAGCGATCTGGTCACCATTAATCAGGAACGCGTCGTGGCCGTGCGGGGAGTTTATTTCGTGGTATTCGCTGGGGACGCCGTTGCGTTTGACCGCATCATGGATCTGTTGCTGCTGATAAACCGGATAGAGCATGTCGCTCCAGATCCCAACCGTCATCGTCGGCATCCGGACGCGCGCCATCGCTTGCTCCAGGGACCCGCGCCCGCGCGCAACGTCGTGGAGATCCATTGCCTTGCCGATCGCCAGGTAGCTATTCGCATCAAAGCGGCGCACGATCTTGGTGCCGTGATGCTCGAGGTAACGCTCAACCTCGTATTGCTGCCACATGCCGAGAATGTCGCCCACTTCCGGTCGGCCAGAGAAATCGCGGCCAAATCGGTCAGTTAAGACGTTGTCACTGCGGAACGTCACCTGAGCGATCTGGCGAGCAATCGACAATCCGACTCCCGGGCCATCACCGGGTTCGGCCTCGTAGTAGTCGCCGCCACGCCACTTGGGATCCAATCGAATTGCCTGGCGACCGATACCGCCCCATGCGATCTGCTGCGCCGTCGCCTGCATACACGTCGCGATCGGAACAACCGAGCGCACGCGTCGTGGATACATAACGGCCCACTCAAGCGCCTGCATTCCGCCCATAGACCCGCCGATGACCGACATCCACCGAGCGACGCCAAGGTGCTCGCCGAGGCGAGCCTGCGCCCGGACCATGTCGCGAATGGTCACCACCGGGAACCGTGAACCGTAGGGCATCCCATCATCGCGGCATAGCGAGGCCGGTCCCGTCGAACCCTGGCAGCCGCCCAGCACGTTCGCGCACACGACGAAGTAACGATCGGTGTCAATCGGGAGTCCCGGACCGACCATCGAGTTCCACCAGCCGGCATCACCGTGTCCCCGACCAGCTGGACCAGCGGCGTGACTGTCACCAGTCCAAGCGTGGCATAGCAGCACAGCGTTCGCTCCTGCTGCATCGAGTGTTCCCCACGTCTCATAGGCGATCGTGACGTCAGCGAGGGTCGCCCCTGAGTCAAGCGCGAAACGCCGATCGATCGCAAAGGTAAAGAACTGACGCTGGCCTGCAGGGTCGCCCGGCATCCAGGCCCCGGTCACCGGGAAAGGGTCGGTCGTCGTCATCGCAATGGCTGCTCCGGTCGCTGAGCCGGGCAATGTGACCCGAGCGCAACGTGCCTAGTGACAGACCGTAGCAGCAGCATCGACGCAGAACGGGGCCAGTTCATCACCAACCGACGATCGGCTAGTTCGCAATGCGGCCGAGAACCGGCTGGGCCAAGCGCAAGCGCTGTTCGAATCCGGCTTCGTACGGCAGAAAGCCGTTGCGGTCCGGGTACAGCAGCTGAACCATATCGAGCGGCTCGTCCCGGAACCACGAAACCGCCGTAGCGAAGTGCGCTGCTGCACGACCTGGGTCAATCGGAGCGAACACGCACCGAAGCTCGTTGTCGAGCAGACCAACCAGTTCCGGACCGAGGGGGATTGCGGTACCACCTCGGCATGCGTCGGCAACCAGTGTGACCAAGCCATTAGCTGCCGCTGGCGCAAGCCCGAAGACGGCCACGTCCGGGAAGTTGACAGCTGCACGCATCCCAATCGAATAGGCACACGCTGCGGTGGGCGGATCGGTCGACGGATCGGCAGCAATGGTCTCGAGCGCCCACCCATGCGTCTCGATCATCCATTCGATCTTGTCGATGCCGCTCATGGACCCGAATTTGTTAGCCAGATGATCCTCGGGATGATTCCGCATGTAACCAGTCTCGCAGCCCAGCAGTCACTCTCCGCAGACCTCCAACTCGCAATCACGCCGCGGATAAACGACCAGCGAACGACAACTGAGCATTGTTGCCCGGCCAGCACCAGCGGACTGTCACGCAACATCATGAGGCCAAGGCGAACGGCACCGACAACATACGGCACCAACAACATGATGAACCCCAGGAGTGGTGTTGCCCGGAGAAACGCAACCCAACTCCGACAGGGGCGACCGAACCGAGGACCCGGGTCCCTATCGGTCCGAACGGAAGGGTTCGAGATCCTCGCATTGTTGATTCGAAGCGACAGCTTCGGTTTGCATGCTCGACAAGATCAGCGCATTCCCGCACTCATCCAATACGACACGACCGTTACTCCCAACGGTACAACTTCACCCACTCTGAGATCGAACCAGGACGGTTCGGGAAGACTCTCGTGACGTACTGCGGCCCCCGGGGGTCAACATCGCCAGGTTGCTCAATCGATCACATCTAGCGAGTCGAGATCGATGCAATGTTGCAGATGACGAGTAGCCATCGCCGCGAACATCGCCTCGCTGCGTTCGCTCCCGCCGACGACCTGGCTAGCCACCACGGCCATGATCACGCCGCCAAACGCATTGCGCCGATATTCATTCCACACCCAATCCGCATCAGCATCGACTCCCCCGTCGACAAGCGCCATACGGTACGCCACAACCAGTTCGGATTCAGCCGCCCGGCGGTCTTTCGACAGAAGCCCGGCACCCAGGAAATACGCGAGGTCAGCGACCGGCCCGCCGTGCCCAGGTGTCTGCCAATCGACCGCCGTGATCGGCGGCCCTCCAGAGGGGGTCGCAAACAACAAGTTGTCGAGGCGGTAATCGCCGTGCGTCACCGTTAGCGGACCAGTGCGGCCGTCGACCCAGCCTGCGAGCCGTGACCCAAATGCCTCAAGGACTCGAAGCATTCCGCCAGAAAGATAGCGAGCGTAAGTCGCCGTGAAGCCTGGCAGCAACATCTCCCAGAGAGCAGCTAATTGGACTCCGTCCTCAGGTCCCGACCGCCGCTGAAGAAACTCGTGCTCGTACAAACTGGCGTCGTCCCAACGCGGGGCATGTAAACGAGCAAGTTCGACGACCGCCGCCCGAGCTGTCTCGATGTCACAGCCGGCCACCTGGTCGCCCTGCGCCGCCGGCGCCATGTCCTCCAGCACCAACACGAAGTCGCCGGTTGCCTCGTTCCAGTTGCCGTGATGACAGTGTGGGACACGAATGTCGACAGTGGACGCAATACGGTCGTAGAACTTCACCTCGCGCTCATAGTTGCGCAATGCCACGCCGGTGGCCCTGCTCGTTTCATCGAGCGACGGCAGCTTGACCACGACCGAAGAGGGAGCGCCAGCATCTTGAGACTTGATGGCGACCCGAAGGTTCAGACCGACGAGCCCGTCACCGATTCGATCACTGCGTACACCAGACACGTCGGTGTCGAGCACTGCCGACAACCAATCAGGCGTCAACCAGTCAGGCATGAGATCGTCAGTCGGCATCGGTCGGACCGTAGCCCGCCGGGCGATACCGTCCGGAGTCGATGTACCGCTTTCTGCTCCGTCCGACGTGGTTGCTGTTCCACGCAGCGGTCCTCGCCGGCGTCATCCTGATGACTGCAGCCGGCTTCTGGCAACTCAACCGCCTTGACGAACGCAAGGATTTCAATAGCGAGGTGCGCGGGCGGTCGCAACAGGCGCCACTAGAGCTGACCTCGGTACTAGACGAAATCGAGGCCGGAACCCTCGACGAGTCGTCAGCAGAGTGGCTGCCCGTCACCGCTACGGGCACCTACCTGCCCGACCAGGTCCTCGAGTTCAACAACTCCCAGGGTGGACGCGCTGGAGACAACGTCGTGACTGCGCTCGTCCTCTACGATGAGTTGAACGGCGAAACGGTCTCCGTAATCGTCAACCGGGGGTTTCTCCCCCTCGGCGTCGACGTCCCCGCACCGCCGCGCGGCGAGGTCGAGATCGTCGGCTACATTCGCCCCTCCGAGGAGCGTAATCGAGGCGGGTTAACTGACGCCGACGGCGGCCAACCGCTGACCGAGATCCGCCGTATCGACGTCCCCCGCTTAACAAAACAGTTCCCTGGCGACGTCGCACCCATTTTTGTGCAGCTCATCGCGTCGCAACCAGCACTCGGTTCAGGCGACCCCGCCCCGGTCGTCCTTCCCGAACTCGACAACGGGCCGCACCTGTCGTACGCCATACAGTGGTTCATCTTTGCGATCTGTGTGGCCGTCGGCTGGGTACTCGCCGTACGCTGGTCGCTCAAGGTCAGAGCCCGAGCACGGCGAGCAGAGATCGCGGATTCCCCGTCACGAGTTGAAGACGAAGCGGCCAATCAGCCTGAGCGAACATCGAACTCATGATCCGAGCGAGCTCGCCAGGCGGGGTATCGATCCTCAGATACGCACCCCATTGGTTCACCGGCAGCTCGAAGAACGCCTGAAAGAAACTCCGAGTCTCCGCTGCGTCCAGACCGACCAGTACCTCAAGTCCAAAGTCGTGGAGCCGGCGTGTGCGCCGCAACGAGCGAGGCCACACTGCGTCCGACACGGCAGCGATATCAGCTGCATGATTAGCCGGGCCTGACCGATCCAGGCGTTTGATCACAGCGTCCGCTACGCGATCCACTGCTCTCAACGACGACGCGATTGAATACCCCGTCGCAGGGTGGATCATTCCGGCGGCAGCCCCGAACCGCACCGTCGCCATCCCGGCTTCAGGCGCGTGCCGTCGACCTGGGCGCGTCTGCACCGACGCCCCCATTGGTATCCGGACCCGCTCCAGACGTACCGCCCGTTCCAGCAGATGTTCGACCGATTCGCCGAGCCGTGACGCTAGCCGAGGCAGCAAGCTGTCAGGGTCAACAGCGGGGCCCGCAAGCACGGTCTCCTCGATCAGCCAGCCATCTACGACTGGAAAGGCATAGACAAACGTCGGCGAGTCGACGTCGTCCGGCACGTGGGGATCAGAAAAATCCATAACCGTCGGTTTTCCAAGTGGCCCTTCGGGAGGTTCCGGTACCACGACTCCAATCGCCGTCTGCCACGCCATCTCGTCGCGCTCGACCAAACAACGATCGGCGTCATCAAGTCCTGACGGCCAGCCGGTGGCATCAATCACGATCCGCGCTCGGGTATCACTGGCCGACACCACTCGACCGATGTCATGCGCGACGCCATCGCGAAGACCGGAGCGGAGCCTCTGGTTGTCAATCACTCCGTACGAGCGCTGCACCATCATCGGCCATCCGAAGTCGACGGCAACCGATTCGAACCGATGCAACCAGATAGCGGCAGCGTCGATGACCGAAACACCATCTAAATCGTCAACCCAGGTCGTATACGTGGCGTCCCAGGGTCGATCCTCACCAAACAGCACCACATCGGCGCCGTGCAGCGTTAACTGGCGCGCTAGTGCTGAACCGGCCGGCCCGTCTCCGACCACGGCCACGTCGATGGCATGCTCACTCAGGTGGATTGCGGGCACAGTCCGTGGCATCAGTGCGTTTCGAGTTCGGCCATCCGGCGGAACTGTTCGACGACGTCTGGTGTGTCATGGGTCGGGTCGAGACTGCGGTAAACCGTGTCGACGTTCACCGCAATTCGCCCGTATTCGCCGAGTTCACCGAAACGCGGCGAGACTTCGAGGAGCCCGGCAATATCGCGGGCCGCTTCGAACGCATCGACGCCTGCATCATGGCGGCCGGAGGCTTCGGTATCGACGAACGCAAGGTAGTCGCGAACGTCGAGGATCCCGGCCCGATCGGTGATTGGACCGTGACCAGGCACGACTGTGTGCACGTCCATGGCGAGCATTAGATCGCATGCCGCAATCCAGTTCGACAGAGGACCGGCCCAGACGATCGGTGTCCCGCCGATAAATAGAATGTCGCCGGTGTACACGGTCGACGCGTCCGGGACGTGGACGATCACGTCTCCCGAAGTATGAGCCGGACCGACCTCAATCAGTTCAACGGCGCGTCCAGCCACATCGATATTGAGACGATCGTCGAACGTACGGGTCGGCAGCACTAGCTCGATTCCGCCAAAATCGAACTCGCCAAAGAAACTCCGGAATAAATCACCAACTTCCCCGGGCGCCTGGTTCAGCGCGTTGAGCATCGACGGCGGGACCTCGGGCATCTCGTGGGCCGTGGCAGTGGAGGCCACAATCTCGACTGTCGGCCATTTCGTCACTACTTCGCTGTTGCCATAGCAATGGTCCCCGTTTGCATGAGTGTTGACCAACGAGTTGACCGGCGCCGCCTCGGTGAAGGGCGACATTGCATCGAGCATCAACGCGGTCAGGTTGAGGTCGAACAGCGTGTCGACGAGTAGCGAGCGGCCCTCACCAACGATCAACCCAGCATTGCTCCACCCCCAGCCGCCGTCGGGTTGCAGGTAGGCATAGCACCCGACACCGAGCTCGTGAAGGCCGAGGGAGTATCCCGCAGCGTTCGTCATCCCTCCGATCCTGCCACGCCGGGCCATTGCACGGTGAGTCGTTCGGCGAGCATCGTCGTCGGAAGGTGCGTATTGACGTCAGGGATGTCGGGAAATGCAGAGGCATCACAGATGAACAGGCCCTCGTGGCCGTCAACTCCGCCAGCGCCGTCGATGATTGACGCGCACGAGCTGCTGGCGTGAACGTAATCGGCGCCACGTCGAGACAGCCATTCGGCGATTGCATCAAGGTCCGCTTCGAACACATCGGCTGTCGTGCCGTGGTCGTCGATATAGATCGCCTCGACGGCTCCAGCAAACGGGGGGTGATGCAGCATCTCGAGTACGTCCGCGACGCCGCAGGCAAGCCGATGAAGATCGTCCGGGTGCCGAAGAAGGTCGAAGTCGACCGCCGGCGGAACCGCCGGGTCGCTCGACGTGATGCGAACAGTCCCACCGTCCCCGGTCGGCACCATGAGTGCGACGAGCAGCATGGCCATATCGGCCGGAGCAGACGACCCGAGATGATTGAGCGACAGCACTTGGATCGGCCCACGTTTAATCATTGCTGCCGTTGCGAGCCCGCGAGCGTCGAGATCCAGGCGGTTCGCTTCAACATCCGTGAGCTGAAGCAACAGCCCGGCGGCGGGATGGTCACGGAGTCCGGTTCCAGCCCGCTCGACTCCGGAGCGCTGCAGAATCGTGGGAGTATGAATCGCGCCAGCGGCGAGCACCACGGCGTCGGCTGCCACGACGTCACCGTTCGATAAGACGATGCCGGTGGCTGCGCCTGCGGTATCGAATGAAACCCGGTCAACCGTGAGCTGGGTGAGCATCTCGAACCGATCCGTCACTTCCAATCCGATCGGCCAAAGGTATGCCTCGGCGGATGTGATCCGACGACCATTGCGGCGAGTAAGCGGAGTGCTCTCGGCGGCAGCATCGGCGGCAAGCAGTAACCGATCGATTCGACCGAGCTCCGCCCTACCGGGTCGTTCGGCGGGGATCAATGTGCGATCCCATGCCTCGTCGACGTCGTCCCAGCCCCACGAGCGGTAGCGCGCCGGATCACCGCGGAGCGCGACCATCGCGTTCACGGCGCTTGATCCGCCCACGCCTCTGCCGCGTAAATATCTGGTTTCGGGTCCGTGGGCCGTCCGCCGTGCCAGAAGATCTGCATAGGTTCGCTCGGCGACGCCCAGCGCAGCGAAACTGTCGTCGCCGTCGATCGGCCCAGGAACCCCTCCGGGTTCGAAAGCCGGTCCGGCCTCAATCAACACCACGCAATGCCCTGCGTCGTGGAGCCGGCGCGCTGCCACGCACCCGGCCGAGCCTGCACCGACCACGATCCACTTCACCCTGCCAACCTCACCCTGTAGCTCTCACGCTGCGCTCACTAGTTCCGTGATCATCAGGTCTGGGTTCGTCACAAATAACCCGATCATGTCCAGGTAGACCCCGACTTTAATCGTCATGGCTGGCGTGTCACGTCGCTGCGTTCTGTTGCCGCAGGCAAACCTGCCAGGTGCGCGGCGTCGTTGTATCGAGCCAATTGCCAGCTGAGATCGTGCTCCCCAGGCGATACGAATTCAGTCAACGAGGTGTTCAACGTGTGCAGCGCAAATCCGCCGGTCACTGGCAGATTGAGCGCCTTGCGGAAGACCGCATCGACCACACCGCCATGACAGGCAATGGCGACGTGAGCGCCGGCATGGGTGTCGACGACGCGCCCTACTGCGGCGCGGACGCGAGCGTGAAAGGTCGCTGCCGTCTCGCCTCCAGGAAATATCTCGACGTCAGAATTTCCCGACCAATCCGGTGTTCCGAAACGCAAGACGTACTCATCGAACGTCATCCCGTCGATTTCTGGTCCAGGATCGTGCTCTCCGAAGTCAGGCCACCGCTCAATTTCGGTGAGACCGATCGCCGGAGCGATGATTTCGGCGGTCTCAACGGCGCGGGCAAAGTCGCTGGAGATTAAGACATCCGCACCGAGTTCCTCACGCTCTCTGAAGCGCTCGGCCAGTTGTTCGGATTGCCGACGACCAAGTGTGCTCAACCCGGAGCAGGTTCGGTACCCGCCGATGACGCGTTGCACCGTCACGTTGGATTCGCCATGGCGGATCAGTGTGATCCGGGTCGGTTTGTGGTGAAGTGTCACACGCTGATCGTATGCCCGCCGACCAACAGCTCTCCAGCTTGTACTCGAGAAGTTCACGTACGTGTTGCGACCAGCCTACGGATGTCTTGCGGGCTCGACGTTTTGCTGCTTTTACGCTGCGCGAATCGACGAAAGCAGCGGGCGAGTGCTCTCACATGAACCCCGACTGGCGCCGTCTTGGCCCTCAGAACTCTCTGATGTCAATACATGAAGCACCTGACCGATCTGCCGACACCAACACCACGGCTAGAAGGGCATACGATTCGTTCACCGGTCCGGTGACGTTATTGTCGATTGCCCTGGGAGCCTGGGATGCCAACGGTCTGGTTCGCAAGGTGAGCGGGGTGCCACAGCTCTGCGCTGGGGGGATCACGATCGTTCAGAACGATCAAAAATCCTAGGTTTATGACAACACAGGGTCCAGTTTCGTTCGGCCGCGTGATGCAACAACGCTCGTCAAACTCGGTAGCTGACCTCAGTCGGTCGCCGCAACTCGGGTTCTCACGTTATGCGGCGCCTCAATTGCGACATACGGCGACCTCGCAGGTCACGCACAGCGACCGGTCGCTAAATTACGCGACGTCTCTGTGACATTTCTCGCGAAAGGCTAGCCGTGACCCTATTGGCTCCGTATGGTCGCCCTGGTGTCCCACCGACATCGCATGACCATTCGATCGGTTGATCCAGATCCGAGGATCAGCCGAATCACGGCGGCCGCCTCCGCACTTGGGTTCGCCCGACTCGGCAGGATCGCCATTGCGGATCTCGTGCACATCGAGGGGGATCTCTCCGACGTCGACCTTCAGAGGATGCACAGCCTTCTCGTCGACCCACTGTTGCAGATGGGTACATGGAACATTCCCTCGGGGCGGGCAGTCGAGATCGGGCTGCTGCCGGGTGTCACCGATACGTCAGCAGATGCAGTGCACCGGGCTGCCGATGCACTGGGTCTTGACATCGACCATGCATCTACTGGCCTGCGAGTCGAGTTCGATGATCAGCTTGACGAGGCCAGCATGCGCACCATCGTCACCCGGTTGCTCGTCAACCCAATCGTCGAACGTTGGGCGGACGGAACTATTCAGCCGACGCACCCGAACTCCGACGACGCAACGGGCGTCGCTCGGACCATTGCGGTCCGCGACCTCGACGACGCCAGTCTCGCTGCGATCAATGCGGAACGCTCGCTTTACCTCGACCCTGAGGAACTTCGGGTCATTCAACGCCATTTTGCATCGCTCGACCGTGACCCGACCGACGTGGAGATCGAGACGCTGGCGCAGACATGGAGCGAACACTGCGCCCACAAAACCTTCCGCGCAATTGTCAACGCTACGGAGCCCGGCGACACCGAGGCCACCGAGCGCTCACCCCTAATGCATCAACTGCGCTCATGCACCGACGCGATTGCGGCGCCGTTCGTTCGTTCTGCGTTCGTCGGGAACGCAGGCGTCGTCGAGTTTCGGAAGGGAACGACCCTTGCACTTAAGGCTGAAACCCACAATCATCCATCGGCTGTCGAACCCTTCGGCGGGGCGAACACCGGCGTCGGTGGGGTAATCCGCGACATCCTCGGGATTGCACACAAGCCGATAGCGGTCACCGACATCTTGTGCTTCGGGCCAACGGACCTACCGCTGTCAGAACTACCGGAAGGATCGCTGCATCCGCAGCGGGTCGAGGCCGGCGTGATCGGTGGTATTGCCGACTACGGCAACAAAATCGGTCTGCCCACCGTGGCCGGCGCAATCCTCTACGACCCGGCATACACCACGAATCCACTTGTGTTCGCAGGTTGCATCGGAACGGCACCATCTCGACCGCTGCACGTGGGACCACACCCGGGCGATCGGGTGATCGTGCTCGGCGGTGCTACCGGCCGAGATGGCATCCGGGGCGCGACCTTTTCGTCGGCGACGATGGACGCGACCACAGGGGAGGTCGCCGGCGCCAGTGTGCAGATTGGCGACCCAATCGTCGAGAAGCTGCTGATCGACGTACTCGTCGGCGCTGAGGACATGTATTCAGCGATCACCGACTGCGGTGCCGGTGGCCTGTCGTCGGCGATCGGCGAGATGGCAGAGGGCATCGGCGCAAACGTCGATCTCACACTCGTCCCTAGAAAGTACCCCGGGCTCGAGCCGTGGGAGGTGTGGCTCTCTGAGGCCCAAGAGCGCATGGTGGTCTCGGTGCCCCCACGCGCAGTGAGCGCGCTCGCCAACAGATGTGCCATGCACGGCGTGAACTGGTCCGATGTCGGATCGTTCACCGGCGAT
>Ga0115572_10003262_pt1 | contig 12847 bp, 12 predicted proteins | sample COGITO_mtgs_1206_FD_88681 | JGI IMG/M metagenome (GOLD analysis project Ga0115572, IMG submission 88681) | Pelagic marine microbial communities from North Sea - COGITO_mtgs_120607 | ecosystem: Environmental > Aquatic > Marine > Epipelagic | place: Germany:Helgoland, sampling site Kabeltonne... | reverse complement strand
CCCTGAAGTTTGTTCACCATCTCTTAAAGTAGTGTCCATTATTTCAACGTGTCTAGACATTTATTAAAATTACAGGGGGGTTGTTTTTGAAAACTTTTTTATAGTATCCTTAATATTCACTAAATAATCAATATCGTCATATCCATTTAACATGTTGTTTTTTTTGTAAGAGTTTATTTCAAATGGTTCTGAAATATTTAATTTTACAATAGTAACCATTTGATCTAAAAGACTAACTATAATTTCAGATTTTGGATCATCAAAAACAACTTGAAAGATTTTGTCTAAAAATTCTGCGGATACTTGAACTGGTAAAACTCCAATATTCAAACAATTTGCTCTAAAAATATCAGCAAAAAAACTAGATATTACACATCTAAACCCATAATCATAAATTGCCCAAGCAGCATGCTCTCTGGATGAGCCTGATCCAAAATTTTTTCCTCCTACTAAGATTTTTCCATCAAATTTTTTGTTATTTAAAACAAAATCTTTTTTTTGGGTATCATCAGAATTATATCTCCAATCTCTAAATAAATTATCACCAAAACCAACTCTTTCTGTAGCTTTAAGAAATCTAGCAGGAATTATTTGATCAGTGTCAATATTTTCGATCGGAAGAGGAACACAGTTGCTTTTTAGTATTTTAAATTTTTCGTAAGCCATATTTTAGTATAATGTTCTTGGATCAGTTATTTTCCCTGTAACAGCAGCAGCGGCAGCAACTAAAGGACTAGCTAATAATGTTCTAGAGCCTGGTCCTTGCCTTCCTTCAAAATTTCTATTTGAAGTACTTACAGCATATTTTCCAGAGGGAATTTTATCATCATTCATTGCTAAACAAGCAGAGCAACCGGGCTCTCTAAGTTCAAATCCAGATTCGTTTAAAATGTCTAGTAAACCTTCATCTTTTATAGCTTTTTCAACTTGGTGTGAACCTGGGACTAACCATGCTGTAACATTTGATGCTTTTTTTCTTCCTTTTATAATTTTAGTAAATTCTCTAAAATCTTCAATTCTTCCATTAGTGCAGCTACCTAGAAAAACAAAATCAATATTTTTACCAATCATACTTTGTCCTTCACTAAAATTCATGTAGCTAAGGGATTTTTTGTAGGTTTCTATGCCGCCATCTTGGTTTTTAGCCAAAGGAATTTCTTTAGAAATACCCATTCCCATACCTGGATTGGTTCCATAGGTTATCATAGGGTTTATCGACTCGCCGTAAAATTTTAATTCTTTATCAAAAATAGCATCTTGATCTGATGCTAACGTATTCCAATATTTCATTGCTTTAATCCAATTCTCTTTTTTTGGAGTATATTCTCTGTCTTTTATATAATCGAATGTCTTTGCATCTGGAGCAATCATTCCTCCTCTTGCACCCATTTCAATACTTAGATTGCAAACTGTCATTCTACCTTCCATAGACATATCTCTAAAAACTTCCCCTGAGTATTCAACAAAATAACCTGTTGCACCAGAGGTTGAAAGTTCTGATATAATAAAAAGAGCAACATCTTTTGGACTAACTCCTTTGTTGAGTTTACCATCTATTGTAATTCTCATTGTTTTTGGCTTAGGTTGCATAATGCACTGGGTCGATAAAACCATTTCGACCTCAGATGTTCCAATTCCAAATGCTATAGCTCCAAATGCACCATGAGTTGATGTATGAGAATCACCACAAACTATGGTTGCTCCGGGTTGAGTGATTCCGTATTCAGGACCCACAACATGAACAATACCATTTTTTTCATGACCTAATCCCCAATATGAAATACCATGTAATTTCGAGTTTTTTTCTAGAGCAAGTAATTGATTTGCAGAAAGAGGATCTTTCACTGGTAAATGTTGATTTACAGTTGGAGTGTTATGATCTGCTGTTGCAAATGTTTTTTTAGGAAATAAAACTTTGATTCCTCTTTTTTTTAGACCTAAAAAAGCTACTGGACTTGTTACTTCATGAACCATGTGTCTGTCGATAAACAGAACGTCCGGTCCGTCTTTTATTTTATGAACCACATGCGAGTCCCAAACTTTATCAAATAAGGTTTTACTCATTTTAATATATATTATAAAGATTTTTTGATTAGGTGTGGAATATCTTCATCGGAGACTTCTTTTTTTAAATCAGCAAATTTCAAAAATTCAGGATAAATTAAATCTAATTCGTTTTTAGAAAGATCGTATCCAATCTTTTTAGCTCTATATGCTAAAGCAGCTCTACCACTTCGAGCAGTAAGAATAATAGCTGACTCATTTACTCCAACATCAAGTGGATTAATGATTTCGTAAGTTTCTCTGTTTTTAATTACACCATCTTGGTGAATTCCAGAACTGTGAGCAAAAGCATTTGCACCAACAATTGCTTTGTTTGGTTGAACTGGCATTCCCATTCCTTCGGAAACTAAATTACTTGTGTCAAAAAGTAATTTGGAATTTATATTAGTATCTAAATTCAGATTAGGATGTTGTCTCATTATCATGACAACTTCTTCAAGAGATGTATTTCCAGCCCTTTCTCCTATACCATTTATTGTACATTCAATTTGTCTTGCTCCATTAATTATTCCAGCAATTGAATTAGCAGTAGCTAGACCAAGGTCATTATGACAATGACATGAAATTGTAGCTTTATGAATATTTTTTACGTTTTCTACTAAATATTTTATTTTTTCACCATATTCATATGGCAAACAATACCCAGTTGTGTCAGGTATATTTAACACAGTTGCTCCTGATTCAATCATTTTTTCACAAACCCTAGCTAGGAACTCGTTATCAGTTCTTCCTGCATCTTCAGCATAAAACTCTACATCATCTACAAAAGTTTTGGCATACTTAACAGCCTGAGAGCCTATCTCTATAATTTTTTCTCGTGATGACTTGAATTTGTGTTCAATATGTGAATCAGATGTTCCAATACCAGTATGTATTCTCGGACGTTTAGCTGTTTTTAGAGCATTTGCAGCAACTTCAATATCGTTTTTAACAGCTCTTGTCAGTCCACACACGGTTGCATTTTCTACAATATTTGAAATCTCTACAACAGATTTAAAATCACCGGGACTTGAAACGGGAAAACCAGCTTCTATGACGTCAACTCCTAATTTATCTAGTCTTTTGGCAATTATAAGCTTTTGGGATGTGTTTAATTTACATCCTGGAACTTGTTCTCCATCTCTTAATGTTGTGTCAAAAATTTTTACAAATTCTTTTGCCATTTATTTATTATTACTTTTTTAAAGTAAACAGTAAGATGTAAAAGTAATAAAACTGAGTAAATATTTTATGCAATTATTATACTAATTATAACATAAATCCCAAATTACATTTTTAGGAGGATTTGCAGTTATTTTTATTGTCTTTTTAGAAACTGGATGTTGAAATTCAATTTTTCTTGAATGAAGATGTATGCTTCCGTCTTTATTAGATCTTGGAAAGCCATATTTTAGATCTCCTTTTATTGCCATTCCTCTGTTGGAAAGCTGGGTTCTTATTTGGTGATGTCTTCCAGTTTCTAATCTGATTTCCAACAAAGAGTATTTGTCAAGAGTGAATATTTGTTTATAGTATAAAATTGATTTTTTTGCATTTATATTTTTATCACTTTTAACATAGGATTTATTTTGTTTGTTGTTTTTTAACAAAAAATCTTCAAGCCTAATTTCTTTTAATTCATCTATTCTATTAACTATGGCCCAATAAGTTTTTTGAATGCAATTTTCTTTAAACATTTTATTTAGCCTAGTAAGTGATTTTGATGTTTTTGTAAAAATAATAATACCACTTGTTGGTCTATCTAGTCTGTGGGTAATGCCAAGGTAAACATTCCCTGGTTTATTATATTTTTTTTTAAGGTAATCTTTTACTTTATCTCCTAAAGTTTTGTCTTTAGTTTTATCTCCCTGAGTTAATTCACCAGGTTTTTTATTTACTATAATTAAATGATTGTCTTCAAATAAAATATTTTCTTCAAACAAATTAATATTGCTCATCTTGATTAGGAAAATCTATATTTTTAACATCTTTAATATAATTTTTAATTGCTTTAGTCATTATTTCATTTAAGTCAACATATCTTCTTAAAAATCTAGGATTAAATTCTGTTGTCAAACCAACTAAGTCATGAGTTACCAACACTTGTCCGTCAACATTAGAGCCAGCACCAATTCCAATAACTGGATTTGAAACTGATGAAGTAACTACTTTTGAAATCTTTGCAGGTATTTTTTCTAATACAATCCCGAAACATCCTAATCCGTCCAAAAGCTTTGCATCTTCAATTAATCTTTTAGCCTCTTCTTCCTCTTTAGCCCTAACTGAATATGTTCCGAATTTGTATATAGATTGTGGTGTTAGACCAAGATGACCCATTACAGGAATACCAGCATTTAAAATCCTAACGATAGATTCTTTAATTTCAGATCCTCCTTCCATTTTAACAGCATGAGCCCCTGATTCTTTCATAATTCTAATAGCTGATCTCAACGCTTCGCCAGAGTTTGATTGATAACTTCCAAAAGGTAAATCTACTACTACTAATGCTCTTTTAACTCCTCTTACAACAGATGAAGCATGATATATTATTTGATCTAAAGTTATAGGTAAAGTAGTTTCATGTCCCGCCATAACGTTTGAAGCAGAATCTCCAACTAAAATTATATCAATTCCTGAATTATCAATGATTTTTGCCATTGAATAATCATATCCAGTTAGCATTGAAATCTTTTCATTTCTAGATTTCATTTCTTTCAATGAATGGGTGGTAACTCTTTTGTATTCTTTTTTTGACATAATTAACTTTTTTACAAATGTAATTTTATTTTAAAAATAACAACTGACACACTGTCATATTTATAAAAATGGCATAATGATTGAAATATATAAGTTAATAAAAAAAAAAATAATGAGTAAAATAATAGGTATTGATTTAGGAACAACAAATTCTTGCGTTTCAGTAATGGAAGGTAATGAACCTGTTGTAATCCCTAATGCAGAGGGTAAGAGAACTACACCATCTGTAATTGCTTTTGTTGAGGGTGGTGAAATTAAAGTTGGTGACCCAGCAAAAAGACAAGCTGTTACTAATCCCACAAAAACAATTGCTTCTGTAAAAAGGTTTATGGGTAATAAGTTTAGCGAGTCAAAAAAAGATGCTGATAGATCTGCTTACAAAGTAGTCAAAGGAGATAATGACACTGCAAGAGTAGATATTGACGGCAGATTATATACACCTCAAGAATTATCTGCAATGATTCTTCAAAAAATGAAAAAAACAGCTGAAGATTATTTAGGTAATACAGTCAATGAAGCGGTTGTTACTGTTCCTGCATATTTTAATGATGCTCAAAGACAAGCAACCAAAGAAGCAGGGGAGATTGCTGGGCTTAAAGTACAAAGAATTATTAATGAGCCCACTGCTGCTGCACTTGCTTATGGTCTCGATAAATCTGGAAAAGATCAAAAAATTGCTGTTTACGATTTAGGAGGAGGTACTTTTGATATTTCAGTTCTAGAACTTGGCGATGGTGTTTTTGAGGTTCTTTCAACAAATGGAGATACTAGACTTGGGGGTGATGATTTCGATGAAGAAATTATTAGTTTCCTAGCTGATGACTTTAAAAAGAAAGAAGATATTGATTTAAGAAAGGATCCAATGGCTCTTCAAAGATTAAAAGAAGCTGCAGAAAAAGCAAAAATTGAATTATCGTCATCTACTCAAACAGAAATAAACCTTCCTTATATAACTGCTACTGCTTCGGGTCCTAAGCACCTTGTTGTTTCTCTAACAAGATCTAAGTTTGAACAGCTAACAAGTGATTTAGTTAAAAGATCTATGGAGCCGGTTAAAAAAGCAATTGATGATGCTGGTTTAAGTATTAATGAAATTGATGAAGTTATTTTGGTTGGTGGTTCAACTAGAATACCTGTCATTCAACAAAAAGTTGAAAAGTTTTTTGGAAAAAAGCCTTCAAAAGGAGTAAATCCAGATGAGGTTGTTGCTATTGGAGCAGCAATTCAAGGTGGAGTTTTAACTGGTGATGTTAAGGATGTATTACTTTTAGACGTAACACCCTTATCTCTTGGTATTGAAACTATGGGAAGTGTTATGACTAAATTAATAGATGCAAACACTACAATTCCAACTAAAAAATCTCAAGTTTTTTCAACTGCAGCTGATAATCAACCATCGGTTGAAATACACGTTTTACAAGGTGAGAGGCCAATGGCTAAGGACAATAATACTATAGGTAGATTTCATTTAGATGGAATTCCACCTGCTCCAAGAGGAACTCCTCAAATTGAGGTTACTTTTGATATCGATGCTAATGGTTTAATTCACGTAACTGCTGCTGACAAAGCCACTGGTAAGACTCAGGATATAAGAATTGAAGCTTCTTCGGGCTTATCGGAAGATGAAATTGAAAAAATGAAGAAAGAGGCTGAAGCTAATGCTGAATCAGATAAAAAAGCAAAAGAAGAAGTTGACACTTTAAATAGTGCTGATGCTATGATTTTCCAAACCGATAGTCAATTAAAAGAATTTGGAGATAAAATTCCAGACGATAAGAAAAAGGTTATTGAGGATGCTTTGGACATACTTAAAAAAGCACATGAATCTAAAGATGTTGATTCTATAAAAACTGCCCTTGAAGGTATTAATGAAGCATGGAAAAATGCTTCAGAAGAACTTTATAAGGCTCAGGCGGAAGCTCAGCAAGCAAGTGGAGCTGGCGCTCAAGAAGCTGGTGGTGCTGAAAAACCTAAAGATGATTCGGATGATGTCCAAGATGTTGATTTTGAAGAAGTTAAATAATATTAGTGTTTAATACTTAAAAAGCGCATTAGTTTCTAATGCGCTTTTTTTTATATTTATAATATATGGACAAGAAAAAAATATTAGATAAGATTAATTCATCAAATAAAAATACATTGATGGATACATTAGACATTGAATTTATTGATATTGGTGAAGATTTTCTAGTTGCTAAAATGCCGGTCACTTCAAAAGTTTATCAACCAGATGGGGTTTTACATGGTGGAGCTACAGTTGCATTAGCAGAATCCGTTGGTAGTGCTGTTTCATATATGTCTGTAGACTATATGAATAAAACTGTAAGAGGAATAATTATTTCAGCTAATCATTTAAAAAGTGTTAAAGAAGGACATATTTATGCTAAAGCAACTCCCCTTCACAAGGGAAGATCAACTCAGTTATGGGAAATAAAAATAACAGATGATAATGATAATTTAATCTCTCATTGTAAGCTTTCTACCATGGTACTAAATAAAAATAAATAAAATATGTTCATACAAAACGCACTTAAAGTAAAAAACAACATATGGAGATATGCATTGGGAATTTTAATAATATTTATATTCACACAAATAGGAACAATTCCTTTTGTTGTAGCAATTTTTCAAAAAGTAGGATTAGATGGTGCTGCCAAAATTAACCCATCTAGCATGATGACAGTTTTGGAAAATAGTAACCTCACTTTTTTCTATCTTTTATTATCTTTTTTTATTGGTTTTAATGGTTTTTTAATTGTTATTAAATTTCTTCACAATCAATCCTTGAAATCTGTTACCACAAGTAGAAAATCTACTGATTTTAAGCGAATTTTTACATCTTTTCTAACTATATCTGCAATAATTCTTTTAAACCTTCTTTTTTCTATTTATTTAAATCCGGATGAATATGTTTTTCAGTTTAATTTAGATGATTTTTTAATTCTGTTTATAATAGCAATAATATTTATACCGATACAAACAAGTTTAGAAGAGTATGTCTTTAGAGGTTATATAATGCAAGGATTAGGAGTTTTTGTTAAAAACAGATGGTTTCCTTTAATTTTAACTTCTCTTAGCTTTGGTTTATTACATTTATCTAATCCTGAAATTGATAAAATAGGTAACATAATTATAATTCATTACATAGTAACAGGTCTGTTTTTAGGTATTATTACCCTAATGGATGAAGGATTGGAGCTTGCTTTAGGTTTTCATGCTGGAAATAATCTTTTAATAGCATTACTTGTTACCGCTGATTGGACAGTATTTCAAACCAGTTCAATTTTTAAATACATTGGAGAACCTGATGTCATGTATCAAACATTTTTTTCGCTAGCAATCATTTACCCTGTTTTATTATTATATTTTTCAAAAAAATATCAGTGGACCAATTGGAAAGAAAAATTGTTTGGAAAAATAAGTTAAGCTTTTAAGTATTTTTTAACATTTATTTTATCAATTTATTATCATATTGTAATAAATAACAACTTTATATTATAATGGCTTTAAATAAAAACGGAATTTTTGGAATTGCCTCCTTCATTTTAACAATTTTAGGAATTGCTTTAGTCCTTTTAGGCGTTTTAAAATATACTGAATACGCCATTGGATTCAGCGTAGCTGGAGTTGGTTTTATTTCTATTGGATGGGCATTTAACGCTCTCAAAGGGAGAGTTTAAAATATTATAAACTCATTTTATTTTTTTCCTATCATATTCTTAGGTTTAACCCAGTTGTCAAACTCTTTTTCAGATAAATAACCTGTTTTTAGAGCGGCTTCTTTCAAAGTTATTCCGTTATCATGAGCAATATTTGCAATTTCTGCTGATTTGTAATATCCAATTTTGCTGTTTAGAGCGGTAACTAGCATTAGCGAATTATTTAATAGTTCTTTAATTCTTTTTGTATTTGCTTTTATTCCTTTTAAACAATTATCATTAAAACTTATTACGCTATCAGATATTAGCGTTAATGATTCCAGTACATTAGAAACTATTACAGGCTTAAAAACGTTAAGTTCGTAATGACCTTGCATTCCACCTAATGTCACGGTAACATCATTACCAATGACTTGGGCACATACCATGGATAAAGCTTCACATTGTGTAGGATTTACTTTCCCTGGCATAATTGAGCTACCAGGTTCGTTAGCAGGAATTATTATTTCTCCAATACCCGATCTTGGTCCGCTTGCCATTAATCTAATGTCATTAGCAATTTTATTTAATGAATTAGCAATTAATTTTAAAGCACCGTGAGATTCAACAAGTGCATCATGAGAGGCGATGGATTCGAATTTATTTTTGGCTGAAATAAAATCTATTCCAGTAAATTTTGATATGTAATTAGCAGATAATTTATCGTACCCATCAGGTGAATTTATTCCAGTTCCAACCGCTGTTGCTCCTAAAGCGAGTTCTGATAAATGATTTAATGAATTATTTAAAGATTTTAAACCGTGTTCTATTTGAGAGTGATATCCAGAAAATTCTTGACCTAGAGTAATTGGAGTAGCATCCATTAAGTGTGTTCTTCCAATTTTTATAATATCTTTAAATTCTTTAGATTTTTCTAACAAAGTATTTTTAAAAATATTCAGATTTGGTATCGTATTAAAAATTATTTTTTTATAAGTAGCAATATGCATTGCAGTAGGGAAGGTGTCATTTGAGGACTGAGACATATTAACATCATCATTTGGAGCTAGTGTTTTTTTTCCTTCACCAATTACTTTTCCTTCAATTTGGTGAGCTCTGTTTGAAATCACCTCGTTTATATTCATGTTGGTTTGAGTACCAGAACCAGTTTGCCAAATTACTAATGGAAATTGATTATCATGATCTCCATTTATAATTTCATCACAGACTTTACTTATAAGTTCTTTTTTTAATTTAGTTAAAACTCCTAAATCAAAATTTGTGAAAGCCGCAGCTTTTTTTAAAATAGCAAAAGCATGAATAATTTCTATAGGCATAGAACCTGATTTTCCTATTTTAAAATTATTTATTGATCGTTGGGTTTGAGGACCCCATAACACGTCTTTTGGCACTTTTACATCTCCAATAGTATCTTTTTCAATTCTAAATTCCATAATTGATATTATATTACAAATTTAATATAATTGCTGGATATATTTTTTATGATCATTTGTTAACATTTATTTTTCAAGATCATTACTTTAATTTATATTTGTAAAATCAATTTATTAATATGTTTGAATTTGATCAATATTTAGGTTTTATACTTTTTCTATCTGTTTTAACAATGGGATTCTGGTTGTTAATCCTTTTACTAACTTTTATTGTTCCTTACTGGGTTGGTGGAGCGTTATTAGAAAAGATAAATGAGTTAAGAAATAAAGCGAAAAAATAAATTAAGTTCCAAAGCCGCCTTCACTATAATCGTTATAGTCACCTGAATTTCTACTTACCTTTTTCTTTTGATTAAAACGATAAATTAAATTCAACTCTAAGGTTCTTCCACCTCTCCAATTACTTTCACTATAACTTCTATAATCTTCATTAAAAGACTCTATTCTCCATTTTCCAGTTTCAAATATATCATTAGCCTTAAATGTTACTGTTATTTTATCTTTTAATAGATCTTTACTAAATGCAGTATTACTGTAAATAGAAGCTTTTCTTTCAGAAACTGCAGTTTTTTGAGGAGCTCTGTATCTAAAGCTAGTTTGCCAATCTATACTAGAAAATAACTTTAAATTATTGCTTAGTCTCCCTGACCACGTTAAATTTTTAGAATCATATACAACACCCATGTATTCTCCTATAGTTTCTGATTCATAAAAGTTTAAACTCCCATTTAATCTCCAGTTTTTAGATTGAGTAAAATTTGCATTTATTTCCAGGCCAATTTGTTTATTGCTTGCCAAGTTAATAGGAGTTCTTCTTAGAACAGGAACTAATATTTCATTTACAAGAACAAAATCCCCAGTGTTTTCACTAATAAATGTAAATACTCCAGTTTCTTTTCTAAAATAAATAGATCCATTCAAAGTCAGTTTTTCATATCTCTTTAAATATCCTAAATCTACTCCATTAGAATAAGTAGGATCTATATTAGGATTACCTTGAAAAATATTAGTAGCACTCGATTTGGATGGGAATGGATTAATAAAATATGATCTAGCTCTTCTTATTCTTCGATTGTATCCAAAAGTAATAGTTTCGTTTTCCTTAACTTGATAGGATAAATTTAAAGTAGGAAAGAAGTCATTATAATTTTTTATGTTATTAGTGTTGTTTGCTAACTGTTTAACGGTAGTTTTAGACTCTTCATATCTTAGACCGAACAGAAAAGAAAAATTATTTTTTTTATTTCCATACTGTGTGTAAAAAGCATTAACCTTTTCGTTATAAAGAAGAGTGTTACTGAGATTTAGATCATTAATGAAATTACCATTTAAGTCTTCATTTTCTGCTAAGTAATCAATATCCTGATATTGATTACTTCTTCTAAAACCAAGTTCAAATTGCCCGTCTTTTTTAATTGGTAATACATAATCTATTTTAAAAAGTTCACTTTCTTGTATTTCATCTGTATTAGCCTTTTCACTTAAATACTTAGTTAATATTGGCTTTAATTGAGAATTTGAAATAAATCCATTTTCATTTTCTGAAGATTTTTCTTTTTGATAGTCCATGGTTAACACATGTCCTTCTTTATTAAAATCATGTGTTAGATTAATTGAAAATTCATTTGTGTCATCAATTTCTGTTTCTTTTTCTAACCTTTGAGAAAATTTTGAAATTGAATTAAAATTTTGATATACATTATTGGTGTTGTTTGTAAAACCATCACTTTTTCTAGATACATATGATCCAACTATGCTAGTGTTATCAGAAAAAAAGTATTCAATTCCAGTATTTAAATAATTTGAGTTTCTTTCGGAATCTCTAACACCATTTTCATTTAAAAAATTATTAATCGATTGATCAGTGTAGTATTCTGTTTCATTTATAAAACTTCCTTCGCTAGTTCTTGTATTATAGCCTACATTATTAAAAAAATTAAGTTTTTTTGTTCTATAATTTAAATTAGCGGAAACCCCATATCTTTCAGGATATCCACTATTAAGTGATAGAGATCCGTTGAATCCAGTTAATTTACTTTTTCTTAATATTATATTAATAATTCCTGCAGTTCCTTCAGCATTATATCTAGCTGATGGAGAAGTGATTACTTCAACTTTTTCAACACTTTCAGAGGGAAATTGTTTTAATGCTTCATTACTGCTTATTCCAACAAGTCCTGATGGTTTGCCATTTATTAAAATTCTCACACTTTCATTTCCTCTTAAGGATACATTTCCCTCAATATCAACTTCGACAGATGGAAGGTTATCTAAAACATCACTAACGCTACTTCCTTTTAAAGTCAAGTCTTTTCCGATATTGTAAACAGTTTTATCTAATTTTATTTCTATTTCTGTTTTTTCTCCAATAACTTCTACTTCATTCAAAATATTTTCATCAATTGAAAGTTCAATTACTCCTAAGTTCAATGAATTTTCAATATTAATTTTTCTCAAATATTTTGTTTTGAATGAAATATATTCAAATTTAAGATCATAATTACCTTTGCTAACTTCAATACTAAATTCCCCATTATAATCCGTTATTACTCCATTTATAATCTCCTCACTGTTAGCTTTGAAAACACTAATTGTTGAATATTCAAGAGGAGAATTAGTTTCAGGATCACTGACTGTTCCTGTAATTAAAAATTTATTTTCTTGTGAGTACAAAAATGTACTTGAAATCAATATAAAAAACAAAAGAATTTTTTTCATAACCAAATTAAATCAAACATCTTGCCAATCAAGATATTATCTATGACAATGAAAACATATAATAGTTTAATTTAAATAATTTTATTTATTTCCTCTGGTGGAATTGCAATTGTAGCTTTATTGTTTGAAATAAAAATGGGTCTTTTAATCAAGTTTGAATATTTATGTAAAAGATCTATTATTTCATTATTGGAGAGTTTTTTAGATTTATAATTTTCTTTCCATATTTTTTCTTGT
>Ga0115572_10003261_pt1 | contig 12848 bp, 11 predicted proteins | sample COGITO_mtgs_1206_FD_88681 | JGI IMG/M metagenome (GOLD analysis project Ga0115572, IMG submission 88681) | Pelagic marine microbial communities from North Sea - COGITO_mtgs_120607 | ecosystem: Environmental > Aquatic > Marine > Epipelagic | place: Germany:Helgoland, sampling site Kabeltonne... | reverse complement strand
GCGCCACTTCATAAACTAGGCTCTGACGCTTGGGAAAAAGCAAAAAAACGCGCTGCTGAAAAAGTACGCGACGTCGCCGCTGAGCTGCTTGATATTTATGCTCAACGCCAAGCAAAACCAGGCAACGCATTTGCCCTCGATGGCAGCGCATACCGCGCGTTTAGTGATGGTTTCCCATTCGAAGAAACGGACGATCAACGCAATGCCATTGAAGCTGTACTTGGTGATATGCAAAGCAAACACGCCATGGATAGACTGGTGTGTGGTGATGTTGGCTTTGGGAAAACAGAAGTCGCTATGCGCGCCGCATTCATCGCGGTGAACGACAATAAACAAGTAGCTGTATTAGTACCCACTACCCTACTTGCCCAACAACACTTTGAAAACTTTAAAGACCGTTTTGCTGATTTCCCTATTGAAGTTGGTGTGCTTTCACGCTTTAACTCACCTAAAGAGCAAAAAGACACCCTTGAAAAGATGGCCGAAGGTAAACTCGATATCGTCATCGGCACGCACAAGTTAATCCAACAAGATATTAATTTTCGGGATTTAGGCCTACTTATTGTTGATGAAGAACACCGCTTTGGGGTTCGTCAAAAAGAAAAAATAAAATCATTACGCGCCGATGTTGATATTTTAACACTTACCGCAACGCCTATCCCACGTACATTAAATATGGCAATGAGCGGCATGCGTGATTTATCAATTATAGCCACTCCACCAGCTAAACGCTTGGCTGTAAAAACCTTTGTTCGTCAACGCGATGAAGAGCTTATTCGCGAAGCTGTATTACGTGAGATCAAGCGTGGCGGCCAAGTGTACTTTTTGCACAACAATGTAGAAACCATTGACCGCGTGGCTCAAGAGATAAGCGAATGGGTGCCAGAAGCAAGTGTCGCCTCTGCGCATGGACAAATGCGTGAGCGTGAACTTGAACAGTTAATGAGTGAGTTTTACCATCAAAAATACAATGTTTTAGTGTGTACCACCATTATTGAAACCGGTATAGATATACCAACCGCCAATACCATCATCATGGACCGAGCAGATAAATTAGGCCTTGCGCAACTGCATCAGCTGCGTGGTCGTGTAGGTCGTAGTCATCATCAAGCATACGCGTATTTATTAACTGGTCACCCTAAGTCATTATCTAAAGATGCTGTAAAACGCTTAGAAGCCATCGAATCGCTTGAGGATTTAGGTGCAGGCTTTGCTTTAGCGACGCACGATTTAGAAATTCGTGGCGCGGGTGAATTACTCGGTGATGATCAATCAGGACAAATGCAAACCATTGGCTTTAATTTATACATGGAAATGCTCGAACAAGCCGTACAATCATTGCGCGAAGGTAAAGAGCCGACCCTTGATAACTTATTACAACAGCAAAGCGAGGTCGATTTAAAGCTCGCCGCATTATTACCTGATGACTATATTCATGATGTAAACGCCCGTTTGGGTATTTACAAACGTATTGCAAGCTGTGCTACTGTAGATGACATGGACGAACTTCAAGTCGAGTTAATTGACCGCTTTGGTTTATTGCCTGATGCAACTAAAAACCTATTTAGTTTGCAGCAACTTAAACTAAAAGCCAGTGAATTAGGCATTAAAAAGATTGAAGCAAATCCAAAAGGTGGTTACTTTGAGTTTACCCAAGATACAAAGGTTAACCCAAGCTTCATAATTGGTTTGATACAAAGTGCACCCCATGTGTACAAAATGGATGGCGCAAATAAACTGCGCTTTGCGATCAGTGAGGCAAATGCCCGTGAACGCTTAAAAATGGTCACTGCAATGATTGCAGATTTCTCTAAAAAGGTTAGCCATTAATGTTGTTTAAAAAATCTTTATTAATTTTATGTTGTATATTTAGCAGTACAGCATTCGCAGAGCGATGGTTTGAAGTAGAGGTACTGATTTTTGAGCAGCGGCCAGCCCCATTTCTACAAGAAGACTTTAGCTTAAAAAAACAGTCCATCAAGGCAAAAAATACCGTTGACTTACTGACGCCTTGGTACGTTGCGCAAGCAAAAACAGAGTGTATTAATGGCGACACGCGCTTTAACTCAACATCATTAACTGACTCTGTTATTGGCGCCAGACGCTCTAATTTATGTGATGATACGATTGATTACGTTAGCAGTTACGACACTTTGCCTTTAACTCCTAATGCCGATGTAAGAGATGATATGCTCGAGACCTACCTGCTTAGCCCTGAGCAGTTACAATTTTCTGAACAACAGCGTGAGCTTGTACGAAAAGGACTTAAACCCATTCTACACACTGGGTGGCGATTTAAAGGTGTAAGGAAGTCTCGTTCACAAAGCATCAAACTGTATGGTGGCAAACACCTTAAAACAAAGCCTATAGCTGCTGACACTCGCTTTAATGATAGCTTTATCAGCGTTATTAACCCTTCATCACAGCCACTTATGCCCGTTGCTCAAGACACACCAGACAAGTGGCAATTAGAAGGCTTTTTTAATATTTACTTACGCCACTATCTTTATATTAATACTGAATTTGATTTTAGTGAAAAGTTAGAAAATGGCGAGCTTCAAAGCGCACGCTTTGCACAGTTTAAACGCGTGATAAGTGGTGAAGTTCATTATTTTGACCACCCGAAAATGGGTATGATTGTACAAATAAGAAAGTTTAAACATTAAAAGGAACGTTACCATGAAAAAAATACTCATCATTGCAGCAACTTTATCGCTAGCAGCTTGCTCAAAAGTGAGCCTTGAGAACTACGAAAAAATCTCTATTGGTATGGATAAAACACAAGTGGAAGCTATTTTAGGAAGTGCAGATAATTGTGTTGAAAAAACACTTCACACTAACTGTACCTGGGGGGATGAAACAAAAAATATCGAAATTACGTTAGTCTCTGATAAGGTGTCTTTGTATAGCAAAACAGGCTTAGAAAAATAAATTAAATCAGCACTGATTTAATCAAAGGTAAATAATATATGGTAGTTGAGCCTCTACCATATATTTTAAAAATTGAACGTTATTCTTTTTTACTTGATATTAGTTCTATATTTACGATTTTACTGCGATTCAAGGTTATTTTATAACGCTGATGTGTAGTTTGCTCTTGGCTTTGATACACCACAACTACATTTAACTGATAGCGGCGTTCAACACTTTGTTTTGAAATTTTACTACTATCTAAATGATAAAGCTTACCTTCGCCTTTTTTCAAATAACGCGTAAATGGTGCGAGGCTAAAGCGTAGTGTTTGTTGTAACGTATCGTAGCCTGGCAAAAACTCTTTTGCACCAACACGCGTCTCACTAGCAAAATGAAACCACTGCGCAGCCAATCGATTTTGTTGCCTACGTTTTGAAAATATATTACGCACACTTTCTGGAATACGTTTAAACCGTGTATATTCAAGCCAAATATATTGAGTCGCAATTTTATCCTTTGTCACACTATTACGAAACTGAAAACGCCACTTTGGCCGCCCTTTTACGATTGTTCGCCATATAACACGCGTAATGTCTTCTTTAAAAATTTCACGCATACCGTAAATCGCGCCAAGAATTACCACTAAGGTGGCTGTTATCTCGGTAAAATTACTTCGCGCATTTAAAACAACAACCATTACAAATGCCATGATCACGGCAGTAACAGAGCCTTTCACGAGCCGTTTTAAATAGCTATTTAAATGCCGTGTATGGCGATTAAGCACGACCCCGTGCTCAATAAGTCGCTGTAATAAGCGCATCTTGTTTGTGATTCTGTTTGCGTCTTGTAAGGTGGATTCAGAGTTATACTGATGTTCTTGCCTATATGCCTGCTCTGCTTTGCAAAAATTCAACAAGTCACTGCGCTCTTTAGCATGATCACTACTTCTAGGGCCTTCATCGAGTAGCTTTAAAAATGATTGTTCAATTTGCCAACTCAAATAATTATCAGCATTGGTATAAAATGACACCAGCTTTTCATTATCGGGGGTATAACGGCGCAGCTTTTTTAATAGCCCTTTACTCTGCTCGGCTAATTCAGTCGCACGTACATAGAATGCTTCTTTGTCAGTTATTTTAAGCGCATCTTTCACATCGGTATCAATGGCAAGCCTAACCTGATAGCAATATAGGTTCAGATTTTGTCGGTAATCCTGTTGCTCGCCTTTATTTTTACTTACAAAACGGCTTCGCACTAAAGGCAGGTGAATATTTTTAGCGTTATACGCTAAATGTGACTTAAAATGGTTATTGAAATACGCTTCTTCACTGAGGGTTTGCGGATTAATTCCCATTTCGTTGGGAATAGAAAAATACAGGTCGATACGTTGTTCTGAGCGCGGGCTTAGCTCGGGTTCTATAATAAAGGATAAATTTTCATCCTGTTTTAACAATCAATTCTCCTAATGAATTATTTATACACATTAGTTTACTGTCACATTTTATTTTGTTCAATAAAAAAGGCCCAGTAAACTGGGCCTTTTCAGAGTCAAACGGTTTTACTGATTAGAATTTAACATTCACACCAGCAAAGAAACGACGACCAAGTACATCATATGTGTACGGGTCAGTGTTTGAATCGTTATTACCTGTGTAGTAAGGCGGTTGCTTATCAAACAAGTTGTTAATACCCGCTGTTAATGAAACAGTATCATTAACTAAGTATGAACCACTCACATCATGATAAATTACTGTTGGAGTAGTTGGTGCGTAGCATGAATCTTCTTTACCAATACATGAGTAGCTGTCCATACCTGCAATGTAACGCGCTTGATACTGAGCATCCCAGTCATCACCAGCAACATTAATTGTTAGGTTAGATTTAAACTCAGCGTAACCACCCGTTCCAGATGTAATAACGCCCGCGTAATCAACTGGGTCACCTGTTACTTCAACTACATACTCATCAAGATACGTTGTGTCTAAGCCCGCTTTCCAGTTAAGACCAGCAGCTTCAAATGTGTAGCTAAGGTTTAAATCAACCCCTGAAGTTTTCTCTGAACCAATATTTTGTAATTGGTTATTAAAAGTAATACGACCTGTTGAATCAAGTTTTACATTGCTTGAACTACATAGCGCAGAACCTTTATTACCTGTGGCAACTAAACACTGATCAACAATGTATTGGTTATCAACTGTTGCAATTGCGTTTTCGATTTCGATATCGTAGTAATCAAGCGTCATGCTGAAGCCTTCAAACCATTGTGGTTCGTATACGATACCTGCAGTTAGTGTATCTGCTTCTTCAGGCGTTAATTGGTTATTACCACCTACCGTTACTTCTGCTTGGTCTTGTGCGCCTGGGAATTCTACTTGCTCGAAAGAAGGTGAATTACCAGAATATAACTCAGATACAGTCGGTGCACGGAATGCTGTTGAAACAACACTACGTAACATTAGCTCGTCGTTTACTTTCCAAGTAAGGCCTAATTTCCATGTTTCGTCTGAACCAAACGTGCTGTAATCAAAGGCACGAATTGCAGCGCTTAATTCAACGTTTTGTGCAAGTGGTGCATCAGCTAATAATGGTAAAGCAAACTCTACATACGCTTCATTTACATCAAAGCCACCGGCTGTTGGCTCAACCATTGGATCATTTGCAAGACCTTGTGCTGTTAATGAGTCCGGAGTAAACCATGCTTTTTCTTGACGACGCTCAACGCCTGCTGCAAATGCTGCATAGCCCGCTGGTAATTCAAACATTTCGCCTGAAACTGATGCCGCTAAAATAAACAGTTGGCTACCGCCGTTGTTAACTTCAGTGTAAACATTGCGACGGAAATCTTCGCTTGTCCATGCGCCTTGATCAAGTGGATTAAATGATCCTACTACTTCATTTTCATCGTTTGTGTACATGATACTATCGCCAATAGCACCCATGTTGTGAAGGTTGCTTAACTTGTCAACAGAATCGTTACGACCAAAGTTTGCAGATACATCCCAGAAATAATCGCCAGCATAACCATCAGCACCGATTACAGCACGAACAGTATCAACTGATTGTTCGAAATAACGCGCGCCAGTGTCTGACATACGACGGCCATAGAAAATATCATCGCCATATTTATAATTTGCAGTTTGCGTTAAGTATTTACCATCTGCATCTTTATCAGCATAACCGTCACCGTCTGCATCAACTTTGCTTGTATAAGTTTGATCTAGTAATGAATCACCCATTGATTTGTCATACTTAAAACCAAACCATACTGGTTGTGGCGCCATTTGTTGTTGCGACCAACGTTTAGTGTAAGTAAACTCAGTAAATACACGGGTTTCATCGCTGATCTCGTATGTAGCTAAACCAGTAAGGTTTAAACGCTCCATCGGCGTATATAGGTAGCTTGAAGGTGCAAAATTAAAGCGGTCAGCATCTGTAAATGGGTGTAAGCCGCCTAAGCCACTTAAACCATTATCGCCTTGTGCTAAACCAACACTAACTTCTTCACCATCAGCGTCAAGCGCTTTTGTTGTACTGTCTTGCCAAATGTGGCCACCCTCTGAATATACAGAGCCGCCATTACAGTTTAAACCATTCGCACCTTCAGCAATTGGGCACTTAGAAAAATCACGGTCAGCTTGAGACGCTTCACCACGATCAGTATATTGCATACCAACAACAATGTTACCTTTGTCGAAGCTAGTACCTACTGTGAAATCAAATGACGTTTCTGTCGCATCGCCTTCACCTGTGATTGCAGAGTTCACATTCATGTCCAAGCCTTCGAAATCATCTTTTAAGATGATGTTCACAACACCTGCAACCGCATCAGTACCATAAACAGCTGACGCGCCATCTTTTAATACTTCAACAGATTTAATCATTGAAACTGGGATTGTATTTAAGTCAACTGTTGATGCTGCACCTGTACCTGATGCAATCATACGGCGACCATTTACAAGTACTAATGTGCGATTAGCACCAAGACCACGAAGGTCAATTCTTGCATTACCACCTGAGCCATTATTAACGCCAGGATTAGTCATCGCACCGCCAGTTGCTGTCATTTTTTGCAGCACACTGTCGATGCTTGTTGCGCCCATTGCTTTAATATCATCAGCGCCAATAAGCGTAACTGGGCTAGCGTTTTCCATATCAGAACGCTTAATACGAGAGCCCGTTACTTGGATTTTTTCAATTGACTGAGCTGCTTCGTCTGCAGCAATAACACTTGTTGAGAACATAGGAATTGCTGAAACAACAGCTAAACCAAGAATTGATTTTTTCATGTTAAACCCTACTTGTTGGAAAAAGTACCCTAATCAGGTAAGTCTGCTCGATATTGTTAGAATGACGAGTCAGCGGGGGGCAACTTAGGCCGAGTTAACTGAATGAAAACTGAATGACGGAGCCTTATTTATACACCTCGTTTTTGGTGTTTCTTCATGAGGAACATACGTTAATTGATGTTTCATTGTTAACACCATAAAACAACCAAGTATCAATTAGATAAAACATAACACCAACAGTAAAAAAACGAATGAAATCAAATGAGCGGAGTTTGTAATCGAATGTAATTACTCGTTATAAATACCTAAATTAGAAAAATTCACATCTTGATCACAAGGTTTTATAGAAACCGTAAAACTCACTGTTAATTACTAACCATATTTATGCAAAAACAGTGCGTAAATAAACAAACAAAGGAAGTAGATTGTAAAAAAAGCGTCAATATGAAGCCCAAAGCTAATACTGGTAGAACAATAGAGGGGGACTGTGATTAAAAAAGCAGGAGTAATTAAATTACTACTGCTTCACAATAAAATAATACGTAACCTGAGAGTTTTTAGTCTGCTGATCTTCTAAATCAATTATTAATTTCCATTTCATGTTTTTTTCAGAGCAAACGCCCACCATTGTATCCGCTTGCAAGATACCGTTAGTTGATTTAAAAAATACAGGAATGTAGCCCATATACATGGTTACGCCTTCAAGCTTTGCATTTATAACTTTTAAACCGTCGGGTAATGATAAGTTTATATTAAAAGGGGTTTCTGGCGAGACTGTCGACTCTGATAACCACACTTTTATTTGTTGGTCATAGATACATGGTTCATTTGAAACACAACTTGCGACTGTTCCCTGCTCTTCTATACTTGTCTCTTGAGGCTTGCATGCCGTCAGACTAATGACTGAAAGTAAAAGCAGTGAACTTTTTTTAAAAAGCATCGTATCTCCTATTGTATAGACAAGGAATACTAATAAGCACAGCGATAAAAGACAACAACTGAAGAATAAATACTCACATAAGATTAAAAAGTATGTCAAAAAATAATCAACAACATGATAAAAATTGATTGATGTCATAATTTTATGCAATTGACCTATCTTTTTTAGGCCAAAAATTTTATCATTTCCCCCGCAAAAATAAGGGTTTCTCGAGTTTGTTTTCTGAAGCAGTCAACGCATTGAAGGTTTTAGGTAACACACTTGTGGAGTAATAGTAGGCCCCACTTTTTTAAAGTGGGTAATTCATTTCTAAACGCATATATTGCAGCGGAAGCCAGAAAATGAGCCAAACAGTAGCATCACAAACTGAGTACAACTATAAAGTTGTACGCCAATTCGCTATTATGACAGTGATTTGGGGCATCGTTGGCATGGGTATTGGGGTTCTGATTGCTGCCCAATTAGCTTGGCCAGCACTTAACTTTGATACACCATGGTTAACATACTCTCGACTTCGTCCGTTACATACGAACGCAGTTATTTTCGCATTTGGTACCAGTGCACTTTTCGCAACATCTTACTATGTTGTGCAACGTACTTGTCAAACGCGCCTTCTTTCAGACAAATTAGCCGCCTTTACTTTTTGGGGCTGGCAACTAGTTATTGTCCTTGCAGCTATAACATTACCTTTAGGTATTACTACATCTAAAGAATATGCAGAGCTTGAATGGCCAATCGATATTTTAATTGCGATTGTATGGGTCACCTACGCTATCGTATTTATGGGTACTATTGCAAAGCGTAAAGTATCACATATCTATGTTGCAAACTGGTTCTATGCTGGCTTCATTATTACTGTTGCAGTATTGCACATTGTTAATAGTATGGCTGTACCAGTATCACTCACTAAGTCATATTCAATCTATGCAGGCGCTGTAGATGCAATGGTTCAATGGTGGTACGGTCACAACGCTGTAGGTTTCTTATTAACTGCAGGCTTCTTGGGTATGATGTATTACTTTGTACCAAAGCAAGCGGGTCGTCCGGTTTATTCTTACCGTTTATCAGTTGTTCACTTCTGGGCACTTGTTTCTTTATATATTTGGGCTGGTCCTCACCACTTACACTACACTGCGCTTCCAGATTGGACACAAAGCTTAGGTATGGTGATGTCTATTATCTTATTCGTCCCTTCTTGGGGTGGTATGATCAACGGTATCATGACTCTGTCTGGTGCATGGCATAAGCTACGTACTGACCCAGTACTTCGTTTCTTAGTTGTTTCACTTTCTTTCTATGGTATGTCTACCTTTGAAGGACCGATGATGGCAATTAAATCTGTAAATGCATTATCTCACTACACTGATTGGACTGTTGGTCACGTTCACTCTGGTGCGTTAGGTTGGGTTGCTATGATTTCAATCGGTGCTATTTACCACCTTATTCCTGCATTGTTCTCACAAGGTCGTATGTACAGTGTGAAACTTGTAAATACACACTTCTGGTTACATACCGTTGGTGTTGTACTTTATATCGTTGCGATGTGGATTTCAGGTGTAATGCAAGGTCTAATGTGGCGCGCAGTTAATTCTGACGGTACATTGATGTACAGCTTTGTTCAGTCACTACAAGCATCACATCCATTCTATGTTATGCGCTTCCTAGGCGGTGTATTCATCGTAGCGGGTATGTTGGTTATGGCTTATAACGTTTACCGTACAATTACAGCGAAAAACGATTCGTTGAAATTAGACGCGCAAGCACAGTTAGCATAACGGAGCGAGATGATGAGCAATAATAATTCACAAAACAAACATGAAATAGTTGAAAAGAATATTGGCCTGATGGCTATCTTGACTGTTTTTGCTATCAGTTTTGGTGCATTGGTTGAGATCACTCCGCTAATGTTCCAAGACGATACAACGAAACCTGTTGATGGGTTACGTCCACTAAACGCACTTGAAATGGAAGGCCGTGATATTTACGTTCGTGAAGGTTGTTACAACTGTCACTCGCAAATGATTCGCCCATTCCGTGACGAAGTTGAGCGTTATGGTCACTATTCTGTTGCAGGTGAATCAGTATGGGATCACCCATTCCAATGGGGTTCTAAGCGTACTGGTCCAGACCTAGCTCGTGTAGGTAAACGTTATTCAGATGATTGGCACTATGCCCACTTGGTTAATCCTCGTGATGTAGTACCTGAATCGAATATGCCAGGATACCCTTGGTTAGCTGAGAATCACGTTGATACTAGCCTGACTCTGAAAAAGCTAAAGATTTTCCGTGATACATTCGCTATCAACCCTGAAAACCCAGCTCACCCTGGCTTAGGTTACGGTAGTGATGAAGAACTAATCGCTGATATTGCTAAAGTTGATGCAATGAATGACGGTAAAGGTGCTACAGAAATGCAAGCTCTTATCGCCTACTTGCAACAGCTTGGCACGCATTTGAAGTAATTGATTATGGATTACGGAACATACAGAGGCATATTAACTCTGGTAATTTTAGTATTGTTTATTGTGATTGTTGTGTGGGCATATAGCAAACGTAGCAAAACGCGCTTTAAAGACGCCGCTAATGCTATTTTTGAAGACGAGAGCAAACACAACAAAACACTCTCTAACGAGGAAAAGGGGTCTGAGAAATGACTAGCTTTTGGAGTATTTGGGTTATTGTATTAACCCTTGCATGCTTACTTATCATCTTTGGCTTACTAGTGTGGAATTTAACAAACTACGCTGGTGTTAAAGAAGGTGAAAGTTGTGGGCATGAATTTGATGGCATTGAAGAGCTAAACAACCCACTACCTAAATGGTGGACTTACATGTTCTTCGCAACATTTGCATGGTCAGTCTATTATTTAGCAGCATACCCAGGTTTAGGTAACTGGGAAGGCTTAGCTAAGTGGACGAGTTCAAACCAAGGTGTTACTTCTTTAGCTGAATCTAAAAAAGCAATTGAAGAAGCACATGCTAATGGTGAATATGTAAAACTTGACCAAGAATACAAAGCTGCTGATGAGCGTTTTGGCCCTATATTTGAAGGCTTTGCGAAACAAGATATTGAAACACTTGTAACAGACGAAAAAGCCCTTGAAATTGGTCAGCGTTTATACGCACAAAACTGTTCGCAATGTCACGGCTCTGATGCACGTGGTGGTATGGGCTTCCCTAACCTAACTGATAATGATTGGTTATACGGCGGCACGCCTGACAAAATCAAAGAAACACTTCTATATGGTCGCGTTGCAGCAATGCCACCATGGGGTGCAGCTTTGGGTGAACAAGGCGTTAAAGAAATGACCGCTCACGTTTTAAGTTTATCTGGTCGTACAGTTAATCAAAAAGATGCTGAAGCAGGTGCTGCCAAGTTTGCAATGTGTGCAGCGTGTCACGGTGCTGATGGTAAAGGGTCTGTTGCTCATAACCTACCATTTGGCGCACCTAACCTAACTGACAATATTTGGTTGTACGGTGGCTCTCAACGTGCTGTTGAAGAAACACTGCTTAATGGCCGCGCAGGTGTTATGCCAGCATGGAAAGATATTTTAGGTGAAGAAAAAGTACACTTATTAACAGCCTATGTTTACAGTTTATCGCAAGATAAATAATCATAACGTTAATAAAATGTATAAACTTTAATCTTTTATTTCAATAGATTAATTGAGATCAAAAAAGCCTCCATTCGGAGGCTTTTTTTTAGTCTTTTTAAAACAAATCCTATAAAATGTCCCTATCTCAAACTAATGAAGTGTATTTATGAGCCCTACTCCTTGGTATAAAAATTTCTGGCCTTGGTTCTTAATTTTTTTCCCTCTAGTTGCCATTGTTGGCTGTATATCTTTGTTTATCACTGCAATCGGAAATGGACCTGACATGGTCGTTGACGATTACTATAAAAAAGGTAAAGCAATTAATTTAGAGCTAAGCAAGTTTGACAAAGCTAAAGCGCTTTACCTACACGGTAACCTAACTGCTGAACATGACAAAATAAGCTTTAAGTTCACTAAAGGTGACACCAGTAATATTCACTCTTTAAAAGTTTCCTTTTACCACCGTACTATTGGAGAGCATGATTTTAATGCGCATTTAACGCCTAATGCAAACGGCGAATTTACTGCGATAGTTGAGCCTTATAGTGAAGGTACTTACACCATATTTATTGAACCAACAAATGCAAGTTGGAAGCTAAAAGAAAACATTACTTTGCCTAACCAACAAAGTATCGCGATTAATCCTGAATATAAGTAGTTGTATCATCATGGCTAATAATTGCTTTCACTGTCTTGAAAGTGTTCCCTCTGGGTTTAGTGCGACCGTCGAGATTGATGGTAGCGCTGAGCCTATGTGTTGTATTGGGTGTCAAACAGTTGCTGAAACAATTGTTGCCCAAGGTATGACTGATTATTATAAATTTAGAACAGTGCGTGCAGGAAAGGTTGAGCAACTGGTGCCTGAACAACTCGCATTTATTACTAGTTATGATAATCCTGATATTCAAGAAGAATTTATTTCGCAAACCAACGACGTAAGCGAAGTTCTTTTAACAGTTGAAGGTATTACATGTGCGGCCTGTGCATGGCTAATTGAAAAACAATTACTCAATATGCCAGCCGTGAAACGAGTTGATGTAAATACATCGACCAATCGTGCCATGATCCAATGGCACAAAGAAGCCTTACCTCTAAGCGAAATCATTAAGTC
>Ga0115572_10003258_pt1 | contig 12849 bp, 13 predicted proteins | sample COGITO_mtgs_1206_FD_88681 | JGI IMG/M metagenome (GOLD analysis project Ga0115572, IMG submission 88681) | Pelagic marine microbial communities from North Sea - COGITO_mtgs_120607 | ecosystem: Environmental > Aquatic > Marine > Epipelagic | place: Germany:Helgoland, sampling site Kabeltonne... | reverse complement strand
TACAGGCCAAACTCCAGCGCTTATTCTAGCCTTATTTATTATTGATGCGAAGCTAGTATAAAGAATGAATACTAAGCGAACATTTTTAAAACAATCAATTACAACTTTACTTGCGTTAGGTGCCTCAACATTAACGAGTAAAAGTATGGCAAGCTCGCCTCAGATAACAGCTAGAACCAACAAGTCAAAAATACGCAATATGCCCATCGTCGTGTCAACTTGGCAGCATGGCTTAGCGGCTAATCAAGCCGCTTGGCAGGTTCTAACCCAGCAAGGTAAAGCTATAGATGCCGTTGAAGCGGGTGTTAAAATCCCTGAAGCCGACCCAGATGTGATGACAGTTGGGTATGGTGGATACCCCGATCGAGAAGGTAACGTCACCCTTGATGCATGCATTATGGATGAAAATCAAAACTGTGGCTCAGTGGCCTATCTGCAAAATATTAAACACCCAATTTCAGTTGCTCGTCTTGTAATGGATAAAACACCGCATGTGATGTTGGTTGGTGAAGGTGCGCTGCAATTTGCTAAAACACAGGGATTTGTAGAGGAAAACTTACTCACAGCAAACGCCAAGAAAGCCTGGCAAGATTGGCTGGTGGAATCAAAGTACGCACCTGTTATCAATATTGAAAATCATGACACCATAGGTATGTTAGCACTAGATAGTCATGGTGACTTATCAGGGGCGTGTACCACTAGTGGTGCTGCTTTTAAAATGGCAGGGCGAGTAGGTGATTCACCTATTATTGGGGCTGGCTTATATGTAGACAATGACATTGGTGCTGCGACAGCAACTGGAATGGGCGAATTAATGATGAAAACTGTTGGCTGTCACCTTGTAGTAGAAATGATGCGCCAAGGAATGTCACCTACGGATGCCTGCAAGGCAGCTGTTGAACGTATTGCCAGCAAGTTAGGTGATTATAAGCGATTTCAGGTAGGGTTCTTAGCATTAAATAAAGCGGGTGAGTATGGCTCATATTGTATTCAACCGGGTTTTAATTATGCAGTTAAATCAAAACAAGAAAATAAGTTAATCGATGCTAATAGCTTGGTTTAGCCCAGTAAAATAGTACTTAATAACCAAGCTGCAAAGCGACCTATAAACATGTATTTGGGTATATATTTATAGGTTAAGGTGCATTTCGTTGTGATGGGGCGCTTTTAAAGTCGCCTATCATATCATTCGGTTTTACTTCATTTTTATATTGGTTTGTTGCTGATGCCCACCACATTAACTGGTTAAATGTACGACTGTAGTAGTTCACCCATGCACTTTCGTCTTCAGTTGCTTGCACTGAGCCATCTTCGTCAAATACTTCCTGAGCTTTAGGAATATGGATCATTGCTGAGACTGATAAACAACCAAGTTCAGCTAAAAATGTACGCATACCAACCGCTGCACGCATGCCGCCCCATTGTCCTGCTGAATAGGTAACAATTGCGCTTGGTTTGTATGAAAATGATGAGCTGGCAAAATGGTTCAGTAAGTTAGCAAGTGCAGGGCTCATAGAGTGGTTGTATTCAGGGCTTACCATAATATAACCATCCGCTGCTGCTATTTTTTCTGCAAGGGTGTTTAGCGGCTCAGGAGCTTTACCTTTGGCATAGGCGAATTGCGGTTTAAACACAGGCTCTAATGGATAATCTAGTGGGTCAATTAATTCAAATTGGTGTTCTGAATAAGTGTTTTGCAAATAACTAAGAGTAGATTTCGCAACGCGTAAACCTAATCTTGCAGGCCTTGGTGGGGTACTGTCGCGTACTGTGCCTAAAAAAATAAGAAACTTCATCCTTTATACTCCTGTTCGTCATTTTTAGAATACAGAAAAGTGCTTTTAAATACTCACTAGTAAGTAGTCTAAACGTTTATTTGTAAATTACCTTATCATACAGGAGAAAACATTTTGCCTGCTTTAGATTAAAGCTGTTTCACTATTTATGAAAAATAAGTGAGCTAGTAAATGGTGTTGATATATTATAACATTACTGTAAGTATTTAACTAAAGAGCCCAAAAAATGAATAAAAAACTGCCCGTCACAGTTTTATCTGGCTTTCTCGGCGCTGGTAAAACAACCGTGCTAAGCCATATTTTAAATAACCGAGAAAATTTAAAAGTAGCTGTCATCGTAAATGACATGAGCGATATTAATATCGATGCTGCGGTTATTAAAAATGAAGTGTCACTTAACCACAGCAACGAAAAACTAGTAGAGATGAGTAATGGTTGTATTTGTTGTACGTTACGAGAAGACCTTCTAATAGAAGTTACAAAGCTTGCCAATCAAGGGCAATTTGATTATTTAGTCATTGAGTCGACGGGTATCTCAGAGCCTCTACCTGTTGCTGAAACGTTTACGTTTGCCGATGAAAATAATGTCTCTTTATCAGATGTAGCACGATTAGACTCAATGGTGACAGTTGTTGATGCTGTTAATTTTCTACGAGATTATGAGCAAGCTCAATTGCTGCATGAAGTCGGGGAGTCTTTGGGCGAAGAAGATGAGCGCAGCATTACTGATTTGCTTGTCGATCAAGTTGAATTTGCAGATGTTATTTTGATTAGTAAGACTGACTTGGTAAGCGCAGATCAGGTTTCTCAGCTCACCGCAATCTTAAAAACCCTTAATACACAGGCAAAGATTATTCCTATAACGGCTGGTAATGTTGCGATAGAAGAAATTTTGAATACAGGTTTATTCGATTTTGATAAAGCAAATCAAGCACCTGGTTGGCTTAAAGAAATGTGTGGTGAGCATGTCCCAGAGACACAAGAGTACGGAATAAGCAGTTTTAATTATGTTGCACATAAACCTTTTGATCCTAATAAATTTTATCAGTTCCTTCACTCTACTGAGCAATATGGCAAATTGCTTCGTTCAAAAGGTTATTTTTGGCTAGCAACACGGCCTGATTTTTGTGGTCAGTGGAATCAAGCTGGCGGCATTGCTGATCATGGTTTTGCAGGAATGTTTTATAAAGCCTTGCCTAAAAGTGAATGGCCGACTGATGAAGAAACGTTAGCTGAAATTAATGAAAAATGGCAAGAGCCATTTGGTGATATGCGTCAAGAGTTAGTATTTATAGGACAGTCATTAAATAAAAGTGCGATGAAAGGCGCGCTTGATGCTTGCTTATTAAACGATGATATTTTGCTTAAAGGCAAAGAGTTTTGGGCATCGTTAAATGACCCATTTCCAGTATGGGAGGAAGGTGTATGAATTCCCTTGCAACTGTTACATTAGCTGAAGAGCTTTTAGAACGTCGTGCGGCTATAGATACTCAACCCAGTATATTTGCTGATATTTATCGACCCGATGTAAATATTGTTATTTGGCAAAGGCAACTTGCAGACACACTTTGTGCGGCAGTCGATCAGCTTATAAATTCCAAGCAATTGAAACCAGTAGAAATAGCGGTTGCACCCGAGAATACATATGACGAGCTCACTGGTATTCTCGGTGATTCTGAAGCTGCCTCAATTTTGAGCCAAGATATTGCGTTGCAAGTGGATATGTTTTGTTGTTTGTTTGATTTAAAGCGAGCAGGCTTACGTTTAACCATGCTCGACAAAGCGATGTGCCCACGCTTTCACGTTGATAAAATACCGTGTAGATTAGTTTCAACCTATCAAGGCGTTGCTACTGAGTGGCTTGCACATGAGCATGTTGATCGGACTAAGTTAGGTGCTGGCAATAATGGTCTTAAGGATGAAGATTCGGGTTTATTTGATAAATCTGAACATATACAACAATTAACCCAAGGTGATGTTGCATTATTAAAAGGTGAGAATTGGCAAGATACAGAAGGTGCCGGTTTAGTTCATCGCTCTCCAGCAGTTAAAAATAATACTCAGCGTATTTTATTAACGTTGGACTTTATGTAGTCAAAATTAGCTCGAAAATTAACAACAAAAAGGGCGCAATGAAGCGCCCTTTGATTAAACATTTATTTTGTGAAAGCTATTTTTTCTCTTCGTCAGGCAAAGTGACATTAAGCTCAAGCACAGCTAAATCATCTTCATTTTGATCGAATTGTACTTGCACTGCATCTGTATTCACATTGACATACTTGCGTATCACATCAAGAATGTCTTGTTTTAACTGTGGTAAATAATCCGGTGTACCACGCTGTGAGCGCTCGTGGGCAACAATGATCTGCAATCGCTCTTTTGCCAATGATGCGGTATTTTTCTTTTCTGAGCGGAAGTAGTCAAGTAAAGACACATTAACCTCCAAATATCCGTTTAAATAACCCTTTTTTCTCTACATCTAAGAAGCGAAAATCGACAGTTTCACCTAATAATCGCTCAATCGCATCTGCATATGCAAGGCCTGCGTCAGATTCAGAGTCTAAAATTACAGGTTGCCCTGAGTTTGACGCGCTCAACACAGCTTGTGACTCAGGTATTACACCTAACAATGGAATAGAGAGAATGTCTTTTACATCTTCAACTGAAAGCATTTCGCCTTTCTCAACACGCTCTGGGTTATAGCGAGTAAGTAAAAGATGTTCTTTAATATTTTCAAGGCCTTCTTCAGCACGTTTTGATTTGCTGTGTAGAATTCCTAAAATACGGTCTGAATCTCGAACCGATGAAACTTCTGGGTTTGTTGTGACAATTGCTTCATCAGCAAAATACATTGCCATCATTGCACCTGCTTCAATACCGGCTGGTGAATCGCAAACAATGTAGTCAAAGTCTTTTTTCAGCTCGTTAAGCACGCGCTCAACACCATCACGTGTTAGCGCATCTTTATCGCGAGTTTGCGAAGCGGGTAGTAAGAATAGCTTCTCTACACGCTTGTCTTTTATAAGTGCTTGGTTAAGATTTGCCTCACCATTGATTACATTTACAAAATCATAAACTACTCTGCGTTCACAACCCATGATTAAATCAAGATTACGTAAGCCAATATCAAAATCGATAATAACTGTTTTATAGCCTTTAAGTGCTAAGCCTGTGCCAATTGCAGCACTTGATGTAGTTTTACCTACACCACCTTTACCAGATGTAACGACAATTACTTTTGCCATAAGATTTATCCTTTAACCAAAGCTGAAATTTCTAAAGATTCGTTTTTTTGTTGTATTTGCACAGCCTGTCCCCAGTGTTCACCTTGCAGTGAATCACTGATCCAGTAATTACCATCAATTGAAACAAGTTCAGCTTCTAACTTTTGGCAAAAAATGTGCGCTTCTTTTAAACCTTGCGCGCCAGCAATAGCGCGACCACGTAATGTGCCATATATATGGACATTGCCGTCAGCAATTACTTCTGCACCGTGGCTAACCGCGCCAAGTACAATTAGATCTCTGTCTTTCGCGTAGACCTGTTGGCCAGAGCGAACAGTGCCATTGATTACTTGTGCGGGTAAATGTACGGCTTTTTCAACAATTGACGTGTTAGGCTCCTTTTTAACAGGTTCACTCTTAACGTCTTGTGAATAATTTAAAACAGACAGGCCTGCTGATTTAGCGAGCGCATGTTGTTCATCGGAGCCATTACATACACCAACAGCATTGAAGTTGAGCCGCTCAATCAAAGATTTTAAATGTGCAAAGTCTATTTGCTCGTTCTTAACTTCAATTAAGTTAACAACAATAGGCGCACCTTCAAAGAATCGTGGGGCTTGTGATATTTTTATGTAAAGTTGTTCTGCTAAAAGGTTTATATCAGTGCTGTACAGATGCAAGACTGATAGCGTAAATAGATTTCCCTTTAACTCAAATATTTGGTCCGACATATACACTCAATTGTATTATTTGATCAGAAATTAAATCTAGATAAAAACAGGCAAAAACGACCCTAAATTATGTGGATTTAGTTGAAATTTCTAATCTATTTTTTCTAACTTATTATTACTCTCATGGTATAGTGTGCGGCACTGTTACGCAAGAATTTATAGGCTCATAATGCTCACTGCGGTATATAAAAGTAAGAAAAAAGCGGATACCTTTCTTTTTGTCGAAAAAAGAGATGATTTTAGCAAGGTACCTGAACCTCTAATGGGAATGTTTGGTAAACCTGTATACGTCATGCTAATAAATTTAGCGAAACGAGAGCACTTAGGTGTTGCTGATCTAAATACAGTTAAGCAAGCGTTAACAGAGAATGGGTTTTACTTGCAGATTCCACCACCACAAGATAATTTACTTGCTGAGTTTAAAAAACAAAATGGAGTTGAGAGTGACTAAAAAAGTATTAACAAAATTGGCTGCTATTATTTGTAGTGCGTGCATTAGCACATCGGCACTGGCCAATACACAAGAAAAATTTGATGCATATGTTGCAAACCTTAAACAGGAAGCAACACAGAAAGGCTATGATAAACAGCTTATTGATGCTGCGTTTGCAACGGCTAAGTTTAAGAAAAAAGTAATTTCAGCTGATAAAAACCAGCCTGAAGTAAAAGAAACCCTCGAAACATATTTACCTAAACGTGTACCGCAATGGAAAATAGACCGAGCTCGTAAATTGTATGCTGAAAATGAAGAAATTTTAGAACAAGTTGCAGAGGAGTTTGGTGTACAAGCTCGCTTTATCGTTGCACTTTGGGGTCTTGAAAGTAACTTTGGCAAAATTCAAGGTGGGCATAATGTTATTTCATCAGTGGTAACACTGGCGTTTGATGGCCGCCGCGAAACCATGTACAAAAACCAACTTTGGGCTGCGCTGGATATTTTAAAAGCTGGGCATATTACGCTAGATAAATTCAAAGGTTCATGGGCTGGTGCAATGGGTCAAACGCAATTTATGCCAACCTCATTTAATGCCTACGCAGTTGATTATGATAAGGATGGTCGTAAAGACATTTGGACCACACAGGCTGATGCCTTTGCGTCAATCGCGAATTACTTAAAACAAGCTGGTTGGAATGACGATTTAACCTGGGGGCGCCAAGTTAAACTACCAGATGGTTTTGATAAAAACTATGTATTAAAACGCGGCACGCGTACGCGTAAGCAATGGCTTGATTACTGGTCAGACTCAGAGCGCTCATTGGCTGACTGGCAAGCACTTGGCCTGCGTAAAATGGACGGCACAGACCTTCCAAATGTTGATGTGACAGCTGCGCTGGTCATGCCAGATGATATGGGCGGGCGTATGTACCTTGCCTATGATAACTATAAATCACTGATGCATTGGAACCGTTCATACTACTTTGCCACCAGCGTTGGCTACTTATCTGACCGCATTGGTTACCCAGCGATTTAGTAAGTTAATAGATGACTAGGGTCTAGGCGCTAGGATCTAGGTAACTAGGTGCTAGGGTGCATGCACAAAGCGCGAGTATATCTCGCGCTTTTGTTTATAAAGAATATATAAGCGAGCTAGGAGCGGTAAGCTTTAAGTTGTAAGCTCGGAGTTAAATTTGGCTACGTAGGTTGGGTAGAGTGCAACGAAACCCAACGAAAAAATATCCTATCAGTCTGCATCTAAGCCTAGCATTAAAGGGTTGTTTTATATTGTTTCTGCCTAATGTTACTATGCTTAAAGTAATATTGAGAATATCAACTTTAATTACAATTGTATTTATAGCTTGTGAAAGCTATCTTTTCACCAGCTTCAAATTATAAAAATTATCCTTTATAAACTTATAAAGTCTTAAATTGGGCCCATGTTCTACTAAATCCTTAATGGGTAAAGTCCACTCATCAAAGCCTTTCATTTTAATAACCAATATGTGCATCTCAGCTTGCTCAGCATTACTACCTGCGACAGCCCGCTTATGGCCAATTTCATAACGCATAGATTCTAGTAAATCTTTATGTATAATATCAGTGCCGAATACGCCATCTCGGATATGTAGTTTACTTTTGGTAATCCATGCTGCTGGCTTACTTGCGTTCTTGAACCAAAATATCAATGAAGCCAAGTAACAAAGAATAATTATGACTAACGAATATGCCCATTCAAACTGCAACTCTGCGAGAATAATTACTACGAATGCCATTGGTGATAATGATGCAAAAAATATTTGAAAGTAATTTCTAGTTCTAGCTAGTACCATGGGTTAATTTAAATTCCTTGTATAGTTATTTATGATCTTTGTACTCTTTTTCACTTCTCGATGAACTCTGTGAATAAACTTTCTAGAACCTAGCACCTAATAAATAAAACGCGATATAAAATCGCTGCTACGGTTTCTTCAATATCTTATCTTTAAAGTCGAGTACTTTACCTATGCCTGAGCCGAGCTTCATTAAGCTTTGGAGTTGTTCTGGGCTAAGACGCTGCAATTCAGAAGACCATTTAGTCACGGTTTCGAGTAAGTCGTGAATTTCATGCATTTGTTGTTGGGCAAATTTTTCATCATCGTTAGTGGGTGTTTCGAGGATATTGTCTCTGAGTAGGCTGAGTGTTGGATCTATCTCACGTTTTTTGCGCTCTTCAAATACACGGTTGGCCATGTCCCAAATTGTACCCGCAGGGGCATAATATTCTTTACGGTCGCCGGGAATATGCTGCACTTTAATTAAGCGCCACGATTGCAGCTCTTTTATACCCATACTGACATTACCGCGAGAAATGCTAAGAGCATCTGCAATTTCATTGGCCGTCATGGGTTCTTTAGTAATAATAAGTAAACCGCACATTTGACCAATTGTACGATTAAACCCCCAACGACTGCCCATTTCGCCACAGTGCATTACAAATGCGTAGTTTTTTTCTGATAATGTCATAGTTTTTAAGTTTCAATAAACAATGAAACTAATGCTAGCACGCTTAATTTGTATAGCAAGCACTACAGTCATTGATAATACTCGTTGTGTATTTTTTGTGCGACCAAAGTTTGATTTAGATTAAATCACATTCCTTTATATTGGCGTAAGCTATACCCATAACGATGACAACTCTCACAAGGAATTAAATATGAAAGCTGCTATAAATACTGAATATAAAGGACGCTTAGAAATTACTGATTTACCTATTCCAACGGTCGGTGCAAATGATGTGCTGGTAAAAATTGCTGCATGTGGTGTTTGCCATACAGACTTACATGCATGCCATGGCGATTGGCCTGTTAAACCTAAAATGCCTTTGGTCCCGGGGCATGAGGGAGTGGGGGTTATTGAACAGTTGGGCAGTAATATACATCATTTAAAAGTGGGTGATAGGGTCGGTGTGCCTTGGCTTTATAGTGCGTGTGGGCATTGTGAATTTTGTTTAGATGGCAAAGAAACGCTTTGTTTGTCACAACACAATACTGGGTATTCAATTGATGGCGGTTATGCTGAATATTGTTTAGCCCATGGTGATTACGTGGTTAAAATTCCTGATGGTTTAGGCTTTGCTGAAGCTGCTCCCTTATTTTGCGCGGGCGTTACCACTTATAAAGCGTTAAAAGTATCAGATGCCAAACCAGGGCAGTGGGTTGCTATTGTTGGCGTGGGTGGCCTTGGGCACCTTGCAGTGCAATATGCAAAAGCCATGGGGTTTAACGTAATAGCAGTTGATACGGGTAATGAAAAGCTCGCTTTAGCTGCAAAGCTCGGTGCAGATATCACTCTTGATTTCAAAGAGTGTGTGCCAAGTGAAACAATTTTTGAAAAAGTAGGTGGAGCCCATGCAGTTGTATGTACAGCTGTTTCAAAGCCAGGTTTTGAACAAGCGTATAAAAGTGTAAGGCGCGGTGGTAAGTGTGTATTAGTTGGCTTGCCGCCAGAGGAAATGCCATTGCCAATATTTGATACAGTTTTAAATGGAGTTTCTGTCGTGGGTTCAATTGTTGGCACGCGTAAAGATTTACAGGAATGTTTAGAATTTGCAGCACAGGGCAAAGTAAAAGCAATTATTGAGGAGAAACGCCTTGATGATATTAACGACATTTTTGATGATATGTTAAAAGGCGAAATCAACGGCCGGATTGTAGTAACTATCTAATAGCAAATTAATTATAGCGCACAAGAAGTGCGCTATAATTAGCAACATGTTAAAGCCTACAACTTATAACTCAACGTTAATTTTGCATTACGCTCTTCACCTGGCATACCGCCCAAAAACATGGCTTTTGAATAATATACTTTATTAAATAAGTTGTTTAAGTTTAGCTGTATGGACCATTTATCAGCGTTATAACTCAGTGCGGCATCATAAACGGTATAATTGGGTACATACCCATCAGGAATACCAAATGATGACGAGTTAGTGCTACGTTCATCAACATATTTCACACCGGCACTTATTTGTAGCGGCTCTGACAGTTCAAACCATTGAGCGCTATAGGTCACCCAGGTACTTGCTGTTACATAAGGCACGCCTTTTTGACGGGTATCGAATGCGCTAGAGTTAGGGTTTTTCTTATCACGGGCATCTTGATAAACACCATTGATATTCACTTTCCACTGCTCATTTAAATACGCATTTAAATCAAGCTCCACGCCTTGGGTTTTTTCTTCTCCATCAAAATAGCTTTGTGGTACTGATGCAGGTGAAGTAGCTTCATCGTAATCAGGGTTTGTGTATTCTAAATTAGTACGTGCTGTATCAAACAATACAATAGAAGCGAGTAGTTGATCGTCAAACCCTTTTACACGTAAACCTAGATCAGTGCTGAGTGATTCAGCGTCTTCTCTGTCTGCTTCATTACCTGATACAGACCCTAAAACACTATACGCTGTACGGCCTTTTGAATGATTAATAAATATTGATATATCATCGCTAGGTTGATAGGTTGCGCCTAAATTATAGGTTAAACCATTATCTGAAGTGCTTGCCTCTGGAGTTGCAGCTGCTGCACTTGTGCGGTAACGGGCATCAACACCAAAGTGTTCATATTTTTGTGTTATTTCGTTATAAGCAAAACCTACACGAGTGGTAAAAGTATCGTGAATATAGGCAACATGTTGCATGCCTACACCCCACGCTTGTACTTTTTTATTGTAGTTGCTTGTTTTAAGTGGGTCGTAATCACTAAACTGACCATCGCCCCAGTTTGGCGTTCGTATATCAAAAATATACGGTAGCGACCCTTGGTATGTTACATCGCCATTCTTATCAGTTAACACATAGTCTTTATCCCAAATAGAATATTGCGTGAAGCGTACGTCACGGTCTTCGTAATTGGCATTAACTAATAGCTCATTATCGATATCACCTAGGCTAAAGTCATAGCGTAAATCAGCAAAGTACTGCCACGATTTTTCATCAGCTTGAACTTGGCGATATTCTTGTCTGCGCGCTGCAAAAGGATATAGTACGTCGTCAATAACCAGAGGCGCACGTGGGTTTGCGTTAATCACACCTCTGCGGTTCCAATATACATAGTTGTAGGCACCTGTTTGACGAGCAAAGCTAGATTCGTAATTGCGATATTGCAGTTGTTGGTTTAAAAACAAATCATCAGTAAGGTAATAATTATGCGTTAACTTAAAGCGCAGTTCTTCACCTTCGTTGTCTTTAGCCATGGGAGAAATTATTCCGTTGTGGCCAAATGTATAAGGCGTTAAACCATCGGAACTGGCTAATGAATCAGCAAGTTGTTGGCGTTGCGTTTGGGTTAACTGTAAACCAGCCATGGTTGGGTCATTTACTAAATCATCGCCAGTTACCTGGCCTGGTGTTTTGCCATTAACCGACTCTGCATTATAAATACGAATAGGGTGCCCGATAGAATCAACAGCAATGGCATCTTTAATATAAGCTGCCGATAACATGATGTCTTGGTCATCATTAAATACATATTTTAGTGAGGAATATATTTCATCGCGGTCATCTTTTAAATCACGGTAGCCGTCACTGCGAGCCGTTTTCGCGTTTACGCGATAAGCTAAGTTATCCGTAATTGCATCTGTACTATCAAATGCAAGCGAGTAAGTGTTCCACTGACCAACTTCAGCTTGCACTGTATGCTTTGCTTCAAACTGCGGTTTTTTTTCAATCAGGTTAATAACACCACCAGCGCTGCCCATACCGTACAAACCGGTTGCAGGGCCTTTGAGTACTTCAACAGCTTCAACATTAGTTAGCGAGCGAGTCGGGTTAAAGGTATTGCCTAAGCCTGCACCCCCGTACATGCCATCATAGGTGTAATTAGCACCTAATCCACGAATAACCAAGTTATCGCCAATACCATAGTTATTACCTGCTTGCGTAACACCACTAACATTTCGAGCAAGGTCTTGAAGGTTATCAACCCCTTGTGAATTTATTAATTCTTGATCGACCACCACAATAGGGGCAGGGGTTTCCATCAGTGACATATCAGATTTAGTTGCTAAACCAGAATTTAGCACAACATGATTTTGCTTTTGATAAACAGTGATGTGTTCAAGTTCAGACTCTTGAGCTGATAATGCATTAAATGATGTTAAGCACGCGAGCGTAATTAAAGAAAGTTTATGTGTTGTCATACATAGTCGCCATTAAAGTTTTTAGTAATGATAATGGGTTGTATTTGCATTACAAGTAAAACTTACCTTTTATAGGAATTAAATTGGCTGTACACATTTTACTAACGTTATATTTTATATGTATTTACTTTTGATAGGTGGCATGGTGGATAAATAGGTTAATACGTGGGGGGAGGATACCCACGTTTTAAAAAATAGCGCTTTGATTTATTTAATACGTACACCCTGTTTCATAATAAACTCAATTTGCTCTAAGCGGGTAATATCATCTAATGGGTTTCCTTTCACTGCGATTATATCAGCGGCAAAGTTTGGTTTGATCTGACCTAGAGTTTGGTCAACCTTTAAAAGTTTAGCACTGTTAATTGTTGCCGACTGTAATGCCTGTAATTCAGTCATACCTAATTTGACCATGCGTGAAAATTGTTTAGCATTATCACCATGCGGATAAATTGCAGCATCAGTGCCAAACACCATGTTTACACCCG
>Ga0115572_10003253_pt1 | contig 12854 bp, 10 predicted proteins | sample COGITO_mtgs_1206_FD_88681 | JGI IMG/M metagenome (GOLD analysis project Ga0115572, IMG submission 88681) | Pelagic marine microbial communities from North Sea - COGITO_mtgs_120607 | ecosystem: Environmental > Aquatic > Marine > Epipelagic | place: Germany:Helgoland, sampling site Kabeltonne... | reverse complement strand
CTTCTTGGTAATGGTGACTCTTCCTTTTCGTACTAATTGTGCTATCGTTGGCATATATTTTATAAAAAACCCCATTTTTATGGGCGTGCAAATGTAGAAATTATTTTCTTCTATTCAAACCCTAAGCCCCCAAATTTTGTAGTTTTTTTTAAAATAATCCCCGACCTGAAATTGTTAACCTCAATTATTCTATTTTCAGTACTGTTTTGTCTCGATGAAGCCCAAAAATCGTGACATAAAATGGAATACGATTTTTGTTCAACTCACCCGCACTCGATTTGTTAAACTTGTCGATTGATTTTATCCTAACCAAGTCTTAAAAACAAGCTCAAAAACTGAAATTATATTTTACATAATGATAATTATAAATATTAAAGTTTAATGAGGAAAATACTTCCATAAAATTCCCTGAAAGAACTAAACCATCTAACCTATTTAGATCATTTAGAAGATTTTCCTCCAAGCCGAACATTACACCAAGGGAATAAAAGCGAGTATGTCAGAGTGGGGAGTTGCCGAAACAGCTACAACCAAATATCTTGAACAGATAAACATTGCATTTGATTCGGCTGACGGAACGGATCAAGAAAAAATTGCAAGACAATTTTGGATCGCAATGTACAATAGAGGATTTGAAGGATGGACAGTTTATAGACTATTTGATGCCCCTGAATTAAAAAAATCGGGTACACTTAACTTAACTGTCCCAAAAAGATACACCTATCTTCAATCTGAAAAGACCAAAAATGGAACTAATGTAAAAGCTGCCAACAGAGGAAAAGACGAACAACAAACTCCTATTTTCTAGGATGTAAAATAGTCTCATCCACTAATTGATTACCTTAAAAAAACATTTTAACATTTATATTAGCCAACAACCAAATAATGTTCATTTCAGGGATATTATTAACTTTACAAAAAATTCTTTCTATTTAATACTATCACTAGACTTAATGTTCTATTGATATATTTTATTAACTATAATTATGAAAAACGTATATGTTTATCTAATTCTTTTGATATTCAGCCCAATTGTACTTTCAGCCCAACAAAACATCAATATCACTGGAGTCATCTTCGATGAATTTGGTATGCCTTTACCCGGAGCCACAGTGATAGAGGTAGGAACCGTCAATGGGGTATCGACCGATTTTGATGGAAACTACAGCATTGAAGTGATAGAAGGAGCTACTTTGGAATACAGCTATGTGGGCTATGAAGCCCAAAAAATGCTGGCTACTGCCGAAAACCCCATCAACATATCACTAATGCCCGCCAATGAATTGGAGGAAGTGGTGGTGGTTGCCTTTGGAACCCAATCCAAACAATCCATTGTGGGGTCGGTTGCCGTGATTTCCGAGAGTGATATTCAATCGCAACCCGCTACCACCATTACCCAAGCCATTCAAGGAAGTGTTCCAGGAATCAATGTGGTCAATACTGGAGGAATACCGGGAACCAATCCTACCATTAGGATCAGAGGGATTGGATCTATCAATGCTTCTGCCGCACCACTGATCATTGTCGATGGAGCGCCATTCAATGGAAACCTCAACAGTATTGCCCAAGAGCAGGTGGCCTCTATTTCCGTTCTAAAAGACGCTTCCTCTACTTCACTTTATGGATCTCGTGGTGCCAATGGAGTGATCATTGTTACTACAAAATCTGGTACCAAAGAAACCCCCACCAGAATCTCTCTTAACACGGTCTATGGAAATTCCAATATGGCAACTCCCATGCACGATCTGTTGGGAATTGACGATTATACCCGATTCTTTTGGGAAGCCTTCCGAAACAAAGAACTATATGAAAACAATTCATCCCCAGAAGCCGCTGGTGCTGCTGCCTCCTCCAACTTAATTTCCGCATTGGCCTACAATCCTTATGGGATAGAGCAGCCTGTGGACAGCCAAGGAAATCTGAATGGAACCCCAGCTTGGGACACCGATTGGAAAGGAGCGATTCTCAACAAAAATGCCTACAAAAAACAACACGGTTTGTCTATTTCCGGAGGGAGTGAAAAAACCACCTTCTATATTGGATCCAACTACATCAAAGAACAGGGGCAAGTCAAAACCACCTATTTTGAAAGATTTGCCACCCGAATTAATGTTGATACCGAAGTTAGTGACTACATCAAATCTGGACTGAATGTATCCTATACCGCTTCCAAACAAAACTCCCCCAACCAATCCGGTACTAGTTTCTCCAATAGCATCCAGTGGATATACACCATTCCCAGTTATTATCCACTCTACCAAAGAGAATCCGAAGGAACATTGTATAAAAATGCTGGAGGATCGACCCAATTCGACTACGGAAACAACAACAGTCAAATTGTGAACGGTGTAAGACCCGCACTATCCAATGAAAACGGATTGGGTGCCATCATGAATAACGACATATTGAAGACCAGAACATATACCTCAATGAATGGTTACATCAAAATCGAACTACTCCCCGAGCTGAATTTTAAATCCAATATTTTTTACGAAAGATCCACTTTTGACGATTTCAGATACACCCACTACAAATTTGGTGCAGCCTCGTCGATACAAGGAAGGGTTGCCCAAGATCGAAATTTTATCACCACCTTAAACGCCATTCAAACACTCAACTACAGTAATACTTTTGGACTACACTCCTTTAATGCAGATGCCATTTTTGAATCCTACCGTCTGGAACAAGATCTCTTGGATGCCCAAGGAACGGGATATTTACCCAACGTAAAAGTATTGAATGGTAGCACCCTACCCGAAAGTGTTGGTGGTGCCATCAACGAAGAACGCATTCTAAGTGCCATTTCTCGTTTGACTTACAACTACGACAACACCTACTTTGCTGAAGTGTCCTTCAGAAGAGACGGTTCTACCAAATTCTCAAAAGATACCCGATGGGGAAATTTTTATTCCTTTGGAGGGTCTTGGATTTTATCCAATGAATCGTTTCTCGATAATGTGCCTTGGGTGGATTACTTAAAATTAAAATTTTCCTATGGTGAACTGGGAAATAACAGAAACATTGGATTCTTCCCCTACCTTCAAGTTTTTGAAACGGGCTACAACCAACTGGACAATACAGGAGTGATTTCCTCCGAATTTGTCGATCCGAATTTAACTTGGGAAAAAACAGCCCTTCAAAATATCGGAACAGAGTTTACCCTTTTTGAGGGCAAACTTCAGGGAAGTATTGAATACTACAGTAAAGAATCCATTGACCTTATTTATGACAAACCTTTGGCCTTATCCACTGGTAATGAATCCATAAAAACCAACATTGGAGCAGTTAAAAATTCTGGGATTGAGTTTTCCTTTAATTCAATGGTTTTGAAAAAAGACGATTTAACTGTTGACTTGGGAATTAATTTTTCTTTTGACAAAAACGAAATCAGTGATCTCACCCAAGATGAATTCATCAAGGGAAATAAAAAATGGAAAGTAGGGAAATCCCTTTATGAATTTTTCATCAGAGAATCTGCTGGGGTAGATCCCGACGACGGATATCAAATGTGGTACAAAGATGTACTTTCAGCGGATGGAGAGCCAACAGGAGAAAGAGTTACCACAAAAGAATATTCAGAAGCTACTCGATATTACTTGGATAAATCTTCACTTCCCAAAATGATTGGAGGTTTCAATGCCAGTGTTTCCTTCAAGAACTTTGACCTAAGCACTTTAATCAATTTTAGTTTTGGGTCTTATGTATATGACAGTGTATATGCCAGTCTGATGAATGGTTTTGAATCACCTGGAAGAAATGGACATCCCGACCTCATAAACAGATGGCAACAACCCGGTGACCAAACCGATGTTCCGCTTTTTCTAAACCTGCAAAATGATTTCAATGCCAGTTCCTCGCGATTTTTATTCAGAAACAATTACATCAGAGTGAGAGGACTCAACTTGGGATATACCTTTGAGGAAAGTTGGATGGAGAAATATCAGATAAAGGGATTAAGGGTCTATATGCAAGGAGACAATTTATTCACCTTTCAATCTCACAAAGGAATCGATCCCGAGCAAGCACTATCGGGTTCGACAAACTACAGATCACACCAAATGAAAACGATTTCCCTAGGGGTTAATCTCCAATTGTAAAATATTGAAAATGAAAAAATCACAAACTTCACTTTTGGTCATAAGCTTTCTCTTTTTCTCAGGATGTGAAAAAGGTTATTTGGACGCACCCAAACCCACCGAATCGGTCAACTCATCGGTGATTTTTGAATCTGCAGACGGCGCTGAGGCCTTTATGTCGGGTATTCTTAGGGTAAGTCGTAGTCAATACGAAAGAACAGATGCAGGAGGACTATACTCTATGTATTTTGCCAGAGTCGTAAAAGGGAATGACCTTATTTTGGGTCAACAATGGTATCTTTTTGACTATGAAAACGACAATAGGGAACCCACCTATACACGTACAATTTTCAGTTGGGAATATCCCTATTATATGATCAATCAACTCAATCAGTTTATCTCGGGGATCAATGGTAGTAGCACCCTATCCGATGTTGAAAAAGACAGTTTTTTAGGTCAAGCCCTCACCATGCGTGCTTTTTATTATTTTCAATTGGCCATGGAGTTCCAACACACCTATAGTTATGACCTTACGCTCTCAGCTCCGCCCATCTATTCGGAACCAGCCATCGAAGGAAAAGCCATGACCACATTGGGAGAACTTTACGATTTTATCGTTGCTGATCTAAATTCTGCCTTGGAAACAACACCGACCAACAGAACCAACAAATCATTCATCAACCGAAATGTGACTTACGCCATTATGGCCAGAGTACAACAAGTGATGGGCAACTGGCAAGAAGCAGCCAATGCAGCCGCGATAGCCCGACAAGGCTATCCACTCAGCGCCAGTCAATACCGATCGGGATTTGATGACATGAACGCCAGCGAATGGATTTGGGCCATGCCCCAACGCGCTGACCAAACCAATTATTTCTATATCGCTCCACACGCCTTTACAGACAACATCAACGATGGATATGGATTGGCATTCTGGAACAAAGATTTTGTATCCCTTTTTAGTTCAACAGATATCAGAAACACCTTTTTTGATCTCTATAATGTAGGCAATGGTAATCAGTATTATGCCAGAACCTCTTCAAAATTCACCTTCGATTTCAGCTCAGACATTCCTATCATCAGATCTCCAGAAATGATGTTGATCGAAATCGAAGCAAACGCTCGATTGGGCAAAGAAAGTGAGGCAGCCGCTATGTTATTGTCATTACAACAAAACAGGGATCCCAACGCAGTAGCTTCGGGAAATACAGGAGGTGCGCTTATAGAAGAAATCCTCGTCGAGAGAAGAAAGGAACTTTACGGTGAAATGGGAGTAGAATGGTTTGACGCCAAACGACTTCGAAGGGGCATTACCCGAACAGGAAACCACAGGATCGGTAGCGCTGCCAATTTAGTTCCCGACGATAAAAAGTTTTTCCTCAAAATCCCTCAAAAAGAAATCGACGCCAACCTCAACATTGATGAGTCAGTCAACAGCAACCGATAACTGATTTCTTTTGGTGTTTTTGTTGCATTGCGGATTGCAATAAATAATTATCGAATTCTGACGGGTAATTTCTAAATTGCACTGATGAAAAAAGCTCAAGAGATTTATGGTATTCGTGCAATCATGGAAGCCATTGTTCAGGAAAAAACCATAGATAAAGTTTGGCTGCTCAAAGGGCAACAGGGACAATTATTCAAACATCTGGAGCAAAAAATACACGAGAAAGGCATCTCCCACAGCTATGTGCCCGTTGAACGCTTGGAGCGTTTTTCTCATCAAAACCACCAAGGGGCAGTGGCCAGAATTGCACCCATAAACTTTGTTTCTTTAGAAGATTTAATAGAAGAAAACCATAATAAAAATACGGTCTATCTACTTTTGGATGGCATTACAGATGTCCGAAACTTGGGTGCCATCCTGCGAACGGCTGCTGCCGTTGGCGTTGGAGGAATTATTTTACCCCAAACAGGCTCTGCCCCTGTCAATTCCGATACGGTGAAGACCTCTGCTGGAGGGGTTTTTTCGGTACCCTTGGTAAAAGTAAACCACCTTAAAGATGCGCTGTTCTTGTTTCAGGCCAATGAAATCAAAACAGTAGCTGTAAGTGAAAAGGCCGATAAAACTGCCTATCAACATTCCTTTGATGGTTCCGTTGCCCTCATTATGGGATCGGAGGACAAAGGGATTCAAAAAGGAATTTTAAAACTGGCCGACGAAACTGTAAAACTCCCCATGAGTGAGCAAATGGATTCCCTCAATGTGAGTGTGGCCTGTGGGGTGATGCTCTATGAAATCGAGCGGCAACAAAATTTTACTTAAACACCACTAACATGAATACCCCATTGGCTGAAAGAATGAGGCCTAAAAGTCTGGATCAGTATGTGGGACAAGAACATCTGATCGGCACAGAGGGAGGACTAACCCCTATTCTCAAAAGCGGAAACCTACCATCAATGATCCTATGGGGTCCCCCTGGAACGGGAAAGACCACCTTGGCCAGACTTTTGGCCCTGCAAAAAGAAAGACCCTTTTACCAACTCTCCGCCATCAATTCGGGCGTTAAAGAAATCCGAGAAATTCTCCAAAAAGCAGAACACAGCGGCGGTTTGTTTTCTGGCAAAAACCCACTTTTATTCATCGACGAAATACACCGATTCAGCAAATCTCAACAAGACTCTCTTTTGGGAGCTGTGGAAAAAGGAAGCGTCACACTGATCGGTGCCACGACAGAAAATCCAAGCTTTGAAGTCATCAATGCACTGTTGTCTAGATGCCAGGTTTATATCCTTAATCCCTTGGATAAATCTCAATTAAAGCAATTGATTTCCAATGCCCTTCAACACGACGCAATATTAAAAAATAAAAAAATTGAAATCCTAGAAGACGAAGCACTATTGAAAATCTCTGGTGGAGATGCTCGAAAATTACTTTCAGCACTCGAACTGGTCATCAATAGCGTTGCTGAGCCCATAAAAATTGACAATGCTTTGGTACTGGAAAAAGTCCAAACCCAGATGGCCATGTTTGATAAAAACGGTGATTTACACTATGACATCATCTCTGCCTTTATCAAATCCATTCGTGGAAGTGATCCTAATGGAGCAGTCTATTGGTTGGCCAGAATGATTGAGGGAGGAGAAGAGATCAAATTCATCGCCCGCAGGATGTTGATTCTCGCCTCCGAAGACATTGGTAATGCCAACCCAACCGCATTGGTTTTGGCCAATAGCACCTTCCAGGCAGTAAATGTGTTGGGCATGCCCGAAGCCAGAATACCTCTTAGCCAATGTGCCATATATTTGGCTGGTTCCGAAAAAAGCAATGCTTCCTATATCGCCATCAACAAGGCTCAACAAACCGTCAAAGAAACAGGAGACTTGGGCGTACCCCTACCCCTACGCAATGCGGCTACCCAACTGATGAAGGAACTGGATCACGGCAAAGACTATCTTTACGCCCACGACCATGAAAATCATTTCATCGATATGGAATTTCTACCCAAAGATTTGGAAGGCTCTCGGTTTTATGAACCTGGAGAAAATGCCAAAGAAAGTCAAATTCGAAAGTTTTTGAAATTGAGGTGGAAAGACAAATACGGGTATTAGTTTTTCTTCCAGAAGAATGGTGTAAACAAAATCAACACCGTAAACAGTTCCAAACGACCCATCAACATCAAAAATGAAGACCAATATTTGCCCAAAGCAGGCAATTCGCTAAAATTGCTGGCAGGACCAAAATTACCTATGGCTGGACCAACATTTCCCAAGGAAGAAGCCGCCACACCAATTGCATTTTCAAAATCCAATCCCATCAATCCAAAAACAAGGCTTCCAATGATAAAGGAAATCATATAAAGAATAAAAAAACCTAAAATATTTCCAATGATCTCTTTACTGACAACCTTACCATTGTATCGCGATTGAATGATGGCATTGGGGTGCAAAGCACGCTTGAATTCCAAAAAACCACTTTTGATCATCAGCAAATGTCGCACAACCTTGATCCCCCCCGAGGTACTCCCAGCAGATCCTCCCAAAAACATCAATCCAAAGAAAAAAATGGTCATAAAAGGCGTCCAAGCTGTGTAATCGGCAGTTACAAATCCAGTAGTGGTGACTATGGCCAAAACTTGAAAAAAGGAATGCCTTAAACTACTTTCGACCTTGCCCCATACCTCAGGATGGTCAAAGGAGTCATTGGCAAGATCGACTTGAGTAACCAATACTACAAAAACAATCATAGAAAAGACAAATATGAATTTGGCGAAAGCCAAAAATTCATCGTCTTGAAAAACTTTTTTGATTTGGCCTGTAAAGGCAAAATAACTCAAAACAAAATTCGATCCTGCCAAAAACATAAACACGATAATGATATAATGTACCCACGGCAGGTGATTCCAGTGGGCCAAACTTGCGTTTTTGGTAGAAAATCCTCCAGAAGCCATGGTACTCATGGCATGGTTAAGAGCATCGAAGAGAGACATTCCTGCCAAATACAAAAGCAAAGTTTCCGCAAAGGTAAACGACACATAGATCAACCATAGCCTTTTGGCAGTATCTGTGATTCTAGGATGCAGTTTGTCGCTGTTGGGTCCTGGTGCCTCTGCTGTAAACAACTGCATTCCTCCAATACCCAGTAAGGGAAGTATGGCAATGGCCAAAACGATGATTCCCATTCCGCCAATCCAATGGGTCATGCTTCGCCAAAAGAGAATACCTGCGGGTAGAGATTCTATATCGTTCAATATTGTAGATCCCGTTGCGGTATAGCCCGACATGGTTTCAAAAAAAACAGAAGGCAAATCCTGAATTGAATCGGTGAGTATAAAAGGAGTCATTCCAGTAACTGTCATCAGCACCCAACCCAATGTTACAATCAAATACCCCTCTCTTTTCTGTATTTGGGCTTCATGGTTTCTGGAAATCAACATCATAAATCCCCCCAAAATCATAACCATAAAGGCCGAAAGTGTCATTTCAAAAGTCACACCGTCTTTCATCAGCCAACTGGCAAGACTTGCCAGAAGCATCAAACCTCCATTGAATAGCAATAAAACACCTATGATATGGAGGATAACTTTATAGTTGAATTTGGACATCTGATTCTTTATAAAAACAAACTTTCAACACGTTTGATTGAGCGAGGCATGGCACAAACAACAACGCGATCACCAGGCATGATGGTATAATCTCCCAAGGCGATAACTCCTTGGCCGTCGCGGATAACACCACCAATAGTGGCCAATCTGGGAAAATCTAAATCTCTAATTTTAAAATGGGCCACCTTTGAATCGGGCTTAACCACAAATTCCAAAATTTCCGCATTGAGATTGTTTAGGGTAGTCATGTCCACCACTTCACCCCTTCTGATGTATCTGAAAATGGTATTTGCAGTAAGTAGTTTTTTGTTGATCAGTGTATCGATACCGATGGCTTGAGATAAATGAAAATAATCCATATTTTCGACCAATGCAATGGTTTTCTCTACCCCTTTGGAACTGGCCATCAGACAAGACATGATATTGGTTTCCGAATTTTCAGTAACCGAAATAAAGGCATCCATGGACTCAATCGACTCTTCCTCCAACAATTCAGAACTTCTCCCATCTCCGTGAATGACCATCAGATCGGGTAATTCCTCTGAGATTTCCATGGCTTTGAGTTTGTTTTGTTCCAATAATATCACCCTGAATTTATTTTCACAAAGCTCCCTAGCCGTATTGACACCAATCTTGCTTCCTCCAAGAATCATTACGTTTTTGATGGGCTTGTTGCTTTTGCCCGAGAGTTTCTGAATCTCCTCAACTCCTTCCTGAAGGGTGATAAAAAAAACGGTATCTCCGGCTTCAAAAACGGTATCTCCCCTTGGGATAAGGGTAAACTGAGTTCCTTTGCGCTGAACGGCAATGGGCATAAAATGGACATCGGGAAAGACAGAAGCAGCCTCTTTGACCGATTTTCCTACGAAAGGTACATCCTGACCCAACTGTGTTCCAATCATGGTCAAAGCCCCCTCCTCAAACTCATAGCTATTGCTAAAAGCAGATTGATCCAATAACTGCTGGATTTCGTCTGCGGCCAACTCCTCGGGAGAAATTAATTCATCCACACCAATGTCTTGAAAACTGATGGAATCGTCGGTATTGGTATATTCAATATTGGAAATTCGAGCAATGGTTCTTTTGGAACCCAACTGTTTGGCCAAAGCACAAACAGTGATGTTTACCGATTCTGAAGCAGTAACTGCAATCAGCAAATCTGATTCGGCGGCATTGGATTCTTTCAGTACAGTAAGTGAACAGGCATTTCCCCTTAGGGTTTTAATATCTAAATGCCCTTCGGCATAATTCAATCGATCGCGCTCCACGTCGATCAAAGTGATGTCAAGAGATTCATAGGATAGTAGCTTTGCCAAGTGGAAACCTACTTCTCCGGCCCCTGCGATTATTATTTTCATAATACAGTTCGAAAACTTATTGCAAATATAAGAAAACCATTGGGGTCGTTTTTTTAATTTGAGGAAATCATAATGGGAATCATTTGTCATATCTTTGCATATGGCCAAAAAACAGGTGGTTCCCTACCAAAACAAAAAAAGTTCAAAAAAAACGCAAGTGCGTCAAATGTTTGACGGAATCTCGCCCCAATATGACTTGATGAATCGTATCATTTCTGGGGGTATAGATATAAAATGGAGAAAAAATGTAGTGGCTTTGCTGTTGCCCAAAAAACCTCGAAAAATTTTGGATGTGGCCACAGGAACAGGAGATTTGGCCGTTGCACTTTCCCAAACCCAAGCCAAAGAAATTGTCGGCATCGATATTTCTAAAGGAATGCTCGATATTGGTAAAAAAAAGGTCAAAAAAAGTCATTGGGCTAAAAATATCAGGATGGAAATCGGAGACAGTGAGAACATAGACTATCCTGCCAATTATTTCGATGCTGTTACCGTTGCTTTTGGTGTTAGGAATTTTGAAAATCTCGACAAAGGACTTTTGGAGATTCTCAGAGTACTTCGCCCAGGAGGAAATTTGGTCATTTTGGAAACGGCAGTTCCCCAAAAATTCCCCCTGCGTCAGTTTTACCGACTGTACACCCATTTTGTCATGCCTGTAGTGGGTTGGTTTTTTTCTAAAGACAAGTCTGCCTATCAATATTTATCTGACTCTGCAAATGCTTTTCCTTTTGGAGAGGCTTTCAACAATATTTTAGCAAAAAATGGGTTTATAGCTATAGAGGATATTCCACAAACCTTGGGGGTAGCTTCTATTTATTGTGCACAAAAACCAACTTCATAGCTTTCTCATTCTTATTGCTGCCCTAAGCTTTTTGGTCAGCAATCATGCCAATGCCCAATATCCTAACGTCAGAGAAACAATAATCAATCTTCCCACTTTTGACGATCGTTTGCTCCATTACGGATATTTTGTTGGAGTCAACTCCTATGATTTTAAGATTTATTATGACAAGAATTATTATGAAGCAAAGTTCAAAGACATAGAAGTACAATCCTCGACGGGCTTTAATGTTGGTTTGATCGGTGACCTTAGGGTGAACAAATACATCAATATCAGAATCGAGCCCGGCTTGTATTACTCCAAAAGAGATTTAATCTATCACAACCACCCACTCTTTACGGATGAGTCCGATCGTTTAAGAGAGGTGAAATCGACCTACATTCACCTTCCATTAATAATTAAATTCAGTGCTGCCCGCATTAATAATTACAGGCCCTTTGTGTTGGCAGGTATTTCGACAGATTTCAATCTGTCGAGTAACCATAAGAACATTGACGATAATTTTAGCAATGTTTTCAGAACTGAGCCTCGAAATTTAAATTATGAAATAGGATTGGGGTTTGATTTTTATTTGTTCTATTTTAAATTTTCTCCTTCCATCAGAGGAATATTTTCCATGCAAAACGAATTGATTCCCGACAGTGTAAATAATCCTGCAGACAGTCCATGGACAGGTGGTATTTCCAAAATGGTCAGTAGAGGGTTCGCCATCAACCTTACTTTCGAATAATCTTCCTTATACTCAAGGGCGGAATATCTCACCCAACAAAATGGCTGTCGCTGTGGCTACGTTGAGGCTCTCGGCTCCTCCACGCCCACCAAAAGAAGGAATGGTAATTCGGTGGTCGATCTTCTCCAGTAATGCCTCACTTATCCCGTGAGATTCACTCCCCATCACCAATAGTCCTTGACTTGGAAAAGACTCCTTATAATGAGAACTACCGTCGAGTGTGGCTGCAAAAACCTTGGCATCGCAATCCTCTATCAAAGTATGGAGATCGACATAATGGCAACGGACTCTTGCGATGGAGCCCATAGTAGATTGAACTACCTTGGGATTAAAACAATCCACGCTATTGGAACTGCAAAAAATATTTTTGACCCCAAACCAATCACACAACCTTATGATGGTTCCCAAATTACCCGGATCGGCAATATTGTCCAATACAAGTGAAAATTCTTGATGATTTACTGCACTAGAATCATAGTGAGGGAGATGAAAGACCCCCAAAATGGGACTGGGTGATGACAGATGAGATATTTTTTTCATCTCAGATAAGTGAACCAAGGTATAGGGCGTTTGTTGGAGAGGCTCAGTGGAATAGATTTGATCAGCTTTCCAACCTGAATTTAGGAGCTCATGCACCAACTTTTCACCCTCGGCAACAAATAAACCACTTTCTTGTCGGTGTTTTTTGCGAGATAATTGACGGATATTTTTCTGTTGATTTTTGCTTAACATCCAAAAAACGTAATTTTAACGAATATTCTTCCCATGGGAAACATCATGCCATCAAAGTTAGCGATAATCTTT
>Ga0115572_10003252_pt1 | contig 12855 bp, 12 predicted proteins | sample COGITO_mtgs_1206_FD_88681 | JGI IMG/M metagenome (GOLD analysis project Ga0115572, IMG submission 88681) | Pelagic marine microbial communities from North Sea - COGITO_mtgs_120607 | ecosystem: Environmental > Aquatic > Marine > Epipelagic | place: Germany:Helgoland, sampling site Kabeltonne... | reverse complement strand
GAGTTGTAGCGCACGGCACGCATGTCGAACTCCTTGAGCGTGAGTCGGGTTACCGGGAAATCGTTGAAGCTTTCGAAGCTGATCGGGCCGCGTCATCGTGACCGGAGGATTCACCTCCAGCCTCGAGACGAGCGAGACCGCCATAACGACGATCCGTCGCGGACTGCGCGAAGTCCCGGTCCTGCGGCACGGGCTCTGGCTGACATTTCTGCTGGCGGCGCTCGGGTCTGGCGGCCGTGTCGTCGTCCCGATCCTGATCCAGCAGGCAATCGACAAGGGAATCGTTGGTGTGGGTGGCGAGGATTTCGTCGACGTGGCATTGGTTGCTTGGCTGGCCTTCGTTGGTCTCGTTATGGTTTTGATAGCGGGCATTGCGTTCCGACAGGCCGCGCTCAGGCTCGGGGTGCGTAGCGAGCAGGCGCTTTACGACTTACGCGAACGGCTCATCGGCCATATCCATGGACTGAGCCTTGCCGATCACAGCGAGGAGCGGCGCGGTGGTCTGGTCGCGCGGGTCACGAGCGATATCGAGACGCTCGCCCAGTTCTTTCAGTGGGGAGGTATGGCGTGGATGCGGAATACAGCGCTGATGTTGATCGTGTCGATCGTGATGCTGGCGTATGATCCACTATTGGCTGGCGTGGCGTTCGCAGTTGCGTGTCCGCTGGCGATTGTGTTGCGGGCGGTCCAGAGGCGCCTCGTCCTCGCCCACGGCGAGGCGCGTGAGCGCAACGGAGAAATGCTGGGCGCCATTGCGGAGGTGGTCTCAGGAGCGAGGACCATCCGCGCATACGAGGCTGGCGACCACCTTGGTGCCGTCGTGCGTACTGCCACCGAGCGTAAGGCAACTCAGCAGATCCGAGCGGCATGGATCGGGGCCTTCTTGTTTCCGTCGGGCGAGGTGTTCTCGGTTTTCACGGTGTCGGCGGTCATCGGTGTCGGTGTCTGGCGCGGGCCCGAAAGCGGACTGACGGCAGGCGCACTGATCGGTTTCATTTTCCTGACGTTTCGATTCCTTGAGCCAATTGCGGAATTCACCGAAATCATCGACCAAACGCAGACTGCTGTTGCGGGGCTGCGACGGGTGCTGACCGTGCTCGACATGCCTGTCGGGCCACCCGCTCCGGAGGCGCCGATTCCGCTGCCGGCTGGATCGCTCGACATCCTGATTCGGGCCGTCAGCTTTCGTTATCCGAGCAGCGAGGTCGATGTGCTCCGCGACGTCACCGTCGCTATCCCCGCTGGTCAACAGGTTGCGGTGGTTGGTGCGACCGGGTCCGGCAAGACGACGCTGGGGCGCCTGGTTGCACGCTTTGCCGATCCGACCACCGGAACGATCTCGGTGGGCGGTGTCGACCTCGGCTCAGTCGCACCTAACGAGTTACGTCAGCGGCTGGTCATCGTGTCGCAGGAGCCGTTCCTGTTCGACGATTCCATACGTGCGAACATCGGCTTTGCTCGTCCGAGTAGCACAATGGTCGAAATTAAAGCCGTCATTGCAGACCTCGGCGCAACCGATTGGATTGATGCGTTGGACGACGGTCTAGACACGAAAGTGGGCGAGCGGGGCGAGGCGCTGTCCGCAGGGGAGCGGCAGCTCGTAGCGCTGATCCGTGCCGGTTTAGCTGATCCCGATGTGCTTATCCTTGACGAGGCAACGTCATCGGTGGATGCGTTGACCGAGGTGCGGATCGCCAGAGCACTTGACCGCCTTGCTGTTGGACGCACGACGATTGCGATTGCACACCGGTTGTCGACGGCTGCACGAGCAGATCGCGTGCTCGTGCTGGCTGACGGCGAGTTGGTCGAGGACGGATGCCACTCCGAGCTCGTTGTCAGCAATGGTGCGTATCGCCTGTTGCACGACGCATGGATCTCGGCGACGACGGTGTCGAAGCAGAGCGAACCGTCAGAGGTCCGTGTTGAGGCCGAAAGGACGTGGCCCCTTGACCGACGTGACTTCGCACGTGAGATCGTCGAAGCGGAGGTCTTGCTCAACGGCGAATGATGCGGTGACGCGAGGCCCGACGTCGGCAACCTCGACGATGTCGGAACGGTTGTCGTCGAAGGTGACCTCAATCGTGTAGCTGCGTATCCCTTGAGCGAGATTAGAGATCGCGCCGGTCGCACGTGTCACCCCGTCCACTTCGACGCATTCGACGAGCTCGATCGCGTGCGGGCCCGGATCCTCGTACCTCGCAACAGCATGGACGATCACGAACGCGGACCACGTGCCTCCGATTGCGAAGATAAACCCGGCCATTCCGGTGACGACTCCGGCACTCGCTGCGCCTCGAGCCTGCGGGAAATGGCGGCGACGCAGCCCGAGCACCACGGCAGCGATCGATGTCCCAAACACGGCGATGCTCAGAAACGGGATCCACCCGATGCACAGCGACACGATGCCGAGGACCAGCGCCGCAGTGCCGGTCGGATCAGAGCTGGGAGCGGCCGGAATCGGCGAGACCTGGCGGATGCCGTCGGTTGATACGTCGCCTGTCCAGGTCTGGCCGTTGTGGAATCGGAGTTCGTGAACGCCAACAGGGTTGGGGTACCAGCCCGCTTCATACCCAACCGAGCGGTCGTCTTGCACGGCGTCAACCTAGTGTGGCGTCGTGGAAATCGTCTTCATTCGTCATGGCCAGCCTGAGTGGATCCGCAACGGGCTCAACGTGGCGAACCCGCCTCTCACCGAACTCGGTCACGAGCAAGCCCGAGCTATGGCGCGAGCACTCGCCTCAGAGTCGTTCGATGAGGTGTATGCGTCGCCGCTGCTCCGAGCGCGCCAGACTGCGGCGCCGTTGTTCGAAGCGCTCGGGCGTACGGAGCAGATTGCCCCCTGGCTCGAGGAAATTCGCGACCCCGGGTGGCACGGGACTCCGCAGGAGAAAGCGCAGGCAGCGTACGACGAACTTCGGACGCGACCAGTCGACGACCGGTGGGACGGTCTCCACGGAGGCGAGTCCATCCGTGATTTCACCAAGCGGATCCGGCGAGGGAGCGACGACTTCTTCACTCATCGCGGTATGCAGCGGTCGTCGCACGACTTGCCGATCTGGCAGATCGACGAACCTGGCCGCCGGATTGCCCTGGTGGCGCACGCGGGCACGAATTCGGTGTCTATTGCACACCTGCTCGGGATGCAGCCAACGCCGTGGGAATGGGATCGTTTCGTGATCGGCCACACAGCGATCAGCAGGCTCGAGGCGCTCGAGCTGCACGACGGATTCACGTTCAGCCTCTCGAAACTGAGCGACGTCGAGCACCTCGACGCAGTCCAGCGAACGCGCTGAAACGCCCGCGGCCTGCAGGAAATTCGGGAAGAATTAGAGTTGCAGCATGACCGACACCGACGTCACCCGAACTGAAATCGATCCCGAGAGACTGAAGATGTTCTCCTTCGGGGTGTTTTCTCAGCTGAGCGGCGCCGTCACCGCCGGGATGATCCATCTCGGTGACAAGCTCGGGTTGTATGCCGCGCTCGCCGGGCTCGATCGGCCGGCCACGACCGCCGAGCTGGCCGAAGCCGCAGGGCTCCAAGAGCGTTGGGTTCGGGAGTGGGCGCACAATCAGGCCGCCGCCCAGATCATTAACGTCGACACCACAGTCACGCCAGAGCTGTTTTCGCTCTCGCCTGAGGCGGTTGCCGTCCTCGCATCGCCCGACAATGTCGCATTCGGTGTCGGAATGTTCCATCGCTTCCCGCAGACGATGGCGGCGCTCGGAGAAATGCCTGAAAGCTTCCGCACTGGGCTGGGGCACGACTACGACACTCACGGTTGTGAGGGTGCGATCGGTATCGAGAAAAGCTTCGAGCCGTGGATGCGACACCATCTGCTTGACACGGTGCTGTCCGGCCTCGACGGCGTGATCGAGCGACTGGAACGAGGCGTGTCAGTAATCGACATCGGGTGCGGGGCAGGTGGCGCTGTGCTACTGATGGCTAAACGGTTTCCGAATTCCACGTTCGTTGGCTACGACATCTCTGAGCGGGCACTCGAACGAGCTGCGGAACGCCTCGCGGAGTCGGAGGTCTCGAACGCGCGCTTCGCGAATCCGCGAGACGAGTCGATGCCGACCGATGGTTCATGTGACTTAGTGACGACATTCGACTGTATCCACGACATGACCCGGCCGCAGGAGATGATGCACTCGATCCGCAAGGCCATTGCCGATGATGGGACCTGGCTGCTCGTCGACATCAAGGGGCGCGACACGTTCGCCGAGAACGTCGAGAAAAACCCGATGGCGTCGTTGATGTATGGCATCAGCGTGCTGTCATGCATGAGCTCAGCGCTCTCCGAGCCGAACGGCGCCGGCCTCGGAACGCTGGGTCTGCCGGCGTCAAAAGCCGAGGAGATGTCCTCGACAGCAGGCTTCTCACAATTTCGTAAGATGGACATCGACCACAGCGTGAACAATTTCTATGAGATTAGAGTCTGACCCCTGATCGACTACGGTCACCGAGATGAGCGATGACTGCACACTCGCCGATGTTAAGACGTTCGCCTCCAACCTGAGCTCGTGGGCCCACATCGCCACGGTCGGGGCTGATGATGAGCCTGACGTAGTTCCTGTGCATCCGTGCTGGGACGGCGAAACCCTTTGGACCATGGTCGGTACGACGTCAGCAAAGGTGCGGAACCTGGCGCACAATCCGAAGCTGGCAATCCATTGGCAGGTCACCGAGAACGGCGACGGCGTCGAGGTGTGGGGGACCGGCGAGGTGTTCGCTGACGTGGAAACGAAGCGTCGTCTCTGGAATGGTGTCTTCGACTACGACCTTAACGCTTTCGCCCCAGGGGGGCCGGACAACTCGCCCGACACGGCATTTCTCGCCATCACGCCGACACGTGCCCTGATTCTTAAGCAATACGGCATGGGCGGGATGCAGCGTTGGAACGCCTAACTTCCCTGTCGCGTTCGATAAACGGGCACGCCACGATCGTTACGGGAGCGGCTAGCGGCATGGGCCGCGCAACGGCGCACCTTTTCGCCGACGAGGGAGCACGTGTCGTGGTTGCCGACCTCGGGCCCGAACGAGTCGACGCAGTGATAAACGAGATCCACGCTATCCACGGACCGGATTCCGCCCTCGGAATCGTCACCGACGTCGCCGACTCGGCGCAGCTTGAAACTTTGGTGACGCGGTCCGTCGAGTGGGCCGGTCGGCTCGACATCTTGATCAACAACGCCGGCGTGTCGATGATCAACTCACCCTTCCAGGATGCCGACGAGTTCGAGACGAGTTGGGCCCAGACCGTCGACGTGAACCTGACGGCTCATGCCCGGCTCGTTCGTCTCGCGTTGCCACACCTCCTTCAGTCCCATGCTGCGCGGATTGTAAATATTGCCTCGACCGAGGCACTGGTCAGCACAGCAGGATTAGGCGCGTACGCTGCAACCAAGGCCGGTGTGGTTGGACTGACTCAGTCACTGGCGGTCGAACTCGGACGGCACGGAGTGACCGTAAACGCTATTTGCCCGGGACCGATCAACACCGCGATGACCGCGGGCATCGACGAGGAATCGAAGGCGAGGTACTCCCGTCGACGGGTTCCGTTGCGCCGCTACGGCATGCCGGAGGAAGTCGCACAGATGACCCTCAACCTGTGTCTACCGGCATCGAGCTTCGTCAGCGGCGCCCACATCCCGGTCGACGGCGGCATGTCGATTCGGCACACCTAACGAGCCAGTCCATCTGGCCGAACGGACGTCAGGCGCCGTTGAAGAGCCCGGTTAGTCCGCTCGGGTCGTGGCGGCCGACCACGAACTGTTCGAGTACGCCTAATCCTTCATGGACGCCTACGGCACCTGAGGTAGTGGCCTTGACGAGCGTTTGGATGTGGACGTGGTGTGGCGCGGTCATATCGGTGACCGGCAGATCCCAGCGCTCGCCGCCAACTTTGAGCTCACCTTTCCAGACGCCGTGCCCCCACTCAGGATGTGTGTAGCCGAGCCCCATCATGTGGAAGTCAAACAGCGGCTCTAGCACGATTGACGTGGACTCGCCCGTCCACGGAATCATGTTGAACTCGAACGAGGCAGCGGCTCGGGTGCCGGGACGCCACTCGATCCGGTAATCGACCGTTCGCATCGCCTCGGCCGGTTCGGGCGGGTTCGATTCGGTTGGGACGAGCGAGATGAAGCCGGACTCGTGCCAGCGGCGACCATCGAAATATTCGTTGACATCGAAATGTGTCGAGAACCCCTCGAAGTTGATCGGCGCCCACAGCCAGAAGAACTGCGGGTCGGCGACCGGCGCACCGGTTGCAGCACGCTCGCCGACGGTGCGGATTCCCCAGGAGCGGTCACGCGAACCGAGGGTCTCGCCTGGCCCTAAATGGGAGATCTCGCCGTCGATCTCGATCCACCCCTCCCAGGTGCCGAATTGGGTCATTCGGGTCGAATCCATCACAACTCGTTGACCGACTTGGTGGAAGAAGTGAGGTTCCTCAAGTGGTGCCGACCGACGAACGAAGGTGAGATCGCATCGGATTCCATGTTCGGGCGACTCGACCGTGAGCCGGAGCGCGCTCAAGGGGTCGAGAACCTCAACCACAATCGGTCCAACCTGATTTGCGTCACCGCGGTCGTTCGGAGCGCGACGCGATGCATGGACGTTGATTTGGCGGGCATCTGCGGTCCCACCGTCAACGACTACGCTAAATGAGGCATCGGCGATGTGGCGGTTTGGATACAGGCCCATGGCGGCAGCGAAGTAGAGGCGGGTGTCGCGGGTGTATCCGTTGAAGAAGTAGCGGTCGTAGTGGTTGAGATCACTTGACCCGGTACGGGCTACCGGCTGTGACGTCTGGTGGATCGGAAAGTCGTCGAACGAACTCAGCACCCCACCGACGGTAGTCGTAACATGTGCTCTGATGACGCTCACCCGCTACCGGCAGATGGCCATGGTGACCACGATCGGCATTTGCATTCTGGTCGTGGCTGGAGGAGTTGTGCGACTAACAGGGAGTGGGCTTGGCTGCGACGATTGGCCAAACTGCAACGACGAACGGTTTCTTGACGTATCGAGCGGGCATGCGGCGATTGAGCAGCTAAATCGCCTTCTGAGCGGTGTGATCGCCATCCCGACCGTCCTCCTCGCTGTAGCGGGATTTCGAGCCGCTCCGCGTGGGAGCGGTCTGCGGTGGCCGGCAATCGGCGTGCTTGCATCGGTGCTCGCCAATGGCTTTGTGGGGGGTATGGCGGTTCTCGGGGACCTGCATCCGTTTCTCATACAGTCGCACTTCCTGCTTGCGATGGTCTCGATTACCTTCGGCCTGATAGCGGTGCGGACAGCGTCCAATCGTCCGATTTCGTGGCGGAGCGCGTCATTGTCAAACCCAGTTCATGTGCAATTGTTCGCACTCGTGGCGATGACCGCCGCAGCTCTTGCCACCGGCACCGTGGTCACCGGCGCTGGACCGCATGCCGGCGAGGAGGATGTTCGCCGCTACGGGTTCGACATCGGCGCTGTCGCCCGCATGCACAGCTTGACGGTGATCTTGGCGGTAGCTTGCGGGGCGGTGCTGGCTTGGTCGGTCGCCCGACGGGTCAGGACCTTGCAGAACTCGATGTCTTCATGGCTGTTCGTAGCAATCTTGCAGGGGGGCATCGGCTACGCGCAGTACTTTAACGGCGTTCCCGAAGTGCTCGTCGGACTCCATATTGCCGGGGCGACCCTTTTGTGGGTGGCGACCGTGCGGCTGGGACTCTCCGGGCTCGATGCCACGGAAGGTGGCGAGACGGCGGCGGGACGTGCTCTCGAGTCCGAGCATTTCTTCCGATCACGCGTGACGCGCGTCTAGAGTACCGACCCGTGCGCTCTGCGAACCTGACACCAACGGTGCAGCCTGCCTGGCTGCGTCTCATCCTCGGTGCCGTCGTGGCGCTGCTTGGGCTCGTAGCTCTCGGCGGTCCGGCGTTTGCCCAAGAGGACGAGGGCGGGTCGGAAGGGGCAACTGAGTCGATCGGGGGCACGCTTCAGACCAAGGGCGAAGATGGTGAGAAGATCTTTCTCGAGGGCGTGACGTTCATCGTCCTTGACGCCGGTGGCAGTGAGGTCGGCACGGCCGAGTCGGACGCCGAGGGCGTCTGGCGCGTCGACCTTCCGAGTTCCGGGGTCTACTCGGTCGAATTAGTCGAGGCCACGCTCCCTGAGGGCAATGCGCTTCGGAACCCTGAAAAGAATCCCTTGGAGGGGATTGAGGTCCAGCCCAACACGAATAAGAACACGCTGTTTCCCCTTGGAGAGCGCGAAGCGAGCGACAACAACACCAACCGTGTAGCGCAGCTCACAGTTGATGGTCTGAAACTTGGCTTGATCATTGCTATCTGTGCGATCGGGCTGTCGTTAATCTATGGCACGACTGGCCTCACAAACTTCGCCCACGGCGAGATGGTGACCATCGGAGCGATGGTGGCCTATTTGTTTAACGTCACGTGGCACCTAGATTGGCTCGGCGATTGGATGACCTCGCTCGCCTTTGGTGCTGTCATGGCGGTTCTCGTTACCGGAGTGCTCGGTTTCGCTTTTAACGAAGGCGTCTGGAAACCGTTACGCAAGCGCGGAGCCAGCCTCATTGCAGCACTCGTCGTATCGATTGGATTCTCGATATTCGTGCGCTACATCCTGCTCTACCAATTTGGCGGGCGAGCCGGGTTCTACCGCGACTTTAGAATTGGTCAATCAATCGATTTTGGCATCTTTACGATCCTGAAAAAGGATCTCTTCATCATGGTGTTCGTCACGCTGATTCTGGTCTGCGTCGGCCTCGCACTGCAGAAGACCCGAGCGGGCAAGGCAATGCGTGCGGTTGCGGACAACCGCGACCTTGCCGAATCGTCTGGTATCGACGTCGAGAAGGTCATCCGCCTCGTCTGGATCATCGGTTCCGCACTTGCTGGGCTCGGCGGAGTGATGTTCGGCATGACCGAGAACATCAACTGGGAAATGGGCTTCCGCCTTTTGCTGCTGATGTTTGCTGGCGTGACACTCGGGGGCTTGGGAACGGCGTACGGCGCGCTGCTCGGCAGCATCATCGCTGGCTTGTTCATCCAGCTTTCAACCCTGATCTTGCCCGGCGACATGAAGAACGTCGGAGCGCTCGTTGCGCTGATCCTCATCCTCCTGATCAGGCCGCAGGGCCTGCTCGGACGGTCGGAACGAATTGGATAAGGAAGCTCCATGGACTACCAAGCAATCATTGAAAGCCTGTTCCGTGGCCTAATCGGCGAACGCTTCATCGTATTCGCTCTTGCGGCCATTGGCCTGAATCTGCACTTTGGCTACACAGGTCTGCTGAACTTTGGACAGGCCGTTTTTATGGCGGCCGGCGCCTACGGTCTTGCCATGATGGTAGCGACCGTTGGCCCGCGGCTGAACGAGAACACCGGGCTCAACATGTCGGAGACGACGTTGTTCTGGGTTGGCGTGTTCACGGCGGTGGTTGTCTTTCCTATTTTGTTCGCCCTCGTTATGGGCATACCGACACTTCGCCTACGGGCGGACTATCTAGCAATCGTCACAATTGCGGTCGCTGAAATTTTTCGCATCGTTGCGCGATCTCCACGGTTTGACTGGCTTACGGGCTCGTCTGACGGTCTGACCGGTTTCAGCGGCACGTTCTACGACCTCAGTCCGTTCTCTACAACAGGCCGGTATTTCTTCAATCTGTTCACCGGCAACCAGTTCTTCCTTGTGCTTGTCGGGTGGACGATCTTGGCCATCGGTACCACCATTTGCTGGCTGCTTGTTCGGAGTCCTTGGGGTCGCGTTTTAAAGGCAATTCGCGAAGACGAGGACGCTGCGCGCAGTCTCGGAAAGAATGCCTACTCATACAAAATGCAGGCGCTGATTCTTGGTGGCATGTTCGGAGCGGTAGGTGGCATGGTTCGAGCGGTCGGCTTCTCCGTGGCGCAACCTGACAACTTCATCACCGATGTCACATTTTTTGTGTGGGTGGCTTTGATTCTGGGAGGTGCCGGAAAGGTGTTCGGCCCCCTTGTCGGAGCGGCGCTGCTCTATGCCGTACTCGACTCCTCCGACACGGTTCTGCGACAACTCGTGGAGAACGACTACATACCGAGTTCGTTTATGAGTGGAACGCAAGTCGGTCAAGTCCGATTCATGATCGTTGGTCTCGGCCTGGTGCTATTGGCCGCGTTCAGACCGCAAGGCATCTTCGGCAACAAGGAAGAGATGGCCCTCGATGACCGATGAATTCGCAAAGCATGACGCATTGGTCCCCGAAGCGGGTCCAAAGTCCCATGCCCCGCATCCAGCGCATGCGCTCCCCATGTTTGATGTCGACGTCGCCGCGGCCAGGTCCGCACTTTCCGAGGTGCCTTGGGAACCGGGAGCGTCGAAGCCGGACCCGATCTTGGTTGCTGACAACGTGGTTCGCCGCTTTGGGGGCCTGACAGCGGTCGATGTCGACCATGTGGAGGTGCAGCGGGGTGTGATCACTGCGCTGATTGGCCCCAACGGTGCGGGGAAGACAACGCTTTTCAATCTGCTGACGAACTTTGATACTCCTGACACCGGTTCGCGACTCTTCAACGGCCAGGCGATTGACAAGGTGCCGGCGCACAAAATCGCCGGTTACGGCATGGTGCGCACGTTCCAATTGACGAAAGCGCTGTCGAAGATGACGGTAATTGAGAACATGAAGTTGGGCGCTACCGACCAGAGAGGGGAATCGCTGTTTGCCTCGGTCCTTCCAGTCCTCTGGCGTAAACAGGAGAACGAGATCGAATCCCGGGCGGACGAGCTGCTTGTCCACTTCAAGATGGAGCATATGAGAGACCAGTTCGCAGGCACGCTCTCGGGTGGCCAGCGCAAACTTCTGGAGATGGCTCGTGCGCTCATGGTTGAACCAGAGATGGTCATGCTCGATGAGCCGATGGCGGGTGTCAATCCAGCGCTCACACAGTCGTTACTCGGCCACGTAACTGGCCTTCGCGACCGTGGGATGACCGTCCTTTTCGTCGAGCATGACATGGACATGGTGCAGGAAATCAGTGATTGGGTCATCGTGATGGCCGAGGGCAAGATCATTGCCGAAGGACCGCCTGGTTCCATCGGCCAAAACCAGGCTGTTGTCGACGCTTATCTCGGCTCAAGCCACGACTCGGCGCTCGATCTGGACGAAGGATCCTGATGACCGACAACAACTTGGACGACACAGAGGTGGCAGCGGCATCGGCCGTCGAGGCGCCACTCCTGGAAGCCGATTCGCTGACAGCAGGGTACATCCCGGGCGTCAACATTCTTAACGACTGTGGTTTGACCCTCGACGAAGGTGAACTCGTCGGGATTATCGGGCCCAATGGTGCTGGAAAATCGACGCTAGTGAAGTCGATGTTCGGATTGGTAAACATCCGAAACGGCAAAGTTCGCCTGCGTGGCGAAGACATCACGAACATGAAGGCTCATTCACTGGTCAGCCGTGGGATCGGGTACGTACCGCAAAACGAGAATGTCTTTCCGGCGTTGACGGTTGTCGAGAACCTCGAGATGGGGGTGTATCTGCAACCGAAGATTTTTGCTGATCGCTACGAGGTTGTCGGTGAGATGTTCCCGCGCCTCGTTGAGCGTGCTGGACAGCGTGCTGGATCCTTGTCTGGCGGCGAGCGTCAGATGCTCGCTATGGGTCGCGCACTTATGATGGACCCGACAGTGCTTTTACTTGACGAACCGTCTGCTGGTCTCTCTCCAGCACTTCAAGACGAGGTTTTCATTCGCTGTCATGCGATCAATAAGGCCGGTGTATCGATCGTGATGGTCGAACAAAACGCGAGTCGCTGTCTTCAGATCTGTGATCGTGGTTACGTGCTCGACCAGGGTGCGAACGCCTACACCGGTACGGGTGCCGAACTGCTGAAGGACCCGAAAGTTATCGAACTGTATCTCGGTACCTTGGTCAAAGATCACCAAGAGTGACCGCAGGGTCGTGCCGTTCAGACTCCTGCTAGACGTCGAATCGGGCCGTTGCCAAAGGTCGACCCTGTTTTGTGACTGAGGGAATGGGCAGTTTCGTTGACTAATACGGCATTAGGTCGCATGCACAGGTCCCGATTTCAAGTCGACGTCTAAGCCTTGTACTGGCAGCAGGCTGTCTCAGAGTTGAACAGCTTTTCAACGTTGACCGCTTTTCGTCGTCGTATCTCACTGTTCGTCGGGTAAGTGCCGGACGGCGCTGCTGGAGGTCAATCCTCGGTAACGGTTCCTGATCGGCAACACTCATGAGAGGTTGGACGGGTCAAGGCCTGCTGTGGCAGTCGACGTATTCCAACGGCCACTTTGCGCCAATAGGTGCATGGTACGGAGTGCAGGCTGACCTTGTGTTCGCCACCTGCTATGGCTCGTTTGCGCTGATGAGTTTGACGAGTTAACGCTCGCCAGGGTCGTTCCGCCCACACATCTGATGCCTGTGTTTATTTGTAGCGAGATGAGTGAGCACGGCAAAGCGGCGTGGCCGCCGGGACGCGAAACGGCCCGGAGCTGAAGCTCCGGGCCGTTCCAGTGATTCTTAGTTCGTTTCTACGGTTTGACCCAGAGGATCAGACCTCGACCGAACCCTGAACCGAACCGGCAACGAAGATCACACCTTGATCATCGAATTCCAGCGTGAGAATTGAGGCCTGTGTCGGCTCACCCTCGTCGCGGAACTCCAACGGACCCGAGACCCCGTCATAGTCAAAGTCCGTACCAGCCTCGGCGAGCGGCAAGCACTCGGCGTAGCTAGTGCACTTTTCGCCGCCACGAGTCACGTCGTTGATCTCCGCAGCCATGGCAACGCCATCGGTAGAGCCGGCGACGGTGGCTGCAAGTGACATGATGACCACGGT
>Ga0115572_10003251_pt1 | contig 12856 bp, 3 predicted proteins | sample COGITO_mtgs_1206_FD_88681 | JGI IMG/M metagenome (GOLD analysis project Ga0115572, IMG submission 88681) | Pelagic marine microbial communities from North Sea - COGITO_mtgs_120607 | ecosystem: Environmental > Aquatic > Marine > Epipelagic | place: Germany:Helgoland, sampling site Kabeltonne... | reverse complement strand
TGACACCCTCGGCATCGTGCCATTCGTGGCGCTCGGCTTGCAGAATGCGATCCTCGGCCGAAGGTCGGCGCCAAAAGGCACGCTTGAACACTTCCTCCCCCACGTTCTCAATGCTCGCAGGGGGCTCGGACACCCATTCGATCTCCGCTGTTACCACATCGGCTGATGGCGCAGCAGGCGACGCCCCCTGTTCCCCCTGCCATAACTGCCACTGCCATGCAACGATGCCCAGGCACAGACACAGCAGAAGGGTCGCAATCCGTCCGTTCATCAGTTGCCTGAATTCGAATAGGTACGCAGGAAGAGTTTGATATCCTCAACAGTAGCAGCAAAGCGATCGAGCCCTTCTTGTTCATCATTGAGCAAGCCATAGGCAGGGATGACAAGTTTCCACTGGGTGTTCCAAGCGCTGCGCCCAATTAAACGCGAACTACTAAACTCGGCGGGCTGCAGGCCGTAGAAGAAGGCCGGGTCGTCCACCGCCCGGAAGGCTTGGTGCTTACGCGTAATCCACGGCTGCTCGGTGAGCGTGCCGTCTGCTTTAAAGAATTGAGTGTCTGAAAAATCATTGGCACCGAGGTTATACGGCAAGGGCAAAGCCTGATCCTCAACCAACCATGAGCGTTCCAATCCGCTGTCACCCAGCGCAGGCGCCAGCATCTTATCGGTTCCCGCCGGAATGAGGTAGACATACGGGGTCGCGCTCAGGACGTTCGGGTCATTGGTATTAGCAGCACCGGCACCTGAATTGAGTTCCGCATAGGGATCCATACCGACATAGCCCGGGAAGACCACCCCGACGGAATAAATTTTGGTGGCGAAGTTGGAAGCAGAGAAGGCGTGGTCACCCCCAGCAAGCGGCAGACCGAAGAAGTTCTTGCCCTGCTGAATAGTCGAGGTAAAGGGAATGATAATTCCGGGCACCGCGGAGCCGTCGGCCTTGCGAATATTCATACACTTGGCGGCGACATCGGCGTCACTCATCAAGTTACTAACCATGTATTGCTGAAGGGTTTGCTGCCAGGCGGCATCGTCATCGCTTGAAGCGGGGTCATTCAAAAGACGGAAGAGTTCCTGCCGCAGGGAGAATAAGGTTCCGTTTGTATCCGGATTATTGATCCCGAGACGGCCTTTGGCGACGGAGAAGTCGGCGTTGAGTTGCGCCATGGTTCCGGCAAGACCGGAATCACCGAGACTACTGACGGTGGCTTGTGGTTGCCCGCCAGTCAGATCACCGAGGGCACGAGCGCTGACAATTCTAGAAATAACGGCCTGCCCTGCGGTGGTGCCGAGGAGCCCGGTTTCATAATCATAGCTTTTAGCGGCGAGGTAAGTATAACGGGCGGCAAGGTCGAAGAGGGTTCGATATTGCTCCAGTGATTCATCACGGAAGGCGCGGAAGGCGAGGTCGTTGGTACGATAGCCCTGCACCGTGGTGGCGGCCCGCTTGCGGAATATCTCACGCTCAAGAAGAATACGATCCCCTTGTGCCATAAGATCCAAAATGGCCTGCAGGTTGCGCTGGTGCGCGATTGCAATTTGCCCGATGCCATATTGTGAGTTGTGCAAATCGCGCCAATTCTCAATATACTCGTAATAAAGTTGCGCCGTTGAAGAACGAAAATCCAAAATATCTTCTTGCCGATCGACTTCATCCTCTAAGCCATCAATTGCAATATCGAGAGCGCCTTTTGCCCCGATCAAACCTATTTTGATGGCACTCATCGCAGTCGAGGATATGGCTGCCCCGGTTTTAGCGCCACCACGACCCGCCGATGACACGTCATTTGCCAGACCAACGACCCGTGGGAAAAATTCAGCAATGGCTGCCGCCACTTCCTCAGTGGTGTCCTGACTTTCGTCAATACCTTCAATAGACACTTCGAGACCTAGCATTGCTGCTTTAAGGCCTATCTTCTTTAGGTTAGTGCTGGTAGCGTTGTCTATTTTGGCTGCGTCGGCATCTATTTCTTCGTCGAGGGCAGTCCACTGATTTTTGAGCTTAGCGCGCTTAACCATGTAGTCGCCGACCGCACCGTCCAGTTGGATCCAGGTATCCTGTGCATCGAGGAGCGCCTGTTGGAGCGCTCCGACCTGAGGACGTGTTCCATAGTCTTGATCCTTCCAGTAATCCTCGCTGAATTGGGTAAATCCTTCTCGATTGATATATACCTTGTAGGTATTCAATGGGACCGAATCCAAGCTGGAATCGAGAGTGTCATCGATCGGGAAATTCCCGATGTCAATTTCTCCAAGGTCTAACCCGGCAGGAGTAGCCTGATAGTCATAGGCCTTGATTTCCTGAAGATTATCGTAGTTCGCATCCACATAGCCGGGAGTGCCAGAAGCTTTATCGACCACAAACCAGTTATAAAGATCGGGGCCATCATAGCCCTGAACATAGGTCTTACCTGCCCCCAGATCCCCCGGGTAGGGCTTACCATAAAGATCAATCAACTGATAATTAAAGGCCCGCTCCTGTTCCTGCAGGGCCGTATTATAATCATCAATAGTGTTGTCCTGATTGCGCAGTAGTCGGGTCATGCTAGCCGCTTGATCGAAGGCACCCTTGGCATTGAGCACGGCAGCCAGCGCTCGTTCGTAGACCTGTTCATAATGCGATTTGCCTGCTTTGAGTTCTGCCGGTGAGATGTCGAAGGCAATGGCTCCGGAACTTAGCCCCAGCGGATTGAGGTGGGCATTGGCCTTGTCAAGCTGACTTTGAATCGCGGTTGCGGACACGGGCAAGAGTTGCAATTCCAGCACGGTGGTGCGGTCAATTTTCTGAATGCCCGAGTTAACGGCGTCGACGTCGGGCAACATGGCGTTACCCACAGCCCAGTGGTAATACGCGCCCTGATTCGCGCGAGAAGTCCATGCGTCCAGACCCCAGCGGCGGGTGTTGCCGGTAGCGCTATTGACCTTGCCATCGCGGTAGGAGGTCCAACCGTTGGCTGGATCATCATTATATTGCTGACGCAAACTCAGGGCAACGATTTGCTCCGCAGTACGGGCAATATTTGCCGCAGACTCGGCAAATTTACGCTCATCTTTGTAGTCTACTGCAACGGTATTACCGAGGACGTTCAGCGACTCGGTACGCGGGGTCCAGGTAAAATCACTGTGCTGGAGTAACTTGTAGTAGCCCTTGAGCGCAGTCAGGTAGTGGCCATAGGCATCGCCATGTCCCTGCGGGAACATGCGTTGCGCGTCTAAGGCATCAATCGAGCCATCTTCGGTGCTACTGCCGACCTTTTCCTTAATGTTGTAATTGGTGGCATACAGCGCTTCACCGGAATCGATGCCGCGCGTGTAATTCCAGAAAAGGCGGTTGTAGAAGGGCGACTGTGTGACTTGTGGACTGAGGAAATCATCGCGTCCACGTAGCAATGCGAGTTCCTCATCCAAGACACTGGCGACCTGCCCCTCAAAGGAGAAACGCGAGGTATTGACCTCGGAACCAGAAACCAATCCGTCAATTGAAATAGTGGGATTGGCAGCATCTGCATAGGCCTCGTTACCAAGGATGGCATAGAGGTCATTCAGGTAGCCTGCTGCAAGCAACAAGGCATCATTGGCCGGTGCGTAATTGTAGCCTGAATCAATGCTGATTTCCTTACCCCGTTTCAAGACGGTTTCATAAATCTCAATTAGACCGTAGTCATTCACGGCATCAAGGGTGAGACTGATGTCCCCTTCCCAGCGTGTGCCGGCTTGAGTCAAAAGACTAACGTCGGTATTGACCGCATTGTTGTAGAGATCGGTCATCCGTTGATTAAAGGGATTGATCGCGGCGAGCACCCGCTTGATCCAGCCTTCAACCAAAGCGGGACGGGTCCAGTTGGTCCAGGCGCCATTCGTCATTGTATAGGCCGGATTATCCAAACCATTGTCTAATTTCTCCTTAGCGCGGTAGCGCAGGGTGAAGAAGTTATCGCTCATCACAAGGAGTGGACTACCCAGCGGAGCGGAGGGTGAACCACCGACGGTGGCGCGGTTGTCAAGCGTGGGGGAACCGACAGCCTTAGACCAAGGCGAACCGAGGGCTAAGACCTGATCATTACGCGTAGCGCCTTCGAGACGGAAATCAAGCGAGCTGAGAACGCCGGTGTCGGCATTTGTGTATACCGCGACTTCGATGGTGTTATTGCCCTTGATAAAGAAACGTTCATCGACCGTGAACTGCTTAGCTAGACCAGTCACGCTCAACCCAGTGGCTGCCTCTTCATTCTGGTCATAACCGACAATTGTGCTCACTGAAGCCACCACGGTATTTTTGTCACTATTGAGCAGATTGGTTGTGCTCCAAAGGTTATTCAAACGGCTCCGCAGGTTTGCAATTTCAGTGGCCTTAGAAGTTAATTCGCTTTCGTCAATATTGACGGTCTGGACACCGGCGGCATCAAAAATACGAAAGTGCAACACCTCTGCAATTTCGGCAACGATGACTAGCCGTTTCCCTTGAGTCGGCAAATCGGCCAGTGTATCAACACGTACCAAACGCAAGTCATAGGCGTTGTTCAGGACGTTATTCAGTGCGTTGATCCAATTCTGATGAACCACCGCAGCATTGCCATTCACATAGAGCGCAAATCCATCCAAGTCACCTACATTGGCGCTGAAAACAACTTGTGCCGGAATTCCACTACTGAAGTCTACCGCTTCATTTGAGCGGAAAACTACTCCAGGCAAATTCGACCCAGCTGTATAATTGGCAGCCTTGACGTTCATCGAGGCAGGCAGGGTCATCGGACCCAGGGAAAAAGTATCGCTCTGCGGTCGAGCGCTTTCCGGAGTTTGGATGAAGCGCCATTGCCGACTCGCGACAAGATTTTCGTTACCGAGATAGGTCTGATTGTTGTAGGTATAGGTGGCGGGTTGTGTGCCGTCCGAACTGGGTGGTGCCCAGTACCACTCGAACTCATAATTCTCCGTATCCGCAGCAAAATCCCCACTGTGGCGCAGGCTGACTTTTTCATCGAGGGGATTTGAGGACAGCAGCACCTTGAGGTCGCCGTTGTAAAGCTCCGGGACTACCTTGATGATCTTCATCACCGGCGGATCGCTTGCTGGTGTCAGGTTAGGGTTGCGGCCATTGCCGAACATCAGCGTTACATAGCCCTGCCCCTGCCCTGTGGCCGTCAATGCGTAACTGTCGCGCGCTGTGTCTGCATCCGGCATTTCTGCCAGCTCGGTCACGCCGATGTTATGCGTCAGTAAGGGATCGGTAGAGGCAATGAAATTGCCCTTTTGGGCAGGATTTTCAATCAGGGTTTCAACGCGGGTCAATAGACCGTTCACTGCGGCTTCCCAATTTGCTTTGTTGTCGTCTCCGAGATATTCCTTCAATCCATGGATTTCGGCAATATCGGTCGTGCTCAAGATGTTGAGGTCCAGGTAATCATCGCCTGCAATTTCCTCATTGAACTGGCCCTTTAAAATGAGACTGCCTTTGGCACTGGCGAGCGGGTCATAGTAAAAACGTTGCTGCAGGTGCGGCGATAGTCCCTGGAAGTAGGTTTTACCCTGATAGGTCGCTGTTTTTAGTGCTTTGGGTAGTTTATCATCGTCTGCCTCATTAACGGATTCCAGTCCCGAGTCTTTTAGTGGAAAGGCCTTAATGCGCGTGGAGTCATGCAAAACAACACTCTTGCGGCTTGTGCCACCTTGAGCCACGGCTTGTTGGTAGAGAACCTCGGCACTCTTCTGGTTGCGCACATCCGGCAGTCCGTATTTCGAAAGCGTAAGGGTTTCCGCCACCTGCAGGGAGGGCACGGTGTCAGGCCAAGCGGGAGTATAGACCACCGTAATCGGGGTACCGCTAACGGCATCGCCCTGCGGCACGCCATCGCTATTGAAAGGACGCAGGAAGGGCAGCGCCGTATTGACGGCGGGTTGACTCGCGAGACCGGGGAAAAAGAAGCTGGAATCCATGGGATAATACCACTGCATTCCAAAGGAAGCACTACCACTGTTGTGGCGACCGCGATAGACCCATTTGTACCCCAGCCGGTCTTCGAAGGTGAAGCTGTCGTAGCTTACCGGAGCATCGTCTGCCGGAGCAAGATCGGGCACGACTGCCACTTCGGTATTAACGACACTGCCATTGCGCTGGGGTAAACTGAGCACAGGCAGCGGCATGGGGCCCTGTAGTTTTGTACCAGCGGTCCAAGGATAACTGAAGCTGTTGAGGCGGTCTTCGCGAGTCACACGATAAGCGCGCATTGCAGGCCGATTGTCGCTGGCATCGGTATAAGCAATTAAAAGGAAAGGTTCCGAAGTATAGGCGAGATCTTCTGGATCCATTACGTTCAAGTCATCACGCAGAGCATAGAAATTGTTGCTGACCTTAAGCGCGTGCTCTTCATTCGGGTTGTAGCCTATCTTGCTGGAGTCATTCTGAACATACAGCGTACCGACTGACTGCGCTCCGACCAGTCCAGTGGTGCCCTGACCGGAAGCCATCACAACAATATCCTGTTTTTTACTGAGTTCACTGGAAGCGAGGGCCGTACCAGACAGTACCCCGCCCGCCGTGATTACCTGACCATCGAGCAGTCGTGTCGCGGTTGAATAGGAGCCTTTTGAAAGGAGTGCTTGGTTGGCATTCCAGCTTCCCGTTTCCGGATTGAAGATTTCCGAAGTATAGGGAGCGTTCGTTGTACCTCCGGTGATCAGTACTTCGCCATTGAGTAAGCGGGTGGCCGTGTGGGATAAATGCAAGGTATTGGGTGGGGTGGCCAATGCCCAGGTGTTCGAGGACGGCGTATATATTTCAGCGCTCGCGGTATAAGAGACCACTGGGTCGGCACCGACCACAAGCACACGACCGTCCTCTAGGAGAGTCGCGCTGTGGCGCTCTTGTCGCTTGCTCATAGAAGCAGCCGCTGTCCATAGGCCCGTCTGGGGATCAAAGAGTTCCACGGTCGCCCCCGCTTCTTGGGTCAAGGCATTAACGATACCGCCGGCAACCATTACTTTGCCATCCGCTAACAGGGTCGCGCTATGGTTGTAGCGCGGCGAGCCCATCGATTGAATCAGCGTCCAAGTGCCTGCCTCCGGATCATAAATCTCAGCCGATGCGTATGGATTGGGCTCAGACCACTCCCATTTCAGGCCGCCGCTTACTAAAACACGCCCATCGGACAACAAGGTAGCTTGGTGGGAGGTGCGCACGACACTCATACTCGGGATAAGGGTCCAAGTTCCGGAGGTCGGGTCGTAGAGCTCAGCGGTGGCAGTACCGCCATCGGTGTAGCCGCCATCGGTGAGGTAACCCCCAGTGACAAGGACTTTGCCATTGTTCAAAGTGGTCAGGGTGAAGCCACTGTGTCGGCTGACATTCATCGAACCGGTGGCGCTCCATGTTTCAGAGGCCAGGTCATAGCGCTCGGCACTGGCCAGCGCTGCGCCATTATTATCCCTGCCGCCGGCTACTAAGACCGCGCCATTTTGAAGCAGGACAGCGCTATGATTACTGCGGGCGGTCACCAAATTGCCGCTGGACTTCCAATCCCCAAGCTCACCCGGGAAATCGACGGTGTAGCGCCCCACCTTGGAGGGCACATAGAAGCTCTTAAAGTCATCATTGGGCGCGACAACTTCCTCAAACCAACGAACCGTGAGGATGCGGTCTGCAGGCCGGGCATTCACCGGAATAATGGCACCGGCAGCCGCCGCTTCAATGCCCGAGCTGTACGGGTTGATGTAGGCGGACTCATGGTAGTTGCGGCCTCCCGAAATAGCTCCGGCAATTTCGTAGCTGGAACTGGGGCGCTCAATGCGTTCACCCACCGTTACATTAGCGGTCAATGCAGAACCCTGATCCGGTTCAACATAGCCACTGCGGTTTTCATTTTGGGTGTAGATAGGCTTATACCAAAGCTGGGAACCGCTCGAAAATTTAAGCAGGGACCGGTTATATTGGTCCGCATCCAGCTCCACTATAAAACGCTGCGAACTATTATCAATTGAAGCCTCATCCTGATTGGCAGCATCCTGGAAAATCACTTCCGGCAGCGAACTGGAATCGAACTGAATACCTGTGGTAGTATCACTGCCTTCCGCATCTGTTGAAATGAAGGCATACTCGGAAAGATCGGTCGGCCAAACAAAGCGATATCTGTCTTTATATATGGGCCAAAGAATACTGACACCGGCAGAATTGGCATCTGCAGCTAAGCGAATCGAAGACACGAGATCTTCCATCCAGTAAAAAAGAATGCGGTCGGGATTGAGATTTTCCTTCTCGGCATAATACAGGAGGTCACCGTTACCGCCGGTCAAAGTCGCATAGAAGCTAGACTGCGAAGCGGAGGCGATGTTGAGCGCAGGCGAGGCGACCAAATTGGCAGTGCCATCTCGTGGCATGACTCGCTTGCCCAACTCAATATCCACTGTCTGGGTCGGTGCTGATTTGATCACTTCCACCACGTCAGCACCAAGAAACTCTAAACGCCCCGGAGAAATTTCAGGGCCGAGATATTCGATCATTAAGCGACCCTCACGGTTAAAGGCCGCCAACTGGGCATTGCCTGCAAAATTCTCAAACCACAGCGTGCGCTTTTCTGAAGAAACTTGTGCATTTTCTTCCGGATTTTCAACAAAGCCGGGCACACGATATTCCTCACTCACGAGTGGTGTGAAATTCGCCGTGTATATCGGGTTTGCTAATTCAATACGCCCAGTTGGAATGTTCACCCGAGGTCCATCAAAAGATTTTTCCGTCCAATAAATTTTACGCACGGGCACCACCGATGCACCCGAAACGGTGAAGTTTTCACGCCTGAATTGCCAGGCACCGCCGCCCTCTCCCTGCGGTGAAGCCGAAACCCAACAAATCTCCACCGACCCTGCTTGCGAGGCAAACACCTGATCTGCATGCGGACTGTAGTAAAAGCTCTCATACTGGCCGCTTGTAAGTGCCGGCAAGGGTGTCCCAACAGCGGCATTGTCCACTATATTGGGTAGTGCCACACCTGCTGTATCAATTAACGGTGATCCATCCGGATTGGAAAAGGTTTCACCGGGCCGCACTGGTTTACTGCGCCAGAAACCGGCCGCGACTGGCGTTGATAAAGACTCACTGAGGGTTGAGGGAGCCTGAATCGTATCACCCAGGTAGTAACGCGGCACCGCACTGGAAAACGAGTAGCCCATTCGCCCTCGGCGCAGCTGTAGGTTAATCACTTCGGTTCCCGCACTGTTCCGATAAGTGGCCGCCGTCACGGGCTTCACCGGATGCAAACTGGCTTTGCCTACCGAGATCGCAGCTACTTCCTCTGCAGTGCGGGTATTTGGCGCACTCGAAGTCACCCCCACCCCGGAAAACTGACTCGTCGGGCTTGGATTGGTACTGCCATAGGCAGGACCTGCGGTGAGCGCATTAAATTTTGTAGTCGCCCTTGATTCTAACTGCGCGCTTACCATGTTGGCAGCAAAGCAAATACCAGCAATCAATAAATTTAAAGGTAGGCGGCTAGCATTCATGATGGGATCGCAGTTTAAAAGCGGGGTCGTAGCGTTTTATTTTTACCTAGCGCCTAGTACTTGATAATGTAATTTACATAGACATTTCGTGGCCGAGTTTCACTGCCGCCTGTAGAGCTGGTCGTAGCACTATGTCCTGGATACGGATAGGAACCAGGTTCGTATGGAATCGCATTCCAACCACCATATGTACTATAATTGTGCGAGTGTGAGGCGAATGCATCCGACTGGAAACTGCCCACTGCATCTCCAGTAGCACCACCACTATAATAAGTGGAGCGGGAATAATATTCGGGGTCCATACCCCTCCCCGCGTCACGACCACGCAGGAACACGCCACGAAAATCCGGCAGATGAAAGGTAGTGCTGCTGTCTCCGTAACCGAAACGATTTCCCACGACTGCGTAAAGGGCGGAATAAGTCTCGCGACTGACTGTCTCGCCACGACACATCAACCATCCATCCGGGGCGTTATCGCCGGAGTAAGTGAGAATGGTACCCACGGGACAAAGCGCTTGCTTTACTGAGGCCACAATGTCGTCTAAAGTCACAGCACCAGCGGCAATCTGATCCGTCGTCACGGCGCCTGCGGCAATCCGATTGGTCGTCACTGCACCTGCGGCGATCTGATCCGTCGTCACTGCACCTGCGGCGATTTTTCCTGAAACAACGGCATTATTTTGTAATTGCAGTGTAGCTACAGAATCACTGGCGAGCATAGAATTTGTAACCGCTGACGCGGCCGTCGTTTGGGCGACCTCGGCGACCTCAGCCAGTTTCGCACGAAAGGCAAACGCAGTGGTCGCAATTTGCTGACGCGGCAACATTTCGGGATCCTCGGTGCTTGGGTCGCCATCGTCCACAGTGACTCCCAAGAAGACATCTTTGCTACTGAAAACCTCCGCCAAAACACTTGCGTTGGGCTCAGCCTCTACCGCGGTACCGTTGCCCAGCAAGACACTGAAGTTACCCTCGAGCATGGTTACCGTCTGTACTTCGGTATATAGGCGACTCGAAGATGCAGTGTTGGTAGGATGATTCCAAAAACGAAAAGTAATACTGCGGTTCACCGGCGCACTGGCACCAACTGGTACGCCAGACGCCGTGGTGACGTGCCCCTGGTAACTAATTATTGTGGGGACTTGAGATTCTGCGACAGCAATGCTGTGTCCGGCTAATGCCGCAATAAGGAGCGGGAGGGTGCGTTTCATAGGATTAGTGTGGTTTAGATGTTAAAGTTTAGAATTGGATCAGTTAATCGTGATCGCGCCGTTTTCTGAAGCGCGTTGCAAAATAAAGGTGCCTGAAGTGCGGATGCTTTCCTTGTGTAGACCACTCAAGACTTCGGTGTAGTTGCCGCCGATGACGGTGCTACCCCAACCGACGGAGCTGACACCTTCCGGCGGACTGTTGGTAAATTCAAAACTAACTTGCCGGCTAATCCCATAACTCTCGACCCCATCCGCGAGGCCGATATTAGTACCGTCGGGGCGGGCATCCTTGTTGTCGTGATCCGGATGGTATTGGTGTACAAACGGGTTGGTTGGGCTGTTATAGGGAATGCTTATATTGCGAACCAAAGTCGCGCCAAGAGCGACACTGCCACTGCCTGCAGTTATGGCCGAGTCCAAGGGTAAATGAGCCACGCTCATTCGCACAGCTGCTGCCTTGGTGCCTGCCTTTAACCCAGCCTCCTTCGTGCAGATCCCCTCGGGATTGCCCTCGTCCACCAGAGTCCCCAGATATACCTGCGACAACAAACGGGCTGTTCCGGCATTGTTCAAATGCAGAATATAGCGCAGGGGGAATGAACGGGGCGTGGTGCTGCCGGGTGAGGACGCTACTTTGCTGTTTACTTTGCTGACGGTGGCATCACCGATCCACAAACCTGCTAGCGACGCAACTTGAGCCTGCGCCGGCAAGTAAATATCAATCAAATTACTACTGTCGGTCAAACGCAGCAGCGAAGCATAAAAGGCACTTGAATCTGTACTCATTGCTCCGCGATCTATCCCAATGCTTAATTCCACCGAACTGTTTGGTGCGATGGCCTGAGTAAAGGAACCACTGATAGCGGTCACCGTCCAGGACAAGCTGTTGGCATCGTATGTTCGCAGGGTCAGTGGCACGCTACCCGTTACCGCAGTCTGCCCGGCAGGGGCCGACTCAGAAGCCACCAGCGCGAGGGTCACCGTGTTCACCGCGGCACTGCGGTTACGCAGATGCAGAGTAATGACAGATCCACTCCGACCAAAATCCAGCCCACCGGCCTTACTCAGACTGACCTCTAATGGCGCGTAGAAATTACCCACCACCTCGGTGTCGAACCAGTAGGACTGGTTGCGGTCCAGCGCCTCGAAACTCGGCGAAAACACCTGAATCGGGTTACTAGGGCCAATCTCACCGCCCACATATTTGTAGATCTTCACACCGGAAGCAATCGCTGCCGGGAAGGTGGCAAAATAATTGACGATGGAGGGATAACTCCCGCCTGCGTTACAACTGGGGAAGCCCATGAGATTGGCTCCATTACGTACCCAGGACGCGCTGGGCGGCAGCATACGTTGTGTAATCGTTACGCTGTGACTATCCGAACTGCTCCCGCTGCATTTAACTAGGTAGGCCGTTTGCCCAAGCAGCTGGCTGAGCGTTGTTACCGACCCATCGCGTTTCCATGTGGTCCATTCCGCTAAACCCGAAGTGGGTAAGAGCGGCGAACTTATAAACTGCACCTGCGAGGGGTTTGGATTCCAGCGCCAGACCTCCAAAACCTCGGGGTTGGCGGCGAAAAGCTCGTCCGGTGTGGCGTGCGTGGCATCGCCGTGCAGGTAGATCGAGTTCCACCCGCCTTTGAGCGCATAAGTGGTGGTCTGCCACTGCGCGTGAGCGGCGGTGACGAAACAAAGCGAAATGAGCGCGAGGAATAAGGTTTTCATCGGACGGACAGGCGGTAAAATTCTTTAGCATCAGAGGCAGGCGTCAGGAATACGGGCACCTGCCCCACTCCCGAGGCGACATAGCTTGCCGCGGGGGTGTTTTGTGCGGATTGGGCGGCAAAGTTGACCCGCTGCCACTCAAGCATATCGCTGCTGCGTTCGATCGTGTAGGCCTTGCCGGTAATGGCGTAAAACTCCAGTCGTACGTTGCCGGCCAACTTCTCCTTGATCTCCAGGCCAAAGACTTCGGTCGCATCGCCGGCAAAGGTGCCAGCGATATACTCAAAGCCATCGCTCTGCCCGTCACCGTCAAAGTCGCCCTCGGCGGTAATCTGGCTCAAATCCCAAATCCCATCTGCATCGGGATACTGGCCGGCTTGATACAATTGCCATTGCTCCCACACGTCCGGCAAACCGTCGCCATCCGAGTC
>Ga0115572_10003249_pt1 | contig 12859 bp, 10 predicted proteins | sample COGITO_mtgs_1206_FD_88681 | JGI IMG/M metagenome (GOLD analysis project Ga0115572, IMG submission 88681) | Pelagic marine microbial communities from North Sea - COGITO_mtgs_120607 | ecosystem: Environmental > Aquatic > Marine > Epipelagic | place: Germany:Helgoland, sampling site Kabeltonne... | reverse complement strand
TCCTAATGTTAGAGTATTGTTATAAAAAATTTAAATTAAGACAATCTTTTTGTTTAGGTTTTTGTAATTTTATTTAATCAATTCTTCATTGATGAATTGGTTTATGGTTATAGCCTTTGGGAATACTTCCTGAAGGCTTTTTTTTGTAAAAGCTTAAGTTACGTCACGTTTTGTGTCGTCAAAATTGAGATAAGCTTTTGAGCTGACTATTTTTTGAAGTTGATTTACCAACCACCAAAGGTCCTCAAAACGGGTGTAAAGAGGAGTTATTCCGATACGAATATAGCTTGGAGGTCTGAAGTCGGGAATAATTTTAGGAACCCCCTGACCACCCGCAATTAATGCCTGACAGATCTGCCATGCCTGGGGGTGGGACACTGCTATATGAGACCCTCTAAATGAAGAATCCATTGGACTGTAAATACTAAAGTCGAGTGGAAGTAAGACCTCATTTACTGCATTGAGTAAAAACTCGGATTGTTGTACACTTTTGGCCCTCAAATGATCCATACCAGCCTCAAGGATAAGATCGATTCCAGCCTCTACTGCTTGCATAGAAAGAATGGGTGGAGTTCCGTTATTAAAGCGCTCTAATCCATTTGAAGGGGTATATTTTGGATTGAATTCGAATGGCTTATCATGTCCAAACCATCCTTGGATAGGATTTTCCAGTTGCAGATGAAAATCTTTATGGAGGTATAAAAAAGCTGGTGATCCAGGTCCACCATTCATATATTTGTAAGTACACCCTAAGGCTACTTTTGTTTCTGTCTCCTTAAAGTCAATAGGAACAGCCCCAACAGCATGACTCAGATCCCAGACGATAATACTATTGTGTTCCGCAGCCCAACGATTGAGCTCCTTAATAGGATAACAATAGGCACTTTTGTAAGTAACGAGACTTAGACAGATAATTCCTGGTTTTTTTTTGATCAACTGCTTGAGTTTTTCAAGGTTTGCTTCTATCTCCTGACTGTAAGTAATAGTGGATAGTGTCGTTTTTGGAAGCTGTTTAACCAGTCCATCCAAGACATATAAATCTGTTGGAAAATTTAAACTATCTGAAATTAGATGAGTAGGGTATTGTTTTGATTGAAGTAAGGCATATAGAATTTGGTAGAGGCGCACAGAGGTAGATTCTCCAAAAACAATTTCATTAGACTCGGCATTTAGCAGCAAACCGTATTTTTTTGATATGCGCTCAGGAAGTTCCAACCAATTTTCATTCCAACTACGAATAAGTTGTTTACCCCACTGGGTTTTAATTACATTATCCAATTGCTCAGGAACATTTTTAGGGAGTTTACCCAAGGAGTTTCCATCTAAATAAATTTCACCTTCTCCGTGATAGAAACGATTTCTAAAAGAGTTTAGCCCATCTTGTTGATCTAGGATTTTTGCACCTTTAAGATCAATCATCAGCTGTAGTTAGGAAAAAAGGAAGTATTTCATCTACCCAAGCTGCATATTGGGTTCCGCTTGGGTGAAGACCATCAGCTGCAATAAACTCCGGTTTTGAGCCCACAGTTCTTGAAAGGGGTGTAATGTCAATAAATTGAATTTCTTCCCTTGTACAAACTTCATAAATGACTTGATTAAAATTGTCGATTTCTAAAGCTATTTGTTCTCGATTGCGGTCTTTTGCAAACGGCATTTTTCCCCAATCGGGAATAGAAACTACAAAAACTCGATTTTTTTTATTTCCCGCAAAAAGGATTGCTTGACTTAATAATTGCTCAAATTCAGCTTTAAATCCCTCAATACTTTTTCCTTGATATTGATTGTTTACTCCAATAAGTAAGGATACCCAATCGTAAGGAAAATCTAAAGCTGTATTGTCAATACCCATTTTTAAGTCTGAAGTAGTCCAGCCTGTACGAGCGATAATTTGAGGGCGATTAATAAATATCGATTCTTTTTCTAAAGACTTTACAAGTTGATTTGGCCAGCGGTTGTCCTCAGTCACCGACTCGCCAATGGTATAACTATCACCAAGGGCTAGGTAACTCTGTTTTGGGATTTCTTCCTTTTCTTCACAAGCGGTGAAAACAAGAAAAACAAAAAAAAGTAAGCAGAGTCTTTGAATCACAGCTATAAATTATAATATACCTTCCACAAAAATAGAAAATAAGATAGGAAACTAAAGATTAAGTTTAAGTATATTGTATGCATATTCAATCATATGCGTTATTTTTTCTTAGGACTTTTAGCTCCTTATTTCTGTCTTGCTCAACTGACCTTGACAACTGTAAAACTTCCATCTGAACTTGAAGAAACCTCTGGCTTAGAATATTTAGCAGAACACCTTATAACCAACAATGACTCAGGTGACAAACCCCGACTTTATGTGTTTACACCCCAAGGAGAATTGATTAAGAGTATTCGGTTTTACAACTTAAAAAATAGAGATTGGGAAGATCTTGCTGCAGACGAAGACCATTTTTATATAGCAGATACTGGCAACAACTACGCAACTAGAGAAAATCTAAGAATTTATATTTTAGGGAAAGACTTAATTCCTCAGGGGACAATCAAGATTCACTACGAGGCTCAAAAGACATTTTCCAAAGAATCTAGAAATGAATATGATGCTGAAGCATTAGCAGTTGTTGGAGAGGATTTAGTGCTTTTTTCAAAAAACAGAAAAACACTTCAGTCACAGATTTATGTCTTTCCAAAAAATGAAGGTAATTACAGTTTGATTCCAGAGCAGACTATTGATACTAAAGCACTTATTACTGCAGCTGATTACAATGAAAAAGAAGATTTAGTCGTGCTGACAGGTTACGATTTCGAGGGGAAACAATATTTGTTCACTTTGGAGCATTTTAAAAAGAATGGAATGAAAAATATTGATCTAACTCGATATACAATTCCAGTAAATCCAGCACAAATTGAAGCTGTTAAAATCATCAATAAAGAGGAGTTTTGGATCACCTCAGAAAGTGAGTCCAAAGGAAAACCTCGTTTATTTCACCTTAAACTAAATTTATAGCTAGCTCATCTAAAAAAGTAATTTATATGAAATCATCCCTATCATTATTGTTGGTATTCCTGCTCTTGAGCCCAATGACTTATAGTCAGAAAAGGAAAAAGGCATCAAAAAATTCAGTAGTAACTCTCGCTAATTTCAACAATTTAGACTGGAGGAATATAGGACCTTTTCGGGGAGGTCGCAGTGTGGCTTCTGCTGGAGTTGTCAAATCCCCTTCTACATTTTATATGGGAACTACAGGTGGTGGTGTTTGGAAAACAGAAGACAATGGAATGCATTGGAAAAATATATCAGACGGGTTTTTTAAAGCGGGTACAGTAGGAGCCATAGCTGTTTCAGAAAGTGATCCGAATGTTGTTGTTGTTGGGATGGGTGAACACGCTGCTAGAGGAGTTATGTCTTCTATGGGAGATGGAGTTTACAAGTCTGATGACGCTGGGGCAACATGGCAACACATAGGTTTGGATTTGTCTAGACATATCTCTAATGTAGAAATACATCCTTCCAATCCAGACCTAATTTATGTGGCTGTGCAAGGTGCTCAGTATGGTCCTAGTAAAGAGCGAGGGATATATCGTTCTGAGGACGGGGGAGCTACATGGGAAAATGTACTCTATGTGTCACAGACTACAGGTGCAGCTTCTTTGAGTATGGATAAAAATAACCCTCGAATTTTATACGCTGCACTATGGGATCATCAACGTTCCCCCTGGCAAATGAGATCGGGTGGTGCAAATTCAGGCTTGTATAAGTCAACTGATGGTGGAGATCATTGGACTAGATTGGAAAAAGGATTACCAGAGGAATTTGGTAAGGCAGGAATTTCAGTTTCAAGAGCAAATTCAAGTCTCGTATTTGCTAATATAGAAGCGGAAGGTTCAGCCGCTGGAGTGTATAGGTCTGAGGACGGAGGAAGTACATGGAAACAAGTCAATAAGGATAGGGTCGCAGTAGCTCGATCTTGGTATTATATGGAGATTTTTGCCGATCCCCAAGATGAAAATGTGGTTTATGTACTCAATGCTCCTGTTCTTAAATCTATTGATAGAGGAAAAACATTTAAAACTTTACCCACACCTCATGGTGATAACCATCATTTATGGATTCATCCGGATAATAATCAGATCATGATCAACTCTAATGACGGAGGAGCAAATGTTTCAACAAACGGAGGTAAAAGCTGGAGTACTCAGCAAAACCAACCCACAGCTCAATTTTACCGTGTAATTGCAGACGAACAAGTGCCTTATCACGTTTATGGAGGGCAGCAGGATAATTCGGCCATAGGAATCAAAAGTAGAGACCAAGACCGCGGTATTGATTGGAAAGACTGGTATTCTGTTTCGGGCTGCGAAAGCGCTTTTTTGGCTTTTAACCCCAAAAGTCCTAGGGTAGTCTATGGTGGCTGCTACCAAGGAATTATTGAGCGTTGGGATAGAGCTACTCAAACCGTAAAGGAAATAAAAGAATATCCTGAATTGGCATTGGGAAATGCTCCGAATTCTTTTAAATATCGATTTAATTGGAATGCTCCAATCATCAGTGCTCCTTCAGATCCAAACACCATTTATCATGCTGGCAATGTTGTATTTAAAACCCAAAACGGAGGAATTGACTGGGAAGTTATCAGTCCTGATTTGACAAGAAATGATAAAAATCAACAGTTGGCAGGAGGGATACCCTATACCAATGAAGCTGCTGGAGGAGAAAATTACAATACTTTGATGAGCTTAGTTGCATCTCCGCATGATGCTGGTGTACTTTGGGCCGGAAGTGACGATGGATTGATTCACCTGACTCGAGATGGTGGTAAAACATGGGTAAACACGACCCCCAAAGGACTTAAAGAGGGGATAATTAATTCGATTGAAGTGTCTCCTCACAATCCTGAGACTGCCTATGTAGTTGTGATGCGTTATAAGTTTATGGATTTAACTCCTTATGTATATAAAACTAACAATTACGGTGAAAGTTGGGAACTCATTACTGAGGGTTTAGAAGGGCAACACAATTTCGTACGTGTTGTTCGTGCTGATCCAAAAGTTCAAGGTTTATTGTATGCAGGAACAGAAACAGGCTTTTATATTTCATTCAATGATGGAAACTATTGGGAAGCCTTCCAAAGCAATTTACCTGTAGTTCCAATTAATGACCTATTCATTCAGGATAACGATTTAATTGCAGCTACAGCAGGGCGTTCCTTTTGGATATTGGATGACCTTAGCCCACTTCAGCAGCATCAAAAAACCGAACAAATTCATTTAGTGGCACCCAAGACATCCTACCGTATTTCCTCTGTAAATACTCCAAAAAACAGCAGTCAGGGGTCAAACCCGAAGAGTGGGGTTTATTTGGATTACTACTTGCCAGAGGTTTACGATTCGCTAGAGGTTCAATTGGATATTCTACAAGATGAAAAAGTGATTCGTTCTTATACTTCCAGCAAGAATAGTGATTTTAAATCATGGCCAGGAGGCCCAAATACGGAATTAGTCCTTCCTCATAAAATAGGGTTTAACAGAACACATTGGGATTTTAGAAGAGCCCAATTACCCAGTGTAGACAAGGTTTTTGTCTATGGGAGTTATAACGGGAGTAGAGTTGCACCAGGAGGGTACACAGCGAGACTCACTTATGGCGATCAAATCAAAGAGGTAGGGATCGAAATTTTACCAAATCCAAACCTGAATTACTCTGCTGCAGACTTTAAAGACCAGCAAGAACTGTTGATCAAAATTGAAACTGCGATTAAGAATATACACGAGTCAGTAACACAAATGCGCAATGCCCAAGCTCAATTAAAGTACTACTCCAATATTTTAAAAGAAAAAGATTCATTTACAAAACTTTATGATCAAGCTCAAAGCATAGAGGAACAACTTAAAAATTGGGAAAAGGAATTGATTCAACCGAATCAGAAAACCTTCCAAGACGTGATTAATTTTAACAATAAACTCAATGCTGAACTGATGCATTTAAAAGGATACGTTGACACGGATGATCCGAAAGTGACCCAAGGAGCTAAAGACCGCTATCGCGACCTTAATGAGACTTGGCAAAAGCATAAAGATGAGTTGAAAAAAATCATTGAAGATGACTTTAGGTCTTTTGAAGAAAACTACAGAGCAGCTAAAGTCCCTGTTCTCAACGTAGAAATTGACTCCTTATAAGTTTACAGTCCGATGAGGTATTGAAACTTTAAAAAGAATTGGGTCTGGTCAACGCGAAATGGAGAGTAAAATTCATCGTTAAAGTCTTCAAGTGAATTTTGATTCCCCCCAACATAAAAAACCGTTGAAGGATTGGGGTTCCACTGAACAAGCGGTTGGATAAAAAATCGATCTGCAAAGGAATTGTACTCTGAAATGATTCTAATGCTAAAAAAGTTATTAAACTGGTAGCGTGCGGAAAAGCGTGAGATGGCTCCCTCAAAATATTTTTCTTGTGTATCCAATTTTGATAAAGTGGCGTAACGGATGGACGGGGAAAGGTTAAGTTTATCACCTAACTGAAAGCTTGGCATGATAAATAGGGTAAACTCCCTCCCAACGTCAGGTTTCTCTTCGTTATAAGCCAAGTCTTTCCCAAAAGTAGATCGAATCATAAGAGAGAAGGATTCACTTGGATTGTTTCGAATGCTCAATTCACTTTTACCAACATTTCGGTAATCTCTACCCAAATAATTTTTAAATATATCCCAGTCGTAAGTGTATTGGATTTCGGTATTCAAATAGGTTCTAATACTGAATATACCATCAATACTGATGGCTTTCAAATAGTTTTGAAATGTATAATTTAAATCCGCTTTAGTCCCAATACTGAAAAACTGCAACCCTTTTTTATTGATAAAGTTTTGGTATTCGTGAAAGATAGTTCCCCAACGGCGGTTATTTTTTACGACAAAGCCTACATTGGCTTGATACTCTGGGCTGATGTCTCGGTAGTAAAAATAGGATTTCCAATGCTCGGTATTTCTATACAATTGGACATAAAGTGCACTTCCTCCATATTTTTCATTGTCTAGTGCTACAGACCTTCCTTTTATAGCATCTTGAGTATCGATCCAATCAGCTTCAGGCTCTTGATTAAAATTAGCAAAGAGTTCATAGGTCAATCGCCAGTTTTTAGATATGAGGAACCAACCGTCTGTACCAAATAAATTTCCATACCCCCCTTCTTTATAATACCTATTTGTACTTACCAAGCCCAAGCGAGTATTTTTATTGACAAGTCTTTGGTAGCGAAATACATTTACAAAGGATTGACCGCCTTGACCCAAATAGGAGCGGTCTTCCCCTGCTATTTGATAGGGTGAATTTTGATCAATTGCTGTTAAAAAATAGATTCTGGATTTTTTGGCTTGGCTCAAAAGTTTGGTTGAGAGTAAGGGGTTGTTTATGGATCGGGAATAAAAAGCGCCGTCTGTAAAATTGACTATATCTGTTCCCCTATTAAAAAAAGGTCTTCGTTCAGGATATTCTAAAGCAAAGGAGGAATTGACATCAATTTGAGTTACATCTGCTTCAACCTGAGAGAAATCTGGGTTTAAGGTAATTTCAAGTCCACTGTTTTTGCTGAGGTCTAAATTGAGACCTAGACCCGCATTGGGCTTAAATTTATCGTAATCCAATAAAGCATTTTTACTCGGTTTTTTCCCACTTAAATTTCCAGCAACATAGGGTAACAGCTCTATTCGTTTTTCAATAGTAATATCATTAAGTAGGAGCACCTCAGTTGTTTGACAAACTTCACATGGATTGTCTCGATCAAAAGTTTGACTCTGTACATCAACTTCAACATTTTTTTCGTTAAAATACTTTCTTCCCAGCTTGAAATGCCATTTCTGATTTGTACCATTAGGAAAAGGAAGAGAGGAGAAAGGGATTTTATATTCAACTTGAAACCCATCGGATACAATAGATCCTGCAGTTTCAAAATCCATATTAAAACTGCCGTCGTAACGTTGCTCATCGGATACTGCATTGATTGCTCTAACATCAAATTGACTTCCAAAGGGATTGGCTACTAAAATGTAATTGTTACGTCCATCAGCATAAGTATCAAAGCTAATTGAAACGATATCATCTTGGCGATACATATTAAAGTCGTCTCTCGAACGAACGTTTGCTCTTACATTTTCTGGCTTATCAAATGCGTGGATCGCAATGTATAAATGGGTATTGGTATAGGTAATATAACCTACGGTTCTTTTTTTTGCAGGACTGTTATTGCCTGGATTTATTTCATAGTTCAGCTCAACTGGAGTGGCATTTTCCCACTCGCCTTGGGAGAGTATTCCGTCAAGAACGATTTTAGAAGAGGGGGATTTTTGAGGTTGGTATTGATTTTGACCGAAGGTAAATTGTGTCATTAGAATCAGTAAAATAAATTTACCAAACGAATCCAATCTAGTCATAAAAACCTTAATTTAACTTCAAAGATACACAAGCTAATTAGATCACAATTAAATAGTAAACCTTATCAGTGTTTTTAATTCAAAACTTTTCGTATTCTAGCTTTTTGAAAAATAGAACTATATAAATGGAAAAAGCACTAATTGGAAGTCAGGAGTGGTGTTCGTTTGAGAATTTAAATATCCCCTCTATTAAAGCGCGTATTGATTCTGGAGCAAAGACCTCATCTATACAATCTACCAACATTAAAAAATTCAAGAAAGGCAAAGAGTCTTGGGTGTCGTTTGATGTCAATCCAATACAAGACAATTTAAGTATCGTAGTTCATTGTGAATCAAAAATAGTTGATGTCAGAATTGTAAAAAGTTCCTCTGGAATTACAGACAAACGTTTTGTAATCATGGAAAAGGTTCAAATTGGTAACAACTCATTTGAAATTGAACTTACTCTAGCCAATAGAGATGGAATGGATTTTAGAATGCTACTCGGAAGAGAGGCTATGAAAGACAGATTTATTGTCGACCCTTCCAAACACTATTTGACCAGTCAAATTACAGACGAAGAACTAGAAAAGAAATACAGCCATTTATTACATGAAAAGTCAGGATTGAGTATTGGTTTATTGGCTACAGACAAATCCTTGTACAGCAACAAACGCCTTATGGAAGCTGGAAAAGCAAGAGGGCATGAGATGTATTTTTACAATATTCAGCAATGTTATATGCGTTTGGACACTGTGACCCCAGAGGTGCGATATAGAGGGGGGGAGTATCATTCAAGATTTGGATGCGATTATTCCTCGAATTCGACCAAGTATGACTTTTTACGGTTGCGCCTTACTTAGGCAATTTCATTCTATTGGAACATACTGTTTAAATTCAGATACTGCAATATCTCAATCCAGAGACAAACTATTCTCAAGTCAACTTTTTTCTGCGAATGATATCCAGATTCCAATTACTGGATTTGCCAAATCACCCCTGGATACTAAGGACCTTATCAACATGGTAGGAGGAGCTCCTTTGGTGATTAAACTATTACAAAGTGCTCAGGGTAAAGGGGTAGTTTCTGCGGAAACAGACAAGGCAGCAGAAAGTGTAATAAATGCATTTAAAAGTCTGCAGGCCAATATTTTAGTTCAAGAATTTATAAAAGAAGCAGCAGGAAAAGATCTACGCTGTTTTGTAGTCAATGGTAAAGTAGTGGCTTCCATTGAACGGTCAGCACCCAAGGGTGAATTCCGTTCAAATATTCATATGGGAGGGACAGCAAAAAAGATAAAAATTACCCAGGAAGAAAGACGCCTGGCTATTAAGGCAGCTAAAATTTTAAATTTGGCTGTCGCTGGGGTTGATATTATTCGTTCTAACAAGGGCCCTTTATTACTAGAAGTAAACTCCTCTCCAGGATTGGAAGGAATTGAGACTGCCACAGGGAAGGACATTGCCAATGAGATGATAATGGCCATTGAAAAAAAATTAAAATTCAAAAGGCAATAATCGATGAAACTGGACCTCATCGTGAATTATAAGTGAGATCCTCAGCTGCCTTCGCTTTTTATTTAAAGCATTCAGACTTATTGGTTGTTTATGAGGAAACCTCTAGTGGAATCTTTCAGCTTACAATCTTTTCTTTATTTGGTGTGTTTCCCATCATGAGTGGGTTTGTCCTTTGGAGGGACTAGTGCAGCAAGCCATCACAAACTGTATATAAGCTAAATGATATTTGGGTTTAATGTCAATCTGCGATCAGTTTATAACATTCTGTTTTAATTTTGGCTACTTCCTAGAAGATTGATTAATTTTAGAATCTAATCCTTGGTAGATGGAATACGTCATACTCGCTTTTTCTTTTATTACCCTTGCAGCAGTAGCTTACTTGCTTTTTCAGAAAGGCAATTCGGATCTCAGCTCCCTAGAAAACATTTTCAACAATAGAATTCAAGCTGAGTTCCAACTCAATCGGGAAGAATTATCAAAAAATTTAAAAGAAAACAGAAACGAACTGATTCAAAGCATTGAGCGCTTGAATGAGACCTTGACTAAAAAAGCAAAAGACGATAGGGAAGAGCTCCGTACCACCCTTAAAGATTTTGAGGCAACCTTTGCCAAAAATGTTGAGACCTTTAACACTTTACAAAAAGAAAAGTTTGATCAAATGCGAGTCAAGCAGGAGGAAATGATTAAAACGACTGAACTTCGTTTGGAGCGAATGAGAGAAACAGTAGATGAAAAACTGCACAAAACGCTCGAAGAACGCCTTGGGAAGTCTTTTGAAATGGTAACCAAACAATTACTTGTGGTTCAAAAAGGTCTGGGTGAAATGCAAACCATTGCTTCTGGAGTAGGCGACCTTAAAAAAGTACTAACCAATGTCAAAACGAGGGGGGTATTGGGAGAGATTCAACTGGGGAATATTCTAGAAGAGATCATGGCGCCGGATCAGTATGAGACCAATGTAAAAACAAAAATGGGATCAGATGCCCTAGTCGAATATGCAGTTAAATTACCGGGTAGAAATCCACAGGACAAATCTGTTTACCTCCCTATAGATGCAAAATTCCCCCAAGAAGACTATGTCCGCTTACAATCTGCTTACGAAGCTGGAGATAGTGTTGCGGTTGAGGTTTCTTTAAAAGCCTTATTACAGGCGGTCAAAAAATTTGCCAAAGACATTTCCACCAAATATATTGATCCTCCAAATACCACTGATTTTGGAATTATGTTTTTGCCAGTAGAAGGGCTATTTGCCGAGGTTGTCAGACAGCCAGACATGATCGCTTTTCTTCAACGTGAATACAAAATAGTGGTTACTGGACCAACAACTCTTGCAGCCATGCTCAACAGCCTTCAAATGGGCTTTAAAACCCTAGCCATTCAGAAAAGAAGTAGTGAAGTTTGGAAAGTATTGGCAGCTGTTAAAAAAGAGTTTAGCACTTTCGGAGGAGTATTGGAAAAAGCTCAGAAAAAAATTAACGAGGCCAATAATGAGATTGAAAACCTAGTAGGTACACGAACCCGTATGATGCAATCGAAGCTGAAAAATGTAGAACAATTGGAAGTGAGTAACGATCAACAAGAAGAAGAATCCAATTTACTCGATCTCAAACCCAAGGAGCAAGAGGAATAAATCCTAGAGGTGATTTTGTATTGTTTTATGGAGGCTATTTGCATCCATCACCCCAGACTGTTTCCACAAGACCGAACCCTCTTTCATTAACATTAAAGTTGGAACTCCGCGGACTTGATATTTTGAAGCGATTTGTTGATTTTTATCCACGTCAATTTTTATTATACGGAGAGTTTCTCCCATTTTTTCTTTGAGTTCTTTTAAAATAGGGGGCATCATTTTACATGGACCGCACCATTCAGCATAAAAATCAATTAAGACCGGTTTGGGATCATTGAGAATTTGTTGAAAAGAACTCATGGTAAAATCTTCTTTTTATGACCAATTTGAGTAGCCCCCTCTAAGATCGTAGATTTGAGTAAAACCCATTTTGACGAGCAATTTTGAAGCGCTTTTACTTCTATTGCCAGATTGACAAAACAAATATACAGGAGTTTCCTTATTTAATTTTGCTGCTTCAGTCTGGAATCCGGCAGGGTCAAAAACATTTAAGTTTTTTGCTCCCTTGACAGTACCCATCTTATACTCATTGGGAGTTCTAACATCAAGTAGTTGAACAGATTTATTTAGAGTTGCTTTTTTAAATTCAGAGGGGGAGAGTATCTCAATTTTATCATTTGTTCCAGCAGTACGAAAAAAGTTAGTTAAAAACATATTTTGATTTATTTATACTGCAAATTTAAAGGAGTCAAAAAACTAAAAAGTAACTTTAGCTACACAAGTAGATTCCTATTCTTTGAATTTAAACTCTCTAAGCACACAAACCAAATCTTCAAATTTTTTCAAGCTCCATTTTTTAATTTTAAAGCCAGAAATTCCCACTTCCTTTTTTTGAATTTGTCTATTCCAAAAAAATTGGTCAGCTATATGCGGGATAATGGCTTGAGGTTTTTTGTGAATTAAAGCAGTATGAGTTGTACCTGACCCTCCGTGATGAATCACACATCCGAGATAGGGGAAAAGAAAGTGAAACGGGATATTTTTAATTTTAAAAGCCCATCTTGGAAGCTTTTCTGGACATTCTATTCCTCCCCAAGACTCATTCATTATGACAGGGATTTGATGTTTTTTACAAACCGTCAAAACATCTAAAGCAATTTGTTTGGGATGGGCATTTAGCATACTTCCAAAACCGATATAAAGAGGATTGGGATGGTCTTTGAGGAATTGCTTTAATTCAGTGCTTGGGGTGTAAGGGTGCTTTTTTCGCTCTCGAAACCTGGTGATCTCTGCCCGCTCAGGCCAGTAAATGGGTCTTGAAAAGAGTACTTCTGATATTGAATATTCTACTTTAAGAGTTTTTCTGTACAATATTTTTAAT
>Ga0115572_10003248_pt1 | contig 12860 bp, 9 predicted proteins | sample COGITO_mtgs_1206_FD_88681 | JGI IMG/M metagenome (GOLD analysis project Ga0115572, IMG submission 88681) | Pelagic marine microbial communities from North Sea - COGITO_mtgs_120607 | ecosystem: Environmental > Aquatic > Marine > Epipelagic | place: Germany:Helgoland, sampling site Kabeltonne... | reverse complement strand
TAAATGGTGCGCTTGGTAGGAGTCGAACCTACGACCACCTGGTTCGTAGCCAGGTACTCTATCCAGCTGAGCTACAAGCGCACATCAAGATCTTACAATACGAATTTTTCAGTTTATTTTCTGTGATAAATCATCAGCAAATAAATGGTGCGCTTGGTAGGAGTCGAACCTACGACCACCTGGTTCGTAGCCAGGTACTCTATCCAGCTGAGCTACAAGCGCATATCGTGGCGGCGTATTATATAGAGCAAGTATTCATTGTCAATCTTTAATTTAACATCAATTCAAAATATATTTTAAGCTGATTTCAAAAAAACAAAAATAACGCTTTCTTACTTTTTACACCTATTGTGTCCCACTTTAAAAGTGGCGGAGAGGGAGGGATTCGAACCCTCGATAAGATTTCTCCTATACACCCTTAGCAGGGGCGCGCTTTCAGCCACTCAGCCACCTCTCCTCAACACAGGGCGAATAATACCAGATTATTTCCCTTTGCATAGTCTATTTATGAAAATAATTTAAATTTCTTCATAAATATTAATATGTTAGAAGTTTCCGCTTGGCTCACCTTCACCATTTTTCTCACGCTGAATACGCTGATAGATTTCTTCACGATGTACTGCGACTTCTTTAGGGGCATTAACGCCGATGCGAACTTGGTTACCCTTAACACCTAAAACGGTTACGGTAACTTCGTCACCAATCATTAATGTTTCGCCAACTCGGCGAGTCAAAATTAGCATTAGATTCTCCTAATCTATCCTTGTACCTTCATAGTACATTTAATATTTCACGAACTGCTGTTTCTAGGGTGTATTCTTAAATACCAAATTAGATTTCTAAGATATGTATCTAAGCAAGATATTTCCCCACTCCTCTATTCAGTATTGCCTACCTTTGACAAAATGAAAGAAAATGCAGGGATTCATCCAGAACTTTTACAGATGTGCAGGCACTCCGTCCCACACTCAAGGTTATATCAGACTTTCGCCTGATTTATTCCTCGTCCTTAGCATCAAGGTCAAACGCGGTGTGCAAAGCGCGTACTGCAAGCTCTAGATATTTTTCTGAGATAACTACTGAGATTTTAATTTCAGAAGTAGTGATCGCTTGAATATTAATGGACTCATCCGCTAATACTTTAAACATTTTACTGGCAACGCCTGCATGAGAGCGCATACCTACACCGACCATAGATACCTTACAGATATCATCTGTACCAGATACTTCACGAGCACCCAGTTCAGCCGCTGTATTTTTCAAGACTTCTAACGCCTTGTTATAGTCATTACGATGCACAGTAAAAGTAAAGTCGGTGGTACCGTCTTCAGCTACGTTTTGTACAATCATATCAACTTCAACATTTGCATCACTAATCGGACACAAAATCTTTGAGGCAACACCTGGAATATCAGGTACACCCTTAACTGTTACTTTGGCTTCATCGCGATTAAACGCGATACCGGAAATGACTGGATTTTCCACGGAGCTATTCTCCTCCATTGTAATGAGTGTGCCAGGACCATCATCAAAAGTAGAAAGTACGCGCAAAGGTACTTTATATTTCCCAGCAAATTCAACCGAACGGATTTGTAAAATTTTTGAACCAAGACTTGCCATTTCTAGCATTTCTTCGAACGTTACTTTTTCCATTCTGCGCGCATTAGGTACGACACGAGGATCCGTAGTGTAAACACCATCAACATCAGTATATATCTGCGCTTCATCAGCACCCAAGGCCGCCGCAAGAGCAACACCCGTAGTATCCGAACCACCGCGACCTAATGTTGTAATGTTATTATCACTATCAACACCCTGAAAACCTGCAACAATACATACATTACCGGCATCCAACTGCTTGCGCATGGCATCGGTTTCAATATCTTCAATTCGGGCTTTCATGTGAGCACTATCGGTTTTAATACCTACTTGCCAACCAGTAAACGATTTAGCACCAACACCGCGTTTCTGTAACGCCATTGCCAATAAAGCAATCGTTACTTGTTCACCTGTTGAAACCAATACGTCCATCTCTCTTGGAGTTGGATTATCCGAAATGCTATTCGCAAGACCAATAAGACGATTTGTCTCGCCGCTCATTGCAGATACAGCAACCACTATTTGGTGGCCTGCATCATGGAAGGACTTTACTTTATCAGCGACATGCTCGATGCGCTCGACGGTGCCTACCGAAGTACCGCCGTACTTTTGTACATATAACGCCATGATTCTGACTAGCTGTAGAAAAAGGGGCCCAATTAAACACTAATTCCACTTACTTTTGAACAAAAAAAGACGATTGATGCCTTTATCAATCGCCTTTTTCTTGCTCACTGACCTTATAGACAGCTTTTACTCAAGAACATTCAAAAATCAGGAAAAGAATTACAGTTTTCCAGCCAAAGCCTGAAACGCTTCAAGCGCTTTAGGAATACCTTCAGCATTTTTACCGCCCGCCTGAGCCATCTCCGGCTTACCGCCACCACGACCATCAACATAAGGAGCACATTCTTTAACGATATCCCCTGCTTTCAATTTGCCAATAAGGTCTTTAGTCACACCTGCAAGCAGCGTAACTTTACCTTCAGTCTCTGCCGCCAACATGATAACCGCAGTACCTAGTTTATCTTTTAACTGATCAAGGGTTGTTTTCATTGTCGGAACATCAGTTCCATCAATACGTGCTGATAATATTTTGAAACCATTACCTTCTATTGCTTGTGAAGCTAAATCTGACCCGGCTGAGCTCGCTAGTTTTGCTTTCAATGCTTCAAGCTCTTTCTCTAACAAGCGGCCTTTAGCAATGAGTTGTTCTACCTTTTCACCAACATTATCACTGCTCGCCTTTACGGAACGAGCAATCGTATTCAATGTCTTTTCTTCATCGGCAATAAAATCTAATGCTGCCTGACCAACAACCGCTTCAATACGACGAACACCCGCAGCCGCACTTGCTTCAGAAGTGATCTTAAACACACCTAAGTCACCTGTGCGCTTAGCATGCGTACCACCACACAGTTCAATCGAAAACTGATCTGCATCTGATCCAGTACCCATTGCAAGAACACGAACTTCATCATCGTATTTCTCACCAAACAACGCCATCGCACCGCTATTTTTAGCATCGTCGATATTCATTAGACGCGTAGTAATTTCACTATTATCACGAATTTCAGCATTTACACGATTCTCAATATCAGCAACTTCCTGAGCTGTCATCGCTTCTAGATGAGAGAAATCAAAACGTAACTTGTCATAAGTAACCAAAGAACCTTTCTGAGCAACATGCTCACCCAAAGCATTTCTTAATGCAGCATGCAAAATATGCGTTGCTGAGTGGTGCAAAGCTGTCGAAGCACGTTTTTCAGCATCAACTTCAGCCGTTAATTTATCACCTTCAGTAATAGTACCTTCAACCAAAATACCCTGATGAACATGATTACCACTTTCTTTAACCGTGTTTTTAACCTGAAAAACAACACCGTCGGCCTTCAAGAAGCCAGTATCGCCAGCCTGACCACCAGATTCACCATAAAAGGCCGTTTCATCTAAAACGATTAAGGCTTCAATAGCTGCTCCGTTATTTGAAGAGATGCTATCGACTTTCTTACCATCAACAAACAAGCCCTGTACAGAGCCCTGATTGACTAAGTTCTCATAACCTAAGAAAGTCGTTTCACCTTCTAACTCGAGGGATGCACCGCCCTTCATAGAGAAGTTACCAGCCGCTCGAGCCGTAGCACGTTGATGTTCCATCGCTTTATCAAAGCCAGCTTCATCAACCTTTAAATTCTTCTCACGCGCAACATCCGCAGTCAAATCCATCGGGAAACCATAGGTATCATATAGCTTAAATACCGTTTCACCGGGAATGGTATCGCCTTTTAATGTGCTAATTGCATCATTTAAAATCCCCATACCTTTGTCTAACGTTTTAGCAAACTGCTCTTCTTCTAAGCGCAGTACTTTCTCGACTTGGGCCTGAAGTTTCACCAATTCTGGATACGCAACACCCATTTGCTCAACCAGCGCAGGGACCAGCTTATGGAAGAAGCCCACTTGTGCTCCTAACATATGCCCATGACGCACTGCGCGACGAATAATACGACGCAGTACATAACCACGACCTTCATTCGAAGGATAAACACCATCAACCACTAAGAAACTAGTTGAACGAATATGATCGGCAATCACTCGTAATGATTTATTTTCTAAATCATCACAACCCGTCACTTCTGCAGCCGCTTTTAATAAAGCTTGAAATAAGTCGATTTCATAGTTGCTATGAACGCCCTGCATAATTGCAGAAATACGCTCCAGACCCATTCCCGTATCAACGGAAGGCTTAGGTAAAGGATGCATAACGCCGTCTTCAGTACGATTAAACTGCATAAAAACGTTATTCCAGATTTCGATGAAGCGATCTCCATCCTCTTCTGGCGTACCAGGTTTTCCACCCCAAATGTGCTCACCGTGGTCGTAGAAAATTTCAGTACAAGGACCACACGGCCCAGTATCACCCATTGACCAAAAGTTATCCGACGCGTATTTCGCGCCTTTATTATCACCAATACGGATAATTTTATCTTCGCTTAGGCCCATCTCTTTATGCCAGATGTCATAAGCTTCTTGGTCATCTGCATAAACCGTTACCAGTAATTTATCTTCTGGAAGATTCATCCATTCTTTAGACGTTAAAAATTCCCAAGCAAACTTAATCGCGTCTTGCTTAAAATAATCACCAAAGCTGAAGTTACCCAACATTTCAAAAAACGTATGATGACGTGCTGTATACCCCACATTTTCTAAATCGTTATGCTTACCGCCAGCACGAACACAACGCTGAGAAGACGTCGCTCGAGTATAACTGCGCTCATCTTGACCCAAAAAAACATCTTTAAACTGAACCATACCTGCATTGGTAAACAATAAGGTTGGATCATTACCCGGTATAAGTGGGCTAGAGGCAACAATTTCATGCCCCTTAGAATTAAAATAATTTAAGAACGCTTGGCGAATATCAGAGCTTTTCATAGTTAACACGGTCCATTGATACTGGATTAAATACTGTCAGTACAGTTTGGTAATATATTTGGGCATGATTATAGCTTGCCTCGTGGGGAATAAGTAGATCTCAAAAGAAACTAACACGAACGAAAGCCTGTTATTTTCAGCACTACACATCTAACAACTGTCTTTTCCTGCACAAACAGAAAAGTAAGTTGACGAATCAATATAACTATATAAGAATATGAAAATAAACTAAATCTGGAGTTATTCATGAACATTGACCGTCTTGTATTTGCTATTGCTGGTATCTTTATCCTCATCAGTGTTTCGCTTTCTCAGCTGCACTCTGTTTATTGGCTGGGTTTCACTGCATTTGTAGGTTTGAATTTGCTACAAGCATCTTTTACTGGATTCTGCCCTTTAGCCAAAATCCTAAAAGCAATTGGCAAACCGTCAGGCCCTGCATTTAAGTAAATCCTTTCTCTAAAATGCCCCATCTGAAGGTTTCTTTATATAAAATAAAGAAACCTCATTTATATTTTGGCGAGTCTTAACACTGATTCTTCAGCTAACAGTCTTTATAATTTTCGTTTTTTTGATTATCAGAGACTGATCCATGCGTTATACACCTTCACCTTTTTTACTTCCTATATTATTAAGCTTAATTACTTGCTTTCTCCTAAGCTCTTATAGTTATTCCGAAAACAATACTGAACACTCTTCAGGAGAATCATCTCTATGGGAGAAATACCCTAGCAATTTGCCTCAGTTTGATTATTCTGGCGATAAACTCCAGCAACATTGGCCACAGCTATCCGCTACAACAGGTATATCCTGGCCAGATGCAGTAACTATTGAAAACATGATGGCTGAGTTTCCATTACTTGAAGAACAGCTACAACAGCGAGCAAAATCACAAAATGCTCCAGCTGAACTAAAAGAAGTACTCAACAACAACTATCTACCCCTTGCAAAATCTGTCCAGCAAGTTTGGCGCCTTCACTACCAAGGAGATTATGAACAAGCCTATCAACTCGGCATGACACTTTCTCCTGCAGGTTTATTTCCTGCACTTTATGCAAAATTAATCCATACAACGTATTTGATTCATGACATTAAGAAAAAAGAAGAAAGGTTTTTGGAAGTTGACCAAGTACTGGCAAGAACTCTGCCTCTTGCACCGAATTACAACTTCATCACTTTTGGTGATACTTATCAAAAAGTACGACGCTTAGAGCTAATGACAACTAGCCAAGCAACCACTTCAGGATTACTTGGTCCAACTCAAAACAAACTAAAAGAACTGCATTATGAGTTCCCCGACAACCCCCTCTATTCAGCCATGCTAGCGGGAATTGATGCGGGTATTATTGAACGAGTGGGTGGTTTCATTGGAAGCATAACGTATGGCGCCAATGAAGAGGAAGCCATCAAACTCTTTAAACAAGCAATAAAACTCCAGCCAAACCTAGTAGTTCTTTATAATGAATTTGCTCAAGCAATATTACGCTTAAATAATGAAGATCATAATAAGCTGTTATTAAGCCTACTTAATCAATGCGTTACTTTAATCGCATACAGTGCTGAGGAAGCACTTAATCAGCACTCATGCCAAAGTTTATTAATGCAACAAAATGAGCACTTCTATAAATAAGGGTATTTATTAATAATACGCTCTAATTTCAGATATAATGCGCACAATACTCCCCCTTTCATAGGATTTTATTGTGCACAAAATAGTTATCGTTGGCGGCGGAGCAGGCGGATTAGAGCTTGCTACCCAACTGGGCCGTAAATGGGGTAAAAAAGGTAAAGCAGAGATTCACCTTGTTGATGCTAACCATACTCATCTCTGGAAACCACTACTACATGAAGTGGCTACCGGAGCGCTCGACTCTGGTATCGATGAACTAAACTACCAAGCGCACAGCAAGAAGCACAACTTCAACTTCCATGTTGGCCGCATGTGCGGTCTTAACCGCAAAGATAAGGTCATTGAACTTGCCACCATTTTCGATGACAACGAAGAAATTCTACCCAAGCGTGAAATCAAATACGATCAACTAGTCATTGCCTTAGGCAGTGTAACTAATGATTTCGGAACGAAAGGTGCTTCTGAGCACTGCTACTTCTTAGATGGCCGCCCACAAGCTGAAGTGTTTCACCACAAGCTGCTCAATCAATTTATTAAAGCAAATGGCAGTAACAACCCTGAAGAGTTAAGTATTGCCATTGTTGGTGCTGGCGCAACAGGTGTTGAACTATCCGCTGAGCTTTACAATACAACGGAAGCCTTATCTAGCTACAACATGAGTCAATTTAAAACAGACAAATTGAAAGTTTCTCTTGTTGAAGCAGGGCCACAAATTTTGCCAGCTCTTCCGAAAAGAATATCTGAAGCCGCAAAACGCGAATTAGAAAATCTTGGCGTCGATGTCCTTACCGAAACAATGGTGACAGAAGTGACCAAAGAAGGATTTGTAACTAAATCGGGGGATGTAGTTAAAGCAAAACTAAAAGTTTGGGCTGCAGGTGTTAAGGCACCCGATTTCTTAGCGAATATCGGTGGACTAGAAACCAACCGCACCAATCAACTCACTATTAAGCCTACACTGCAAACAACGTTAGATGATGACATCTTTGCTATTGGTGATTGTGCTTTCTTATTGCAAAAAGATGGCACCGCAGTTCCACCAAGAGCTCAAGCTGCTCATCAGCAGGCCAGTCACTTATTAAAAGTACTTACACAACTTAAAGCAGGAAAAGAGCCAGAAGGTTTTGTTTATAGAGACAAAGGCTCATTAGTTTCGCTAAGTCGTTATAGTACAGTAGGAAGCTTAATGGGCAATTTGAGCAAAGGCTCTATGATGATCGAAGGGCGCCTTGCTCGTATAGTGTATGTATCCTTGTATCGTTTACACCAAGTAGCATTACACGGTTACTTCCATACCATTCTTTTATCTTTAGTTGGGCATATAAACAAAGTTATTCGCCCACGATTGAAACTTCACTAGCGGGTGAAGTTGTTATAGCGTCCTGTCGATAATCACCAGGGCGCTTTCCAGTCCAACGCTTAAATGCTTTATAAAACGCACTTGGCTCGTTAAAGCCAACCTTATAAGCTACTTCATACAAAGCCAATGTTTCATCTTCTATGAGCTTTAATGCTAATGCTTCACGGCAATCATCTAAAATTGTTTGATAGTTTGTCCCAACTTCTTTTAAACGACGCTGTAAATTCCTAACACTAATATTTAATTTTTCTGCGACTATTTCTTGCTGTGCATTACCTGATAGCAAACATTCTTTAATACTTTTCGTAACCTGAATATATAGCTCTAGGCGCTGCTCTCTTTTGAGAGTAATTTTATTTATTTCATAGATGGTATTTTGTAACAGCTTGGAGTCTTTCTTGCTATTCATTGCCATAAGCAATTCAGCGTCAAACTCTAAATAAACTTCGTCATCAGCGATTAAGTGACAATTCAATACACTCTGATATTCCTGAAGATTTGCCACTTTCTGGTCATAATGATAATAAATAAACTCATTACAGTTAGCATGTACTTTTTCTATCGCTGCAACGATGCCAGAAAAAACCATATCCCGCTGCTGACTAGTAAAGTTTATTTTATCGTGAGCTGGATATTTTAAAATATAACATCCATCCTTTTGCTCTATAAAAGTAAAATATCCAGATTCAGAAATAACTTTTGAGTGCTCTACCATAGCAGACAAGCCATGGTATAAAGTATCAGAGTAAGTAATTAGCTTTTCTAATATCAAATCCTTTTCGGCAACATAGTAACCAAGCCGAACCTCTAACACACGATCATCCGCAGCCTCATAAGCAGCTTCATGCAGTGCAGCCAATTTATGGCTAGAAATACCAAACCTTGTTATTTTCGGGTCATTAATATCAATCCTTAATACATCATCAAGAACCTTCTTAGAAACACCACTCTGTAACCAAAATTGATACAGTATACGAACTAAAGAGATCGCAACTTGTGGCAAAAGCGGCATATTTACTATTCCTCCCCCCAATTCATAATCCAATGAACTGATCTATTTATTATTATTCGAGAAGATATTGATTTTTTAGTAGATTAAAGTCAATGAGACTTATTCAAAAGGGAGAGAATGACACATTGATATTTCTAAAATGTGGAACCTGCATCAAAATTAAGGGATGTTAAAGAAGAATAACACTACAGAATTTGTTGATATTGCTCCAGGGCATACTTAATTTGATCCATGTCAAAACCTCGATAAGCGAGGTAACGAAACAGCTTTTGCTTATCTTTGTAATCACTCAAATCTAATGCTTGAGACTTTTTCAGACCACTTTCATAAGCTAGCTCAAACCAATCACAATCAACACTCATCGTTTGTTCAATTAAATCAGAGTCAATGCCTTTATCTTTTAACTCACGACTAATCCGCATAAAACCAAGACCACGATTTATACGCGATCGTAGAAAAGATTCGGCAAAACGCTCATCACTTTGATAGCCTGCTTCAGCAAGCCTATCTAATAACTGATGTAATTGGGATTCATCCTTACTGCGGGGTTCAAGCTTTTGAAACATTTCATGGCGGGAATACTCTCGACGCGAGAGCAAATTTATAGCGGCTACACGTAATTCGCTATCTGAAAGCTCGGCAGGCTTATAAAAGCCCGCCGATTTATTGCTACTTGTTTGGCTATCAGTCTTACGACTAGAGTATTTCGAAAACAAAGTTTACTACTCTAAATACAGCTTAGGGCACTTCAACTTAAGACTCTGCAATTTCTGCAGCATCTTCACCCTTATCTTCCTTCGCTTCTTTATCAGCAGGACCTGAAAGCAATTGTGCACGAATCTCTGCTTCAATTGTTTCTGCAATCGCCGGATTTTCTTGTAAGAATTTCGCAGCATTTGCTTTACCTTGACCAATCTTATCACCTTGATAAGCATACCAAGCGCCAGATTTATCAACTAAGCCACACTTAACACCTAGATCAATAACCTCACCCATATGATAAATACCTTCACCATAAAGAATCTGGAATTCTGCTTGTCTAAACGGAGGTGCAACTTTGTTCTTAACAACCTTAACGCGAGTTTCATTACCCATTATTTCATCGCCCTGCTTAACCGCACCTGTACGACGAATATCTAAGCGAACAGAAGAGTAAAACTTAAGCGCGTTACCACCTGTAGTTGTTTCAGGGTTACCAAACATCACACCAATTTTCATACGAATTTGGTTAATGAAAATTACTAGGCAATTTGCATTTTTCACATTAGCAGTCAATTTACGTAATGCTTGTGACATTAGACGTGCTTGCAAACCAACATGATGATCACCCATGTCGCCTTCAATTTCAGCTTTTGGTGTTAATGCAGCAACCGAATCAACTACGATTACATCAACAGCACCAGAGCGCACCAAGCTATCTGTAATCTCTAGACCTTGCTCACCCGTATCCGGCTGAGAAACCAGCAAAGTATCTAAATCGATGCCTAACTTTTCTGCATATGAAGGATCAAGTGCGTGCTCAGCATCAACAATAGCAACCGTTTTACCCTGCTTTTGTGCTTCAGCCATCACTGACAAACACAAGGTTGTTTTACCAGAACTTTCTGGCCCATAGATTTCAACAATTCGGCCATACGGTAAGCCGCCTATACCCAAAGCAACATCCAGCGTCAAAGAACCGGTTGATACCGACGGAATTGCTTCACGCGGCTGATCACCCATTTTCATAATAGAGCCTTTACCAAACTGACGCTCAATCTGACCCAGTGCTGCATCAAGTGCTTTTTGCTTATTTGCATCCATTATGATGTTCCTTTAATTAGTTACCATGACCAGATCATGCTGATCATTTTTTGTTTTACTGTAGATTTAACCAGTATTTAAGCATAGCTAACTGAATTGGCCAAGTCATAAAATTGTTTTTCTATAATAAAAAACAATCAACTACCCTACAAGCCCCATGAATAATAGATCTCAAAGTAACAATTATTTTTTACACGGTCTAATTCCGGAGTAGTTGAGACAATATATACAGTATTTTATCCAGTACTATTTCAGTATCCATACAGTACTTTTTCAGTATCCATACAGTACTTTTTAGGATTAAAATTGTTTTTTGTAATAACTTTACCAACTACCATTACACAGTAGCTTTGTTCAATTGCCTCACAATCCCTTACAATGCTGCTTTTACTATTCAGATTTAGGATTTCAGCGCGAATATGAGTAAAGCAGCGACCCACACCCCTATGATGCAGCAATATTTTCGTCTTAAGGCTGAAATTCCAGATATCATGCTTTTTTATCGGATGGGGGATTTTTACGAGCTGTTTTATGATGATGCCCGTAATGCCTCTCGTTTATTAGATATCACCCTCACAGCTCGCGGCCACAGCGGCGGTGAGCCAATTCCGATGGCGGGCATTCCTTATCACGCAGCTGAAGGGTATATCGGAAAGCTCGTTCGCCTCGGCGTTTCTGTAGGTATTGCAGAGCAAGTCGGTGATCCCGCTACTTCTAAGGGCCCTGTTGAGCGAAAAGTTGTTCGCGTTATTACTCCAGGTACGCTAAGTGATGAAGCTTTCTTAGATGAGCGCCGCGATAACTTATTAGTGGCTGTTAATAAGCAAAAGCAAAACAAACACGATATTTATGGCATTGCCATGATGGACATAAGCTCTGGTCGCTTTGTTGTGATGGAGGTCGCTAGTGAAGATTCTTTATTAGCAGAATTAGAACGAATCAAGCCTGCTGAACTTCTATACAACGAAGACCAAGCATTTCCTGATGCGTTAATAAACCGTCCTGGCGCCAAATCACAAGCACCATGGCACTTTGAATCTGATACGGCATTTCGCTTATTAACAGCTCAATTAAAAACCAAAGATTTACGCGGTTTTGGTTGCGAAGATTTAGTCGTTGCCATTCAAGCAGCAGGCGCTCTTTTACAGTATGCACAAGATACTCAGCGCAGTGGCTTACCCCATGTTCGCACCTTATTAATTGAACAGCCAGATGATGCCATTATTATCGATCCGGCAAGCCGTAAAAATTTAGAAATTGATATCAACCAGCAAGGTGATGGTGAGCATACTCTTGCCTGGGTTATGGACAGAACCGCGACTCCTATGGGTAGCCGTTTATTACGCCGCTGGCTGAATCGTCCTATACGTAATCAAAATACATTACAGCAGCGCCAACAATTAATTGCCGAATCGATTGATGATTATCATTGGGAACCTTTGCATCAGCAGTTAAAAGGTATCGGAGATATTGAACGTATTTTATCCCGTATCGCTTTAGGTTCTGCTCGCCCCCGAGATTTAGCTCGCCTACGAGATGCATTGGCTCGATTGCCAGAGTTACAAGAATTATTACAAAGCTTGGCAGCCAGTCGTGCCAAAGAACTTTCGGCATTAATCAAACAATACCCACAATGGGTCGATGAATTACAAAAAGCGATTATTGACAACCCTCCCGTCATTATTCGTGACGGTGGTGTAATTGCTGAAGGCTATGATGCGGAATTAGATGAACTAAGATCCATCAGCCAAAATGCAGGTGATTATTTATTAGAGATCGAACAGCGCGAAAAAGAAAAAACTGGAATATCGACACTTAAAGTCGGTTACAACCGCGTTCACGGTTACTTTATTGAAATCAGCAAAGCTCAATCCGAAGCCGCTCCGGTTGAATACATTCGTCGTCAAACACTAAAAAATGCTGAACGTTTCATTACCCCTGAGCTAAAAGAATTCGAAGACAAAGCACTTAGCGCAAAAAGTCGCTCTTTGTCGCGAGAGAAGCACCTTTACGAACAATTG
>Ga0115572_10003246_pt1 | contig 12862 bp, 9 predicted proteins | sample COGITO_mtgs_1206_FD_88681 | JGI IMG/M metagenome (GOLD analysis project Ga0115572, IMG submission 88681) | Pelagic marine microbial communities from North Sea - COGITO_mtgs_120607 | ecosystem: Environmental > Aquatic > Marine > Epipelagic | place: Germany:Helgoland, sampling site Kabeltonne... | reverse complement strand
TCAAACAAGGCTGTTTTGGGATCTTCCTTAGTTTGCATTTTCAGTTGTTTCTTGGCTCCCTCAATAGTGAGTCCTTTTTCTTTGACCAAGTGATAGATCAGTTGGATGCTTTTGACATCTTCAGGAGTGTATTTCCGAGTTCCACTGGCTTTTTTTTGCGGTTTGATCTGATCGAATTCCTTTTCCCAAAAGCGCAATAATGAGGTGTTAACGCCAATGGCCTTAGCAACTTCCCCAATGGAGTAATACCGTTTTTCAGGTAATTCAATGTGCATTAGTCTAGGGATTGATTCTCTTGGCTCGCTTCGGTGAGGAGTTTGTCGAATTCTTCAGAAGAAAGCTGACCGTAATAGAAATTCATCGGATTGATTTTTTTCCCGTCCTTAAAAATTTCATAGTGCAGATGAGGCCCTACGGATCTCCCAGTGCTTCCTACAAAACCAATAATATCACCTCTTTTGACCTTTTGACCTCTTTTGACATTGTATTTGTTCAAATGGGCATAGAGGCTTACATATTCAAATCCATGATCGATACGTATGTGTTTTCCATAACCTGAAGAACGGTTGTCCGCACGTTTAACAACACCGTTGCCTGAAGCATAAATCGGAGTGCCCCGAGAAGCTGTAAAATCCATTCCATAATGCATTTTACGTTTCTTGGTAAAAGGGTCTGTTCGGTAACCGTAACCAGAGGCCATCCGAATCAAATCTTCGTTTCGTACCGGCTGTATAGAAGGAATAGAAGCCAATAGAGCTTCTTTGTCCTTGGCCAGTTCTTCGATTTCGGCTAGCGATTGCGATTGAACGACAATCTGCTTGGTTAATACATCAATGCGTTTGGTAGTGTTTACGATAAGTTCCGAATTGGCATAGCCTTCAAGACCTTTGTAACGATTAACACCCCCAAAACCAACTCGACGTTGGGCTTCAGGAATGGGGCTTGCTTCGAAATAAACTCGGTAAAGATTGTTGTCGCGATCTTCAACATTCTCCAAAACAGACTCAATCTGTGCCAAACGACGATTCAATATGTCGAATTGTAGCTCGTAATTTTTCAATTCTCGTTCCTGAACAATCTCTGTTGGAGTATTGAGCCAACGGGTATTGATCAAGGCAAAAAGCAAGACAGCACCAAAGATGGCTGAAGAAAGTAAGAACAAAAGAAAGTTGGATATCCGTAGCGGTGTAGAGTTTTCGACGGGTAAATACGAAAGCGTCTTCGGGTCGTAATGGTATTTTACTTTTGGCATATATTAAAATGTACCACGTTATTTAATCTTGCAAATATAGGAAAATTTCTGCCTTGAATTTGAAAACCAAGAGGGTAGGCTTTTCCCATGATATCCGTTACCTTTGCAGCATTCAAATAAAAAACAAAAAACATGAAGTCTTTTGAAGTCCGGCAAAAATTTCTAGATTTTTTTGAATCCAAGCAGCACGCTATAGTGCCTTCTGCACCGATGGTGATCAAAGACGATCCTACTCTATTGTTTACCAATGCCGGAATGAACCAGTTTAAGGCCTATTTTTTAGGACAATCCACCCCTCAATCTGTTCGTGTGGCGGACACGCAAAAATGTTTGCGTGTTTCTGGGAAACACAATGACTTGGAAGAGGTAGGGATTGACACCTATCACCACACCTTTTTTGAAATGTTGGGAAACTGGAGTTTTGGCGATTATTTTAAAAAAGAGGCCATCAATTGGGCGTGGGAACTGCTTACGGAAGTATATCAGATTCCCCCCGAAAAGCTCTATGTGACTATTTTTGAGGGAGATGCCAAAGAAGGCTTGGAGAAAGATCAAGAAGCCTACGACTACTGGAAAGCGTTGATTCCCGAAGACCGTATTTTGAATGGGAACAAAAAAGATAATTTTTGGGAAATGGGCGGCCAAGGGCCTTGTGGTCCTTGTTCCGAAATCCATGTGGATATTCGCAGTGAATCCGACAAAGCAAAAGTTTCTGGAGCGGGATTGGTCAATCAAGACCACCCAGAAGTCATTGAGGTGTGGAATTTGGTATTCATGCAGTTCAATCGTAAAGCGGATGGCTCCCTTGAAAAACTTCCTGCGCAACATGTTGATACAGGAATGGGTTTTGAGCGACTTTGTATGGTGTTACAGGGGGTTCGGTCCAATTATGACACGGATGTTTTCACACCCTTGATTCGTGAAATTGAAACGCGAACAGGTACTGAATATGGGGTCAATGAAGAAACGGATATTGCCATTCGTGTTATTGTAGACCACTTGCGAACCGTATATTTCGCCATTGCCGATGGCCAGTTGCCAAGCAATACAGGAGCTGGATATGTAATCCGACGTATTTTGCGCCGTGCCATTCGATACGGATTTACCTTCCTCAATCAAAAAGAAGCATTTATCCATCAGTTGGTTGCTATTCTAAACCAACAAATGGGGGCTGTTTTTCCTGAACTCAAACAGCAACAAAATTTAGCAGTTAATGTGATTCGCGAAGAAGAAAACTCTTTTCTAAAGACCCTAGATCAAGGCTTAGTGCTTTTGGACAGCCTATTAGCTGGTTCAAAAGACAAGGAGATTGGCGGTGCCAAGGCCTTTGAACTATATGATACTTTTGGATTTCCATTAGACCTAACAGCATTGATTGGTCGTGAACGAGGATTTAGTATTGATGAATCAGGTTTTGCTGTGGAAATGGACAAGCAAAAAGCACGTTCTCGTGCAGCCGCTGCTTCCTCTTCCGACGATTGGCAGCTATTGCTGGAGAATCAAGTTGAGGAATTCGTTGGGTACGATTTACTAGAGACGGAAGTTAAAATCACCCGCTACCGAAAAGTTACTTCCAAAAAGGAAGGGGATATGTATCAGCTGGTTTTCAATTTGACACCTTTCTATCCAGAAGGTGGGGGACAAGTTGGTGATAAAGGCTATTTAGAAGATGCCAAAGGAGATATTCATTATATCACGGACACCAAAAAAGAAAATGATCTAATCTTACATTTTTGTAAGACACTTCCTAAAGATACCAAAGGCAATTTCAAGGCGGTTGTAGATGCCAAGCAACGAATGCGAATCGCATGCAATCATACTGCGACACACCTGATGCACCAAGCACTACGTGCTCTTTTGGGTGATCATGTTGAGCAAAAAGGATCTATGGTGCACTCTGGAATGTTCCGTTTTGATTTTTCACATTTTGCAAAGGTTACTTCTGAAGAGCTCTTGCAAGTAGAACAATTTGTGAACGCACGTATTCAAGAGCAATTACCTTTGGAAGAAAGTCGTAATATTCCAAAATCAGAAGCCGTAAAACAAGGTGCTTTGGCCTTGTTTGGAGAAAAATACGGCGATACGGTTCGTGCTATCCGTTTTGGACAATCCGTAGAATTGTGTGGTGGCACCCATGTTTCCAATACCCGTCAAATTTGGCATTTTAAAATCACGGGAGAAGCGGCTGTAGCGGCTGGTGTTCGAAGAATTGAAGCCATCACTGGTGATGCAGCTAAGACTTATTTTGAAGAACAAAATGAGGTGTTGAATACGATACAAAAATTGTTGAACAGTCCGCAAGATCCTGTTAAAACCATTGGTCAGTTGCAAGCCGAAAATGCTCAGCTTAAAAAAGAGGTAACGGCATTAAACAAGCTCAAAGGACAAATTTTGAGAAAAGAATTGGAAACGGAAATTACCGAAAAAGGAGGGATTCAGTTTCTTGCCAAGCAAGTAGATATGGATGCCCAAGGAATTAAAAACCTAGCCTTTGAATTGGGTCAAAACAAAGATAATTTGGTTTTGGTTTTGGCTGCGGTATCCAATGAAAAACCCATTTTGAGCTGTTATATATCCAAAGCGCTTGTAGTGGATAAAGGTCTGAATGCGGGGGAAATGGTTCGCAATCTTGGGCAGCACATTCGCGGCGGTGGTGGTGGACAAGCCTTTTTTGCCACAGCTGGCGGAAGCTATTCAGAAGGAATTTCAGCCGCTTTAGAGGCTGCTCCGGGACTTGTTTTTTCCTCTTAATTATCTTTTTCAGGGGGGTAGGCAGACAATATTTCGGTAACCAAAGTGTGAATACGTTCATCCCGTTTGGGGGTCATTTCCAAAAGCGGCCCGCGGCCACGTCCTTGCCAAACAAGTTGCTTGGTTTTTCCATCAATCAAATCGATATATAGAATTCCTTCGGTACGGGTACTAATGTTTTGAAAAGAAGGCCCCATAAACCAAGGATTCCAACCCCAATTCCATCCCCAGTAGTTGTTATTATAATAGACTCGTTCCTTGGCTTGTGTACTGATACGAATCAATAGGTCGGGTGATTCCGATTTGGATAAACCTTTGGTGTCTAGATTGGCATCTATACTTCGCAGGATACGCCGTTTGTCCAAGTCTGAAATGCTAACAGCGTCAATGTCTTTTTTGAGATAGGCGTAAGTAATGTATTGACTAAAGTCAACGGCACTATCAAAATCTGAAAAAACAGCGATTGAAGAACAGCCAACAATGAGAAGTGGGGCAGCCAAGAGGAGAATCCATTTTTTCATATCAAAGTATTTTTCTGTGTTAAGATCAAAAACTATGCCCTAATACTAACGTCCTTTTTTGGCATCATATCCATAGGGACAGTGGCGGCAACCGCTTTGGCAACAATAACCGCGCTTGAGATGATACTTTTCAGTAAATACGCGATAGCCTTCCGGACTGAGATAAAAATCCCCTTCTTCCAAATGGGGGAGTGGGCCTAGGGGCATCTTTTCCTTTTGAGACTAAGGTACAAACCTTTGTATCTTTATCCAACAATCAGCGCTATGTTTGGAACGTCTGTTTTTAGTGAAAATCAATTTATTGATACCTTAAATGGCATTCGGTTGACTGTCAAACGAGAGGATGCGGTACATCCGCAGGTATCAGGCAATAAGTTCCGAAAACTCCAATATAATTTTTTGCATTTGCAAGAGCATTCGTTAGGGCAAGTCCTTACTTTTGGCGGTGCTTTTTCCAATCATCTGGCCGCTGTGGCTGCCGCAGGGGCTGATTATGGCATTCCAACATTGGGTTTGGTACGAGGGGAAGAATGGCAGGGAAAAGTATCGAAAAGCCCAACCCTCCTTTTTTGTCGTTCGAAAGGGATGCAGTTACACTTTCTGACACGAGCAGAATACAAGGAAAAGCGAATTCCATCGGTTTTACAATCCTCCAAACAGTATGTGTTGCCTGAAGGAGGCACCAATGCCTTGGCCGTAAAAGGATGTACCGAAATATTAGGCCCAACGGAAGAGGCTTTTGATACCATCTGTAGCTGTGTAGGCACTGGAGGAACCCTTGCAGGACTGATTGAAGGCAGTACAGCACAGCAATACATACTTGGATTTCCAGCCTTAAAGCATTCTGATTTGGAAACGGATATAAGACAATGGACAAGCAAGGAAAACTGGGAATTGGTTCGCGGCTATGAATTTGGAGGTTATGCCAAGGCCTCAAACGAATTGATTGGTTTTATGAATACATTTTATAAAAAATATGGAATTCCTTTAGATCCAATTTACACAGGGAAAATGCTTTTTGGTATTTTTGACCTCATAAAGAAAGAGCAATGGCGATGGGGTACAAAGGTTTTGATTATTCACAGTGGAGGACTGCAAGGACTTGCCGGATTCAATCAGCGCAATCAGCAAAAGGGACTTCCTTTGCTCAACTATTCTTCTGTCTGATTTTCTCCCTTGCATTGACGGGCTGTGGGGTACGGAAAGTACGAATCAAAGAAAATACGCTATCTAAAACACAATCTACTCCAAAAGCGGAGCAAAAAGCACAAGGCAAAACGTCTAAGCCGTCCGTCAAAACAGCTAAAAATCAATTTCAATACAATCCCAAGCAAAGCACGGCTGAGCGCATTGCTTATTATATTGAAGTATTTAGCCCCGTCGCACAAAAAGAAATGGCGGAATTTCGGATTCCGGCCAGTATTACCCTAGCACAAGGTTTACTGGAATCTGGCAATGGGAGTGGTCGTTTGGCAAGGGAGGCCAACAATCATTTTGGTGTTAAGTGCCATAGCGATTGGAACGGTAAGCGTATTTACCATGACGACGATCGGAAAGGCGAGTGTTTTCGGGTCTATCAAAATCCGTTTACCTCCTATCGGGACCATTCATTGTTTTTGACCGAACGCAGTCGCTATGCTTTTCTATTTGATCTGAACCCCACCAATTATAAAGCATGGGCGCGTGGATTGAAAAAAGCAGGCTATGCCACCGACCCTAAATACCCACAAAAATTAATCCGCTTGATTGAGCGTTACCAATTGGATCGTTTTGATAAAAAGGTCAAAATTAAAAACCGCACAGCAGTAGCCAAAGTGAAATATCGCGCTTCGAAAGAGCATCACACCGTACAAAAGGGGGATACTCTTTACAGCATTGCCCGACAATATGAAATTCCGGTTAAAGAACTCATTCGAGTCAACAAGATTAAAAACAACACCATTTATCCTGGGCAGGAATTAACCCTCCCTCAACTTGATTAATATGCAATATCAACGAAGCAGTACCCTTTTTCAAGCGGCTCAAAATGTGATTCCTGGCGGGGTCAACTCCCCAGTTCGTGCTTTTCAAGCCGTGGGCGGCACACCTATTTTTGTCGATCATGCAAAGGGAGCCTATCTCTATGATGAAGACGGCAACCGCCTGATTGACTATATCTCTAGTTGGGGACCTATGATTTTGGGACATGCTTTTGAACCCGTGATTGCGGCTGTTAAAGAACGTGCGGATAAAGGCACTTCTTATGGAATGCCGACCGAGTTGGAAACTCAAATTGCCGAGTTAGCGGTGTCTATGCTGCCGAATATGGATCAGATTCGGATGGTGAATTCCGGTACGGAAGCCTGCATGAGTGCGGTTCGTTTGGCTCGTGGCTTCACGGGACGTGAAAAATTGATCAAGTTTGCCGGATGTTATCACGGTCATTCCGATGCTTTTTTGATTCAAGCGGGTAGTGGTGCTGTCACTTTTGGAGCGCCCAGTAGCCCCGGGGTTACCAAAGGAACCGCTAAAGACACCCTTTTAGCAGACTATAACGATTTGGAAAGCGTGGTACGCCAGTTTGAACAGCATCCAGAAACCATTGCCGCCATTATCGTGGAGCCCGTGGCGGGTAATATGGGGTGTATTCCTCCCAAAGCTGGATTTTTGGAAGGCTTGCGAAGCCTCTGCGATCAATATGGAGCCTTGTTGATCTTTGATGAGGTGATGACAGGCTTTCGCTTAGCCCCCGGAGGGGCGCAAGAACGCCTAGGGATTCGTGCCGACATAGCCACCTATGGTAAAGTGCTGGGAGGTGGATTGCCTGTGGGGGCTTTTGCCGCTCGAAAAGAAATCATGGCACAGTTGGCTCCATTGGGGCCAGTTTATCAAGCTGGAACCCTGAGTGGCAACCCTTTGGCGATGGCCGCAGGCTATGCCATGCTACATCATCTACAGTCGCACTCAGATGTGTTTGACCGTTTGGATCGGAAGTGTGCCCAACTGGAAGAAGGAATGCAGGCTTTGCTGGAAACCAAAGGACTACCTTATCAGATCAACCGATTGGGGTCAATGCTTTCCCTGCATTTTACGGATCAGCCGGTGGTGGATTTTAAAACCGCTGCCTTAGGCAACAACGACCACTTTAAAAATTATTTTCATGGGATGCTGGAACGTGGGGTTTATCTGCCGCCTTCTGCCTTTGAAAGTTATTTTTTAAATGATGCCTTATCAGAAGAAGATATCGCCTTTACACTTTCGACTTTTGAGGATTGGTTAAATACAAAATAAAATCAACTAAAACGAGCTTTTCATTAGCAAATGGAATTGCTTAAAACAACTAAGAGACAAGGTTTACCCAAAGCCCTGATTCGTCTTTGGTTACTTTGGCCAATTTTTTTGCTGTCAATCCTTTGATAGCAGTGTCCCATTTTTTGTTGCTTAGACCTGCATTTTCTTTTAATGCGGGAAGCGCAACAGGACTTTCTTTTTTCAAAAGATCCAAAACGATTTTTTCTTCAGCGGTCAATGCTACAGCCTTTTGTTCTGGCTTCATTTGAGGAAAAAACAGTACTTCTTGAATGGAGCTGTTGTTGGTGAGTAACATACAGAGGCGATCGATTCCGATGCCAATTCCTGAAGTGGGAGGCATCCCGTATTCCAGTGACCGTAGAAAATCTTGATCGATAAACATGGCTTCATCGTCTCCTTTTTCGGAGAGTTTAAGCTGTTCTTCAAAACGTTCTCTTTGGTCGATCGGGTCGTTTAATTCCGAATAGGCATTGGCCAATTCTTTCCCATTGACCATCAGTTCAAAACGTTCGGTCAGTTTTGGATTGCTGCGGTGTTCTTTGGTCAGCGGACTCATGGATTTGGGGTAGTCAATAATAAAGGTGGGTTGGATGTAGTGGTGTTCGCATTTTTCCCCAAAAATCTCATCAATCAATTTGCCTTCGCCCATACGATCATCAACTTCAAGTCCCAGACCTCTGGCGGTTTCACGAAGCTGCTCCTCGTTCATTGCGGAAACATCAATTCCCGTATGGGTTTGGATGGCTTCCAATATCGGTACTCGTGGATAGGGCGCTTTAAAGTCAATGCGGTGGTTTCCTACAGTTACCATTGCGTTTCCAGTAGCTTCAGTGGCCACTTTTTCTAGCAGTGTCTCTGTTGTTTCCATCATCCAGAAATAATCTTTGTAAGCCACATAGAGTTCCATAACGGTAAACTCTGGATTGTGGGTGCGATCCATACCTTCGTTACGGAAGTCTTTGGCAAATTCATACACGCCGTCAAATCCTCCAACAATGAGTCGTTTCAGATACAGTTCATTGGCAATTCTGAGGTATAAAGGAATGTTGAGAGCATTGTGGTGTGTCACAAATGGACGAGCCGCAGCACCGCCTGGAATGGGCTGCAAAATCGGTGTTTCCACTTCTAAATACCCTTTTTGATTAAAGAACGAACGAATGCTTTGGGTGATTTTAGTTCGCTTTATAAAGGTGTCTTTTACTTTTGGGTTAACGATTAAATCAACATATCGCTGGCGGTAACGTAGTTCGGGATCATTGAATTCATCATAGCTGTTTCCTTCGGCATCCGTTTTGGGGAGCGGCAGGGGGCGCAGGGTTTTATTGAGTACCTCAAAGGAACTTACTTTAATGGTGGGCTCTCCCACTTGAGTGGTAAAAAGGCTTCCTCGAATCCCGATAATATCACCGATATCAAGGAGTTTTTTATACACTTCATTATAGGCGGTTTTGTCTTCCCCGGGGCAAATCTCATCACGATTGAAATATACTTGGATACGCCCCTCACTGTCTTGCAATTCCGCAAAGCTGGCTTTTCCTTGAATGCGACGGGACATAAGACGTCCAGCAACCACCACTTCCTTTGCTTCCACAAAATTGGCTTTGATCTGTTCCGAAGTATGATCAACAGGGAATAAGGCGGCTGGGTAGGGATTGATTCCCAAAGCTTGAAGGCTGTTTCGTTTTTCTCTACGAACCTGTTCTTGTTCCGAAAGTGCACTCATAGGATGATTTAATTTCGGCAAAGATACGGATTGACGGACAATAGGAACTAAAATTCCTATCTTTGAAAAAACCTATTTATGAGTTTTTGGCGCGTAGTACTTTCCATTTTCTTTCCCCCTTTGGCGGTGTATGACCAAGGGTGCGGTTCGCTCCTTGTTGTATTTATTCTGACCCTTTGTGGTTGGGTGCCGGGTGTAATTGCTGCTCTGGTAATTCTAAACAATCCCAATAGATTCTGATTTTGGAAGCAAACAAAACCGTTCATGTGCAACATTTAGGTCAGCAGCCTTACAAAGAATGTTGGGACTATCAACAGGAATTGTTTCAGGGGATCATAGATCAGAAAAAAGCAAACCGCCACACGGAATCGCCCCAGCCAACGCCCAATTATTTGTTGTTTGTGGAGCACCCTCCTGTATTTACTCTAGGGAAAAGCGGAAAAATAGAACACCTTTTATTAAATGAGGAACAACTGGCACATCAGGGAATAGCCTTTTACAAAAGCAATCGAGGGGGAGATATAACCTACCATGGCCCTGGGCAAATTGTGGGCTATCCAATTTTGGATCTCGATCATTTTTTTACAGATATCCATCGTTATCTCCGCACTTTGGAAGAAGTGATCATTGCAACCCTTGCGGACTATGAATTGAGTGCCACAAGAAGTTCGGGAGAAACAGGTGTTTGGTTGGATGTAGGAACGCCTTTTGCTCGGAAAATATGTGCCATGGGCGTGCGTGCCAGTCGATGGGTGACCATGCATGGCTTTGCTTTGAATATCAACACCCACTTACCTCATTTTCAGTATATCGTACCCTGTGGAATTCAAGGAAAAGGGGTGACTTCTCTAGCAAAAGAGCTGGGCAAAGAAATCCCATTAAAAGAAGTACAAGACCGAATTTTATACCATTTTCGAAAACAATTTGAAGCGGAATTAGCGATTGATCTGGTAAATCAATAGTCCATTATTTTCTGCAGCGACAACCAGTTGGGTCTTTTTCTTTTGATCCAAACTCATGTCTGCAGCCTCCACTCCATAGACAGGGAAATTCGCTACTGGGGTAGCATTGCTGTAATACAGATATACCTTTTGAGACTCGAGGTCTGTAGTAGTGATGTATAGCGTATTGTTTAGATAAAATATTTTAGGTGCCGTATAGTTTCCATAGGGAAGGGTGACGGGAATCCCTTTAATGTTCAGATTGTTTTCCGAAAGGGTTACTAAAGATTTATTGGTTGCATCAATTTGATGTCCAGGTTTCAATTCATAAGGACTTTTAATAATGTTTCCACGAGTGTCAATTTGCACAAGGTTGCCCTCTAGATCGGAAGTGGTAAAGGTGTCGAGATACTGATATACCTGATTTCCACTAAAATTGAGATGCTGTTGCATTGGGATGCGGTCTTTCCCCATTCGATTTAAGATGCCAAGAGTACCGTTGTTGCGTTGGAGCAATAGATAGTCTTTCTTTTTAATACGCGCATGCTTAGGCGGATGGATCAGCGGAGCTTTGAGTTTACTTCGGGTAAAGCCTTTGACACGTTTTCCGTTTTTGTCATACATCAAGAGGCGTTTGTCTTGTGCTAATACAAAGCGATAGTTCTTATTGTTGTCATAATCGAAAATGGCAAGAGGAAGGGGCTTGTCAGAGGCAGGAAGTTTGATTTTAAAGGGCTTGACTTCTTTGCCGTTACGATCCAAAATATACAGGTACTTCAGGGTTCGGAAGGCCATCTGCCATTTTTTGTTTTTGTACAAATCGACTTGTTGAATCGAACCAATGATAGGCTCTTTCAGATTTTTTTTCCAATAGAGATTCCCTTGGCTGGAAAAAAGGTAGAGCGTGTTTTGCACGTCTTGGACGACCACATCCATTCCTTTGGTACGATGGTTTTTAAGCCATTGGGGCCCCAATGCGATTGGACTTTCTACACTGAAGTTTGCTGTAGAGACCACCCGACCTTGTTCTTTTTGGGTACGAACGTTGCCAAACCGAAAATGCAAATGCGTAAAATCAGTTTCTCCCACTCCTTGGAGGGCTACAAAAGGATAGGATTTAGAAGGAAATTTTTTGGAGTCAAACAGGGTTTCGGTAGCAGCAACCCAAAGGAATGAGCCACGACTCGAAAAGGTATAGGCAAGGTCTTGATAGGCTTTGTTTTGATCCAAAACCCGTCCGTCTCTATAATTGGAAATAATATGCTTTATTAGTTCTTCGCTTTCGGTAAATAAGACATAATTATCCACTAGAGCAATCCATTGCAGTGCTTGGGTTTGCCCAAAAGCTTTACTTAGTTTGCTAATGGTTTCCGGCAGGCGGATTTTGAAATAGCGGGCTCCTCGATAGGTTTTTTCATTGGTCTTTTCGGCAAGAAGCGGAAATTCATTTTCCAAACTATTGAGGTGCATCAAAAGAGCCTTTTGGCCCCGATAGCGGAGCCAGCCCAGTTCATCAACTAAAGACAGTACTCTTAAGTCAACTTGTTTTAACGCCATGTTTTGCAATTGGCTAAAGCGTCTAAAATTGGTTTCCAATTGTGCCATATTACTCACTGGAAAAGAGAAGAAAGCATCCATTTTTTCAGGGGCCACTTTGGGCAGTTCACTTGCTTTTCGTTCCAGTTTTTGAATCCAATTCATAGGATTGGCAATAGAGTCGTTCAGCAGTCCGATGCCATCCCATTCCAAGGGTTCTTCAATTTCCATATCAAAGGCCAACCAGCCATTTATTTTGTTTCTGATAAAAGGGGCTTCGGGGAGCAAGATCCTGTTAAGGGCATGCGTGCCCGGCTGTATCAATAGATTGACAGGACTTCCGTTATTAAGACTTTCCTTTAGGTTTTTAAATGTGGGATCTGCTGATTGATTGCTGATCTGGGTGAAATTGCGAATACAGTTTTCAAGAGCCAAAAGGGTGGTAGAACGCAACTGCAGTCGTCCGACCGTAGCTTCAAAAATGCGCTCTTCCGATTGATGGATCTGAACGCCTTCATATTTTTTTAGTTTGGCGTTGGTGTTGGGAAGGGTGTCGTTTTTCTCTTTTCTCCCAATATAGGTTGTGGCATAGGTTTCTTTTCCTTGGGGGGAAAAAACATACAAATCACCACTACTAGGCTGCGAAGGAGTTAATGAAGAAAGCGTACTTTCCAAATCGGAGTAGTGATCTTTCCAATAGCGTAGTATTTTGTTGTTGTCAAAAGCCGGGCTTAGTTCTACAAAGTCGTTGACTTGTACAATAGCTATGGCATTGTGTGGAACCAGTTGGTAGGGAGTGGCTCCTTCGAGGCGGTTTTGCTGGCAGGCAGTGAGTGCCACAAGCACC
>Ga0115572_10003245_pt1 | contig 12866 bp, 17 predicted proteins | sample COGITO_mtgs_1206_FD_88681 | JGI IMG/M metagenome (GOLD analysis project Ga0115572, IMG submission 88681) | Pelagic marine microbial communities from North Sea - COGITO_mtgs_120607 | ecosystem: Environmental > Aquatic > Marine > Epipelagic | place: Germany:Helgoland, sampling site Kabeltonne... | reverse complement strand
TAAGCGAAGATACCTTAGCCATATGGGATGCTTTTACTTGGAATGTTCCCAAGTTTGAGAACCGCATCATCTTCCCTATTCGTGACATCACAGGAAAAACAGTTGCACTTATCGGCAGAGCAATAAATGATATAGGAATAAATAAGTACTATATCTATCCCAATGGGGCAGAAATGCCCTTTTGCCCTGCAAAAGTAAAACCTTTTCAAAACAGAGTTATATTGGTGGAGGGTATCTTTGATGCTCTTAACCTTTGGGACAAAGGTCTCAAAAATACAGTGTGCACATTTGGTACACAACAAGTGAATTGGGTCAAACTAAGTCTACTAAAGCTACAAGGCGTTCAAGGTTTAGATATTATGTTTGACGGGGATGAGGCGGGTAGACAAGCTGCTGAACAAGCAAAAAGTTTAGCAGAACAATTAGAAATGAGTGCTAGAGTAGTAAAACTAAGAGATAATATAGACCCTGGCAATTTAACAAAAGCAGAAATAGAAAGATTAAAGGAAAAATTATATGGCTAACGTAGCAATAATAGAAAAAACAATGACAAGTACTAATTATGATAAGTACTTTGATTTTGACTATGACAGGTATGCCCTGTGTTCAGATAGTTCAAAACAGAAAATATTAAAAAGAGATGTTGATATTGAAATCGATATCGACTCGTATGATTGGCTCATTCTAGTAGGTTCAGAGCCTTTCAAAAACTTTACAAGAAAGACATCAATAACAGAGTACAATGGAAAAATTGTTGATGATAAGTTTTTAGGTTTAATTAACCCTGCTATGATAAAGTTCAGACCAGAAGCAAAGAAGTCGTTCGGGGAAGCAATTGAGAGTATATCGGGGTACATAAGCGGAGATTTAAAACAAATGACGCTAGGCGAAAACCAAGTATATGGTATACAAGAGAGTGAAGAACTGCATAAGTATTTGCAAGAAGCGTTAGACCACCCAAACAATTACATAGCACTTGACTCTGAGACATCAGCATTATATTGCCGTGATGGTTATATGCTTGGTTTCTCTATGTCATACAAAAAAGAACATGGTGTCTATGTAGACACAGAATGTATAGATGATAAAGCAGAACAAATGATGCAAGAATTATTTGATAAGAAACGAGTTGTATTTCATAACAGTAAGTTTGATTTACAATGGTTTGAGTATCATTTCAACTTTAAGTTCCCAAACTTTGAAGACACAATGCTAATGCACTATATGTTTGACGAAAACCCAGGAACACATGGACTAAAACAACTAGCCATGAATCATACTCCATACGGAGACTATGAGGCAGAACTTGATAACTATATACAAGAGTACAAGAAGAAAACAGGAATATTAAAAGCAGACTTTAGTTATTCTATGATTCCATTTGAAACAATGAAATACTATGCTGCAATGGATGCCGTAGTTACCTTCTTGTTATTTGAAAAGTTTGAAGCAGCAATATTGAAAAATGATAAATTATACTGGGTATATAAAAATCTTCTTATTGAAGGAGTAAGATTCCTTAAAGATGTAGAATCTAACGGTGTTCCTTTTGACCTTGCTCGACTAGAGTTTGGACAGAAAAGGATGCAGGAAGATATTGATGTAGCTGTAGCTGCTCTTGAATCCTTCCCTGAGGTTAGAGCATATCAAAAAGCCAAAGGAGGTATGTTTAATCCAAATAGTACAGTACAACTTCGTGAGTTACTATTTGATTACATAGGCTTAGCCCCAACGGGTAAGAAAACGGGTACTGGTGCTCATAGTACAGACGCAGAAGTTCTTGGGCAACTTGCCGAAGAACACGAAGTACCTAAACACATTTTAGAAATCAGACAAAAGGTTAAAATTAAGAATACATATCTTGATAAAATTATACCGAATCTCGATAGAGATGGCAGACTGCGCACTGGTTTCAACCTTCACGGTACTACATCAGGCCGACTATCTAGTAGTGGTAAACTAAATATGCAACAGCTTCCGCGAGACAATCCCACAGTTAAGGGTTGTATCAAGGCAAAGGCGGGTCATAAAATAGTTGCCATGGACTTAACTACTGCAGAAGTATATTGTGCAGCTGTGCTAGCAAATGATAAAGGTCTGATGAATGTGTTTAAGTCTGGAGGAAACTTCCATAGTACAATTGCTAAGCAAGTATTCAAACTTCCATGTGAAGTTGAAGAAGTCGCAGAACTCTACGGAGACAAACGACAACAAGCTAAAGCTGTTACATTTGGTATTATGTATGGAGCAGGCCCGAAAAAGATTAGTGAACAAGTTACTAAAGATAGTGGTAGTGAGTTTACTATGCAAGACGCTCAATTGGTTATCAAAGACTACTTTGAAGCGTTTCCCAAACTGCGAGAGTGGTTAAATAATATGCAGAAGTTTATTCAAGCTAATGGTTTTATTTATTCTCATTTCGGAAGAAAGAGAAGATTACCAAATGTCTTTTCACAAGACAAGGGAATCGCTGCTCACGAAGTTAGGTCAGGAGTAAATGCACTAGTACAGTCTGTATCATCCGACATCAATCTGCTTGGTGCCATCGATACTCAGAAGTATATTCGCAAGACTGGTATGAAAGCAAAGATCTTTGCTCTAGTGCATGACTCCATTTTAGCAGAAGTGCCCGAAGATGAAGTAGAACTATATAGTAAGAAACTGAAAGAGTTTATTCAAAAAGATAGAGGACTGTCAATACCTGATGCTCCAGTTGGTTGTGACTTTGATGTTGCAGACGACTACTCTCTTGGCAAGTTTGAAAAACTATATGGAATATAATAAACTAGAGCGACGTAAAGAAGCATTATCAGGTAAAATAGTTGGAGATTTTGTATTTATACATATTCCAAAGACTGGTGGTAGAAGTATAACACAAAATTGTTTTCATAATCAGTTTGGTCAGTGTGCAGATTGGTACAAATATAGAGGGTATAACAAGTTTATAACTCAAGTAAGAAATCCCTATGATAGATGGGAAAGTATGTATTGGCACTTAAAAAGACACAAAGAGTTTGACTATGATTTTAATAACTGGACTTTAAAAACAATAATAGTACAGTCTCAAGGATTTATAAATATGAATAAGGCTTTTAAAACAGATAAGTATGAATTAAAATCTTTGCATCAAGTAATGGGTAAACCTATGTGGTATTGGATTGATAGAGAAGTTGAAGTTCATAAATTAGAAGAAGGAACTATATGGAAACGACTAGGTATAGAAGAAAGAAAACTAAATGTAGGTAATAACAGAAAAGAAGTAATCTGGTCTGATGAAGCAAAAAGCGTATTCACCAAATACTTTGAAAGAGATTTTAAACAGTTCGGATATGATATTTGAAGATGACAAGATAATATTTATACATATACCCAAGTGTGGAGGTAGCTCTGTAACTAGAGCTTATAGACAATGCCGTTTACCTAAAAGAACAAAGAAACTAGCAATGAAAACTTGGTCACCTGGATTAAATGTTATTTCTAAATGGAAAACAAATGATAACCATTGGGTAGAAGTAACTAATATGCATGCTACTTATGACAGATATAAACCTTTTTATCCTAACTATCAGTATATAACTCAAATTAGATATCCCATGACAAGATGGGAGAGTGTATATAAACATTTATGTAAGTTAGATTTAGTACATACAGAGTTCTCAGAATGGACAGAAAGAGCTTCTGAATACTTACCAAAAGGTCAGTTTTGGAGACTGTTTGATAATTTAGATATATACCTAGATAGAACTCATTCTAATAGTAGTGATATAGAAATACTATTTTTACCTCAATGGACTTGGATAAGAGAAGAAGTAAAAGTATTTAAACTAGAAGAAGGAACTATATGGAAGTGGTTAAATCTACCTGAACGGATAGATAATGTATCTCCTAAACAAGACTGTATATGGTCAGAGAAAGCAGAAAACTTTGTAAAAGAGTTTTGGAAAAAAGATTTTGAATATTATGAAAAATAAAGATACTGTAGTATGCGTAAGTGGTGGCACTGAATCTACTGCTGCTTTATTGTATGCAGTAAATAAAGGTATGAAAGTTGTAGGTCTACACTTAGCAGATAAGGCAGACCCTAAGAAAATATTTGAAGCATCTAAACAAGCTGCTGAAAAACAATGTGAGTTACTAGGAGTTCCTTTAGTTACAACTGTATGTGATATTCCTAAAGATAATCCAGGAATCTTTGCCGTATATCAGTATCAATCAGCTATATTACAACTCATAAAAGGAAACAAGATGAGAGTAAAAAATATAGTATGGGGTTCTAGTGCAGAAGATAGTTTTAGACAAAGAGTACAATTAAGATATCCTAACAGAATACTAGCAGTAGATGCCGAAGATGTTTTAGAAGTTACACAAGTATCTTTAAACTCAGTTATGAATCTACCTGTCAATATATTTCCTTTTGAGTGGATGACAAAAGCAGAAATAATATCATTACTTGTAAGAAGTAATAAAGAGTTATATGATTTAATATTTAGTTGTAATAATCCTACAGATGATTTAAAAACGTGTGGTAGATGTAAAAAGTGTGCCGAAAGATGGTTTTCAGAACAAACAGCTAAACAAGCTAAACTAAGAGTACAGGAGAGTGTTAATTATGTCAATAGTTACGATAGTTAAACCTTATGAAGAATTAACAACTGATGAACTTTATAGAGTCATACAGTTGAGAATACAAGGATTTATAGTAAGAAATCAGGTATGTTATCAAGACTTAGAAGCACATTATGATAAAAATCAATATTATATGATGTCGTATGATACAGTTCTAGGCATAGAGCCACAACTAATGATAGGCGTAAATGCTTTGTGCACAAATAAAGTATTTACAGGAGATGATGGTACAGAGTATCGTTATCCCGCATTTCGTAGACAAGCATGGGAAGATGCTTACAAAGGGGGCGCATCAACTTATGACCTAGAAACAGGGCGTGAGTTTTGCAGAAATAATTTAGGTAGTCCTAACATGATGTTAGAGATTACATATGAGAAGGGCAGACAAGTCTTTCTCGACTTTGGATGTAGAGAAATAGGAACTAATATTGACCCAGCGGGTAGAAAAAATTGGATGTTTATATATGAAGCTTAAAGAAAAAATACAAAAGAAACTAGATGTACTAGAGTTTATGATGAAGAACGATGTTCATATAGCAGACCCTAACGGATGCATGGATTATAGTTGTAGTATTAGTAAGTTTTGGTCAATATTATCAGAAGAAGATAGAGATTTTATTCAAGGAGTACAATCATCTATTGAAGAGGGTTGGTCTTGGAAAGACAAGTGAAGAGGATATGAAATTAAACAAACTATGGAAAACAATACGTTATCCTATTGATAAAGAGTATTGGGTAAAAGAAAGTAGAGAAACCAAAAACTTTCAATGGGAAGTAGACCTAAATAATTACGCAAACGCTGATAGTAATATATGGCATGCAGACGTTACCCAAATGTATTTAGATGCAATAGCACAATATAAAGTTCCTTTTTCTAAAAAGATGCATTGTAGACTTTTCTTTGTAAGGGTGGGGGAGGAGGATTTTTATGCTAAATATCCTGTATTGGGTCAGACTGGAATCATTTGGAATATTACTAGTATAAATGCAATATCTAAACATAAAATAGTAGGCTCAGACAGTGAAGGGAGTGTTGCGCTAAACGTAGAAAGTAATAAACCACTATTAGTAGATATGAATAGTTTAAAAACCATAACAGATTTACAAAGACGAGATTTAGTATTAATTTTTGATGAACCTGTTGATAAAGTATTAGAGAGATGGGATGAGTATAACAAGTTATAATTATAAATGGAAGCAATATAAACATCACGGTAAAGAAACTATAGAGGGATATACTTTTACTAGAATACCTCCAGTTCAGTTTAACGGTAGATGGAACATGAAAATAATAAAGTTAACTGAAACTATACCTTGGCATACTGACTGGGACACTAAATGTGCTATAAATTACTTACTAAATGATGATTTAGAAAGTGCAGGGCATATTGAAATGGGAGAAAAAGCCCAAAAGTTTCAGTATAGAATGGCAGTTATTGATACTACTAAAAGACATAGAGCTGTAGTGTATGATAAACCAAGAAAAATATTAAAGATAAGTATTTTTGATGAAACTTATGAGGAAATATGCAAAAAATTAGATTCCCTATTTACGTCATAAATGAAGAGCCAGAAGAAATAGATGGACTGGTTATTATTGGTGACCAAGTAGTAGATGATAAAAATATGGATGGTAGTAGTATAGGAATAAGAAGGCTGCAAACACCAATGAAAAGTATATATCCTTTGCGTTATCAAATAGATGACGAAGTAGGAATGATGAAGCATAGGGGAAAGCATTTTATAGATACCAATGGAGTTTATTGGTATGATGAAAAAACAACAACAGCTCAATTAAAATATCTTAAAATAAGAAAAGTTGAGAAGAAAGATATTGCATCAGTAATTTGGTTAAAGGATTGTCCTTTTCCATTTATTGAGAGTAGACCACCAATAGCGGGGTCTAGTTGGGCAGGAGTATTATATAAACAAGGTATTCCATGGAAAATATGGGAATATTGCGAGGATAAAAAGAAAGACACATGGAGGAAAATCTAAAAGCATGGCGCAAGCTATCTGGTTAATTAATATAGATGTAACAGGACTCTGCAATAAGACTTGTAATTATTGCCCAAGGTCTAAAGGATATCCAAATATTAATGAACATATGCCTTATGAAGTATTTGATAACTTTATTACTTATTTAGATAAAATTAAGTATAATGGTTGGATATGTTGGAGTGGTAGAGGAGAAAATAGTTTACACCCTCGTGCAGAAGATATGATAAACAGACTGCATACTCCTTGGAGACTATATAAAACTAGAATATTAACTAATGGGTATAAGTTTGATAAAAGAAAACACTGGTTTGCATTATTTGATAAAGCAGTAATAAATACTTATGAAAGTGAAGAAGAAATGGAAAGAAGAAAAGCAATGCTTCCAGCAAAAGAACATAGGTATTGGGATCAAACTGTTGAACCCGAAGAATGGGAAGTAACTCCTTTGCAAGTTCAGAATAGAAATGACATATATAATAATGTTATAGCAAGTGATAAAACTTTAAAAGAGCCGTGTATTTTACCCATGACTAAAGCGTGGATACATTGGACAGGAGATATAAGTCTGTGCAGTAATGATTGGACAGATACAAATATTTTTGGAAATATTAAAGAAGATAACTTCTTTGAAGTCTGGAATAATCATCCAGTACTAAATGAAATGAGACAAGAGCTCATAAAGGGGAATAGATATAAATATACTGTCTGTTCTATATGTAATAGAACACACAACAAGTATGACAAAAGAAGGTATAAAAAATGGATATCGAGAAACTAAAACAAAAACTAGAAAAGCACATAGTATTAATTACATTTCAAAGTCTGAAATCTAATAATGTATATGATAGAGAATATACTCTTTCTGACTTGCACTGTGATATACCCATTCATATAAGGAAACAGAGTGGGGATAAACTTATATGCTATGATGTGGAGTTTCAAAAATGGGAAGATTTAGAAGTAGATTCAATTATGGGATATAAAGTAGTAGAATAATGTGTGGATTTGTAGTAACAACTGATATAGATAATATACAGAATATGACAGAAAGACAGGCTTTCCGAGGCCCTGACGGGTGTAGATATGCTAGAAATAAGGATATTGCTATGGGTCACGCTTTGCTTGATATAAGAGGAGTACAAGGCTGGCAACCAGTACAAACAAAAAATAATAATATGTTTGTATTTAATGGTGAAGCATATGATTCTAATGTTGATAATGATACGCTATTTTTAGCAAATGGATTTGAAACATATGGACTGAGATTTTTATCTTCTACTGATTGGCATGGCTCATTCGTACATTATAATACGGAAACAAGAGAGCTTACCGCAGTAAGAGACCATTTTGGTGCTAAACCTTTATGGATATATAAAAAGGGCGAAGATATTACTATTTCTACAAGTTTGAAAAGTTTTACTAAAAAGAAATATAATCACTCTCATACTCAACAGTACAAGAGGTCAAGACAATGGTTTAAAAGAGAGTCACCATATAAAGATATTATAAAGGTAATGCCTGGAGAAATATTTAAGTATAATTTTGCTACAAAAAAACTAATGAAGTCAAAAAACTTATGGGATATTCATTTAATACAAACATTTTATCCGCAAGTTCCTAAAGATTTTGAAGAAAGATTAGTAAATAATATTAAAAAACTTGCACAAAGTAAACAAAAAACAGGATTATTTTTAAGTGGTGGATTAGATAGTACAATGGTTTTATCTGTAGTTAAAGATATGGATATAGACTTAGAAGTATTTACTTGTGCATATGGTCAAGAAAAAACTGAGTTTGACTTTCAAGGTATGAGAGACGAATCTAAAATGGCAATACAAACTTGCAAAGAATGGAATATACCTATTAATGTAGTAACTCTGCCTTATAATTATGTAGAACACTACGGTAGAATGTGGATGAATAATACTCATTTTGCATGGTCAGACCATAACAGAAGAGCTCCTCGATATGCCTTATGTCAGGCTGCTAAAGCTAAAGGATGTAAAGTTATACTTACAGGAGATAGTGCAGATGAAATGTTTGGTGGTTACACACATCATGATAAAAGATTAGACAAGAGTTATACAGATATGTCTATAAAAATTAATCCAGACATACCAAAATGTTATGGAGATGACTTTATAAACAATTCTTTATTTATAGATATGTTTTGTACTTCCGAACAAAATATATTAGCAACAGACCAAACTTGTGGAATGTTTGGCTTAGAGTCAAGACCTGTATTTCTTGGACAAAACTTTGTAAAATATGTATTTGCTATTGCTGGTAAATGGAAACTAGCACACAATGAAAAGTTTGGAAAACATTGGATGATTCAAAAATATCTTCTAAGAGAAGTTTGTGGACATAGATTGCCCGCTCATGTAAGAAATAGAAACTCAAAAATTGGATGGTCTAGTCCTTGGAATAATAATGTAGCTAAATATAGTAATCCTTGGGTAGAACAAGATATATCACATATGCAGGAAATAGAAAAAGAATGATAGGATTTACTTGTGGAGCATTTGATTTGCTACACGCAGGACATATTGTAATGCTAAAAGAAGCGAAAGCTAATTGTGATTACTTAATAGTTGGGTTGCAGACTGACCCAAGCATTGATAGACAAGAGAAAAATCAACCTGTACAATCAGTCTATGAAAGATTTACACAATTAAATGCGGTAAAGTATATAGATGAAATAATACCGTATGACACAGAACAAAGTTTAATCGACCTGTTACTATCAACTAAAATAGATGTTAGATTTGTAGGTGACGATTATAGAGAAAAATATTTTACAGGACAAGAACTAGATATACCTGTACATTACACAAATAGAAAACACTCTTTTTCTAGTAGAGGTTTAAGGAATAGGGTAAATGAAAGCAGTTCTAAGTAACAGAATATATTTAGAAGTAAATACAGAAACGCATAATAAAATCGAAAAGGAGTTGACTTATACACTAGCCCCTCGCATGCCGTCAGACCCACCTATCGTATTCAAAACAATACGATTTATTCGCGAGGGGTTGGTTTCTATACCTATCGGAAGAGAGGATTTAATCCCATCCGATTACGAGATAATCGATAAGCGTGTAACATCGCCAGTCGAACATGAAAAGTTTAAGTTTGAATTACGACCAAGCCAGAAACGAGTACATGACGAGGTAAATGACAATGCTATAATTAACGCATGGGTAAGTTGGGGAAAGACATTTACAGGTTTAGCTATCGCAGCGAAGCTTGGTCAGAAAACATTAGTTGTTACCCACACAACTAACTTAAGAAATCAGTGGGAAAAAGAAGTACAAAAATGCTTTGGAATTGAACCAGGCAGGATAGGTAGTGGAGACTTCAAAATTGATGCTCCTATCGTGGTCGGGAATATTCAGAGTTTATACAGAAAAATGGACGACATAAAACAAGTTTTTGGAACTGTGATTTTAGATGAAATGCATCACGTTAGTAGTCCAACTTTTACACGAATAGTAGACGAAATGCCTGCTCGTTATAAGGTTGGTTTGACAGGAACATTGGAACGAAAAGATGGACGTCATGTGGTGTTTAGAGATTACTTTGGAAACAATGTATTTAAACCACCAAAAGAAAACTATCTTATACCTAGGATTGATATTGTTCAGTCTGATATAAGATTTTTGGATGGCGCTTATACTCCTTGGGCAGAACGCATAAATCATTTGGCAACAAATGAAGAATATGTCCATAGTGTGAGTATGATTGCTGCAAAATATGCTGCAGAAGGACATAAGGTATTAGTAGTATCAGATAGAGTCGCTTTTTTAAAAGCGTGTGCTATACTTTGTGGAGATAAAGCAGTACATATAACAGGAGATATGGGTTTTGAAGAAAGAGAAGATACTATGAATATGATTAAGAAAGATAAGAATATTCTGTTTGGTACACAGTCAATTTTTTCGGAAGGCATATCATTAAATGAATTGAGTTGTTTAGTATTAGGTACACCAATAAATAATGAGCCTTTACTCACGCAGCTTATTGGTAGAGTAATACGAGATAAAAAAGGTAAACAACAACCTGTTGTTATCGATATTCATCTCAAAGGAAAGACAGCAGCTCGTCAAGCTAACGCTAGAATGGGCTACTACATAAAACAAGATTATGAGGTAAACATATTATGACCGAAGAAGGTGGAAGAAAAATAGAACTGAACATAGAAAAGATTAGGGAAATGAAACCTTATATTGCTACTCCAATGTATGGAGGTATGTGTACAGGACTGTATACTAAATGTTTGATGGATATGACAGCAGTATTTATGAATCATGGTGTACAATCACAGATTTATTATTTATTTAATGAATCCTTAGTTACTAGAGCTAGAAATTATTGTGTGGCAAACTTTTTAAAGTCAGACGCAACACATTTATTTTTTATTGATAGTGATATATCTTGGAAAGCAATGGATGTAATGTATATGTTACATTTAATTGCTGAAGCACAAGATACAGACGAACCTTTAAGAATATTTACAGGTTTGTACCCAAAGAAAACTATTGCTTGGGAAAAAGTTATGATGGCTGCGAAAAGCGGACTGTATGACGATGACCCATCAAGATTATCTTTGATTGCTGGAGATATGGTATTTAATCCAGACCATGAAGCTTATCCAAATGGACAAGCACCAGTATTTGAACCTGTAAAGGTTAGAGAAGCTGGAACTGGATTTATGATTATAGAAAGAAGTGTTTTTGAAGAATATGAAGAAGCATATCCTCAGTACAAGTACACTCCAGACCACCTTAGGGAAGGAGACTTTAAGCCAGGAGAGCAAATCATGGCATACTTTGACTGTATAATCAACGAACAGAATAGATATTTGAGTGAAGATTATATGTTCTGTGAAAATGTAAGGAAAATAGGGATAGATGTTTGGTCACTACCCATGGTTGAACTATTACATACTGGAACTTACACATTCCAAGGCAACTTAGTGCAGATGGCTGCAGCAGATGTTCATGCAACTATAGACCCTGAATACGCTAAAAAACTTGCTGATGGGAAAAATCAAGAGCAGGTCAAAAATAGTTCTTGACAAGAACTCAGGAAAGTGTTATAATATATGTTACTATTTGACTGGAATAAGATAATGAGAATAAGCAAAGGGAATGTTGGTAACATCATTCAGATTCTTCGTATCATTACTTACAAGATTCAACCAAAAAATTACTACGATAAAACTTTTAAGTTTTACAAGTATAAGTTCGGCGGTTCTAGTTATATCTTAAACCCACAAGATTTATTAGAACGCGGACGGGCATTTAGTGATAGAGAGGTTGTGGAGTATGCAGGTGTAGCATCATTCCGCAACTATCACGAATATGTTAATACAAAAGACACCACACTAGACTTTCTGATGTCACCGATATCGGAAGGAATTATAAATAATAACAGACTGCTTGAACTAAAAGATGGAAGGGTACACTTTATGTTTGAGGAGACAATGGAGAAATAAAATGGCAATTGGATTCAACCAAACCAAGGGCTCAGCCCAAAAAGAAAAAATCGAAACCTATAACTATGCAGGTAAAGAAGACCACCATGTAAGACTTATTGGTGACTTATTACCTAGATACGTCTATTGGATTAAAGGAGAAAATGGCAAAAACATTCCTATGGAGTGTTTATCATTTGATAGAGATTCTGAAACCTTTAACAACAAAGAACATGACCATGTTCGCGACTATTATCCAGACCTTAAATGTGGATGGTCTTATGCCGTTCAGTGTATAGACTACGCTGATAAAACTGTTAAAGTTCTTAATCTCAAAAGAAAATTGTTCGACCAAGTACTAGTAGCTATGGAAGAGTTGGGAGACCCAACTGATCCAGTTACAGGCTACGACATTCATTTTAAAAGAAAGAAGACTGGCCCACAAGTATTTAATGTCGAGTATCAATTACAAGTTCTTAAGTGTAAACCAAGAGAACTTGAGGACTGGGAGAAAGATTTAGTGACTACTATAAAGTCAATGGATGATGTTCTTACCAGACCAACTGCTGATGCGCAGTTAGAACTATTAAGAAGACTAAACGACCAAGGTAGTGAAACACCTAGCGAAGTCTCTGAGGAGTTTGACGTTAGTTAAGGGGAAATTATGTTTAAACCACGAATGACAAGTATCGGGGACGAGTTCCCTCATTTTACACTACAAGGTGTAGACAAGGATAATAACTTTATAGAGGTTTCTGTATCG
>Ga0115572_10003242_pt1 | contig 12869 bp, 11 predicted proteins | sample COGITO_mtgs_1206_FD_88681 | JGI IMG/M metagenome (GOLD analysis project Ga0115572, IMG submission 88681) | Pelagic marine microbial communities from North Sea - COGITO_mtgs_120607 | ecosystem: Environmental > Aquatic > Marine > Epipelagic | place: Germany:Helgoland, sampling site Kabeltonne... | reverse complement strand
TGTGGTAACAAGCCTAATTGCACGTTCACGAAATTCTGATGTATAGCGATTTGATTTTTTCATAGTTCCAGTTTCTCAAGTTATTGAGTCTCTGGCAAACACGGGGCGATTCAAACATTAATTTCTATAAAATTTATACTTTCAGTATTTGTATAAGAAATAAAACGCTGTCGGTTGGCTTTACTTTATAAAAACATTAAGTGAAAAGAGTTATTCTGATACAAGATTTAAGTAAAACTCACTTGAAATACATGGATTAATATTTGAAGAATTATAAGCACCCAAATGTTGTTTGAAGCATAAGTTGACATAGGCACATTAGATTTCATTGAGCTACAAGTGAAGTGTAACTTGGCATAATATTGAAGCATATAATGGCATAAAGTTACCAATTACAGGCTTTATGAAGCCAACTAAATAAAAATACTACCAAGTTTAGTTTACTGCTATGTGCCATGAGCAGTCATTCATGATTAACTCGTTTCTGCCCCATTCCCACTTAGAATGTTCGCTCATTATCTGTTCATGTGGTGTTGTCATACCTGGCTTCATCCAAAAAATGTGGAAGCGTTACACTTATCAGGGTCAATACCTTAACCAAAGGAGTGAAATACCTAGAAATGAAAAATGACCAGTCAAGCAAATCTGGTCATTGTAATTAGTCTGGGGTTCGTAGTGTTTTGATGTTAGTCAACTAGCTTCGGAACATCGCCGCTGAGGTCGATCCAAGGGTTAGTACCTAGGGTCTCAGTACCTTGCACACTTGGTTCTTCGTAACGCATCTCAAAGTTTTTAGGACCGTGTGCATATGCAACAACCAAACCATAAGGTGCATCTAAGAAACCTCCGTGAGGGCCTAGTCCAGGGTAACTAATTCTCCATGCATCACCATCCGTTGATACATAGCCCAGAGTTAGTTTACCTACTACATTATTCGCTAGCGCGAAAAACCATGTCCACTCCCCACCTGACACTATAGTCATCACTTCATCAATACCCTGGCCATTGTCTGAACTATTGACATGCAATTTGCCAAATTTCTCCTGTAAATAGTGCATAACTTCTGGAGTCATTGCTTTCATATCATAAACCTTTGGATATGGAGCAACGCCAACTTCAGATGTCGTCAAGAAGCCGCCTCTGTGTACCTCTGGTACTCGGCCAGCTTTCTTGATTTGATCCAATAAGTCACCGCGATGCATAGAAAAGAGTGAGATTAGTTTCTCGGTTTCTTTCTTTGTAATAGCTCTTTTTTTGGATATTTCGAGGATAGGCTTAGCCTCTTCAGGTAGGGGAACCCTACTAACTCGTACTCCAACAGTTTTGAGCACTTTGTTTACTTTTTCAACTCCTCGCGTCGGCACTCGACCGTCACTGTAAGACAAGGTAAGTTGGCCCTCTGTTGATATCGTTTTCGCTACGCTTTGTGCGACCGGCATAGTGGCAATCGCGCTCACTAAGACTAAGTTAATTAATTTTTTCATTATTCGCTCTCCTGATGGATTATAGGACGGTGAGTTGTGTTTTCAGGCCTAAGTGTAGGAGTTGTGCTAAATCAAATAAACAGCACTCAGGTAAACTAATTGTTTACCAACAGTGAATTAATGATATTTAGATAGATTAATTCTGAGTAATTCACTATGAATTGTTTACTCTTGGTAAATAGTTAAATTACTAAATGGATGTTTAATTAGTAAAGACGGCTGTTAGGATTAAGTTTATGGTACTTAACCATTAGTAGAGAACTTCCCCTCTCCTTAAATAGATGGTCTCGATGTGAAAAATATTAAATATCACCTTTTGTCCTTATTAGTGACAGCACTGGTTGCAGGATCTTTTTTATCTTCAGAAAAACTATCCGGTGTAATCAATCCATTCTCCTTAACGTTATTGAGGTTCCTGCTTTCAGCGCTGGTATTACTTCCTTTTATTCTAACAAAGAAACGTTTTCTCAAAATAGCGAAAAATGTTTTTCCTAGAAGTCTTATCATGAGCCTTTTCTTTGCAATCTTCTTTATATGTATGTTCATGGCATTGGAGACAACCACGGCATTAAACACAGGAACATTGTATACATTAGTGCCATTTATTACTGCCATTGTCAGTGTTTTCCTCTTTAAGGAAAAATTATCAATTCCGATGCTTGGCGTTTATTTGCTAGGGGCTATAGGTACATGCTGGGTGATTGTGCAAGGAAACTTAGAGACATTATTGAGACTGAACCTCAATAAGGGAGACATCTTATTTTTGCTCGGCTGTATCTCTATGGTGTGCTTCTCTGTCTCGATGAAAGTTTTTCATCGTGGAGAAGAAACCATTGTTACCGTATTTTGTACTCTGTTGGGAGGTGCCTTCTGGATGATGCCAGCATTGTTTGTATTCCATCAACCACTAGACTGGTTTGCCTTAAATGCCGAGCTTGCCCTGCACATGCTATACCTCGCTTTGTTTGCGACTTTGGTCTCAACCTTTATCATCCACAAAACTACTATTGTACTGGGGCCTGCAAAAGTGATGGCCTATATTTATCTAAGTCCTGTATTTGTTGCGTTTATCATGTTTTTATTTCAGGGAAAAAGTATACCTACAGCGGTATATCCGGGTATTGCATTATCCATCTTTTCTACAGTGATATTACAGCTGGCGAATAGTAACGCAAAGTGAAACTAAGTCTGTTGAAAAACCTGGCCACCTTCTCGCAAAGGTGGCGTTTTCATGTTTAAGTAAGCAATTGGATAGGAGATTATGAAGGTTAATGTTGTTTTCTTTCAAAGTGTTTGACGACAAAATCAATAAAAGCCCTGACTTTTTGAGACTGCTCTTTATGGAAAGGGTAAACAACATACAGTGAATGATCTTCCACTTGCCACATCGGTAAAATCTCAACTAATTCTCCAGATTCTAACTCATCATTAACGAATAAATCAGGCAGTAACAAAATACCATGGCCTGCGCACGCTGTTTGCTTGAGTGCTAACCCGTTATTTACCACGTAAGAGTTAGGTGGAAGTTCGATCTCTTTGACTTCATCCTCATTTCTGAATAGCCAGCGTCTTGCTGATGAAGAGAAACTGTATATGAGGCATTTATGGTGAGCGAGATCTTCAGGCTTGAGGACCTTACTGCACTTTGAAAGGTACTCCGGAGAAGCACAAAGCACTCTTCTCATATTGATAAGCTTTCGGGATCTCAGGCTGGAGTTACTTAATTCGCCCCCACCCCTAATTGCAATATCAATTCCTTGTTCAATTAGATCGATATATTGGTCGCTCATGACAATTTCAACAGATAACTCGGGATGTTGATGCATGAATTCACAAACGATGGGGTTAATTTCTAAAAGGCCTAAGGACATAGGAACACTTATTTTCAGTGAGCCTTTTAAGATATCAGAGGACTCCATAACTGATAAATCAGCATGTTTCAAATCATCTAATATGTTGCAAACTTGTCTATAATAAAGTTGTCCATTATCAGTAATATGCATGTTGCGAGTAGTACGGTTGATCAACGGACTTTTAAGATAGTCCTCCAGCTCATTAATATTCTTACTAATAGCGGCTTTTGATAGGCTTAAATCTTCTGCTGCCGCTTTGAAGCTTCCTAGTTCCACAACCCTTCTGTAAACGGTTAGAGCCCTTATTTTATCCACGTCAACCTCATTTAACTCTCTATTGTTTACCATTGGTAAACTATTTTGTTACTAATATATAGTTTATTCATCATAAGTGGTCAATTAATATTTATTGTAATCGCCAACGCAAGAGGTTGGTCTCAAATATTAGATAGGATGAAATCATGAAAAAAGTACTCGCATTTTCGGGAAGTAATCATAGCCAATCAATTCATAATACTCTGATTCGCGCGTTAGCAGCTTGTGCTGCTCGAACAGAAGTGACTATTTTGGATTTGACTGATTTTGATTTACCAATGTATAGCATTGATGTGGAGTCAAAGGGTATCCCTACTGATGCAATAAGGCTGAGACAAGTACTAGTTGAGCACGATGCTTTGATTATCGCCTCACCGGAACACAACGGATCTATGCCTGCATTTTTAAAAAATGTGATTGACTGGCTTTCACGTGTTGCTGAACCAAGTAAGCCCTTTTTTGGTAGCGATAAGAAGCCCGTTCTTTTAGTCAGTACCTCTCCTGGACCAAATGGTGGTGCAACCAATCTCAAAACGATGGCAGAGTTAATGCCATGGTGGGGTGGTGATGTTAAAGGTTCATATAGTTTAGGGAGTTATCAAGAGAAAAGTCATGAGGGTGAGTTTGACCAGAAAACAAAAATAGAGCTGAAAGCTTTGATGTCTTCCTTTGAATATTCACTGTAGGAGTATAAATATGAAAGTAGATATTGGAATAAATGAACAGGATCGAGTTGTGATTGTAGAAGCGCTTAAACGCCTTCTAGCAGACTCATACACCTTATATTTGCAAACACATAATTTTCATTGGAATGTTACTGGCCCCCAATTTCGCGAGCTACACCTTATGTTTGAAGAACAATACAACGCATTGGCAATCGCCGTCGATGATATTGCTGAGCGAATCCGAACACTGGATGAAGTTGCGCCTGGGACTTACAAGGCGTTCGCTAAACTGAGTTCAATTGCTGAAGTCGATGGCGTGCCTGCGGCGACAGGAATGGTATCTATTCTTATTCGTTCTCATGAAAAAGTAGTTAAGACTTGCAGAGACGTGCTGAGATTGGCTCAAGATGGGGAGGATGAATCTTCTGCATCATTGGTCTCTGATCGAATGCGAGAGCATGAAAAAGCGGCATGGATGTTACGTTCAATGTTGTGAGTCAAATTTATCACTGTATACCTCAATAATGAAACGTTGAGTGAAAGTTCACGTTACATTAGTCTCTGTTTCAAGTACTTAGGAGTAACGAATGGCTGTATTAGAAAAAGGGACATGGTATCCCAATAAAGAAGCAAATAACTTGTCTTATGAGGACAGCTTCGAACTGCCGAAAGCCGCTGAGCAAGGGCGATATCACTTGTATATGTCGTTTGCTTGCCCTTTTGCTCATAGACCTTATCTAGTGATCAACTATTTGGGGTTGAATAATGCAATCACTGTTTCTTCTGTTGCAGCAAAACGATATTCCGACGGATGGTTATTTGACGACTTCAACGTGGATCCTTTGTATAGTTCTCAAAATCTGGTAGAACTTTACCAACGAGAAAATCCAAATTACACAGGAAGAGTGACAGTACCTGTACTTTGGGATAAACAAGAGCATACCATTGTAGGTAATGACTCCTCTTCGATAGCGATGGAGTTAGCTACCAAATGGTTACCTTTAGCTAAGAACAAAGTTGAATTGGTTCCAAATAGTCTGCGAGAAGAAATAGAGAAGCTCAACGAGTGGTTGCATCTTAATGTGAATCGAAAAGTCTACCACGTTGGTTTTGCCACAGCTCAAGCAGAATATGACCAAGCCAGTGACACCTTGTTTGATGCTATGGGGCAGCTTGACAGAAGACTAAATCAAACTTGTTATCTACATGGTTCGAATATTACTCTATCGGATCTATTTTTATTGCCAATACTTGTCAGGTTTGAAGCGGTTTATGAAGTTCATTTTAAGGCTAATAAAGAGCCGCTAAAAAATTTCGAGAACTTATACCGCTATATGTTGGATTTACTCAGTCAAGAGAGCATCAGAAAAACGATTGATATCGAATACATGAAGCAGCATTACTACTTCTCGCACAAGCACATTAACCCATATGGAATTGTTCCAGCCGGGCCTGCCATCAGTTGGTGAACCAGTAATATTTTACAATCTTGGATAATAGTAATGAGCAAAAAGATTAGAGTCGATTTTTTTCACGATGTCATTTGTGGGTGGTGTTATGTTTTGTCACCTCGAGTACGCCAGCTTGCAACAGAGTTTAATTTAGATATTCATCTTCATGCATTTGCTTTGTCTGCCACACGGGAAGAAATGGTTGGCAAGTTTGGTTCAATGAAACAAGCAAAGCAAACTATTTTGGGACACTGGGAGCAATGTGCACGTGCCGACGATAGCAAGCGCGTAAACGTCGAAGGGATGCGCCATCAGACGTTTGAATACCCATTTTCAACGCCAGGTTTGGTGGCATGTAAGGCTGCCGAACAACAGGGAGGAGTCAATGCTTACTGGTACTATTTTGATGCTGTAACACATGCACATATGAGTGAGAACAGAAATATCGGTGATTTAGACGAACTTGCAGAAATTGCTGGTGAGGTTGGGCTGAATAAGGCTCGTTTTCTTGATGACTTTGCTTCTTCAGAGCGACAAGCAGAGATACAACGCGATAGGAAGTTGGCTCAAGAATATGGCATTACTTCTACGCCAACGCTGATTATCAATAAAAGGTGGGTTGTTCCGGGGGCTCTCGATATCAATGCACTACGTGAAACACTAAAAGAGATAGCAACCAAGGTTTGACTTCCACTGAAAGTCTTGTTAGCTATTTACACTGCTTTTTTGCCAGCTGGATTGCTGGCTCTTTTATTTTCGCATGAATTATCCTGATCCATGCCACCCACACTAGAAAAAGGCCCGAGGTCACTTCTGTCCAAAAACAAGTTTACTCGACAGTTTGCTTTTCGCTAATAGCCGAACTTCGCAAATTTCTAGAATTAAGTTATGGTTAGATAATAACAGCTCTTATATTTTGGGAGTTTAATATGGCTAAACCAATAAAAACTAGCAGCACCATTGATAAATCGGAGAGTTTCGATTATGAAAATGTAAAAGCTGCATTAGATGGTCGGCTGTCCGTAGATGATCTTAGAGCAGCTGAACAAGGTGTATTTATGAATAATTTTGACGAAGCTATAAACTCTAATTTAGAACAGGATTTTTCTAAGCATTTTGAAAAACTGAGCAGTAACGAAAAACTTTATGGCTTAGATGATAAGGATAAAATTATCTGTGAAACAAGAAATAGATCAAGTATGAATAAACACAAATAGCTCATACCTTAATTAAAGTTGAATAAAAAGACCCCAGCGTTTGCTGGGGTCTTTTTATTTAGCCTCTGCCTTTTCAGCAGTTAAAAGTCACAAGTTGTGCTTGTGTTGTTTGAAGTATAAGTTGACATAGGCACATCCGATTTCATTGAGCTACAACGGCACAAGTGAAGTGTAACTTGACATAATATTGAAGCTTATAATGGCATAAAGTTACCATATACGAGCTCTTTAAAACCAACACCACAAGAATACTGACTAGTTTCATTGGCTGCAATGTGCTGTCAGTATTTGGACCCTATGCTGTGGCCTCTTTCTAAGTCAATTCCACTTAAAAACTACTTTTAGAAGCGTTCGATTGGCGAAGATTGTATAGGAAATGATTCCTTTTCATTTTCTGTATTCCTTATTTGCTCTTCTCTATGCATAGCGAGAGACAAATATACTAGAGCCTCTCTTGCCATTGACATGATTTTTAAAGTTTTCAACTTAAACTCATCAATGCTTATATATGAATGAATGTCAGTATTCTCAACGGGAGCTTCATAATCTTGCAAGGTCAAATACCTATGTTCGATACGATTCCTCAAGCCCGCTAACTCTTTAGCTTCTGGTAAGGCTACTTCATCAAAATCATCATCAAAAAGGTCTTTAGATAAATAATAAAGCCCTCGTAGGGGCCAATTTTTACTTCCTTTAAAGCAAAAGTTAAGTTCGAACTTTTTATTTTTCGTTTGTCCCCAGATTTTTCTAAAACTCACAGCACTTATTTTTAATTCAAGGCTGTAGTAATCGTTTATGAAAAGTGCGACTTTATCAAATATCGAATATGCCAAACGAAAAGCTACTTTTAACTGTTCAACTCTATAACTAAACTGGGCTCCATCAAAACCGTTCATCAAAAGGACATCTTTGTCTGAGGTGTGTTGGCTATAATAATCAAGCGACTCAAAGAGCATAAAGCGTGCAGTAACATACTCCTGCTTCATTATATTAAAGTAATTTGGAAATCGAGCTTCCTCATCAGTTTTGTATGTGTGACTTGGAAGATGAAGAACATCTTGAGCAGAAACAGAAAGTTTTGTCACATCATTTAGCGGTGATAGAAAAAGATTATTATCTAAACACCATGTGCGATATTCTATTTCTGTTTTGCTATCACCAACTGGCCATTGGTTTAGATCAAAACCAAATCTATATTCGATTATTTCTAAATGTTTTTCAGCATGAAGATAATTTTCTTGAAAATACTCTTCGACTTCGTGGTGTAATCCACTGTCCCATAGCGCATTTTTTGAAATTGCCCCCTTAAGCTCATCAACAGCATGAGCAACCATTACGCCTGCATGTCCATAGTCATAAAGAGCGCGAGCGTAATGGGTAAGACCGACGCCTTTATTTCCTAAAGCCATAGCAAAATTAGGCATTAAATTTAGTGCGGAATCCCAAGCCTTAATTGCTTCTATAAATCTTCCAAATTGATTAAGACTATTTCCAAGGTTTGTATAGATTTTACATTGAAATAAAGGGTTCAAACTAGAAAATTCAGAATCAGAAATCGCTCTTCGTAAATTCAATATTTCTAGGGTTTTTTCACTCTGTTGCCAGCTCCAAGCATACTCAGGATCATGAAATTTTAAAGCAGCTAGTGAACTATAAATATTTGCTTTGTAGAAAAAAGTTATAGGTCTTGGGTGTGAATCAGCAGACTCTATCATAGAGTCACATTTCTCTAGTAATATAGTCAGCTCATCTAAATCCTTTTTTTCCGTAGCCGCATCGATCTCTATACCAAGAAGATCTAAATCACTATTCATCTGAGTTACTCATACACAATATTAGTTTTTGGGATTAAAAATGCGCTCATCGCGTATATTTCTGCCGATTTAACGCTAATATATCTACTACTTTATATAGTTTTAACAAATAACCTAAGATATTACTATCACTAAGTTTTCTAAAACTTTAAACTAAAGTTTAATAGAACAATATGCGCAATCAATTAACTATTATATTTGGCCAATCCCAATATCAGGTTGTCGCTGTGTGTTGCATCGAGTGGTTGAACTCACAGCCAATAGCAGAAGGTAGCATCATAGCTAATTGTTATATTTACCTTTTTTCTATGGAACCACTTTTAGTTAAAAGGTGAGTAGAGCTTTCTAATTGTTGAATTACTTTAATAGTTATGCTTTCACTAGATGGATTACTGCTATCTTGTTCACTGGATTTTTCAATATCAGAATCATAACCAAACTGACGGAAAGCTTTGTACTTATCATTGCATGCTCGATGGTAATCATTAGCAATTACTTCCCATTGCGCATCACTGGTAATTCGATTTTCTTTAACTTCGTTATAGAAAATTGAATAAATTATGAACATGAATCTTTGCTGTGAATCAAATGCAGAAAGGTCACAGAGGAAGCTTAGTGCATGTTGCATAGCACCTAATTCAAATGAATATATACAGTATTGTGAGTCAGCTGAAATATCTTTACCTACAGTTTCCTGAATACGATCCACACTCATTTTAACCATTTGAGATGTCAAACTTAATTGCTCAATACTAGGTAGCATTTCAGTAATATTAGATAGAGTTTTTTCTGTCCATGTGATCTTTTTGAATAATCTACCAAACATTTAATTAGCTCCTTGCTATGAGTTTTCGAAGTAAATATAGCGCCGTTTTAAGCGGCAAATTGCAGTTGGCTAAAATGTGTGAGGTACGAACAACAGCCAACTGAAATTTGTCCGACTTGAAAACCCTTGTTATACGGGCTGATATCACGAAAGATTCAAATCAATACAGCACTTTTTATACTTTTTTCCACTACCACAACTACATGGGTCATTACGTCCTAGTTTACCTGCTTTCTGATTTCTCGATTTTTTTAATTTATTCGCTAACTCATTTAATCTATCTAGTTCCAAACTTGGTATATCATCTATCGAGATATCACTCCATTCTACCTTTTCGAGTATTAATTCATCAGAATAAAATAATTCGATTACCAATCTAGTAGCATCATTTACAGCTAGCATGGCCGAGCGAGAGTGTTCCAAAACAAACTTTTCTTTTCGAGGGAAACATGACTCCTGCCAGCAAAATACTGTTAACTTGACATCGCCATATAGTGAAAGTGGAAATGGACGTTGAGTTTCTTTTTGTTTCACTAATACTAAATCGATATTATCAATAATCGTTTTTCTACACTCTTCAGCGCAATCTAGCAAAAAACTCGAAATACGAGTTCTACCTTTTTGTTGATTGGTGGATAATACTTTTATTATTTCCATTAAACGCACAGGCATTTTTTGGATAAGTGGAGAAACCAACTCGGGATCATTAAGCTTATCAGCAAAATAATTATCTACATCTAATCTATAACCGTGGAAATTAATCCTTGTTTCAGGTGTATCTTTAATACTATTTGCATAAGAAACATAATTATTATGTTTTAGGTACATCCCTAGATGATCAAGTTCATCATCACTTTGAATCACTTCAGATTGAAATGAATTCATTCTCTGCTCTAAGAAGTGTAAAAATATAAGTGGGTTATTAAAAACGTCCGAATATACCCTTAGGTCATCAATAGATATAGACCATGTTGGGGTTTTACCCAATTCAATACCGATAGACTTCAAGTGTTGTATCTGAGCTGCTATCTCAGTAAAACTATCAAGTGTGACAGGCAAAATTGTTATTTTTCTATAGTCAGAATGAGAAAGAACACCAATTTCCTTATGATTTTCATCAAAGATCGAAACAGACGACTCACTCAATAAATAATCAACAAAACGTTGTGCCTGCTGGGATGGGTTAAGGACTAATCCTTTTATTGATTTAACATAAGCAGGAAGATCATTTGCTGGTGAAGTATAAGTAAAAGCTCCAGCTTTTACTTCAATAACAAATAAATGGTCATCATAACTAACCAAGCCATCAGCTTCACACCATTCCATCCTTCCTTTTTTACCAACACCTGCACGATAATAAACAGAGCGATATTCTTGAGCCCCTGAAATAAGTTTATTTAAGTATTTAAATGGCAGTTCTTCAGAAATGTTCTTCTGTTTCTCATTCCAGTCAGGCTTGTAAAGAGGAGCATGAGAAAATATAACTCTTTGCATAACCCTATAGAAATTATCAAAAAGGCTATTTAGATCGAAGCAATAATACTTACCATTTAATTTAACAAAAGGCTTTTTAAATACAGGCCAAATTCTTAATGGCCAACCTCGATATTCACCTTCAGCGAAAAACTCTTTATCTTCACCTCGACTGAAAGATAGTGAAGAAAGCAATTTCTCAGGAATATTAGTTACTTTAGCCACATCAAATAAATCAAGCCCCAGTAACCGCCCGCAAATTTCTCTACTGCGGCTACCCCAGTTATTTTCATCAATAACTAACCGAAGGAATTCGCCAAAGTCTTCTCCCTCATCAATTTTTTCTCCTTGCATAATTCTATCTTCTGCACATGCCATAGTTTCTTTTTGAAACAACTGCATATCTTTCATGGCATTTCCCATGCCATACATTAATGAATCTTGTATTTTCATTAATTCAGAAATTAACTGTTTGGTACTTATGCCAAAATGTTCCTCAATTACACTTGAGTGAGTTAGTAAAAGGTCTGACAAATGAGCTTCTTGAAATTGATGATATCGTTCACCACGAACATTGCACCAATACATTTGCGCTTTGAAATAGAATTCTTCTTCATCCATATCTATATCAGGGTTTAATGCTTTTCTTTTTGCTGTATGGCATATATGGTAATTACAATTAATTAGATTAAATAGTTCTTTAACAGCATTGTTTAGTTCAATCCAATCACTTTCAGATACTTCCGGTTTTAATATTGAATTTGGTAAAACTGAGACAATAATACTCTGTAAGTAGTCAAGCATTCTTACCGATAGAACGTTCTCTGAATTAGTTTCAATCTCTGACTTTACCCCAATATGTTGCATTGCCATTTCAGTCCATGCACGCTGTAAAATTTGCTCAGCGGGAAGCTCACTAACCATCAAAGATATTTTATCTACCAATTTATCAATCTGAATCACAATGCCATCAAAATCACCAGCTAATTTCTTCTGCAAATCTACAAATTGATTTTCATTCAAATTAGACTGATAAATGGTTTTATCACCAAATCTAGCCATCTCTAAAGGCCCAGCTTGATAATACTCATCTGCTTTTACTTGTTTATTTTTTTTCATGAAGAGCTCACAGTTGGGGATTTAGGATGCCCGTATAACAGCTTATTGAACACCATTGTGGTGGTTTATAACATACCAAAACGGCGAATATTACATACCATTGATAATTTCACCAATAATTACCTTTGTAAACAATTAATTAAAATAGCTAGAAATTAAGCTTGTTATTTTGCACCAAAGTAGCGGTTAATGATGTTATCGGACAAACTTAGGATTCTGCTCATCAAAATAGTAATAAGTTTAACTTTTTCAATGTCCGTTGATCGCTTTAACTCGACTATCAGCATAATAGTAGAAGTGCTATTATTAAATATGACTTTTTCTGGCTTTGAGGCATGTATGCCTAGTGATATACAACCTAGTGCTAATCATAAATTTGTAGATATACTTAGCAATGGAAAAGTTACTTTAAGCTCAAACCCTTTAGATGAAATTGAATTAATTCAGTGTGGTTTAGATATAAAGAGTGTTGAGAAGTTTAGGCTTCAGTTACGATGGGATATTCAATCCTTTGCTAAAGCAATTGGTGCAAATACTAGAACTTTCGAAAGTCATAAAAAAGAGCATAAACGTTTAAATGCAACTTTGAGTGAAAATACCTTCGAGCTGGCTCATTTAGCATCAACTTGTATTGATTACTTTGAAAGTATTG
>Ga0115572_10003239_pt1 | contig 12878 bp, 6 predicted proteins | sample COGITO_mtgs_1206_FD_88681 | JGI IMG/M metagenome (GOLD analysis project Ga0115572, IMG submission 88681) | Pelagic marine microbial communities from North Sea - COGITO_mtgs_120607 | ecosystem: Environmental > Aquatic > Marine > Epipelagic | place: Germany:Helgoland, sampling site Kabeltonne... | reverse complement strand
CGTCCGAACAAACGAAGCAGCGGGTTTAGGCTTAGGCGCAAACACAGAGTTAACCGGCCAGGCAACAAGCCAGAACTTTAAAGGCTCTATATCAGATATAAGACTTTTTACAAAAGCATTGACACAGGCAGAAGTTTCTAGCCTATATCTAGGATCAGATATAGGTACTTCTACACAATTAGAAGTGGGGCCAGAGCTTACTTTTAGTCAAACCTTTACAGAAGATAGCTTTAGCACAAAGACTATCCATACTGATGATTATTTTGAGTCTTCTACAATAACTAAAGCTAACCAAGCAAACTTTGAGTTTACTGTACCGGCACTAAAAGAGACGGATTTTGAGATAATTAAAGATAAGTTAGTAGACTGCTCTACCTTTGACTTATATGTAAAGACAGATTTAGATGTCTTCAAGCTAGAAACCGCAGTACTTACAAATGGGACGTTTGAGATCGAAAGAGAAAAACCTCTGACTTTAACAGTAGCTGGCGAAGCATCAAAGCTAACTTTAGCAGGGGTGGCAAGCTCTTATGTGATACCAGGATTGCCTGTTGCTCAGAGCGTTCGCACTCACTTAATGAACAAAGAGCTTACAGTAACACTTAATAGTGCTAACATTAGCTCTAATCTCTACTCTATAAAAGCAGAACTACAAAACGATATTAACTGGGTAGGCTATCAAACTGTGAACGCAGGACTCGACGTAACAAATGCGTCTAATGCGATGTACCCTACCGAGTTCACCGTAGATAAGAAAACCCTATCAGGGAGTATTGGTCAGTATATAACTGATACTACTTCCTCAGACTTACAGAATTTTACCACTGGAGAGTCTCTCAGAATAAAAGCAGGAGAAACCATATCAAGCACGTTCTACGGCTTTGATATAAATATGGCTTCTTGTAGCTTTACAAATCGCGCTAACGTAGCTGAAGTGTTTACACAAAACTATGACTGGCGCTCTACCGATAACTCGACAGCCTTGTCGAGTATAATAACCATCTAAAATAATATAACAGGAGTATGTAATATGGACCTAAAGAAGTTAATGGTCGACACCAAAGCAGTATGGGTAGATTTCCCAGGCATGAGCGGATTTTCCGTAGAAGTAGCAAATCTTTCACGTAAAGAATTAAACGGCTTACGCAAGCGTTGTACAGGACAGAAGTTTGATCGTAAAACTCGTGCAGTAGTAGAGACTTTAGACGAAGATAAGTTTGTTGTTGAGTTTAGTGCTGCAGTACTTAAAAACTGGAAGGGTCTAACAATGGAACACCTTGAAATGCTACTATTAGTAGACTATGGTGATGTAGACTCACAACAAGAGCTGCCTTTCACAGCAGACAATGCAGAGACGTTAGTAAGTTCATCAACTGAATTTGATAATTGGCTTAATGAGGTAGTCTTCGATCTAGACAACTTTCGTTCAGGACCAAAGACAAGAACTACTGAAGAGGCTTGAGAGGTACTTTAAGCAAGTAAACAGCAAGATGACTCGGGAGCGTTATCTTGAGATGTGCGATCAGTTAGGGAAAGAGCCAGTTGAGAGTGAGATACCTCCCAACTGGCAAGACTTTCCCGAAGTAGTAATGAATGCAATGAATGTTTTTAATATGTTGGGGGATAGAATGTACCCCGAGATAGGATACGTAGGCAAGGATTACACCAATCTTTCTTACTTTTTAGATATATATGACATTGAAGATACAGAATTCTTCCTAGAGCTTCTAACCTGGTTAGACTCAAGAGCTATTCAAACCTCGCAAGATCAATTAAAGCGGGAGCACGATAAGCTAAAGAGAAAAAATAGTGGCTAATACCATAACAGTTACATACAAGGTTAATGAAGACGGAAGCTTAAGTAAGATTGAAAAGTCTGCTAAAGGTGCTGCTAAGGCAACAGACAAAGCAGCTAAGTCCTCCGAGAAGTATAGTAAAAAGCAGAAAGGCGTAGCAGGCGCTACCTCTAACAGTACCAAAGCGTTCTCTAAGATGACCACTGGTATAAGTGGCGGTCTTGTTCCTGCTTACGCAGCTTTAGCTGCGAACGTCTTTGCTGTTTCTGCCGCCTTCAACTTCTTCAAACGAGCTGCAGATGTTAAAATCCTCGAAGAAGGCCAGCGCAGCTATGCAGCTAGTACTGGTATAGCTCTTCAAACAATCACATCAAACCTTAGAGAAGCCAGCGGTGGTATGCTAGGGTTTAGAGAGGCTGCAGAAGCGGCCGCAATTGGTGTAGCTAAAGGCTTCTCTCCTGATCAGTTAAATAAACTGGCCGAGGGAGCTAAGAAAGCAGCGGCCGCTTTAGGACGTAACTTTGAAGACGCATTTGATAGACTTATACGAGGTGCGTCAAAAGCGGAACCAGAACTTCTTGATGAATTAGGTATTACCCTCCGACTTGAGACTGCTACACGTCGCTACGCAGACGCTATTGGTGTAGCCTCTGACGATTTAAATACCTTCCAAAAATCCCAAGCTGTCTTAATCGAGACCCAAAGACAGTTAGATGCTCAGTTCGGGCAGATGGAAGGCGCTACTAACCCTTTTGTAAAGCTATCAAAAACTTTTGAAGATATTATAAAAGCGGGCACCAACTTCTTAATGCCTTTGTTCGAGGGCATCGCAAATATTGTTAACCGTAGTGCTGTTGCTGCTATTGCAGTTTTTGGTATGTTTGGTATTTCTATACTTAAAGTTATGTTTCCTATGGAAGGTTTAAGTGAAAGAATTAAGGCAATTGGTACCGATAGCGCTGCCTCTCTCGAGGCCGCTAAAGCAGATCAGGTTAATTACAGAGCCGAGATTGAAAAAACTAATGCAGCACTAGAGGCAGGTAAAAAGAAAGGCGTTCAAAGCGCGGCTCAAGGCCTAGGACAAAGTAGCTCTAAGCTAGTACAAAAAGCACAAAAAGGTGAACTGACCGACCCTAAACAGATAGGATCACTAAAAGCGCACCTTAAAAAGGCTGAAGTACAGTTTAAGATACACGGAGAAGTGCGTAAAGGTATATTTAAAGGTGCTGATATGGCACAGATACAGAGCTTAAAAGCTGCTTTAGACCACATGGGCAAAGACTCCCTGACTTTTACACAGCGCAGAAAACTGCAGCTTAAAAGCCTTACTCTTGCAACAAAAGTTCACTATGCTAAGGTCCGAGCGGCAGGTTTAGGGGCTTTTACTGCATTAACTAAAGGAGCTAAAGTTGCGGGTAAGGCAATGGCAGGTGCAATGAAACTTGCTGGCTTTATCGGCATGGCTATGATGATCTTCGAGATTTTTAAAACTCTAGGGACTAAGATTGGCGGCATCATGAAATCTATTACTAAAGGCTTAGACTTTGTAATAAACGGATTCTTGAGCGGCATCGACTTCCTACTAACCAGCTACGGTAAAGTGTTGGATTCAGTATTTAACACTGTTAAAAGCGGTATGAATCTACTTATTAAAGGCTACAACATGTTGCCAGGTGTGGACGATATAGCATTATTAAGTACAACTACGAGTGGAGCAGAAGACGCTTTAGGCGGGTTGATAGGGCGAGTGAACCTCTCTTCGGAAGACAGCTTTCTTAATAGCGCAGCTATGAGCATTCAAAACTTTACCAATAACTCCATAGCAGCTAAAGAAGAGATGGACGCCTTGTCTGAGAAGATCAAAAACATTGGTAACGATCTAAAGAACGCTACAAAGGGAAACGATGACTTCTTGAAAGGTAATGCAGACAGTATTGAGAGAGCCCTCAAGCGCGGTGCTATAAACGCACAAGAGGCAGCTGAAATGGCTACTGCCGCCATTGCCAAAGTTGAAGGAAATAGAGCTACTTCTATGAGTACCCTCGGTATCGGTGGTTTAATGAGAGATATAGAAGGAACGGAAGATCTAGGTAAGCGAGCAAAGCTACAAGAAAAATTAAACGCACTTCTACCTAAAGCAGCAGCCTTGAATACTAAGTTCGCCGAAGCAATAAGAAGCGGTAATATAAGCGTAGTAGAGGGTATAGAAGAGAAGGCAAGAGAGGCCGGAGCAGGTCTAGCTTCTTTAAACAACGGCATACTCGATCTAAGCTCTGCGATGGGCAGTAAAGATTTGTTAAAAGCAGAGATCATTCTAACTAATTTAAAAGACACTGCAGGATTAACCAGTGATAATTTCAAAGAGCTTTTTGGGGAAGACAGCAAAGCTGCTGCTGCCGCTTTAGCAAAGTACGAGACTGCATTTACAAAAGCAGGCACTACTACAGAAGAGTTCAGACAGGTTCTTATAAAGCTAAGACAAGATATGGAGCAGTTTGCTGTTGGCAAGCTGGGAGAGCGTTTCTTAAAAGGATTTGCAGCAAGCTCTGTAAAACTTAGAAACACCCTCACAGGTATAAATCTAGATATTCGCAACCTGCAAGCTGAACATACGACCGCGGATGCGTCAAGAAAGTTAGCGATTGAAGCAGAGATAAAATTATTAAAAAAGAAAGCCGGTATAGTTGCAACTGAGAGAGCATCACTTGGTACTGGGGACTTCGGAGAAGGTATAGGAGCGGCCTCTGCTATCGCTAAGACTGTTCCCGCCATAACAATAGACTCTAGTGTTATAGACACAGCCGACGCACTTGGCCAGATCATGTCCCCCATAGCGGACAGCTTTGCGTCTTTAGGTCCTGAAGGAAAAGCTGTACAGGCTATGATGGAAGGTATGATTATGATGACACAACAGGCTGAGATGTTAAGAGACACTGTTAGTGATATAGCAGCGAAAATGGGAATAGATATGCCTAGTAGCTTCGAGGAGTTTGGCGCTATGTGGGACGATATGGATATGGCCGGAAAAGCCGGGTTCCTAGCAGCAGCCTTTGGAGCTATAGCAGGCCAAATAGGAGCATTAAATAGTGCAATGCAGGCTAAATCCCAAGCGATTGTCGCAGGCATAGACAAAGAGATTGCTGCCGAGAAGAAAAGGGATGGTGCCAGCGCGGCTTCCTCTGCAAAAATAAAGGCTCTTGAAGCTAAGAAAGAGGCTACGAAGAAGAAAGCTTTCGAAACAGACAAAAAGATGAAAGTTGCCCAAACAATTATGGCAACGGCATCTGGTATCATGCAAGCGTTTCAGATGGGGCCTATACTTGGGCCTATCTTTGGAGCCATGGTAGCTGCCACGGGTGCAATGCAGCTTAGCGTGATTAAGGGTATGACGTACTCTGGAGGCGGAAGCGGAAGCGGTGCTTCTGCTCCTTCTGCTCTGTCAGTAGGCGGAAGACAGAATAACGTAGACTTTGCAAAAACTCAGGGTGGCGGTGGAGAACTTGGCTACATGAGAGGTGGGGAAGGCATCGGCAATGCTAATAACTTCCAGCCTGCCTTCACAGGATATAAACCTAGAGCCGCAGGAGGCCCTGCGGGGTTTGTTGTAGGAGAGCAAGGTCCTGAACTGTTCGTACCTCAAATGGCAGGGAGTATCACACCAGCCGGCGAAACAGCAGATACACAAGGGACACCTTCAAATGTAAACTTTACTATTCAGGCTGTTGATGCAGCAGGTGTAGAAGAACTACTAATTAACCAACGCGCTAATATAATCTCAATGATAAGAGATGCCGCAAATGAACAAGGCCAGCTTTTCCTAGAAGGGATTGATGCAGAGCCAATGGGAGTATAGAGATGGGAACCATTACATTTTCAGACGTACTACCAGATCCTAGTAATCTACTAGGTGATGGTGGGCAGACGGGAGAAGGATCAGCAGGTCCAGGCTTTAAAACAGTAACACTTGAGTCAAAGACTCCTGTAATGAGAACACGTACTAACTCGGGAACTGTAATTAGCCGTAGTCGTGCTTCGCATACTTGGACTGCTAATATTACTTATAACCCGCTTACAAGAGCCTCTTTCGAGCCTGTGGACAACTTTCTCTTACAGAGACAGACTTCTTTGAAGCCTTTTTTAATCTCCCTGCCCCAGAATAAGGTGCCGCAGGATAGTACATTTGCTGCGTATCTCTTAACTACAGACACTACTATAGTTCCTACGGCGGATCTAGCTTCTGGAGTAACACAAATGACTATAACAAATAGTGGAGGTACTGCATATAACTCTACCACTAAAGGTACGTGCAAGCCTGGTGATATGTTTACAATAACAGACACAGGCGATGCAAACCATACAAAAATGTACAAGGTTACTCGTGTAGAGACAAATGCCAAGTATGAAGGCAGTACACAACCTACTACGGCACAACAAAGAATTCACTTCATTCCACCACTTGCGAAGAGTGTGGAATCAACAACAACAACACTTAGATTGTATAACCCTTTTATGAGAGTTATAATGAAAGGAGATATACAGTCCTATAGCCTAGATTCCAAAGGGTTATATAAATTTTCTTTAAAGGTTGAGGAGGCACAACCCTAATGACAGAGCGCAGCATACACACAGATCTAAGAGCATCATTACTTAATAATGATCCATTCAATTACGCACACCTTATAAAATTCGAAAGACCTTCAATCACTAATGAACTGTCGGGACAACCCGAGACTTTTACATACTTGACGGATGCTGCATATAATATATCGTATGACGACGGAACAACTACTGCTGTAGGAGCAGCTATTCCAGCACAGACTTATGTAGCAAATAAAGTACTAAAAATCGGCTCTATTAGCGAATCTATCGTTCCTAAAGTAGGATCAATGAGTTTAACTTTAGATTCTAGTACTTTAGGTACAGCCGTGGCAATATCTGCTACAATCAATGCCACTGCCAAAACTATAGTCACTGACGTAGATCTTTCTCTATACTACCAGGAAGGAGATAAAGTATCTCTTACTGGAGCAGGGGGTAATAACAATCAATCTTTTATAATAAGAAAGTTTGCTGCTTCAAATACAGTAACCTACACAGACGTAATAGAAGATGACATTTATACAGCTCTAGTAAACGCCTCAAGCGTGTCCTACTCTTCTTCTTTGAACTCTGAGGAGTTAATAACCCTACTCCAAGCTAAATCATCTACTTACACGGGCTACTTGAATAGACGTGTAAGTATCTATCGTGCACATATCAACCCAGAGACGGGGACAATAATAGGCGAGCCTTACTTATTCTTTAAAGGTCTTATATCCAAAGGGACTATAAAAGAAGACGTAAATAAAGGGTCTACTATTACATGGACACTTACTAGCCACTGGGGAGACTTTCAGAGAGTTTCAGGTCGATATACCAATGATGACTCCCACAGAGCTTTGAACCAGCAAGGTATCCCTGTGCCTGAGGCAGCGCTTCGAGCGGAGTATGCGAATGATAGAGGTTTTGCACACGCTGAACAAGCAATTAACCTTAATAGTACTTACACTACAATGGAGACAAGAACACGTTATCAAGAAGACCAAAGTGTTACTGGCCTGGGAACAGGGGCAAACATCGAATACGAAGTGCCTGTACAAAGAAACGTAGACCTAGCTTTTAATCTATCTGCAAAATACTTGCCTGTTGTTTACGGAGTTCAAAAAATTAAAGGTATCCCTATATTCGTGGATACAGATCGTAGCGACTCCTCCAAGGTAACTTTAGTTCATGCACTTTGTGAGGGGCCTATCGCAGGTATACTAGATATGCACGTAGACGGCAATCCGTTTATCTGTGTGGATCAGTCAGACGAAGACTTGCGAGGCGCACACGCCTTTATGTCGGACGAAGAGAGAGAGAGCAAAACCTGCTTCGGCAGAGCAGATATTGGAGGTGTTTTATTAGGATACCCTAACGCTGCTGATGCAGCTACTTTTAATACTTTAGACCCCGATCTTGTCGTAAGCACTAATGGAGGAAACTCTGATATGGTATTTAGCCTGGATGACTTCGATGAAGAGTTAAGTTACGCGGACTTTTTTATCGACACGGGCGGCTTTACTGAGGGCGCAACAGCTGCTAGAGCTGGCACGGGTGATTTCGCTAACTGGACCCACGAAGAGTTCTTTGAAACTTCCCACCCTTTGAATATGAAGCTACAGCTGCATACTGGAAAACCTTTTCAAAGAGCAAACGGAGGTTTGGTATCTAGGGCGAAGGCTAATTCTTTCCATGTACAAAAATATGAAGAGAGACCAGATTTATACTGGACTACTAGCCATCGACTACTAGACACTGCGTATGTTGTCGGAGATTATACTATTGCAGCAGACGAAACAACTATACCTGAGATGGAATTTGTAGTACAAGGTAGAAGCGTAGAGTGCCATTACTATGATGGTGTATTTCAGAGCAAGGCCGATGCAGCCATAAGTACCAAGAGAGAGATCTTCAATGTAGGAGATACTGTAACTGTAAAAGGGACTAACTATAGCCAAACTGTGATAATTGTAGAGAGAACCCTGAATAATGCAAATGCCGCGAATTTTCTTACTTATGACAACCCTGCGAATACTTATAACTTTCAGTTTTCGGAAGACTTAACACTAGTAGACACTGGCGGAGGTGCTGTTACAGACTTCTTTATGGAACGTACTATTGCCAAAGCAACAGATGCTCCTGCTAGTGCGGGTTCTAATAATAAAACTATTCCTCTAGTTAGTACTAACGGCTTATTCGTTGGTATGGTAGTTACAAGTGCTACTGATGCGAGCAATATTACTTCAAATAGTAAAATCGCATCCATAGTTCCTGGTGTGAGTATTGTTTTAGATAAAAATATAGCCGAGAATATTGGTCCAGGCGATACTATAAACTTTACTTCTACATTGAATTTGGCAAATAGGATAGCTACTGAACAAACAGGCACCATTGCAGGCCAAATGAAGGCTACCATAGACTACACCAATGCCGCTACAGGAGATGATGGCACGAATAGAGGCATAAAGATAGGGGTTTCGAATGCTAGTACTGGTTTTAATACTTTAACACAAGACTTTACTATAGCCTTCACTAAGGCTGTTGCTAACGAGCGTAGTTATGGCACAAATATCTCAGCAAAAAGAAGTAGTGATTCTCTTTTAGATAATGTAAATATTGAAAGTCTTGCTTCCAATAGAGGCTATACTCTTGTATATATGACGGATGCAGTATACCTAGGTTCGGGTAACTACACAGTGGCCGTGGGCGATATTCTAGTTATAAATAGGACTAGTACGTACCGAGGCGAGGTGTTCAACATGGCCCGTCGAGTCAAAGCGTACAATAGTACCACTAAGGTCGCTCTGGTTGATACGCCTTATCCCCTTCATCATCTACCTACCGCGGGGGATACGTGGAAGCTTTTTACCGCCGTCACCGACTCTGTAACATCGGATAAGCGTCAAACTATAAATCCAGCACTTCATCTACTCGACTACATGACTAACGACAGGTTTGGAGCAGGGCTGGATGTAGATACCGAAATAGATTTAGATAGCTTCAAGGCCGCAGCTCTAAAATGCGACCAAAGAACTAATATACTAATGGCAGCCACCTCCGCACCTACTGTAGGTCATATATACACCTACCCTGATACTAATATTGATGGATATACTTCAGGAGACTTAATATGGAGAGGTACTGTTGGTGCAGTCTCTGCAGCTAAAACCGTCGCAGGTCTCACGCTTTATGAGGTTCAGTTTACAGATACTTGGGGCGAGCTGGTTACAAGAATGAACAATTTCTGGAACGTGAAACCAGATCAACTGGCGTACTCAACAGGGTCCGTTTATCCAGCTGGTACGCTTCTGAAGAGTAACGGACTCGATAACATCCTATTTGACGCCAATGCACTCAACCCTGCCTCCGCAGACTTGGAAGGTACAACGGTAACGCTTCTAGAGACTGATACAATAGACTTTACTTGTCATGGAGCCGCGAATAATAACTTCGGCACTAGTTTTACTTATAAAGACTCTCTTATAAGAACTGATAGTACCCTTGCTTTCACTGAAACCACAGACGGAGATTTTGTTACTTCTGTAACATTTACTCCTTTTGTCTTTGTTAGTGGCCAAGAGTACATCATAGTAAGCAACCAGGAGAATATGGGTACCGCAGGGCAGTTTACACAAGCGGGCGCGGGCAATAATAATGTAGGCACTGTGTTTACAGCAAATGCAACCACGTGTGCAGGAACAGGTACAGTAGCTCCAACCGCCCAATGTAAATCTGCATCTGACTTTCTTAGAGTAGGCGCGAAGTATAAAGTAGTAAAAGAAGGAGTGTCTATTGGAGGAGCGGTCGGCTCAATATTTACAGCCGCGGCTACTTCTTTTACGGGGGCAGGTCTTGTAATGTCTGCAGGCGTCGGCAGAGTAAGTCGAAGCAGTGGTTTATTCACAGACGCCACATTCAATCTCTATAGAGAGGGTACAAGTGCCGCACTAGCAATCAACGCAGGCAGAGCGAGCAATGGAGGAGCTATAGATAATGCGTTACTAGGCCCTGCGAGGAATCCTATTATTAAAGGCATTAACAGCACTAATGATGGGTTTACGGAGACAGGGTATACTTTATATGATGCGACTCAAGTTAAGTACTGGAAATTAGTAGGCTGGTCAGATCAGACCCAAAGAAACGTAACGAGACACCAGTGCAACCAAGTTGTAGACACTTCTAAGCCTATATTTTCTAACATTACAAAAATGTTGACCCAGTTTAATGGTATGCTAAAATATAGTAATGGTAAGTATGTTTTGGATGTAAAGTCTAAGCATGGTACTGCTACTGTGGCGGAAAAGCTAGATGAAGACGATATTATAGGCAGCATCAATGTTAAGGATGGAGGACAGAAAGGTATGTTCAACTCAATCTCTGCCAATATCATTGATCCCCAACTAAAGTTTGAGTCACGGCAGGTAAATTTCTCTAATTCAGAGTACTTGAAAAGAGACCGAGGGGTACCTAAGAAAGGTAACTACTCGTCTCCTTCTATAACCAACTACTTCAATGCTAGATATAATATCAAACAAAGACTAGACGAAAGTCGCTCTTCTTTGATCGTAAGCTTTACTATAGGGCCAAAGGGTTTGTTGCTCTTGCCAGGAACTATTATTGAATTAACTTACCCACGTTTTGGTTGGGCCTCTAAGCTACTAAGAATATCTGATTTGAATATGGCAGAAAACGGCAATGTGTCTATTACTGCCACAGAGCACGACGACGATGCGTACATTGTTCCTGAATACAGAGAGACAGTAATGCGCTCTGTAGATGCTTCAAGTGCGGCGCAGCTAGTAACTCCTTCACCTGTAACTAACTTTGCTGCGTCCGCGACCCGAGGAGCTGCTACCCTGACCTATGATCTGCCAAGCAGTTTTAATAAAGTCGCAGATGTTGTTAGGATAAAGAAAAGTTCTGAGAATCAGATAGCTACTGCTGCCGTAATCGCTGAAGTAACGACAAATACATATACTGATACTATTAGTAACACAGCAGACCAGACTGTATACTATTGGGCGGAGGTAGTATCGCCTGTTGCCCAGCCTAGTATAAACAACTCAACCAAACGGGTGTACTTGTCAAGTCCTGCCACAGGGAGCACTGTTACAGGTACGGGAACTTCAGCAGTAGTTAAAGCAGCCAGAGTGCCTGGTAACTTTGTGTTTGGTGTTAGTGCTTTGACCGATGCAGATAGCTCGGCAGAAATTGAAGCACTGTTTAACGGGTCAAATGCTCCTCTACCTTTAGGAGCTATCGAAGGGGATGTGGTTAGTTTTTATACTGGCACACAGGCCAGCCCTACGGGTGCGGCTGCCTACGAAAGAGGTTCTTCTACTTGGGCCGCCCTAACTACTGTAACTGCAGCTGCGGGTGTGTTTGGTACTCTAGCCGCAGATAACTTTGCAGCGAATACTATCACTGTAGGCAAGCTATCTGGCGACGTAAACGAAGAATATACTCTCGATGTAGACCTGTTAAATAAGAGCATAACAGGTACGCAACAAGCAACTACAATCTTGCACGAGTTTTCTTTGCCTGCCCCAACAGGTGGTGTTGCCAAGAAGTCAAAAGTAGATATAGCTGTGCGTTTTAAGGTGACTACTACTAATGTTGCTCAGAATGTTTTCACAAACTTTACTTTAGAGAGAAAGTCAAAAGGAGCAGTAGATGCCTCCACCGGTGTAATTACTCTTGGAAGTGCGGCCGCAAACGGTACCGTAGAGGCTACTCTAGTAGAACAAATAAAAATCGCAGGTAATGTACTAGCAAAAGTGCAGGCAGGTAGTATATCGGACACCGTAAATGGTAGTAGCTGGCAGGGGTCTATTCGAGGAGCTTGGTATGATCTGGGAGATAATCAGACTTATATTCTATTCACACAGCCTAATGGCACCAGTGGTAATTTAGTCGCTTCGGGAGAGGCTATATATTTCAGTCCAGATTCGTTTGCCTCGACAGGTACTTTTGTTGCCGCATCTAGCGTATTTGATGGAGGTATACAAGCTTATGTGCAAACTACAGTGCAACCTACAAAACTCGCTAGCTATAATGTAAAGGCCACTCTAGGCTCTACCACTAGCGCCACCGAGTTTAGGTTAAAAGCATTTAACGGTGCAACACACTCGACAGGAGTTACTGCTGTTGCACAGAGAATATCAGGAACAATGGAGCATATTGTATGATACAAGTAGGATACACAAAGAATGGTGAAAAGATCATTCATGAAACAGTAACTGTTGGCGGCGCACCTGTTGCCAACAGTTCTATCGCAGCAGTCCGTCTAGATAAGGAAGGAGAGGTAGGTATTACAGACTTTTTCTTATCCGACGGAAACAACGAATACGCATGGCTAGATCCGCTCTAGCCACACCCCCTTAAAAATAAACCTTGACATAGAATGTCAACTTAGTTATAATTCTGTAATGGAGGAAATCATATGAGCGCAGCACGCTATAACCTAATCATCGACCAAGGGACCGACTTTGCCCTGGAATT
>Ga0115572_10003237_pt1 | contig 12880 bp, 9 predicted proteins | sample COGITO_mtgs_1206_FD_88681 | JGI IMG/M metagenome (GOLD analysis project Ga0115572, IMG submission 88681) | Pelagic marine microbial communities from North Sea - COGITO_mtgs_120607 | ecosystem: Environmental > Aquatic > Marine > Epipelagic | place: Germany:Helgoland, sampling site Kabeltonne... | reverse complement strand
TTCTAACTCACTAATATCTGCTTGATCAAATTGTGTAACCTGAGGAGCATTTAACCAAGCCGCTGTCAGATTCTTAGCGGTAGCCAATTTAATTTTATTCAGTGCAACCACTTCGGTTTCACCAAATTTACTGAAATCAACTTCTGCGACTTTCGGGATACCCGAACCACCAGCAACTTGTGGATTTTGCAGTGCTGCTTTGACATGATCTTGAACATCATCTTTTGTCACACGACCACGCGTACCACTGCCTTTGACTAACGCTAAATCAACACCAAACTCACGAGCTAACTTTCGTACTGCTGGGCCAGCATGCACTTGCCCCGAAGGCTTCACATCTTCAACAGGGGAACTACTCGTTACAGGCTTATTTTCTGTGCTATTTTTTGATGTGCTACTAGTACTATTTACTGTAGCAGCAGCGGAATTACTGGGTGTGGAGTCTTCTTTATTGTCTGCGATATTTTGTGCACCTGAAGATTGAGATACCAACAATTCAATCATGGCATCGCCAACAGAAACTTTATCTCCGAGAGTTAGTAGAATTTTTTCTACCCGGCCTGACTTCCCCGCTGGAATTTCCATTGAGGCTTTATCAGTTTCTAACGTTAATACTGATTGTTCAGCATCGACCTCTTCGCCAACTTTTACAAGCAGCTCAATCACTTCGACCTGATCAGAGCCACCAAGATCTGGCACGGGAATCGTTTCAACAATTGTTGTTTCAGCACTTGTTTCAGTACTGGGATTAGAGGCCACATTAGATGACTGTTCTGATTCTGGGGCTTCCTCTAACTCATCCTTTTTTTCTGACTTAACTGCTTTTTCCTCAGATTTAATGCTGGCTTCTGATGTTTCAATTTCCCCGTATTGATCCCCTTCATTAACTTTATCACCAACTTTTATTGTCAGAGATGAAATCGTGCCATTAAGCGGTGATGGAATTTCCATCGTCGCTTTGTCTGTTTCCAAAACGATGACGCTTTCTTCAGCTTCAACTTGATCCCCAGCCGCCACTAAAATTTCAATAACTTCTACTTGCTCTGCCCCACCTAAATCTGGGACGGTTAATGATTCAATCGTCATATTATCCATCCTTAGCTATATAGTGGGTCTAATTTACCAGGGTTAATACCAAGCTCTTCACGTACCTTCGCCAATACATCATCAGCTACTTTACCGTCCTTTTTCAGCTCATATAATGCAGCCCAAGCAATATGCTGCCAATCAACTTCAAAAAAGTGACGTAAGTTTTCACGAGTATCACTTCGACCAAAACCATCCGTACCAAGCACTTTGTATTCGCGGCCTTCTGGAATATAAGGGCGAATTTGATCACCATACGTTTTTATATAATCCGTTGCGGCAACAATAGGGCCAGCAGTATCTTGCAGCTGACGGGTTACATACGGTATTTCAATAGTATCTCCTGCTGATAGGAAGTCTTGGCGCTCACAACCAAGGCCATTTCGGCGAAGTTCATTAAACGAAGTAACACTCCAAACCTGTGAGCAAAAACCATTTTCTGCCAACCAATCCGCTGCTTTTTCAACCTGTAATAAAATCGATCCACAGCCTAATAATTGGATGCAATTTGAATTATCTTTTTCTGCAGTCCCAACCGTTTTCAATGGATACATACCACGGCGGATACCTTCTTCAGCACCTTCTGGCATTTCAGGGTGAGTATAATTTTCGTTCATTGTTGTAATGTAATAGAAAACTTTTTCTTTCTTCTCATACATGCGATGCAAGCCGTCTTGCATAATCACCGCTAGCTCATACCCATACGTTGGATCGTAACTGACACAATTCGGAATACTCGATGCTAATACATGGCTATGGCCATCTTGATGTTGTAAACCTTCACCATTCAATGTTGTTCTGCCTGATGTTGCACCTATCAAGAAGCCTTGAGCCTGCATATCACCAGCAGCCCACGCCAAATCACCAATACGTTGGAAACCAAACATGGAGTAGAAAACATACACAGGTACCATTGCCAAACTATTCGTACTGTAGGATGTTGCTGCTGCCATCCAGGCTGCAAATGCACCAGCCTCATTAATACCTTCTTCTAAAATACGGCCTTTTTTATCTTCGCGGTAATACATCATCTGGCCAGAATCCACGGGGTTATATAGTTGCCCGCCTGAGGAATAGATACCTAACTGACGAAACATGCCTTCCATACCAAAAGTCCGCGCTTCATCAGGCACAATAGGAACAACTCGCTCGCCTAATGTTTTATCTTTTACTAACTGCGAAAGAACTCTTACGAATGCCATAGTCGATGAAATTTCACGCTCACCACTACCATCAAGTTGCCCTTTAAAACTGGCCAGTTCAGGTGCTTTTAACGCTTGCCAGTTTTCAGTACGAACTGGCATGTAACCACCTAGCTTTTCACGCTGCTTGCGTAAATAAACCATTTCTGGGCTATCTTCCGGTGGGCGATAAAAGGGAAGTTTCTCTAAATCTTCATCACGAATCGGAACGTCAAAGCGATCTCGGAAAGCTTTCAAGCTATCAAAATCAAGTTTTTTCACCGAGTGGCTTGGGTTTTGTGCTTCAGCTTCTGGCCCCATACCATAGCCTTTGACAGTATGCGCAAGAATCACCGTTGGTTGGCCTTTATGATTCATGGCCTGCTGATAAGCAGCAAACACTTTATAAGGATCATGGCCGCCACGATTTAAATTAAAGATATCTTTATCACTCATATCTTTAATTATTTCTTTTAATTCTGGGTATTTATTAAAGAAGTGCTCGCGGGTGTAGTTTCCACCCTTGGCTTTATAGTTTTGGAATTCACCATCAACAGTTTCATCCATACGCTTTTGTAAATAACCTTTGCGATCCTTAGCCAACAACGGATCCCAGAAACGACCCCAAACTACCTTGATCACATTCCAACCCGCACCACGGAATGAGCTTTCCAGTTCTTGAATAATTTTACCGTTACCACGCACTGGGCCATCAAGGCGCTGTAGATTGCAGTTAACAACAAAGATTAGGTTTTCTAATTTCTCACGACCTGCCAAAGAAATTGCACCTAAGCTTTCTGGCTCATCACACTCGCCGTCACCTAAAAATGCCCACACCTTACGATCTTTACGAGGCACTAATTCACGGGCTGACATATAACGCATAAAGTGTGCTTGATAAATAGCTTGCAGCGGCCCTAGCCCCATAGAAACTGTCGGGAATTGCCAATAATCAGGCATCAGCTTAGGGTGTGGATAAGATGATAAACCTGGCTTTAACGCTTCACGGCGAAAAGACTCTAGATCTTTTTCATCAAAGCGCCCTTCCAAATAAGATCGTGCATAAATACCTGGCGACACATGCCCTTGATAATAAATTAAATCACCTAATGGGGATTCTTCACTGTTGGGGTTAGGGGCGCGGAAAAAATGGTTAAAGCCTACGTCGTACAAAGTTGCACTAGAAGCAAAACTGGAAATGTGGCCGCCTAAATCACCGGCATTCTCTTTGTTTGCCCGATTAACCATCGCTAGAGCATTCCAGCGAATAAGAGAGCGAATTCTTCGTTCAATAAATAAATCACCGGGCAAGGGAGTTTCAGCTTCTGGAGGAATGGTATTACGATAAGGGGTTGTTAGGGCATAAGGAAGCGGGGCACCGTTCTTGGTAGCTCGCTCTGCAATACGCTCAATTAAGAAGTGCGCTCGTTCAATCCCTTCCGCACGAATAACGGAGTGTATCGCATCGATCCATTCTTTTGTCTCAATCGGATCGTTATCCTGCGTCTCTTTAAAATCGTCCATAGAATCCTTGCCCTAGTAGAATGTTGCATAGCTCAATTCAGTATAGTTAAAGAATCCTATTTAGCGTCAGATAAAGTCTCAATTATGGATTCTTTTTAATCTCTCTAGCTTTTTGAATTGCAGCACAAAGCTGCTCTGTTCCCAATAAGAAACGTGAAGAAGGTCTTTGAAAAAGTTCAGGCGCTATATGATACAACTGGCTATTCTCTACCGCCTGCATCCTTGTGTATTGGCGCCAGTCGTCTAGCCACTCAGGGCGTGCTTGCCCCATACCACTAGCAACAATAATTTGTGGGTTCTGCACCAAAACAGACTCAATACTAACCTGAGGATTAGTCATAGCCAAGTCAGAAAAAATATTGACGCCACCACACACCTCAATAGCACGACTAATAAAAGTATTACCATTTTGTGTCATTAAGGGCGCATTCCATACTTGATAAAAAACACTCACTTTTTCTTGATGACTGTAAGTTGTTCTCAAATACGTTAATTTTTTATTAAATTTATCAATCGCGGCCGCTGCTTGTGTATTCTTATCGGTAATTTTCCCATAAACAAATAAAGCATTAGCAATATCTTTAAACTTTCGTGGATCTGATACTAAGATAGGCAAGCCTAATGCTTTTAAGCGATCAAGTTCGCGATTTCGGTTACCTTCAGGCCAAGCAATTAACAGATCAGGCTTAAGTGCAACAATAGCTTCTATATTTAGCGCGCTATAGCCACCTACTCTAGGAATACTTTTTGCCGCTTCTGGGTAGTCAGAATACTGCACTGCACCGACAATACTTTCCCCTGCCCCCACTTCGAACAATAACTCGGTCGCGTGAGGCATCAAACTCACAATACGCTTTAATGGTTGATCAAATACGTGCTCTACACCATCGTCATCAACAACAATAATACTAGATTGTTCAGAATTCAACGCATGAGTTTCGAAACTCGCCGCTAAGTTAATACTTAGCGCACTCACTAATACAATTAATAATGGAAAAAACGTTTGTCTCATACTGCGCCTAGTAAAATAAAAATAATAAGAAAATTAAATCTTCAAACTTGCTAACGCGGACTCTAAATGTTGCCAATTAGCTTCTGTATTCTTCGGCAAACCAAAACGTAATCCTGCTGGTGTCTTATTTGTTGCAGGTAAAAAACGAACTAATACCGCTTGTTTGGCCAATTGATTAAAAATATATTCAGACTTTGTATGATGAAGGGTTTGAAATAAATCAGTACCTTCACAACGACAAGAAAAATACGTTTCTAACAGCGCTGCTAAGCGCAATGATTGTTGCGATAAATCATAGCGCTGTTTATTGATCCACTCTTTATCTTGCAGGGCCAGCCTGCCTAAATATTGCGAAGGGTGGCTCACTGCCCAAGGCCCTAACATTTTACGCAATTGCTTAGTCGTTTTTTCAGCAGATAAAACAAACCCTAAACGCAATCCAGCCAATCCAAAGAACTTGCCTACCGAACGCAATACAAATAATCCTTCATGTTCTACTTGCCCCACCAAGCTGTGCTCAGGAGTCGTATCCATAAAAGCTTCATCAACAATTAACCAACCACCGCGCGAGTGTAAAATAGACCACCATTTCAATAATTGTTCTGCTGACCAACGATGCCCACTGGGGTTATCAGGATTTAATAAAATAAGAACGTCAACGGGTTGCTGAGTCAGTAGTTGTGTTATTTTTTCACAGGCAACCTTGTTAACACGATGTCCTTGCTCTTCCCAAGCAATACCATGTTCTGCATAACTACCCGCCGTAATCCACACCTTAGCCGTTCTTTTGGCTTTCGATCCGCGAAAGATCGCATTATACAAATTCGGCAATAAACGAATGGCTTGTTGTGAACCTGCAGACGCCAGAATATTACTCCGCTGAATTCTGCTATCCGCACATTCTGTATCTCGAAGGTAGTAATTTAACGCGACTTGCTCAAGGCCATCTTCTCTATCTCTTTGGTCTTCTGGTAGGCGCTGCCAAACAGCTGTCGGAATTGCAGGAATAGGCCAGCTGGCTGGATTAATACCTGTACTGATATCTAGCCACTTATCTGCTGGAATATTAAAATATTCGGCAGCTGCATTCAGTGCACCACCATGTAACGGTAAAAAAGAACCAAGCTGTGAACCATTAGAAGACAAGAACAAGTCCTCCAATACTAAACAACCAAAATAATAGAGTGCGCTGAACTAAATCCAAAGCATCAACAATGTGTCTAAACTGTGCTGATTCACCACAACCCATCGGTGATTTCTCTTGCCACTCAACATCTTCTTCGTCAGTATCTTCGGCCTTAGAGGTTGTATACCATGCGCCCTCACTTAAGCGAACATTAAGTGCCCCTGCACCCGACGTCATTACTGGGCCACCATTTGGACTAGAGCACGCTTTAGCCTGTGAACGCCAACACACTAAAGCTTTCTTCCCTTGCTCAATCGAATTCGCACAAAAAACAAAGCCATAAGCCGTTAAACGCGCAGGTAGATAATTCAACGCATCATCAAAATACGCAGAGAAACGACCAAAATATAAAAACTGTTTGGTTTTGTATCCCCACATTGCATCTAACGTATTAACCAATCGGTGCAAGATTGCACCTTCTACCCCTAAAATCATAAACCAAAATATCGTTGCAAAAAGCGCATCCAAACTATTTTCTAAAACACTTTCAACCGACGCTTGTGCAACTTGTGTTTCATCAAGTTGTTGGGTTTTTCGGCTGACAATCCAGCTGAGTTTTATTCGAGCAAGATCAAGCTGATTAAGCTTTAATTCGTCATAAATCGCACGTGCATGCTGCTGCAAACTCGACCAGCCGATGCATAAATACAAAAGACCCGCATCAATAAATACGTTAATAAAGTCAGGCAATGAATGTTGAATAATAATAACTGCGCCAACAATAGGAATAACGGCTAATAGGCACGCTAAAACGCCATTAATAAATTGGGTGCGGTTATCCACAGTAATATCGGTCGGTCGATTGAAGTTACGTTGTAAAAAATCAACATAGCGACCAAAACCTACTAAGGGATGGTATTTTTTAGGTTCGCCGTAACGATAATCTAAGGCGAGAGCCAATAAGAGTGAAAAAAAACTGAGGATCACATCAAAATCTCTTAGAATGAGGTACTTTACAGATTACGCTGATTTTAACAGGCTTACCCTTTTTATGCTTCATCAAGTTGAACAACAAGCTGCTCTAGTGCGCATTTTCGAGCAAAATAAACAGCTCACTTTGATGGTGCAAGGAACAACATCTGATGCAGGTAAAAGTACGCTCTGCTGTGCATTAGGCCGAGTGTTTAAGCGCCAAGGAATCTCAGTTGCCCCTTTCAAATCACAGAATATGGCTCTCAACAGCGCCGTTACAGAGGATGGCGGAGAGATTGGCCGTGCACAAGCATTACAAGCTCAAGCTTGTGGTTTAAAACCTCATACTGATTTTAACCCTGTATTGCTCAAGCCTACCTCAGATGTTGGCTGCCAAGTAATAATCAATGGTAAGGCCATTCAAAGCTCTAACGAGGGAGCTGACGGTATAAGTGGCGGAAAAATGAAAGCTCGCCAATATCACGATTATAAACCCACTGCGATGAAAGCCGTACTCGCATCGCATAAGAGATTAATGCAGCAATATGATTGGGTAGTTGCTGAAGGTGCTGGTAGTCCTGCTGAAATAAATCTTCGTGACCGAGATATCGCTAATATGGGGTTTGCTGAAGCGGTAGATTGCCCAGTGATTATTGTTGCAGATATTGATCGTGGTGGCGTATTTGCTCATATCGTTGGTACTCTTGATTGCCTATCAGAATCTGAGCGCAATCGCGTCGTCGGCTTTGTCATCAATCGCTTTCGTGGTGATGTCAGTTTGTTACAGCCCGGCTTAGATTGGCTAGAAGAGAAAACAGGGAAGCCTGTACTAGCGGTTCTTCCTTATTTGATGGGGCTGCATTTAGACAGCGAAGATTCTGTGAGTTTGTCGGAAACGTTAGACGATAAAGAACCAGATAAGGGTGGCACTCAAAATAGTCTGGGGCATCAGAAAAAGTTAAAGGTTGTAGTTCCGATTTATCCTCGCGTTAGTAACCATACTGATTTAGATCCTATCGCCGCACACCCTCAGGTGGATTTACAGCTAGTTGGCCCTTCTATTTCAGGTAGTCAGGTAACCGAAGCGGCCCATATTCCCAAAGCAGATCTCGTTATTTTACCTGGCTCAAAAAATACTCGCGCTGATTTAGCGTGGTTAAAAGAGCAAGGATGGTTACCTTATTTGCAGCAACATTTACGTTATGGCGGCAAAATTTTAGGTATTTGTGGTGGCTTACAGATGCTAGGCAAAGTAATTAATGATCCACATGGCCTAGAGGGTTTAATTGGCAGCAGCGAAGGTTTTGGCTGGTTAAATATTGAGACCGAATTACAGCCGGATAAAATGCTAAAAAATGTGTCAGGAACATTAAGTCTTCCTAATCAGAAAAGCTGCGATATTCAGGGCTATGAAATCCACGCGGGGTTAACATTAACGTCATTAAATTCATCAGGTGCAGAAGAAAATACGTCGATCATCAAAACCGATAATGATCATATTTGTGCTTTACTTTCAGATGATGAACAAATACTTGCCAGTTACTGGCATGGACTAATGGACACTCCAGAAGCATTACAATCAATTTTACGCTGGGCAGGTGCAGAAACCCGTTTAGTCGATTATCAAGCATTACGTGAAAAAAGCTTAGATGCACTGGCTGATTCTGCCTTCGAGAGTTTTGATTGGATGAAGCTTGATAAATCGTTGGCTGAGTTTTCCCTAACTAGATAACGTACAAGGTTTTAATATTAGGCCTTCATCCAAATAGATGAAGGCCTTTAGTAGATTTACGTTTTATCTACAGTTACTTTTTATCTACAGTTACTTTTTATCTACAGTTACTTGCTTCGCAGTCACTTTTACTTCAATACGACGATTGCGTTTAGCAGCTTCTGCCGTATTAGACTCATCTAGCAAACGTGTTTCACCAAAACCTTCTGATGTTAAACGGGCGCTATCAATCCCATACTGCTTAATCAACAACTGACGTACTGAATCTGCACGCTGCTGAGATAAACGAAGGTTATAAGATGCTGCTCCACCAGCAGAAGAATGTCCCTCAATCGCCGCCTGACTGTTAGAGTAACGACTCATAAAGGCCGCAAAATCAGCAAACTGAGCATCATTCGGATTCGTAACCTTAGCGCTGTTGTTAGCGAAGTTGACGTTCAGGGAAATAGAGACTTCTTTCTCGGTTAATACACTGCAACCCGACTCATCAACCTTATCCGTTGTCGGTGTGACGGCACATTGATCAAGTCTATCAACGACACCATCGCCATCAGTATCCGTAGCCCCATTATCAAGTTCATTCACCTCTTCAATAACATCATCAATAACCTCATCCACAGCACTTTTTACAACGGGAGCTGTTGGAGTTGATACTCGCTTAGATTTTGACTGCGTAAATCCAAATTCGTAAGCCAAACCAATTTTAAGACCGAAGTCGATCAGGCTTTCATCAACATCCTGATACAAGGCCCCTTCTGTAATTGCCTTCCAACGCTCACTTAGTTGCCAGTGCTTACCAACACCAACATCCAGTAAGGTTCGCTGACCTTCAAGATTTTGATGCTTCACACCTGTAAAGACATACAAGTCGTCTTGATTTAGGAAGTATAAAATATCTGCACCGAAGCGATGACCGCTGTCTTCTGCATCAACACCACCTAATCGACTCTTTTTACGGCCTAAGTAATCTTGTGCAAATTCAGCACGAGCTGCCCATTTTTCGTCAAAACGCCAACCCGCTTCAATACCCAACCCCTTACCATCTTCTAGGTACCCAATCGGTTCAGGCTTCTGATTATCTGGATTGTAATATTCACCAAAAACCCCTACCCATCCACTGCTCTTCTGATCAGGCAATGATGCAGGTGCGGCAGTAGTAACAGAAGCCGATGCAGCCATTATCATACCAAGTACAAGGTGATTTTTTTTCATGAACAATCCTTAATATTATTGAGACTAAATTTAATTTAAATTACACAATTTAGATTCCCTACCTCGAGAGCAGGAATTTTGTCGCTACATCAAAACGCGAAATTCAAACTCAAACAAATATTTTTGATATCATTTTTCAATCATTTACGATTTATAAAAATAACTGACATCAATAGACGAATATAAAGAATTCAGGATGGTGAATTTAAAAGCATCAATCACAACACCAAGGCGCACAATAACAAGGCTTCTTGAACTTCAATCATGGCACCAGCAGTATCCCCAGTCGTGCCACCAATACGTTGCATCATAATATTACGCGCCCAAAGCAAAATAGCGGTGGCTAATATTAAAATAAAAATAGATTTTTGCTGCACAAAAACAACCGTCAATAACATGCAAATAGCTGTTATAACAATCAACAAAATTGGACTAATCGATTGTTTAAGGTTACTACCCAAACCTTTATCACGAACATAAGGGGTAAAATAAAATAGCGGTAAAATCGTAAAACGCGCAAGCATAGGCACCGCAAGAATCAGCCCTATTAAATACAACTCTTCAAATTTATCCACCAGCACAACCAAAGCAGAAAATTTCAATAATAAAACCAACACCACCAGCATTACCCCCATAGGGCCAACCGTCGGGTCTTTCATAATATCTAATGTGCGCTGTTTCTCACCATAACCCCCTACCCAAGCATCAGCAGCATCGGCCAAACCATCTAGATGCAAACCGCCTGTTACCAAGCACCAAGTTAATAACATTAAAGCTGCAATCACTAAACTACTGCTATCGAAGCCGACCATAGGAAAAGGATTGGAATTACTAATTTGCCAAACACAGATAAAAAAAACAGCACTCAATAATGCCCCAATAATAAGACCCACCAAAGGATAAAAATATAACGAACCTTGGCTGATTTCTTTATTATTTAATTTCAATGCATTCGATAAATTAACCGCTGGAATTCGTGTTAAAAATGCAATGGCATACCAAAATGAAAACCAAGTTATCTTCAAGCTATTCATCTTTTTTATCCTTTAACTTCTCACCTTTTAGCTCTTCACCCTTCAATTCATCACCAAAGTGCGCTAATAAACTTGGCCAATTCAAAGACTCACCTTCATCGGATGTAGAATGGTCAATTCGAAAGCGTGACATCGCAGCATAAGGAATCGCAAAACGATTCATCGCTTCTGGCGACATCATCAACAACTGTTGTAACAATAATCGCATCACGCCACCGTGGCACACTAACAAAATACGTTTACCCTGGAACTCCGAAATTAAGTCTAACCAAGCTTGTTCGATACGCTGACTAAAATCACTAACCGCTTCACCGTTGGGGGCACAGAAGTTAAGAGGATCTTGCCACATTTTTTCCATTATCTCAGGTTGCTCCTGCCAGATTTTAGCCGTGCTGTTTCCATCCCAATCCCCATAATGAATTTCACGCCATTGAGGCTTAATAAAAAGCTGCATTGTATTTTCAAGCTTGTTTTTATTAAGAATATTTCCGGCAAAAGATGTGAATAAGTCCTCAGAAAATTGAGCGCAGCGAAGTAAAGGAGAAGTGATAATAATATCCCAGGGCGAGTCATTATTATCAGGGCTTGAAGCATCAATAATATTCTGGCAACGCTGCTTAGCTTGCAACCAACCTTTTGCTGTTAATACATCATCAGTACTACCCCGTAAAATAGTACCACCGTCAGGGCACATGCCCTCGGGTTCACCATGGCGCATAACATCAATAAAAGTGGGCTGCTTCATCGTCATTAATCTCTACTAACGTTTATTCTTATTCCGATGAGGAGATTGCAGCTTCAGCAAACGTCGCCATATTATTATGCAACGCACAGGCTTGGCGCAATAATGGTAAAACCGTTGCCGCCCCACTGCCCTCACCTAAACGTAAACCCAATTGGACTAAGGGTTTAGCATCTAATTCAGCCAACATTAATTTATGACCCTGCTCTTCAGACTGATGGCTAAACAATAACCAATCTCTAACTTCTGGATTCATTTTACATGCAGCCAGTGCTGCCGCCGTGGTAATAAAACCATCCACAAGTGCCGGAATACCTAATTGCGCACAACGAATATAAGCACCGGTGATTGCAGCAATTTCAAAACCACCAAGCTCTTGTAAAATTTCTTGCGAAGATAAACTATTAAGATCTAAACGCGCCAACGCTTTCTCAATGACACGAACTTTATTCCCCCAAGCCGCATCATCTATTCCTGTACCACGACCGGTCATATCCGAAACATCAATCGGTGTATCGCTCGATGCATTGATATAAGCACAACCCAAAGCCGCTGCCGGTGTCGTATTACCAATGCCCATTTCACCTGCAATAAATAAATCCACGCCGTTCTTTTTAGCCTGCTCAACAACGTACTGACCAATCACCAATGCTTCCTCTAATTGATCAGCAGTCATTGCACTTTGATCACTTAAATCGGCCGTTCCTGCTGCAATAGGTTTATCAAGTAACGCATCGTAATTATCAGCAAAATCGATTTCAAAAGCAGTACCGCAATTTACAACCTGCAAATCTGCATTATTCACATTCGCCAATACAGAAATCGCAGCTCCGCCATTAACAAAATTGCGAATCATCTCAACCGTGACCGCTTGTGGAAACGCAGAAACCCCTTGAGCGACAACACCATGATCACCCGCGAAAATAGTAATTAAAGGATTTTTAATTTCAGGTTTATTGTCACAATATAAACTGGCCAGCATAATGGCAACATCTTCTAATCGCCCCAAAGATCCCGGTGGTTTAGTCAGCACACCTTGGCGATCTTGTGCTTCTGTTTTTACTTTTTCATTTACGGCTAGGCATTCATTTTGCCACCAAAGTTTTGTCATGTGCTTCCCCAATTGTCTTTCCAATATTAGTGTTTTAGCTGCATTGGCAATCCAGCCACAACCAAGGTTACGTTCTGAGCTATACGGGCAATATCCTGATGTAACCAACCCGCTTCATCGACAAAACGTCGACTTAACTCCCCCATCG
>Ga0115572_10003236_pt1 | contig 12882 bp, 10 predicted proteins | sample COGITO_mtgs_1206_FD_88681 | JGI IMG/M metagenome (GOLD analysis project Ga0115572, IMG submission 88681) | Pelagic marine microbial communities from North Sea - COGITO_mtgs_120607 | ecosystem: Environmental > Aquatic > Marine > Epipelagic | place: Germany:Helgoland, sampling site Kabeltonne... | reverse complement strand
GAGGCCCGCCGCCTCCTCCTCCTCCCCCGCCGCCAGGGATGATTTCCATGGGAGTGCCGCCACCGCCACCTCCTCCTCCGGCTCCGAAGGCTGGAGGCCCGCCGCCTCCTCCTCCCCCCCCGCCGCCGGGGATGATTTCCATGGGAGTGCCGCCGCCGCCGCCGCCGGCTCCCGCGGCTGGTGGTCCACCGCCACCACCTCCTCCGCCCCCTCCGGGATTATTAAGCATGGGAGTACCGCCTCCACCACCACCTCCGCCGATCGCGAGGAAGAAGAGCGCACAGGAACTCGGAGCGAATGCCCTCGCGGCGGAGCTCAAGAAGAAACGACAGAAATAGATTTAGAACTTTAAGCGCCAGCCGCCTAACGGCTCGCGTCGAACTGATGAACCAATTGGAAGAATATTAAACATCTGATTATGAGACAACATCGCGGAGCAACATCGCGCGGCTAATGTATAAACGTAAAATTTAACACCACCCACTCTGCACGTTTACAGGAAGGGCAGGATGAGGTACTCGCCGTAGAAGAGGTACCAGATGTTCTGGTAGTACTTCTGCACCGACGCCTTGGTGAAGCCCTGGTATTCCATAATCTTGGTCCTCCAGATGCAGAACAGCGCGGCGAGCGAGTGGAAGCCGACCATGAGCGGCAGGTTGAACCAATCCTGCCTGATGATCGCGGATCCGATGGCGAAGCAGTAGTTGAAGACGAGGAGACCGGAGCCGAGGTACGCAATGCCCGCGGCGCCAATCTCGGTGGCAAACGTCTTGATGCCCTCCTGCTTGTCACCCTCGATGTCCGACAGGTCCTTGCAGATGGAGATGCAGATGGCGAACACGGTGACGAAGGTGGTGATGAACATGATGGGCGGGGACCACACGAACGGCAGACCGATCGCCGCGGTCGTCGCGTGGTGCACGCCAAAGTTGAGCAGCACGCCGCGGACGATTGCGATGATTATGAAGGCAGCCCACGGCGAGCGCTTCAGCCTCATGGGGGGCACGGAGTAGAGGGTACCGAGGAAGAGACCGAAGGCGTAGAGGCCGGTGATGAGCGGCTCGAAGTTCACGGCGACGATGCCGCCGCCGAGGATGGCGAAGGCGGCGCAGATGGCCACCGCGGTTCCTGAGGAAAGCTCGCCGGATGCGAGGGGCAGGTACGGCTTGTTCACCTTGTCGATCTCGACGTCGTACACCTGGTTGATGCCGACGATGTATCCGTTACCGAGGAGGAGGGCGAGGAGGCCCATGAGCGCCTTGGGGACGAGCGCCTGGTTGAAGAGCTCGGGGTTGGCGAGGAGCTGCCTGGCGACGATGGCGGTGGTACCGAGGAGGGTACCCCTGATCGTGTGCGGGCGGACGAATTTCCAAACCGCGCCGAGGATGCCCTTCGCCGGGGTCTCGTCGTCCACGCCTCCCATCATCTCCTCCTCCATCGCCAAAAGATCCCTCGGGGGACGCTTGGGGGGACCCTGCTGGAGGATGGCGCGGCGGCCGGTCGCGGGCGCCACGAGCGCGTCGCCGCGGCGTTGGCCGAGGAATTTGCGATTACCGCCTGCACCCATCCCAACCTGGGGCCTCGCGGGAATAGCGCCGTGCTGGTTTCCCGACGCGTTGCATCGCGCCTGGACGCGCCTGAACACGCCACTGGACGCGCCGGTGAAAACCGACGCGCCGATGGTAACGACGTTGGCAGCCATCTTCGTATCGAGGTGGAGACAGACGACGAGTGGGTCGTTGGTTGTGAGTCGCGAACCAGGCTGGCATTGCCCTATCCTGATTGGTGCAGGACGATATCTGACTCGACGGATGGATCTGCATTTTCTACAAGTACAGACTGTTTGCCGTGTCGTGCACACATTTTCAGAAGGCAACCCCAAATTCATGATTTCGGTCTCCGAGGCAGCCGGAGCCCTGGGCACAAATCCGATCTCGCCGAGGATCTCTTTCCGTGGCTCACGTGCGTGACACATCTTGAATGGTGACGTGCCCATAGTTCCGAGCGTGGTCTTCACGGATGAACGCGACGATCTCGTATCGAACCATCGCGGGAGCCTCGTGCTCCGGCGCGTCCTCACCGGCGACGTCGTCCGCGTCGCGCGTCCGCGCCCTGGACGCGCGCGCACGCACCCACGGGCCCCTCCGCCGCGGAAACGCCGATAATGCCCTCAGTCCGAGGTCGCGTCGCGTCCGCGGGGGTAACAGGAGCGTGACGGTCCGCGCGGATAACTCGCAGGGCAAGGGCAACGAGACCAAGACGATCATGCGCGGCGCCGAGGAGCTCCTGGAGAAGGTCGGCCTCTCCCTCGGTCCCATCGGCATGACCCTCGGGGAGTCCAAGAAGTCCGAGTCGACGGAAGGCGCGGAGCCGGACGAGGACGCCGGCTACGACGACGACGACGACACACTCATGGCCAAGGCGGACGCGCTCATGGAGAAGACCGGCCTGTCCCTCGGTCCCATAGGCATGACCCTCGGGGAGTCCAAGGGTTCCGCCGACGGTTCTATTGAAGACGACTCCGGTTCTGACGAGGCTCCAAAGTCCATCGCGCCGCTGACAACCGCGGAGTGGCGCGAACAATTCCTCAACGCGGACGGCACCGTGGACCTCTTCATGAAGGATCACTACAACGCCGCGTCGCGTCTGGCGGGCGGCGCCGAGTTCGACAGCATGACGAACATCGAGAACATCGCGTGGTCGGGGCTGCCGTCCGAGGCGATCGGCACGCGGCACAAGGTGAAAGTCACCGATCACGAAACCGGCGAGGTTCTCGAGGTTGACGTCCCGGAGGGTCGATACGTCCTCTTCGAGGCGGAGCAGGACGGATGGGAGCTGCCCAACGCGTGCCGCATGGGATGCTGCACCAAGTGCGCGGTCAAGGTGACCAAAGGGACGCTCGCGCAGCCCGAGGCGTTGGGTCTGAGTAAGAAGTACAGAGACGAGGGGTACGCGTTGCTCTGCGTGTCGACCGCGTTGTCGGACGTGGAGTGCATTACCCAGGATGAGGAGGAGGTGTACCAGATGCAGTTCGGGGAGTTGTTCGATCAGCTGGCGACGGATAAGAACTCCGGGGCGATCGTGAGGGACGACTTCGCGTTGGAGATTGCCGACATGGACGAGTAGGCGGCGTTGGTTGTTGTTGACACGTATGCTTTTTAGGTGTGAAATCGACAAGAAATACCGAAATGCGAATTCTTAACGCCTAATACACCAAAACCGGCAAAAACCGTACACGCGAATAGTCGATACCAGCCAAGTTTGAACAGTCGATTTCAAAAAAAGGCACCGACAGCGATCTTCAGACGCCACAACGCGCGCGTCTCTCACGCACGTACCGCAGGGCTCGCTTTCGTATCGCACACCCGCACCATGTCTGACGAGGGCGGTCGCCGTCCCCGCCGCGCGGCCTCCAAGGCCGCGGAGCGCACCTTCCAGAAGGCCTCCGTCACCGCGCAAGTGCCGAGCGCCATGCACTACGTCGGGTACGTCGAGGAGGACGAGACCCCGGAGATGATCATGGCCAAGTTCGCGCACCTCGAGCAGATTCAGAAGGAGCAGGACGAGACGAAGAAGGCCGCGGCGGAGGCCAAAGCCGCCGCCAAGGCTGCCGCCGAGGCCGACTGCGACTGCGAGGACGCGGACGTCGCGATGGACGCCGAGGACGACGAGGCGAACGACGAGGAAAATCCCGATTTCGACGAGGAGATGCTCCTCAAGGTGTTCAAGCAGACGTCCAACTTCAGCCTCAAGAGCGCCATCAAGGACGACCTCTACGGCGACGACCACATGCTCGACCGCCTCGAGGGCGGCGCCGCTAGGTTCTACGATGACGATGACGAAGGGCCGGGCGCGAACGAGTTCTGGGACGAGATCCTCGGAGCCGCGAAGAAGAAGAGACGCGTGGGCGGCCCCAAAGTACCGCGCGAACCAAAGGCGCCCAAGCCCCAGAAGTCGCACATGATCACCGCGTACAACAGCGACAACCAGATGCTCATGCGCAAGAAGAAGATCATCGACCCGAGGGCGCCAAACATCCTCAAGCTCCCGGCGCATCCCATCCCGGAGTCGTGGGGCAAAGTGATCAAACCGTACGAACCCCCCGCCGACATCGAAGCAGCCAAGCTCGCGCTGCCCGACTGCACGCAGCACGTCATGGACATCGTGAAGAACTGCGAGACGCTCACAGACCTCGGTACCGACTTTCTCGCCGTGCACGCCAATCCCCCGTGGGCCATCGACGATTCCCCCGACGCGGGACAAGTCACGGTTGACGCGATTCGCAAGATCCCGTTTCACAAGCTGGCGCCCTACGGCTTCGTGTTCATGTGGGTGGAGAAGGAGAACCTGAGCGCCGTGTGCGACGCGATGATGGACCAGCGGTTTATTTACGTGGAGAACATGACCTGGGTGCAGATGATGCCGAACAACACCATCGCGGGGGCCAAGGCGCGGTACCTCCGACGGTCCCACCGCACCATGCTCATGTTCCGCCGCGACGTCAGGCAGTTCCCCGAGGCGAAGGAGGTGGAGCTCAGGCACCAGCGCACCGCGGACGTCACGCTGGACGTGCTCCAGACCTCATCCACCGGCAGGCGCGTCATCCCCCAGCACGTGTACAAGGCTATGGAGACGCTCCTGCCCGAGGCGTACAAGGCTGGGTACAAAGGGAGGCTGCTGGAGCTCTGGTCGGAACCCGGCGCGGAGGCGAGGCGTTCGGGCTGGACCTTGGTCGCCGACGGCAAGGGCAAGGGGAAGTGATTTGCACGATGAATTCGTTTTTTGTAATGCGAAGCGTAACGATCGTCTCATTAAACCGATTAAACCGTCGTGCGTACTTACACGCGTTTAGTGTGTTTGTGGTTTCCTCCCCCGTTCTGTTGGTTTACTTGAGCGAGGACCTCCTCTTCTTCGGCGTCGACTCGAGCGCCTCCTTCAGCCGTCTCTCCCTCGCCGCCGCGCGAATCCCGTGCGAGCCCCGCAGTCCACCGGGCGGCGGCGGCGGGCTCTCCGCGCGTCGCTTCGGGGTCCTGCCGCTCTTCCTCGCCGGCGTTCCGGACTCCTTCTTGACCTTCTTCGCGGGTGTCTTCTTGGCGCCAACACCTCGGCCCCTGGGCGCCCTGAGGAACCCGATCTTGTCCAGCGACAACCCGCGACCGCCCAACGCGATCTCCTTCTCGTCACCGTCCTCGTACTCGATCCCGTGCCGCCCCGACGACGCGTCGAACTTGGCAACCGTGCCGTGGAACCAAGCCTCCTCCTCCGGCCACCACACCCGAACCCGCCAGCCCAGTAACTCGGCGCCGCCCCCAGTCTTGAACGAGTGAACGACGCGCTCGGCGTTCTTCTCCGCGATGGACGCGTCCGCCTCGTCCCGTTTCTTCTCTTGGGCGCGCTCGCGGCGGAGCTTATCGCTACGGCGCTGCTTCGCCGTCTCCGACGCTACGAAGGCGGCGCCTCGGCTCGTCTGAATCACGGTCCGTTTCCCTTTCCGCTCCACCGATCGCTTGGACCGGAGGAACTCCTCGAGCTCGTGCGCGGCGGTGGCGCCCATCTTCTTTCCGCCCCGCCCGGTGCCCGTGCCTTTGTCCGCGCCCGGCGCGAGCTCGCCGCCGCGGCCCTGGACGGCGCACACGGATGAGTCCGCCGACGCGGCTTGCTGCCGGGCGATGAGCGCGGCGGCACCGCCCTTGATGTCTTGGGCCCACTTCGGGAGCTTGGGGTTGTACCACATGTTACCGCAGTTCATGATGACCTCGAGCGAGTGCGGGATGACGTTCGCTCGGCGCGTCTCTCGGATGGCGTCTTTCATCTGGTTCTTGAGGTCGGTTCCGATGAAGTGGTGCTCGCTGGCGTACATGTGCGACACCGCGGTCTCCGGGAGGTCCTCCGCGAACTCTTTCCACGCGTTCAACGTCGTCCGGAAGTTCTCCCCCACGTTCAGGCACCAGATGCGCTTGCGCTTGAGCACGTCGGTGAGCCGCTCGAGCTGCTCGTCGAAGAAGCCATCTTCGAAGTTTTGGATGTAGAGCGCCTCGATCTTGGTGTTGGTCTTCAGCGCGTCGAGGACGGCGTTGATGACCAGGGGACCCGCGTTGGACTTGATGAACCTCTTCAGGCGGAGAACCTTACCGCCCGCGTCGCAGTCGAGGGTGTTGTTGGCGAGCCTGGGGGGGAAATAGGTCGGTGAGGGAGGGTCGTTGGACGTCAGATTCCCAGATTCGAGGATCGTTTTTTTTCAGGGGACGGGCCGATGGGCCGTGGCGGTGGTGCGCACCGTTCGATGAAGTCCTTGAACGCGGGGGATTCGAGCGTTCGCGACTCTGGGCACCGCTTAGGGCGCCTCCCGGCCAGTTTCGACTCGTCGTCGGACATGTGCGTCGGTGCCGGCGTGTTGTGAACGCCAAAAGTTTGAATTCGGTTTGAAATAAAGCGCCCAACTGTCGGCGGGAGCGCCCCGCACTTTCACTGGACGCGCCGCCCTCCTCAACCATGGCGCCCGCGGCGATCGTATCACCCTCCCTTCTCGCCTCCGACTTCGCCCGCATGGCGGACGAGGCCAAGAAGGTCATCGACGGCGGCGCGGACTGGCTCCACCTCGACATCATGGACGGGCACTTCGTCCCGAACCTCACCTTCGGCGCGCCCGTGGTCAAGTGCCTCGCCAAGCACACCGACGCGTTCCTCGACTGCCACCTCATGGTGACCAACCCCGGGGACTACGTCGAGCCCCTCAAGGACGCGGGGGCGAACATGTTCACCTTCCACATCGAGGTCGACGAGGACGCCGCCGCGCTGTGCGACAGGGCCCGCGCCGCGGGCATGAAGGCGGGCGTAGCGCTCAAGCCCGACACCCCCGCCGACGCCGTCCACGCCATCTGCGACGCGAACAAAGTCGACATGGTGCTGGTCATGACGGTGGAGCCCGGATTCGGCGGGCAGAAGTTCCAGCCGCAGATGATGCCCAAGGTCAAGGCGCTACGAGACAGGTACCCGGACATCGACATCCAGGTCGACGGCGGACTCGGGCCCGCAACGATCGAAGCCGCGGCGACGGCGGGGGCCAACGTCATCGTCGCGGGATCCTCCGTCTTCGGCTCCGACGACGTGCCCAAGGCCATCGCGCTCCTCAAGGACGCCGTAGCCGCCGCTAGCTGACCAGGGTAACCCTAAACCCTAGCTCCCACCCTCCACACGCTACTCGTGTTGTATCGCTACATTACTCTTTCCGTATTACAACCCTACTCTTACCTCCCGTACGGGTCCATGAGTCTCCTCGCTATCCAAGCGGCGCCCCACTCGGGCCGTTTGCTCGGGTGAATCAACAGCCCGCTGAACATCCCGCACCGCCCCGACGCCCTCGCCATCAGGGACTCACCGAGCTTCTTGGTCAACACCCCGTCCCGTTTGAGCAGCCCGCCGACGAGCACGATGGGTATGACGTCCCCGTCCGCCGACTTTGTCGTGACGTCGCCGGCGTCTTTAGCCGCGCCGAATCCCCCGGCTCGTTTGACGGCCATGTACACGGCGAATATCTGCTCCCACAGGCCCTCCGCCGCCTCGTTCACGATCCCGACCGCCACGCCGTCGCCGTCCGCCGCCGCCTTGGTCACGAGCGGCGCCAGGTCCGCGACTTTGGACCACTCTTTGGACTGATACGCCCACCGTCGCAATCCATCCCCCGCGTGTTCATCCGGTCGAAGCCGAAGCTTCTTCAGGACGTCCGCGTGCAGGCGAGTGGGTGGACCGCGGCCGTCGCAGACCCGCGCCGCCGCGTTGAGCGCACGGGTGCCGAGGTGGTGGCCGCTGCCCCTGTCCTCGAACGCCGGGCCCCACCCGCCCGCTCGAGCCCTTCGCTCCGTTCGCTCGGGAAAGTCCTTCGCTCCGTCGGCGCCTTCCTCGCCGCGCACAGCTGTGTCGGCACCCTCGGCACCCTCGCCCGGCGCGACCCCGAACGCGACGGTCCCGGTCCCCGCCACCAGCGCGATGCCCCTCATGGCACCCCCGGTCCCGCTCGCCAACGCGCCCGCCGCGTCGTTGTCCACCGCGAGGTTGCGCGCGAGCCCCGGGAGTTTGGCGACGAGCGCGGTTCTCCATCGTGCGACGTCGCGCGACCCGTCGATTCCCGCGCACGTCACCGCGAGCGCGCGCTTCCCGGCCACCGCGTCGTTCACACCCAACGTCACGTCCCCTTTGTTCCACTGCGTGCCGTCGAGAGCGTCGTCCAGCGCGCCGCGCACCGCGTCCAGCACCGTCGCTAACGCCGCATCGAAGCCGACGGAGTTTGCGTTCGAGCTCCGTTCACTCAGCTCGCACGTGCCCAGCGGCTCGTCGTCGCCGTCGCCGATGACCACGCACGTCGTGCCGGTACCCCCGCCGTCCACGCCGATGGCGAGGCGCATGGTGCACGGCGTTCCCTCGTAAGGAGGCGGCGCATCCTCGGCGTCCGAGTCGGAGGATGAGGAGGATGAGGCGCTGGAAGATGCGGACCCCGAGCCGGATTCCTCGGCGGGCGCCTTGGGGGTTCGCGGGGTCTTGACTGGGGACTTGACCGGGGACTTGACGGGCGACTTTGGCGTCGCCGGAGTATCCACCGCCGCGGGCGGAGGCTTCTTCTTGCCGAAGAGACCCATCCGGTGCTCCCTGACGCCCCCTCACACTGCCCGGGGCGGCACCCGCTCGTAACAGTCGAGATTTCTCAACTCTGACGTGAGCCGCGGGCCAACTCAGCGCACGAATTTGGTTTTATCCTCTCAATTTGAAAGCCGGCGAGGGGCTCGGTGTCGCACATTCGGTGTCGCACCCGACCGCGCGACCTGATCGAGGCGCCCTACGCGAGGGAACCTCAACGATTCGCGCGCCGCGTCGAACCGTGCCACGGGCATCGAGTACTCCGCCGGTCCGATAGAGATGGTTTTAAACTTGATCGCCGAATTGGTCCAGGACGTGCTGCCCAGGCGACGGGAAGATGTGGCGCCGTTCCTGCAGCGCGTCGCGGTGTGGTTCACCGTGACCAAGGGCGTCCAGGTGACCAAGCGCGTGGTCATCGACGATATCATCGCCACCAAGATCGTCGGCGGGCTCGTCGCGGCCGGGCGACGACGCAAGACGCGCAAGCAGCGACGGGACGCCAAGCTCAAGGAGCTCCGCTCGCAGCTCAGACGAGGGAACAATTCCCTCCGAGGCGTTGACGACGGCACGCCGGGCGGAGGAGCCGACGGCGTGTCCCTCGGGACGTCGCCGATGGGCCGCCGCGCTCGCGAGTTCGGCGTCGCGGACAGGCACGCCGACGCCGACGACATCGAGAACGACGCGCGCTGGCTCTCCGGCGAGTACGACGAGCGCGTGCCAATCACCACTGAGGACGAGGTTGCCGCAGCCGCGCTCGACGAAGTCGCCATGGCGCTCGCCATGGAGGGCAGCAACGGCGAGTCGCAGCGCCTCGCGGGCATGGCCGTCAAGGTCGCCGCGCTGAGCCCGCCGAAACGCTCCTTCGGCAGCCAGTTCACAGATCGTTCAGCGTACTCGCCGCGATCGCCAAAATCACCGCATTCGCATTCCCGCCTCGGTCCCGGGTCCGCCTCCGGGTCCTACGCCGCGCCCAGGCGTCGCGCGTACCACCCCGACGACTACGCCGAGGACGCGCTCGCCATGGCCAACATGGCGCTCAACATGAACGACGACGACGAGGGCGGGTTCACCGACGACGAAGAGGCGGAACAACTCGCGCACGTCAGAGCCGCGGCGAAAAGATCGGCGGAGATGGTAAGTTTATTTTAATCATCGTACTTGTATGGGCAAATAGATTGATGTCATGTTTTGTTTACAGGCGCGGGGAGTCACGGAGGCGCTGTCGCCGGATAAGCGCAGGACCAGCCCGTACGGCCGGTGGCAGGGCGGCCACCACAGCGGCAACACGGGCACCGGTACCTACGCGCGCACGCCGCCGATGCGTAACATGGAGCTGAGGTCCTACGACTTTGACTCGCCGCAGCGAACTCCGGGCCCGAGGCACGTTCGAGAAGTTGTGGATTCACCCGTCGAGTCGACGCCGAGCACGATGGCGTCGACGCCAGGGTCGATGTCCGCGGCGCCAACCCCGAACGACACGCGCAGGTCGCGGAGCAGGGCGAGCACGTACGACGAAGACAGCGATTTCGAGTCCGCGCATGACTCACCGGCGGGTGGCTCGCGGTCGTCGAGCAGAGGGCCGCCGAGCAGGCTCAGCGTCTCGTCCCCGCGGGACGTCTTCGACGGAATCCGAACCGGCGCGGACGCGCGGTCGCCCGACACCCCCGCGGGATGGGGCACTCGGGGCAAGGCGGGCGATACCCCGGCGAACGATGCGGACAAATCCGGCGACGATTCCGGCGACGAGACGGGGATGAGCGAGCGCGAGGCGGCGACGCGCAGACCGGCGCGGCGAAAGCTTCGGATCGAGGAGCTTCCGCCGGACTCGCCCGCGACGCACGAACCTACCCACGGGGACCCGACGGAGGATCCGTGGCGTCCCAGCGGGTTACCCGCGACGCTCCGCCTCGAGGTGCTGTCGGGTGCGGCGTGGGGAAGCTCGCACAGCGCGCCGCCCGGGGTGGAGTCGGCGTCAATCGGCCGGCTGCCCGAGAACGACTTGCAGTTACCCAACGGCGAAGTCTCCAGCTTCCACGCCGAGTGCCGGTGGTTCTGGTTCGATACCCCGATCGCGGAGGAGGGCGGGGACGTCGGCGAGTGGAGGCTCGCGGACCTCGGGTCCACCAACGGAACCTTCCTCAACGCCGAGGCGCTTCGTCCGCGGCGGTGGTTCCCCCTCCGCGACGGCGATCGAGTGCGCCTGGGCGAGCGCACCGATTCCCCCACCGTGCACGTCGGCGTCATGCCCACCTCCCACAGCGCCGCGGGAGACGGCGTGTCATCTCCCATCTGCATGCGCAGCGCGTCGCGCTGCTCCCCGGGTAAGCCGCCTCGCATGGAGGACCGGGTGTTGGTCGAGTGCCCGCTCCGCGGCTACTCGCAAGTCGCGCTCTTCGCCGTTTTTGACGGTCACGGTGGGCACGAGGCGGCGGTGCGCGCTAAGCAGTCCTTACCCGCATCCGTGGCGAGGCTGTTGCGGGGCAAGACCCCGAGTGCGAGGGGGTGCGAGCGGGCGCTCGTCGATGCGTTCTTGGAGTGCGACGCCGCGATGTCGTGCGAGTACGAGGGTTGCGCGGCGTCGGTGATGTTGGCGTGGCGCGATGACGACACCGGAAAGCTGTTCGTTCAGACGGCGAACGCGGGCGACTGCCACGTGGCGTTCGGCCGCGCCAAGAACGGCGGCCGCGGCGCCAAGTTCCTCACGCGGGAGCACAGGGTGACGAGCGGCGAGGAGCGCGAGCGGCTGCAGCGGAATCACGGGATCAAGCTCCCGCACGGAGCGCGGAGACTTCACGGCTTAGCTCTGACCCGCGCGCTCGGCGACTCGTTCCTAAAGCGGGAGAAGGTTGGGATCATCGCGACGCCCGACGTGTCACCGCCCGTGGAGGTGGTGCGGGGAGACGGGTGGGACGTCGCGGTGCTCGCGAGCGACGGCTTGTGGGACGTGTGTTCCGCGGAGGCTGCTTTGGGCGCGGCGGCCAAGTCCGGCGGTTCGGACCAAGGGAAGGACGCGAGCGGGCGGCGGCGGGTCGGGGTGAACCCGGCGGCGGCGGCGGAGAGTCTGGTGGCGCACGCGAGGCGCAGGAGGTCCAAGGACGACACGGCGGTGCTCGCGGTGCGGCTGGAGTGTTGAGTGACCGTCGGGTGTGGAGCCCACGCGTTGAAGAGTGCTAAGAGTCTTACTGTAATGAGACTGCAAAATTTGATGTCGAACGCGCGCGGCCCACTGGCTCGAGAACATTCACTGGAGCCCCTCCAGAACACACCTCGCCGAGCCACGACCTCGCGCGACGGAACACCTCGTCAGCTTCGCGTATCACCCGTCACCGCCGCCGTCGAGTCGATAAACATGGAGGGAGAAGAGCCCGCACCCCCCGAGGTCAAGACCCCCATCGCGATCAGCCGCGATTGTCTTCTCCGCGTGGTGACCGCCGCCCCGCATCCTCGGGCGGGCGGAGCCTCGGTTCCCTTGGGCGAGGTGCTCAAGCATCCCGGCTGGGCCGAGGCTGTCGCGGCATCTCCACTCAATGATCACTTCCTGACCGCGATGTGAGTGATCCAGCCTTCCCTCGCGTCCCCGGCGCCGCGCAATCGGTCGGGCGCGCATGCGTGTTCCGCAACTTTCCATTTTTGGTCTCGGGCCCGATTGATCCTCCCATCCTCCCGTCTCCCCTCCTCCCAGGACGTACGACGAGCTGGTCTCCATCGAGCGCGCCAGGGTTTTGAGCTACCGCGCCGATAACATCGTCGACGTGCACTGCGACGCGGTCGATCCGGCCGGAGAGATTGACCACGTGAGCGGCGCCGCGCCCTTCTCAGTGCTGAACACGCCCGCCGACGGCTGGTCGCACCTCTGGATCGACGCCCTCGACGGGATCTTCGACGAGTCCCAACGTCCCAAAACCCTCGGCATCACCCCGCATCTCTTACTGCACGTCACCGTGCTGCCCCAGTACTGGCTCAACGGTGATTTCGCCGCCGCCAACCAGGCCATGAGTCGCGCGTGGTGCGTACCCGTCCCCGCCCGTTCCGTTCAGATTCCGAGTCAGAATCCCGCCCATAGGGATTGTTAAATCCACGCAGCGGCTGACCCTGGCCGCCGCCCCGTCACCCAATCCAACAGGATCCATCAGGAGCTCGCGTACGGCCGTCTGGACCACGGCGCCCTCCACAAGCTCTTCCAGATATGCCTCGCCAAGCACAAGGAGCAGACCGCCGGTAAGATATGGAAGGGCACCCGCGCCGAGCTCG